>Ga0255770_10003973_pt1 | contig 12599 bp, 15 predicted proteins | sample 071ome_22_FD_179968 | JGI IMG/M metagenome (GOLD analysis project Ga0255770, IMG submission 179968) | Coastal salt marsh microbial communities from the Groves Creek Marsh, Skidaway Island, Georgia - 071404AT metaG (version 2) | ecosystem: Environmental > Aquatic > Marine > Intertidal zone >... | reverse complement strand
CCCGGGGGCTGAGTTCGATGCCTATCCGAAGCGCCAATCTGTGACTGAATCCATCAATATCAATAGCTTAGCATATCATCTCATATGGTCAACTATCAAAACCTTACCTGCAACCTTGCCTGAACCAAGGTCCGTGGTTCGAGGCCCAAGTTTCGAGGCCCAAGGTCCGAGTTTCACGGACCACTGTCTAGCAGCCACGGCCATCGGACCGGGGTTACTGGAGCACTTTCCTATTTCAGAATGACTTTGGTCGAGAGGGTGGGGCCTAAACTGGGTCGGGCCTTGTGCCTTGAAACTCGGAGCTTGATGGGTTGGTGAAGGCAATGAGGTGTAATTTTGTTTGGAATAACGGAATCATAATCCGCGTGTCGGGGGTTCGAGTCCCTCCTCCGCTACCATTTCTCTCAATATTTTCAGTGCATTACAGCGTCTCAAAAAACATTTTGAGGCGATTTTTGCGTTACACACCTCTTACACACTTTTTGGTTGGCTTCCAGACGCTCCAGACTATATCGTTTTTATAGTGATTGGATGTGTTAGATGCCTGTTTTGCGTGAAGATTCTGTGTTGATAATGGATGGAGCTATCAAGCTCTACAGGCGTGAGAGAAGCCGCAAATGGCAGGCGGCCTTCCAAATAGACGGCCAATACATTCGGATCTCAACTGGTAAGAGTGATTTGGACGAAGCCAAACAGGCCGCTTTTAGGACTTTTATTTTTAAAAATTTGAGTTTTTATGCGTTTTCTGGAATGCTAAATAAGCAGAATAAATGGGAGAAACAAAAATGAAAAAAACTACTAGAAGACAATTTTCTGGTCTTGCAATAGCTGCCGGTGGAGCTTTGGCAATGCCGTCTCTGGCATTTGGCGCTTTGCCCCGCGTAGTGGTAGTCGGTGGTGGCGCTGGCGGTGCTACCGCAGCTCGCTATATTGCAAAAGACTCAAAAGGTAAAATTGATGTCACGCTAGTTGAGGCATCAAAACGTTATTACACCTGCTTCTTTTCTAACCTTTATCTTGGTGGATTTAGGAATTATGCCTCAATCGGTCACAACTACTATGGGCTTGCAGTTAACAATGGCATAAATGTTGTCCATGAGTGGGCGTCGTCTGTTGATAATAGCAGTAAAACTTTGCATCTCTCATCTGGTGGCAAGATTAATTACGACAAGTTAGTTCTCTCCCCAGGTATTTCTCTCAAATATGAGAGTGTTCCGGGCTATTCCCCTGAAGCCCACAGACGCATGCCTCATGCTTGGACATCTGGTACCCAAGTACAATTGCTTCGCAATCAAGTTATGAATATGCGCAAGGGCGGCACATTTGTGATGGTGCCTCCACCAAATCCATATCGCTGCCCTCCGGGGCCTTATGAGCGGGTTTCGATGATAGCGCATTTGTTGAAGCAATCTAACCCAACAGCGAAAATAATCATCCTCGATCCAAAAGAAAAATTTTCTAAACAGGGACTATTTATGGCTGGTTGGGAAAAGCATTACCCAGGCATGATTGAGTGGCTATCACCAGACGCGCATGGCGGTATCAAAAATATCAATGCAGAAACCATGGAAATTGTGACTGACTTAGACACATTTAAAGCAGATGCTGCAAGCATTGTTCCCGCTCAAAAAGCTGGCTCCATTGCCATGGCAGCTGGCGTAAATGATGGTGACTGGTGCCCAATCGTTCCAGCAACAATGGCGGCAAAAGCTGACGCAAACATTCACGTATTGGGAGACGCATCTGTAGCATCGGCAATGCCTAAATCTGGCTTTTCCGCTAATAGTCAGGCCAAGGTAGCAGCCAACGCAATTCGGGGTGAATTAACTGGTAGTCGAGTTTATGATCCACGTTTTGCTAATACATGCTGGAGCCTCATTGCAACAAATGACGGTGTTAAAGTTGGTGCAAGCTATAAAGCTGGCAGCGAAAAAATTGACGTTGTTGACAAGTTTGTTTCGCAAGGTGGAGAAGATGCTGCATTGCGCAAAACCACTTATGAAGAGTCTATCGGTTGGTATAACGGTATTACTGCCGATATGTTCTCATAAAAACTGCATCATAAATCATCAAAAGGCGGCCGTTTGGCCGCCTTTCGCATAACAAATAATTGGGCTTTACATTCCAACAACTTTAACAGCTTGCTGCATGGGCAAATCAATTATTTTCTTACGGCTGATATAGCCTTCCATCAAATCGTAAATCGCCGGACCTTCAACATTTTCATTTATAGAAGCCCATCCTCCAACACTGTAATTACGACTAGCTTCTATAGGTTCACCAGTGCGAGCAAGCGTCATGTCACTTATACGGCTTCCCATATTAGCTTTGGGGCTGCAACTGTAATTCATTCCCCCTACACGAACCATATCACCCCCTTGCTGGTAAAAAGGATCAATATTGAAAAGATTATCGCAAACATCCTCAAGTATATCCTTCAGCTGCTGACCGGTCATCTCAGTACGATAAACATTGGGATAATTCATGCTTGTTTGCGCATACAGGTCGTCAATGGTGATTGACTGACCAGGAAGAAGTGTTGTTCCCCAACGGAAACCTGGGCTTAATGAAATTTCAACATCACGTTCTTCAATGATGCCCTGACAAATCACATCGTCCCAAGTGCCATTAAAATTACCACGACGATAAAGAAGATTATTGGTTTGTCCGATTACCCGCGAGCATTCTGATTCATAAGGCGCACGAAGTTTGTTTATATGAGCAGCCATCTCTGGGTCAGGCGTTATTACATCTGAGAAAACGGGAATGAGTGTTGAACTATAATCAACAACCTCTCCACCTTTTACTTCCAAATCAATTCTGCCAAGATATTTACCATGCGAACCTGAAGATAGTAGGAGTGTTTTTCCAATCTTAAGAGCCTCTGGTACCGCATCATGCGTATGGCCTGTCAAAATTACATCAATCCCTGACACCACTGTTGCCAGCTTCTGGTCAACATCAAAACCATTGTGGGAGAGTAAAACAACTACTTCAGCACCTTCATCACGAGCTGCATCAACGTTTTTTTGGATTACATCGGGACGAATTCCAAATGACCAATTTGGGACCATATAACGTGGATTAGCAATTGGCGTGTAAGGAAAATGTTGGCCAATCACAGCAATCTTAATACCTCCTTTTTCAAAAAACGAAGTGCTCTCAAAAACCGGCTCGTCCCATTCCGTATCAAAAACATTTCCACCAAGAAATGGATAATTCATGGCGTCTACAATTTCTTGAACACGATCAACACCAAAAGTAAATTCCCAATGCCCCACCATGGCATCTGGCTTCAACAACGCCATGGCTTCAACCATATCCTGCCCATTGGTTTTGAGCGAAGTATAAGACCCCTGCCAAGTATCACCACCATCTAAGAGCAAAACTTTATCATCTCCACGATCACCTCTGATTGATTTAATTAATGTTGCAGTGCGATCGAGCCCCCCCAAACGGCCATAACTTTGCGCCAAGTTGACATAATCAACCATAGTGTGGGCATAAGCCAAAGGAGTTCCTGGATTTATATTGAAATGGCTCAGAAAATCTTCGGCAACAAGATGAGGCGGCTTGCCCTCAAAACTTCCAACACCAAAATTTTCTGAGGGTGGTCTAAAATACAGTGGTTTTAATTGCGCATGAATATCAGTGACATGCAATAATGTCACCTGTCCCTTACTATTAAATTCCAGCAAGTCTGACTGTGTCATCGCCTGTGTTGCAGCTGCTCTAGCCCAATTTGACGATGAGCCATAAATGGCCGCTGTGGTTGCAGCCATCTGGATAAACTCGCGACGTGAAAACATTGATAAACTCTCTCTTTAATCAAATTACGTTTCTATAAAGCGCCATGCTGCACCATCTTTTTCAACCCTGCCATATCCTGGAGCTGGCAAATGGGTCGCGGCCAAAACAAAATTGTCTTGAGTAAGACGATCTAGCAACCTAATGCGAGTTTTAACGGCATTCTCGGTATCCATGTCAGATGAGTTTTGCCATTCTGGATGTTTGAAGGATATGACTGGATGTGTGAGGGAATCACCAGCAATTAAAACTGATTGTCCTTTGTCATGAATTGCAAATGCCATATGACCAGGCGTATGACCAGATGTATCGATTGCCTCAACCGAAGGTATTATCTCAGCGCCGGCAGAAAAAAGATTTATTCTATCTCTCAGCAAATCAAATCTTGATTTTGCTCCAACCGCAAAGTTTTCCCGACCTGCAGGCATTGATGAGAGCGCATCTTCGGAGTCCCAAAATGCCCATTCAGCCTCACTTATGTGATAGGACGCGTTGGGCATCAACAAATCATCAAAGTCGTCAATAATGCCCCAGATATGATCAGGGTGAGCATGGGTGAAAACAACGTCAGTAATCCCAGCTAGGTCAACAGAGGCTTCTTCCAAAACTGCCGGTAATTGGCCAAGCGAGGAGAGGAAATTTTTGCCAGATCCTGCATCAAATAAAATTTTACGGCTACCGGTGCTCAGGAGGTTTACATTAACTGGACGACTAATTACGTCAACAGCACTTCCTATCTCTGAAAGAAGCTGGTCCCTTTCGTCTGTTGGCACGTTTTCAAAAAGCATTTCAATCGGCAGGCGCATTACTCCATCTGAAAAGCTCTCTAATTTAGCTGATCCTAAATCTAAGGTACGCGCCTGAGAAAGGGAAGGCATGAAGAAATTGGAGGCAACACCAAAACCAGCAAATGCAATCGACGACTTACAAAAATTTCTGCGATCAAAAGAAGTCATATCAAAGTATCACTCATAGGATTTCATGTTTAGTCTCCGCTATACATTCAAAATCTTTCTAAAATTTCACGTATCGGACTCTGGTGTCACATCAATTTTACGAGCGCGTCCGATTATATTTGTAGGCACAGAACAATTGGACATGCAAGGCTCGCTCGATGCGAGCTGTCCATCTGGCCTTGGGTCAGGCATGAAAAAACCTTGCCGATTGGGCATCTCAATTTGGCCTATGTTGCTCTGGTTTAGTTCAAAATCATCTTCCACAATATCATTCATATACAGCAAATATGCTACTACCTGATATGTCTCATCATGCGTTAGAGATTGAGCCTCTCCAAAAGGCATCGCTCTATAGATGTAATCATACATGGTAGAGGCGTAAGGCCAGTAGCTGCCTGTAGTTTTGACAGGGTCTTCCGTGGCAAGCGTACCAAGACCGCCCACCAAAACTGGCCACCTGTCTATTCCTTCGCCAAAATCCCCATGACAGGCGGCACAACGCTCCGCGTAAAGCTCTTCACCATCAACTGCTATGCCCGATCCGATCGGGGCGCCTTTCCCATCAGGGCGAACATCAATATCCCACCCCGCAACCTCTTCAGCAGTCGCTATTGTACCTATATTGAATGGACGTTCATCTGCTTGAGCAAAATTGAATGTCAGGGCAAATATTAAGGCCAGAATATTGACTATATATTTATCCAAGCCGAACATTTTCTACCTCCCCATTTGATCTCACCAACCAAGTAGCGATAGAATTATTGTGATAAATGGAGTTAACACCACGCTCTTTTTGAAGGGCTTGAATTGTTGGTTGAATATAGCCGGTCTCATCAATAGCCCTTGATTGAACAAGCAACTCTTCTCCATTCCACTTGAACGGCAAAGTGAACCGGGTAAGACTTTTGTTTAACACTGGTCCATGCAATTCAGCAGTTTTCCAATTAACACCGCCATCAAGCGACACATCAACACGCACAATTTTGCCACGGCCAGACCAAGCAAGCCCCTTGAGGAGGTTTTGCCCTTTTGACATCATTGGTTTTTCAGGGCAAGGTGATGTAACTACAGATTTAGCATCCATCACCCAGGTGAACATCCTCGCTTTTCCATCTTCCATCAAATCTGTATATTTAGACGTCTCTTCTCGAGCCATATATGGCATGTCACCAAATTCAAGTCGACGGATCCACTTTACCCACATATTGCCTTCCCAGCCAGGAACAACCAGTCTTGCCGGGTACCCTTGCTCTGGCCGGAGCGCCTCTCCATTCATGGAGTAAGCAATCATGCAGTCATCAAAGACTTTTTCAATGGGCAAAGAACGGTTCATTCCTGCCGAGTCTCCGCCTTCCGCCAAAACCCATTTTGCCGAAGGTTTTACGCCAACCTCGCGGCAAATATCAGAGAGTTTAACCCCACTATATTGAACATTGTGAACCATCCCAAATGTATATTGGCAACCATCAAGTTGCGCACCGCGCCATTCCATTCCACCATTTGCAGCGCATTCAAGAAAATGAAATCTATTGGTTTGCGGAAATCGCTTAAGATCATCAAGTGTAAAAATTAACTCTCTATCTACTAACCCGTTTATCATTAAACGATAATCTGCTGGGATGACTTCGGGCACGCCACCGTGATGACGTTCAAAACACAACCCATTTGGGGTCACAATGCCATCAAGATCCTGCAAAGGAGTAAAATTCACTGAGGACTCAGTACTAGCAGTGAGCCACTCGACATTTCGGCGAATAACATGAGCCTCATGCTCTGATGGCACGCCATAAGGGTTGGCATCTACTCCAGCTCCCAAATAGGGGGTCCATTCAGAGACATTTGGCGGCAAATTTTCAGGATTGGACTCGCTGGCGACTAGAGGAGCGGATACTACACCTCCTGCAGTTGCAGCCACCCCACTGAGTAATTGTCGTCTGGTTAAATTGATTTTTTTATGGGATAGTCTCATTCTTTTAACCCTCTCAAAACTACTCTGTTTTTGACCTTAACTCTAACCGTTCGCAGCTGCTTTTGCAGCTTTCAGCTTCTCACGTATTTCGGGAAATTTATCATTGTAATATTTCTGAAAACGCGGCTCTGTCTTGTATGCCTCCGTCTTTACCCATTCCAGCATGCCGTAAAATGTGCCTCTCATAAATGCTCCTGGCATCAGAGCTGCTGCCGCTTTGGGCAGGCTATTCTCACCAGTTTTTTCAGTAACAAAATAGATGGAGGGGGTAAAAACAACGCCCCACTTGGCTGCCATTTCATTTTCAGCAAGCGTTTCACCATCTAAGTCAGTCACATCACGGCTGCCAAAAATGTCAAGCTGAACAACCAGAAAATTAGACTTCACATATTCATTCACCAGAGGCTCGGTGAGTATTTCAGTCGCAACTTTTTTACAATAAATACAGCCTTTTTGAACCAACATCACCATTAAAACTTTGTCGTCAGCTAGTGCTTCATCCAAATCATCAGCGAGTTCCAAAAAGGATTGATGGTACCAGTCAAATTGGTAATGGCCGTCATCTCCTAATGTTGGCGCTAGGTCATCAGCCATTGCCCAAGGTATAGGATTAATAAAAATTAGCGCTAAGAGCGTGATTAGAGTAGTTTTAATTAACCTCATTTTTACCTCCGACTTGGACTATCCAACTGTTTGGAAGAAAGTTAATTTCTCAAACAACCAAAAACCAACTTGAGACAAGGTCCCGGTTATCATAGCTAACCCTGTTAAAACAAGCAAACCCCCCAAAACCCATTTCACGTAGATCATAGATTTGGAAAAGTACCTAAATTTTGCCAAAAAGATGTCAGCAAATGCTGCAACCAACAAAAATGGTGCTCCCATACCAACGCCATATGCAAACAAAAGTAGCATTCCTTGGCCTGCACTGCCTGAGCCCGAAGAAATCATGAGAACTGTTGCCAGAACAGGCCCAACACACGGTGTCCATCCAAAACCAAACGCCGTGCCAACAACATAAGCGCCAAGCACGCCCCTATTTTTCATGGTGGGCATAAATCGTAGATCTCGGTTCAGAAACCCAACTGATAAAACACCCATGAAATGCAGGCCCAAAATAACAATAATGGCGCCAGATATAATTTGAAGAGTTGTCATATTACGGGCGACGAATGAGCCCATAAGAGTACTTGACAAGCCAAGTGCAACAAACACCGTTACAAAGCCCATCACAAAGGCAAGCGAAGATAATAAAAAGACAGCTCTAGAATTTTTTGCAACTCCAGTTTGCCCCATGCCTCCAAGATACCCCAAGTAGCCCGGCACCAGAGGCAGCACGCAAGGAGAAAAAAAGCTCAACAAGCCAGCGAGGAGTGCAGCACCTAAACTCAACGACATCGCAAGTTTTACTCCGCAGACAAGAAATTAAAACTAGTTAATTAGCCAGAGAAATCTATTTAATATGAAGAAAATATGCCCCCCAATATAAATTTTGGAAGGCATACAAATTTATTTAACCATTTTTTAACACGCGTTTAGTTGCGGTAAGCTGGCGCCTCAACTTTCAGGCCATTACCTCGCCAAGCTAAATAGAGCTCAAGCGCAACGTAGTCCTCGTGTCCATAGGCTAACGGAGTAGCACGGATATTTTTCATACAGCCTCTAAACCGGCGATGAGTTGATCCAACTCCATTCCACTTAAGCCGATACAGAGGGAAGCCATTGATTTGCCCTTGTGACAGCATGTCCGCCCTTACATAGTTGCCATAATTGTCCTCATGACAATGCGCACAGGACATATCTAGCTGCCCAAAGCGAGTGTAGTAGAGCTCTTTACCCCGCTCAAAAGACGCAGCTGCAGGCCCATCAACGGTAACAGCGACCCTCTCACCACGTGACTGCATGCGGATATACGCAGTCATACCCAGCATATCCTGTGATTCCCATTTATAAGGGTCAGCACCCATTGCGGTTTCTCGGCACATATTGATGACTTGCTCAAGTGACATGACCTTGCCCGCTCCCTCATGGAAGCGTGGATACAATGCGCCAACCTGGTCCAAGCTGACTTCTGCACATCCCTCAAATACATCGGACATTGATTTGCCAGCAGAGCCCTCGACCTTTGTCCACAGATCGGCACCGTGATCTGCAACCAGCATGGCTGGGTTCGCAAAATCGTCGTCTTGGACATCGCGGATCATTGCTTTCCTGAAATCGTAACCCGAGACAACTTCCGACAGCGGGTTTCTGCTGTCTGTTGGCTTAATTACTTCTGCAGTTCCATCATGGTAAGGCGTTTTTGCATAAGCAAATGTAGCCATCAAGCCCACTAAAGCTGTTATCGCTACCGCTAATCGCATACTTTTTCCTCCCTAATTGTTACTCGTCTATCTAGGCAACAGTCATTTTTGCTTTTTTGCTAAACTCTGCCCCACCATCCTCAGTCCAAATAAATTCAAATTCACCTGACTTGGAAGCCTTAAACGGGAAAGCAATAAACGGGTTTGCCGACACTGCTGGTTCAAAATTCGCTTCAAAAACACTTTCGCCTTCAAAACGCACAGAGAATTTGTTGATGATTTTACGCGGTATTTTATTGCCAGACTTGTCTTTGGCTCGGCCGGTATGCATCGGATGCGATATAAGCGCTTTGATTTCTAAAATCTCACCAGCAGAAGCTGTTTTTGGGACTTTTACTCTTGGTTTAATTGATGCCATTTTTCATCTCCATCTGAGGATTAATCAACCTCCACAACCACCGATCGTTACTTTGACTGTCTGTTGAGCCTGCTTAAAGCTTCCATCATTCATTTCAGCTAAAACAACTATGTTTTGAGTCTTCGCAAGCCTCATTCTTGTTGAAGCGCTACACGCGCCCATTGCAGGACTATAACTAAAGGAAGCAACATCAGGGGTCGGATTCCCATCAGCCATAACGTGAACGGTTTTCACATAATTATCGGCTGTCATTGGACTATCAATAGAAAAAGCTACTTTCACAGCGTTTCCATTTTCTGCAATCTCTGGCAAATCCAAGGTTATAGAGCCTTCCCCTACTGATTTGCCGCCAGTCAACTTTTTTATCTTTTCTGCTACTGCCGCAGCATCTGCTAATGCAGTGGAGCTAATAAATGCAAATGTTCCAGTAGCACCAAGCATCGAAATTGCATGGCGACGCGAAATCGTTCTTAGAGCAAGCGTATGTTTCATTTTAAACTCCGAACTATTGGTCAGTCTTGAGGGTTTTCAAATATGCAACAATGTCCTCTACCTCTTGAGCGGTGAGTATCGACTTGCCAGCAAATTTTTTCAGCGGCCTATTGAACCCAAAGGTACGGTAAAAGGAAGGCATAAGTGTATCTTCGTTAGTCACTTTAGAGTTGACCAACTGCAACCGCAACTCGCCCTCACTTAAACGATTTCCGACACCAGACAACGTCGGCCCAGTCTCACCATGGAACTGCTGCTCCGGGATTGGCATCGCATGGCATGCAAGGCAATTACCTTTTTTTCTGTTGATCGCAAGCGCTCGACCTTTTTCAGCGTCTCCCGCTTTACCAGTTAGAGATTTTGGTATGCTCATATCATCAACAATAACATAAGACACCAGGCCAGGGTCACCAATCATCACATTAGCAGCTTGCGCGCCCGCACAAAAGGTAAGTGCGGCTATCGCAGAAGAAATAAGAATTGCTTTCATTAGCTCCACCCCATTTTAGTTTGATTTGGGCATTCTTTAACGAATGCTCCCGTTTTTAGTTATAAAAACGGTACGATTAAAAATAACAATTTTCCAGCATTTTTTATAAAATCCTGTTGGACTAATCAGCAAAACTATCTCTAAATCAGAGAAAAATGTGAAATTTCACATACTTGAAGAAAATCGTAAAAATTTAGTTTTACTTCTAAAAAGCAGACTATCTCACGAGAAATAATTCCAAATAACTTTTCCCAGCAACAAATCCTAACTAAAAATATTTTTTTAAAAGCTACAAATTTTCATTTGGGCGTGAATTCTGACAATCTCCACCAAAATAGCTCAGAGCCAGGATAACCAATGATCCTCCCAAGCTCTGCACCATCGCGTATAAAAATGAAGGTAGGCGTCATTACAGCAGGCTCGATGTCACTATATGAGTCAGGCATTTTTTCAAAAAAATCATGACGATGGATAGGAAAATATTTGGCCTCTTCACTATTATTATAGCCAACTCCAACTTCATCTTCAAACGCCTCGCACCACGGGCAACTTGAAGAAGTGATCATGAGCATCTGATCTGCAAGACCAATTGAGTTTGCATGGGCCGCTGGCGATTGAATAAAAACCATTGTTAATGCAATAAGAGCATTACGAGCAGCGTTAATCAAAAAAAACTGATTTTTAATCATGGCTTGATTCATATCGAACGTTGGCTCGGAAATGTGTTAAATTCCATCTTTTACATAAAAACTAAAAGATGGTTCCAAAGTCCATCAGAAACAGATGAACTAATGGAGCTTTCTGGTCAGTGCCAGTGACAGATTTTTAAGTGCGGCCCTAGAGATATATTATTAAAGGCTTACACGCTTGGATGAACCAAAAATCCACTCATTAATGGTTCGCAACCCAAGCTAAAATATCAAGACAGAGTCCAAACAGGAACATTACGGTTTGATATAAGTGTATCCCTGTTGTTGGAGGTGGCTGAGTTCAGCGACGCCACTTGGAACAATATCTTCTTCAAAAACATCATATAAATCAGTCTCAAAATTGAGCTTTTTCCCTTTCAAGGTGTTAGCACAAATATTGAAAGCAACATCTTGCGCCTTTAAATTGGCAATGACGCCTTGAAGCTTTTCATTCGTTTTTGCGTTTTGAACTAGACCAATACCATTGCCATGTATGACAACCCTAATTTCCATGTTGCTGGCGCCCACGGCATTAATATGATTTTGGATATTCCGCATAGCTCCTAAATATTTTTTGTCACCTTCTTCACCTGGATAATTTACATGATAGGCGACTTTCTGTTTGCTATAACGCTCACTGGCAACGGCCACCATGCCATTGATAACCATGCTAAAACAGGCAAGTATAATCAGGCTAATTTTTCGAATCATGATATTCTACCCCTGAGCAATTATTGATCTACATTTCTGAAAACTCTTTCATGTTAACATAAAATCTCAATAATGACATCTCTCGCCGATCTGAGAAGAATTCTGGCACCTCCGACTTGGATGATCAGTCCATAGACAGGTGAATAAATATTCGTTTACTTTGCAAGAACTCATGTTATCGGGCAGCAGGGCGGCCAGCAAAATAAACAGCCAGTGAGGCGATTTGCTCATGATCGAGCCGGCCCGCCACCATTTGCATCACCGGATGTTCCAAATCACCAATTTTATAAGCGTGCATTACCGTTGCAAACACCTCTGCATCAAGGCCATTGATGGCCGGTATGCCGTTATTGATTCCATTCTGGCTGTGGCAGGTGACACATTCGCCAGATAGATATTCACCGTAACCGATATCCGCGCCAGCCAGCAAATCTTCCGCGCCAACAGAGCTGGCAGATAGGCTAGCAGCAAGGAAAATGATGATAGAAATTTTCTGCACGATACGATTTCCCCCGATATATCGCCGCATAGAGTGCCCGACCGGAATGGTTAGGTCAACAACACGGGAAATTTACCATATATCACTAGGACATTGGTTGTTTCACGGCACGGCAAATGAGTCGTTTTGAACGCCACCGTTACTGAAGTTACGATAAACGCTATATTTCTATCTCTTAATTAAAAAAATGGTGCCCGGGGGCGGGGTTATGTTCCTCGCATAGGCACTTCTCAGCACTGTTGTATCAGCGTTTCTGCCAGTTTAG
>Ga0255770_10003922_pt1 | contig 12665 bp, 7 predicted proteins | sample 071ome_22_FD_179968 | JGI IMG/M metagenome (GOLD analysis project Ga0255770, IMG submission 179968) | Coastal salt marsh microbial communities from the Groves Creek Marsh, Skidaway Island, Georgia - 071404AT metaG (version 2) | ecosystem: Environmental > Aquatic > Marine > Intertidal zone > Salt... | reverse complement strand
AGTTAATTGAAGCCCCGGTGGCAAAACACCGTTTCCTGGCTTAATAAAAAATTCTAATTGGTCGCCTGCTGCAATGTCTGTGTCAATAACTTCTAATTGAAAATCTACAGGAGCTGTGTCTAAAACAAAAAATGTATCATTTGGCCCTATGGCTAAAAGATCTTCTGGAGTTAACCAAACAGGATTGTCTGGGCCTTCTATTGTTATTCTAAAAGTTCTATCTTCAAAATAAAAAGATCCTGACGAGTCTTCATTTAAACTAGCCCTAATTACAAAAGTAAAAACTTTAGTTCGCTGAACTTCAAAAGGAGTACCAACAAGATTAAGACCTTCTATTCTTATTCCTGGAGGCAATTCGCCGCTTATTCTGGTCAGTGTGAGATTATCGTAAGAACTTGATATAGGTAAAGGTATAGTTGTTGTTGACCTTTCATTTAGTGTTCCTAGCGATGTACCCGAAAACGCTGTCCATAATGCTGCCATATTAAAGTGATCCTAGATCTAAATCAAGTTCTACAGGAGAAGCTATCGTACCTAAATCGATATCTGTTGTAGCAATTAAATAATCAATCCAATTTGTTATTGTTGATGTGAACCCTCCAAAATCTAAACTTTCAAAATATGGAGTAATAGTCCTTATGTCCGTTCCGTATACTGTTCCGTCAAGTGGTCCTATGAAATTTGTAGAGGTTATTTGACCTGCATTAATTGTGCCGGTCATTTGTATATTTTCGACATTTACTATAGAATTACCATTTGCGTCTAAGGTAGTTGTTAGTCGAGGACTATGATCAGTAAAAAGACTGGTTACTGCATTTATTGTTATAGTGCGTGTTATAGGATCAGCTTCTGTAGAAACTAAATCCCCGCCATAAAATCTAATACTCTGTCCATCTTCTAAAACAACAGATCCCGAGTCAGACAACACTGTTAATTCTTGCAGTCCTCCTGTTGCACTAAAAGTCAAACTGTTAGTGCCAGAATCTATAGTAACATTGTCTCCTGCAATTATTTTTTTAAATTCTAAATCAAAGCCAGTTTTTTGTTTAAAAAGACCTTCCCCGAAGTCACCTAAATTGCTAGCAGTAGTTGCTTCTGGTTGTCTTAGGTCTAACTCTTCAAAGTTTTGATTTACTTTAATAAATGCTTCACGTAAATCGTCGCCTGTACCGTCGTTTGCGATTGTTCCTATATTAATTAATGAAACTGCCATTTTTTATCCTCACACTAAATTGACCCAACTGCCGTTTTCGTAACCTTGGAATTTGTTATCTGTACTGTTGTAGATTATATCACCATTTGCTGCACCTAAATTATTTCTTTCTGTAGTAGTTAAAGAACCTAAACGCAGAACAGCTCCCGAAACTATTACTCCGTCTGCTGTATCTAGTGTTAAAGTGCTAGCACTGGTGATAGTTGCTGCTCCTAAAGATGTACTTGTTAACCCGCTAGTTGATATAGCACCTACAGTAAGTGTATTAGAAGTAGTAGCTCCTCTGCTTGTAATAGAATCTAATGTAGAATTATTTGTAATTAAAATATTGCCATCTGCATCTGAAGCGGTGCTAATATCGCCTGTGCCGCCAATTTGTATTGTTGATCCTGGAAGCACTGTTCTTACAGTGGAGTCGTCTCCGGTAATATCAAATAGTTCAGATATTCCTTCCGCTGCAACTGTACCAGGCCTCCATTCTCCTGTGCTAGAATTATAGACTAGCGCCTGGCCGTTAGTTACTCCGGTTGTTTCTACATCACTCAAGTCACTTAAACTTTCTAAATTTAAATTCGTAATGTATCCTACGTCATTAGCAAACTCGCTTAAACTTGTAGGAAGAATTGGTGTAAGGCTTATTGAGTTGCCATTTGAAATACTTAAAGTGTTGCCTACTAATCCTAATGTTTGAGAATCTGTTTCTACAGTAAGGTATCCAGCATCGTTTACTAATTCACTAACATTGACAGGAATGCTAGGTGTGTTAATTAAATCGTTATAATCTCCACTAAAACCTACTTCAGTTATATCTACACCACTAAGAGTAACATTAGTTGCCTCAATAGTACCAGTAGACGTAATACTGCCTACTCCTACAATATTAGAACCTGTAAGATCTAAATTGTCACCACTAGGTAATTCTTCAATTTGTTTATCTGTAGTGTTTAGTGTTAATGGAAATCTATTCGCCATGCTTTAATTCCTATCGTTATACATATTTATCGTATTATAAATTTGCCAATACCCATGCTTTAAAAGCAGCATAGTCGCCGGCTGCATCCTGCAATGCTGTTTTTAAATCAGCAATCTTAACGTACCCTGGTATTTCTCCATTTACACCGTCTACTAATAGTGTGCTATCGTCAGCAAATACACTACCATTTACATCGCCTGTAACATTACCTGAAACGTTACCAGTTACATCGCCAGTTACACCTTCTGCTGCTACAATATTTCTATTTGCATTAATTACTTGCCCCGCGCCTGCAGAAAGATCTAAATTTGCTGATGCTACAATTTGAATAGGTCCTGGACCAGTAGAGCCACCATTTGCAATAGTTAGAAATCCATCATATGCTGCCATCCAATTTTGGTTTCTGAGTGTTCCGTAATAATCTCCAACAATTTGCGAATTAACACCATCTACAAGTAGTGTTGAATCGTCACCAAATACACTGCCTACAGTATCTTGTACTTCTGCAGGTGCCCCGCCATTTACAAGTAATGCACCGCCTGCTGTTGTTTCAATCCTTGTACCACCTAAGTAAATAAAATCCGAAACATACAGATCTGCCCATTGTTTATCAGCACTGCCTATGTCATATGTTGCATCAGCATTTGGAAGAATATTAGATGCTGCTCCGTCTGCGCTACCATTTGCAAGGTAAAGTTCGTCAAAGTTTTCATTTACTTTTCTAAATGCTGTGCGTAACGGATCGCCATCACCCATGTTAGCACTAGAACCTAGATCAATTATTTGTTTTGCCATTTAGGAGCTCCCACTTGTATTCTTAATTTTCCATTTGAAGCAATTACTCGCCTCGGCTGCTGTACGTTTTTTGAATCGACGCCTGCTCGGGCGCCATTCTTTACTAGCTTGTCGCTTGTTTTCTTATCCATTAGTGTTTTCCTACTACTACTTCAATAATACCTTTACCGTCGTCAGTTTTGTTTTCTAGTGCTTTGCCGATAACTGTACCTGGTTTTGGATCATTGTTTACTATAGCATATCCTGGAATTGCACTTGTTACTAGTATGTCACCTTTTTTAACTGCTCCGAGTACTTTACATGGAACACGCCCTTGTAGTGCAATACCAACAACGTTTTCGCCTTGTAAGTTACCATTCATTAAGTGTGCTGGATTTGTTGTTACAACACCTGCAACTCTATGATCGCCTTTTTTGTTTGTAACAGTAACTTCTGCATCACCACCAAATACAAGCACTGTGCCTGGTTCATAATCTGCATCACCTAAATAGTTCTCTGCTAAGTCAGCGTAGTATGATTCAGTAGCAGTACCACGGAATAAATCTGCATAAACATTTGCGTATTTTCTAGTTGCACTACCAATATCGTATGTACTATCAGTGTCTGGTAACACACCGCTTGAGCTAAACAAGAATGGCACAACACTAGCACTTGTTCCAGTATCAGCTGTAACAATAGCAATTTGTCCTGCTGTAGTTTTACCTGTGTTAGCACCAATTGCTAAACCTGTACTTGCGGCAGTCTTTTCACCCGGTGCTTCAATAAATGAACTGTAAATCCAATCAACACCTAAACGTTTTTCTCCGTTAAAGTTTGATGTGTTTTGAAGAACACTTTCAGTAATACTAGTGCCACCGATGTTCATGTTACCTTTAACTAACATATCTGGATATGTAGCACTTGGGGTACCTGCATTTGCGCCGCCTGCTGCTGTAAATATCAAACCTTGTGATGGAGTTTTAACATTAAGTGTTAAACTATCTAGTGACAAAACTTCATAACTTGTATCACCACCAAGTATTAATGAATTAGCTTGTATGCTACCACTAGCATCAGTTTTAACAATACTATTAACTTCACCTTCAACTGTTACGTTTGAAATACCGTAAGTTCCTGCACCTGTTTTAATTAATGCTTCACCTGGGTCGCTTGTATCAGGAATAAGATTTGCACCATCAAAGTCTGCATCTAATAAACCTGTACCTTGATCAACTACTGTATTAAATGAAACTTGGCTTACAGGACCTGTGCCAGCATCACTTCTACCTAGTACTGTATCAGTAGCAATTTGTTCAATGTCTGATATTAAGAAACTTGCAGATTTAATAGTTACCCAACCATCTGTAACTGCAAACTTACTGTCATCAAAACTTGCAACACCTAAATCGTTTTGAGTAATACCTGTAGCATTTACTCTTGTAGTTGCTGCATTTAAACTTAGTTTACTTTGTACTATTGCAGCATTTGTATTGACATCAGCATCAACAATAGTATCAGCTTTAATTTGCATGTCAATAGTTGTATAACGATCAGTTACATCACTTCCAACTAGAGTAACTTCTCTTGCTGTTGTAACTTCAATGTCACTGTTAGCGTGCCATACACCATTTGCCCATTCATCAACAGGACCATCAACTACTGCACCTTGCTTACCACCAGGTGCTGTAAGCACATCAGCTGCTGGACCATTAACCGGTTTACCGTCACTAAATTCACCAAGTGTTGGTGTGTAAGTGACTTTTACAATATTACCTTCTAGTCCAACTAAGCCTGTTTCAACATCAACAATAGTACCAGTAGCACCTGTTATTGTACCAGTGATAACATCGCCTCTGTAGAATCCGCCACCAACTATACTACCAGCATCAAGTATTAATATCTTGTATCCTGTAGTAACTAGTAACTGATCTTCGTCCCAGTTGTTGTATTCAATGTCTCTTAAATCTTGTAATGTATCTTGTTCGCCTCTGCCTTCGTCAACATACTCTTTAGTTGCAGCATCACTTGCACTTGATGGTGTTGCTAGATTAGTAATAGTATTACCTGCTGCATTTAAATCGTCTGTCATTGGAACAGCACCGTTAGGAGCAAGTACACCTGGCCCTAATTTATTAGCAACAGGAGTACCATTTACATCATATCCTAAACGTCTGTTAACATATCCACGTACTGCACTCTCTGTTGGAACTGTGTCTGATGCGTTGTCAGTCATTGCTGTATCTGTTGAGAATTCAGTAATAACAACACCACGCTTAAAGCCTAGTCCGTCAACGTCTGAAAGTGCAAGTGATGCACTAAATGTAACTGTACCAGTACCTTGGTCCACACTAAAGAATCTACCAACTCTAAAGATACCGTTTTGGTCTGTACTTACATAGAACACACGACCTTTACCTTTTTCAACAACTTCGTTAGATTCATCTTTTTCAGCAGGTTCACCAAAGATAACGTTTGGATAGTTACTTGCGTTAAATCCACCAGTACCAATATCTAAGAAGTCATGACCAGTAGCACGACAAGTTGAAATATTAACTGTAACAGTACCAGTTGCACCTGCTTTCAATCCTGCTCTTAATACAACTACTTCACCACCTAATACAACTTCTTCATACAAACCAGTCGAAGGTGTTTGGTTAATTGAATCATAATCAACTAAATCAACAATTGCATAATCATTATCTTCACTTGGTTCTACAACTGTTGTTCCTTCAACACCTCTATAGTTGAACACATAATGCTTTTTACCTGCCCAAGTAATGATTGGTGCTTCTAATGCTAAACTATCTACAGTCCAACCTGCTGGTCTATTTGCAGTAGGAGTTCTTGTATTATTGTTTAAACGGAATATTTCATTTGTGTCACAACGTGCTATTGCTAGTACAACGTCTCCAGGAGTACCACCCTTAGTAGTACCACCTGATAGAGGAACACCACCGTCAGTAACATTACCTATAACTTCTTGTGCTTTTGCTGAATCAATTTGTAGTCTAATAAAATCATATGTTGAATCTAGTCCTGCTTGAGATGTATTTGCAGGTAATGCGTTACCAACACTATCACTAGTTAAGAAACTAATACTTCTATAAACATAGCCTGGGTTTTCGTCAAACACTAACGCTGTACTTGGACGAATTGTTAAAATATCAGGTCTTGCTAAGTCAGTGATAATATGTGTTTGGTTTCGATAGTAAACAATGTTTTCACCAAATGGAACTATTTCTAATAATCCGTTTGCACTAAATTGTGTATCACTTGTACTAAAGTTTAGTTTGTAAACTTTACCGCTATACTTTGGTGTTGTTGCTTCAACATATATGTCACCTGTTACAGTAAATTCTGTTATTGCACCGTCACCATCTGCTAGAGTAACTTCAATAGTTAAGTCATTACCAACACCAACTCCGCCAACAGCGCCACCAAGTTGGTCTCCAGGTAAAGTGAATGTGTCACCGATTTGGTAATCAGTACCTGCTTGCACTATTTCAACTTCGTATCCTGCATTAATTGTTTTAGTAACATTAAATGTAAATCCTGTAGCGCCTGGATTTGTTGTAGTTTGTATTGCTGACCCGTCTATTAGTTTATATTGGTTAATAATATGATTTATTAGCTCAACGTTTGCAACTTCATATCTTGCAAAAGCAGGACGAGCAGGATGCCATATGTTTACTTCTGATCTGTTTGACGGTGCATCTTGCATATCGTAAACATAAACTGCTAGTGCTTCTACAGGGTTATCATAACCGTTAGAATCTACAACACCTGGAATACTATCTGCTCCTAGTGCTCCAGCTACATCTCCTGTTAATTCATTTGTTGTATCAAATGCACCACTTACATTAGTTAAGTAAAGGACATTTGATCCGCCTACTGTACTTGTTGCTACAGCTAATTCCCCAGAAGCGTTAGTTGATGCTTGTGTTACAACTTCGCCTGCTGGTAGTGTTAAAAATCCTGCTGTTTCTAAAATAACATCAACATTAAATGTTTTAGCAGGTTGAGTCATATCTTGGTAAAGCTCAATAGCATCTGGAATTTCGTTTGGATCTGATCCTTCTGCAACAAGTCCATATTCGCCATAACATGAAGAACCTGTTAGCGATCTAATTTCAGCACCGTTCTTTGAATAGTATGATGCATGACAATAGTATGTAAACATACTAACCATTTCTGATAGAGCGCCGTTTGCAGCAACTAGTCCGTAACCTAAGTCGTTAACTTGTGTAAAGTCATTACCAAGTATACTTCTGTTACCTGCTGTTTGTAGTGTAATTGGTAGAGGAGCATTTATACTTTGTACTGTAGTATTAATAATTACACGTCTACTATTAATAATTTGGTTTGTAGCAGACTGTAAACCAGCTGTTGCCCAAGTAATATCTGGATATTCTGTATCAGGTATTGCATTTAAATTTGCGTTTTCTGCTGTTGCACCTATGATACCAATTAAATTATTAGTAATAGCTGTTTCTGTTGCAGTAGCATTATTAACATTTGGTGTTTGTGTTAGTGCGTTACCAGTTGTTGGAGTTACCGCATTACCTAGAAGCAAATCGCTAACAACACTAGCCAAATGATCGTACGCTAATTTTGTAACAACTCTTTGATCTACGGGTAATTGTGCAACGGCTCCGTCATAATAAGATCTAGCTGCAATTAATGTTCCTGTATTACCACCGTACAATACGTCATATGTTAATGCGTCTACGATGTATTTTACATCTCTTTCACATTTGACTTGATCATAGCCTGGAGGTGGACTTGTGTCATTTACCCAAGCAACAACTTCAGCTGCTAAGAAGTTTCTATTAGCTTGCAATATTACTGCTGCATCATCAGCATCAGCAGTTGGCAATACTGACGGTACTGGGAAGTTTAATGCATCAACAACACCGTCTCCAGGAGTTGCTGCACTAGTTGTTCCTAAATCAAGTATTTCAATAATTTCATTAAACAATGCATCTGTAGTAGCATCATATGTACCAGATATAGTAGATAAGTCACCAACTGCATCTCTAGTAACACCAATCGCTGCTATAGTTTCTGCTTTTTGTTCGTTTTGTACAGTATAACCTGTTGCTCTAGTATATGCAATACCATTGTATACACTACCAAAGTTTGTTCCTAGTGCTAAATCATATGCAACTGCGTCTAAGATATATCCTGTATCTCTAGCACACTTATCTTCGTTGAATGTAAATTCTCCAACAGTATCAAGATTTACACCAGTTGCCAATGCACTAGTTATACCTGTAAATCCGTCACCATCATTTGAACTAGGGTCTAGAATAAGTTCTGCTGTTCCAGCTTCTTTGTTATAACTTGTAACTGCGTTAACTTGGAAACGTCTTCCATCTACATAAAAAGCACATGGTGTTTCTGGACGTCTTACATATAAACCTTGTGGCTCAGTTGGTGAACCTAAACTTTGTATTCTTAATCTAAATGCACTGCCATCTACTTTTTCTACAACTTGTACAGCCGAGTTACCTACAAATGCATCAACAAATAGTCCACCTCTAAATGCTTGTTTGTTAAGTGATTGCGAGAAACTTGAACCTGTTTGTACATAAGGAGATTTAGTAAGCACTTGTCCTTCAGGATCAAGCACAAGCATAAACCCACCGTGTCCTTGTACAGTCATGTTACGTAAGATAGTAGCATCGTTCATTAAGAACACATCCATGTCTTCGTTTCGAAGCGGTGGATTGTAATCTGCGTTAAATGCAAACTTTACAGTATTAATTAAGTTTTGTAATACTGTATCTGGACCGTCTATTTCTCTCCAAAACTCACTAATTTCTGCATTAGTTAAAGTAGTTCCAGATGTGTGTTCTTTGGTTGGAGTATAGTAAACTACGTTTAATCCATCTAGTGCTTTAACAACATCACCAAGTCTATAAATTTTACTTGATGTCCAATCTGCTGGTTCACCTGATCCGTTAAACAAATCTGCTGCATATAACCTGTCGGAAGCAGAGCCGCCTGCTGGATTATAAAGTGTCGCAGGTTCTTCTCCAATTATTAGCGAACTTGCTACAGTATAAATGTGCTGTATACCTGCAACTGTCTCTGTTTCAGTTCCAGCTTCAACTGCGCCTGCATAATATTCGCCTTGTGCTTCTAATGAAAACTCATTGCCTCCATTACGGAAGTCTTGTACAAGAGCATCAACAATTAAACGTGCATCACGTTCACACTTGGTTCTTGAATAACCTGCACTACCTACAAGTGCCGGATAAGTTGTTTCTACATAGTTAACAACCTGTTCCGCAATAAATTCTTTATTGTCGATAAGCGTTAGAGCATTAGTTTCCCATTTACCTACGTTCTCATAACCAGCACCAGTATTTTTTAATCTATCCGGTTTTGTTAAGTAATGATAACCAAAATAACCATCAACCTCACCTGTTAATGGGTTAACATATTCAATACCATTTGGAACACTTTCAACAGTAAATGAAATACTGTTTGCACCGCCGCCGCCGAGCTGATCGTCGAGTATTGTTATACGTTCGCCTTTTTGGAAATCTTTACCTTCATTAGTTACTGTAATTTCTTCAACAGCACCGTCGGATCCAACTACAACTTCAAACTCAGCATCTTTACCAAGTTTATCTGAATTCCATAAACTTACATTGTAAGTTCCTGGAGTACGACTTGCACTAGTTTGCGGATCAAATGCAATACTAGTAATGTTTGATTTACCTAGTATTAAACCATCAAATTCTGCATCACGGTAGAAGAATGTATTTGCCCAGCGTGACTGCGAGACACGTTTTTTAGGACGAATAATAACTCGTCTAAATTCATCACCCTTAACTGACACGTTTGCAGGAACACGAATTGGATAATCTTCTTCGTAAATGCCTGATTCAACACGGATTGAAATTTGTGTTTCTTTTACGTAGTTTCCGTATTCTACTTCTTCACCAGGTTCAAATTCAATAGGTTCTAATAGTTGTACTTCTATTTCATCCGTTCCAGCATATTGTACAGCTCTTGGGCCTGCTTCGTATCTGTAGTCAACAATACGTGCAGTAGCACCTGAGTTTTTACCACGTACTACTTTACCTGGAATAATATCTGTGTTTTCTGGATTTGCTTGGTCAACAAAACCTAAATTGTTGTTTCCTACGTGTAGTTTATAAGATGTTGTTCCGTCGACAATCTCTGGAGCATCTAGTACTCCGTTTTCAATAACATCAACAATGATGTCCATTTTTGCACCAATAACAGCCGCAGCGTTTCCGTCTGGTATGTAATTAACAGCATCAATAACTTGTTCTACTCTATCTTGGTAAGTTGTTGGAACAGCAATGTTGTTTAAGATGTATTGAGTTACGATTGTTTTAGCATAATTAATTGCTGCTAGTGTTTCAACTCTTTGTACACCAATTGCTTTTTGTGCGCTAACGTTTGAGTAGTATCTAATACCGCTCCATCTTGAAAGGTAGTTAGCATTATCACCTAACAACGAATCAAGAGTTACTGCTTCAAGTATATATCCTACATCTCTTTGACAAATTTCAATATCATATGTTCCTGCAAAACTTGGAAAATTTGCATCTACCCAACCAGTAACTTCTTTTGAAATAAATTCTTTGTTTGCAATAATTAATGCTCTAGCATTAACTCTACCTTGATTAGGTGCAGTAACCCCTGCTGTTTGAATAGTTGAATATCCAGCACCGTTGCCATATGTTAGAGTTTGCATATATGGACCAGGCTCAATTGGTGCTGCAATCATTACTTCTTCTGCTTTTCTTGCCGCAGCATTAACTGTTCTAAATGCATATCCTGGAGAACGACCTTCTTTACCATCTGGTGTAAAGGTTTGTTGATCACTTCCGTTTGTACTTACATATAAGTTAACTTCGCTAACGGCTGCAACATTATCAACATATAGTTTTGTTGCTGCTTGTAAATCGTCATAACCATTTGGTGTACCTTTACCTGATACTTCGCCTGGGTGATCTGATAAATGTAAAATTCCCTCCATTGTGTCGCCTTGTCTACGAACAATAGATTTCCTTGGAAGTGCAACATTGTTTAACCAGTTTCCTGTTAGATTTTCATCGTATGCTGCATCCTTAATAGTAAATGTACCAGTTCCTCCTGATAGGAGTATACGTCCTGTTTCATTAAGAACGTCTTCTGCTGTTTCATATAAAGAAATATGGTTTTGATCAGCAATACGAATGTAATAAGTTCCACCACTTACAACTCCAAACGGATCATCACCTGTTGAATTAAACTCATAGGCTGCACCGTTATACGCATCTGTTAAACCATGTCCATTAATAATTAAATTACCTTGGAGTGTGCCAGTAGCAGTAAGAGTATATTGAGACACTGTTGTTGGTTCATCACCTAAACGTATACCGCCACCTGCAACATCTTTTGCTTGGTAGTTTCTATCTGCATAGTTTTTATCAATAACAAGAGAACCAATTGACAAGTCTGTTCCGTATACAGAATTGAAAGTATCAATCGCTGCTTGATTAACAGTTACATTTGCAATCGGCTGTGTTGAAGCATTTAATGGACCTCCTAATTGTGGCTCAGGGTCGTTAGAAACTTTAGATACTAGTTGTTTAATAATTAATTTGCCATCAACACTAAAGTCAAATCCAATAGTGTCAACTGTACCATCTAAACTATTATCAGAAGCAAGTTCTAATAGGTTTAATCCACTACCATCTGATTTAACTAACGGAACTTTATTTTCATTCCCTTCATATGTATCAGGTGTGTCATTTAAGTCTGTAAACGATATCTGTCCACCGATACCAAAAACTGCATAAAGTTCTTGGAAGTTTTCATTTACTTTACGAAACGACTCGCGAATACTATCGCCTGTACCGTCGTTACCTTCGATGCCAATATCTACATTTTGTCTTGCCATTTAAATTGCTCCGCTTATATTTGTGGGATATTATCCATATCAAAATTTACACTTACTCCGCAGCCACATGCAGATTGTGCATTAGGATTTTGTATGTCAAACATAGATCCCATAATATCTTTCTTGTAATCAATTATTGTTCCAACTAGAAACATTATACTATGCGATCCTATTACTAAGTTACCTGATCCTGTATCAATAACTTCGTCGTTATTCTCTATCTCTTCTTGTGAAAGTATTGTTTTCCATTCATATTCAAATCCTGCACAGCCACCACCTTTAAGATTAAGACTTACAGCAAAGCAATTATTTTCTTTGCAAATTGTATTAATTTGGTCTTGGGCAGCTTCAGTTAGTTCACAAATATGCATGAATTATCCTTCCTTACTACTATTTATAATATTATTTTATAATCTTAATGTAAATATAATTATGTATTTGTCCGAATATAAAAAGCAAACCCGGCACGTTAGAACTAGCAAAACGGGCAAGGAACACACCTACAAGCGTGAATTGACTATTTGCGTGTTTAGATGTGATAGTTGTGATGCAGAGTTTGAACGTGCAAGAGGTAGTATGGATCCTAAGCGTCTAAACAACAACTATTTTCACGTTTGTAAAAACTGTGATGCTAAAGTGTTTGCTCAAAAGAAAGGCGTAGAACGCAAACAAGTCTGGAATATGACTGCTTCTAGTTCTACGCCTATTGGTAAGTTGTAAATGCAGGATGGCCTTCAAAATACATCTGTATCATTACGTGTACTGCTGTATCGCAA
>Ga0255770_10003914_pt1 | contig 12674 bp, 6 predicted proteins | sample 071ome_22_FD_179968 | JGI IMG/M metagenome (GOLD analysis project Ga0255770, IMG submission 179968) | Coastal salt marsh microbial communities from the Groves Creek Marsh, Skidaway Island, Georgia - 071404AT metaG (version 2) | ecosystem: Environmental > Aquatic > Marine > Intertidal zone > Salt... | reverse complement strand
AGGGGTCGACGCGACCGTGGTGGCGACGACCGACGCTCGTGACGACGCGAACGGTGGGAACGAACGCGGGAAGCGGTGAGGCGTCGAGCTCGGGAGTTGATGAACGCGCGGCGGTGGAGGCGAAAGAACGCGTCCAGAGTAGCGTGTTGGCAACCTTTGGGAGCTGGTTCGCGCAGCGAGGCGGCGAGATACACGCGTCGGTGAGGATGGTGTACCGTCCGGGCGCCGGGTGGGCGCTCGAGGCGGACGGCGAGATCCCGTCGGGTGAAAGATTGGTGTTTTTACCGACGGCGCTCACGTTGGGTTGTGGGACAAACGTGGTGAGCGAGCCGCTGCGTCGAGTCGTCGAAACGGTCCCCGACGAATTTTGGTCTTCGCGGCTCGGACTCGTACTATTGCGTGAACGCGTCGCGGGGCAACACTCGCCGTTCGCACCGTACATAAATTTATTGCCGTCTGTGCACGAGGGTTCGCCGACGTTTTATCCACCAGATGCCATTCGTGAGCTGCAATACGCTCCGTTGATTTCGCAAGTCGCCCGACGCGGAAAATTTCTCGCCAGCTTTGCGGGGAAAGGCTTGACGATAGATGACGGCGCGGATTACGTGAACGAATCTCATCCGGAGCGCCGGCGCGTGGAGATGACGATCGATGCGAACGCGTTGGGATGGGCATCGGTGTGCGCGAGCAGTCGCGCGTTCAAAATGTTTGGACGTACGCCTCTCCTCTTTCCAGTGATTGACGTGTGCAACCATTCGTTTGAGCCGTCCGCCAAAGTACAGTCGGTCGACGGAGGCGTGGAATTGGTGACGACGCGACATCTCAAGGCGGGCGAACCGATCGAGCTTAGCTATGGAAACCTCTCCAACGATGAACTCTTACTCGACTACGGCTTCATCGTGGAAAACAATCCATTCGACTCGGTGAAACTCAGGTGGGATCTTAAACTCATTCATCTCGCTCGCGAAATCGGTGGATTAGCCACCGCTCCGATCGGAGCAGCCGTGGTGGAGAAAGACGGCGTTCATAGCGCGTCGCCTGCGAGTGGTGACGACGCCGAAATACCTTTGACGTCGTGGCAAAAGGCGGCGATGGAGAGAATCGGACTCGGCGCAAACGACGAGTTGCGAGTCCGACCGAGCGGCGAAGTCATGGATAAGAAAGCGCTCGCGGCTCTTCGAGTTTTATATTCTAAGTCTCCGGCGGAAGCATCGAGAGCGGCGGATGCTCCGTACGGCGTATTGAACACAGAGGTGGTGTCGCGAGACACTGAAATCAAAGCGCTGCGCACAGCGATGTCGCTCGCGGCGCTCGCCACGGGCAACTTCCCGACCAACCTCGCGCAGGACCACGAAATTTTACGCTCGGCAAAGTCGCCCCAGGCTGCCCTGGCGATTCGCTTCCGAATGGAAAAGAAGAAAGTGCTGCGCGACTGCATGTCGCAACTCAACAAAGCCATCGAACGCGCGGTGGCGTCGGCGTAATAGACGTCTCAGCGACGAGACCACTCCCGAAATCGCTTGAAAATATAATATAAAAGGACATCCTCGATGGCCCAGAAACCGCCTCCACGTCCGTCCGTCGTCCACGAGTCCCGTCGAAAACGCGCGCGCACGTAAACCCTAGCAGACCGCCGCCGACCTGTCCATCGATGCTCGAACTGACGATGAGTCTTCCAACGGTATGCGCGCGACCGACAAGACGACGCCGAGCGCGCGTCCCGGACGTGTCCCGGACGCGCGCGCGCGCGCGTCGAGACGGCGAACCGCGAGATGAGTGAATACACCTCGACGGACGCGCCCGCGACGGCGAAGGCGAGCGATGCGGGCACGTCGGTGCGACGGCAATTGAGCCGCGGTTCCTCAACGTTCAAGAAGTCGACGAGTGCGCTGCAACGGATGTTTACGGGCGCTCGTAAGACGATGCAACGGTCGCTCGGTGTGGATGATGCCGAAGACGACACGCACACGTGTTTGGTTTTGCACGGATGGCGGAGCAACGCGAGCGTGAGCGCAGTTCACGTTCGTCGCTTGCGTCTGCTCACGCATTACTCGAAGGCGCACTGCGTGAACGCGACTATGCAGGCTCCGCACGCGGCAAACGAAGCGACGGGCGTCTTGTACGATGGTCCCTGGTACTCGTGGGTCGACGCAATGGATGATTCGTATCCCGAGCATGAGCGAATCGAGGCGCTGTTGGTTGCTCTCAAGTCCATCGTACGATTCGTTCGCCATCACGGGCCGTACCGGTGCGCCGTGGGTTTTTCTCAAGGCGGCGCATTGATTTCTCTACTTTCGAACGAAGCCGTTTTACGCGCCCTCGGCGTGGAGAGCGGTTTCTTATGGGATCGATCGATCATTTGCTGCGGTGCGTCGTCTTCTCTCGTCGCCTTGGCGGAGAAAGCGCTCGGAATCGACTCGCTCGCAAGCTGCAAGTCGTCTCTACCTTCGCTTCACATTTTTGGATTTCAAGACAAATTCAAACCACAAGGTGAAACCCTCATGGAGACGTTTGAGACGTTCGACGGGAACCAGAATTTGCTTCGTCACTGTCTATACTTTGACGCCGGGCACACCGTTCCGGCGTCGCTGGAGACGGATGTCGGATTCACAGAAGAAGTTCGAGCGTGGCGCGAGACGCCGTCGAATGCTGGCGAGAATGTCATCTTCGCGCCGGACGTCGAACAGTTTGGGATCGATTTGGATTACGTCTCGTTAAAGTACAACACGGTCTCCGAATCAATGCGACGAGAGATGGATGTTGAGAGAGGTGAAGTCGACGCGGGCGAGAGAGCGCAGACGAATATGACAACCTTCGCGACCATCGAGTCGTTGTGTTCGGCTCCTGACGTAGCGCAAACGAGAATGACGCCAAGCGACAATAAATTAATGTACGATGTCAGTACCGCGAGTCTGGTCGTTTGCGAGACGAAGGATGACTCTCACAAGCACGACGTTCTCGAGTTTCTTTCCCTCGCACCGAAAGAGTCTCCTCTTCTTTACGATCTCAACGGCGCGAGAATGACGTACGGTCAGGCAGCTGATTTCATCACATCGGGGGATGGGGACTTGCGGAAAATTGGCGTGCATCAAGGTAGTGTTCTCGCATACAACGTTCCTCCGGGTCCAGTCGGTGCTCTAGCCTTCTTGGCGGCGGCATCGCAGTGCACCGCCGTCCCTTTAGATCCAGGAATCGCTGAAGAGGACGCATTCGAAGCGCTCACATCGTGCCGCGTGTCCGTCGTAGCTTTGTTTCGAGGAACAGGCACCGATGCGATCGAAAAAGCGGCGAGTCGAGCAAATATACCGATCAAATGGTTGGCCATATCGAACGAGGGCAACGCTCGGGCGGGTTCGTACGCGCCGGAAGCTCCGGAAACTCCGAGCGGACCCGTGCTGCGAAAAGGCGCCGAAGAGGTCGGACTCCTATTGAGGACTTCCGGAACGACGTCAAAGTCGAAAGTCGTACCGTTGGTCATCGGATCTCTCACCAACAATGGGGCGACGCTCTCGCGGTCGCTTCAACTCACGTCGGAGGATGTGTGCATCAACGCGATGCCTTTGTTTCACATCGGTGGGCTTTCGTGTTCAATTTTGGCCACTATCGCCGCGCACGCTTCCGTCATTTGTTGCCCAAAATTCAACGCACAGGAATTTTACGACACGATCACGACGACGGAAGCGGTTAAACCAACATGGTATTCTGCGATTCCGACGATCCATTTGACGGTTGTGCAGTATGGAACCGCAGTTTCGCGAGGAACGCCTCCGGCTCATTCGTTGCGTTTCATTCGGTCCGGCGCGGCGGCGCTCAGCCACGCCGACGCTCAAAAGCTGCACGATTTTTGGGGATGTCCAATCATACCGACGTACAGCATGAGTGAACAAATGCCCATTTCTGGAAAGAACGTCAACTTACCGCTCGAGGATCGTGTAGATACCGTCGGTCAGCCCCTCTCGTGTTCGCTCGCTCTCGTCGGCGACGGTCACTGTAGACTCACGGCGCCGTTCGGGCAGCGCGGCGAACTTTCCATCAGCAGCTCTGACGTGATGAGCTCGTATCAAGACGCCGAGGAAGCGAATAATAAGACGTACTTTTATATCGGCGACAAACGTTTTTTGAGAACGGGTGATATCGCGAAAATGGACAAGGATGGTTTCATCTATCTCACTGGACGCAGCAAGGAATTGATAAAGCGCGGAGGAGAGCAAGTCAGTCCTCTGAAAGTGGAAGCAGTCTTGGTTCAGCATCCATTTGTGCGCGTCGCCGTCGTGTTTAGCGTTCCGTCTCCGTTGTGGGGAGAGGAGGTGGGTGCGGCGATCGTGCTCGAAGATGACTGCGAAGGCGACGAGGCGACCGCGCTGTCTTCCATCAAGTCGATGATGAACTCTTCGAAGGAGTTGTCGAGGTTTGAAATACCCGTGTATTGGAAGATTGTCGCCGATGACGACTTGCCTAAAACTTCGACAAAAAAGTACAAGCGCGCGGGCTTGGCTGATATTTTGGGCATCGGCGATGAGTCAAGAGCGCGAGCCTGCTCCATCAAATCGGGCGCCCGATCGAAACCCGCGGCGACGTCGACGGCTCTGGGCGGTTTACGCTACTGCATGGCTGTCGGCGTCATGTTCAATCACATCGGCGCCGTGTGGCAAGGTGAAGACGAACGGAATCCTCTCACCTACGGTCCTGCGTGGTGGTCGGCGAAGGCGACGACGTTTTATTTTCCAGCCACGACGTTCTTTGTGCTCGGAGGTTACACGCTCAGCGCCGCGTTGAACGGGAAAGAGGTGAAAAAAGGAACGTGGCTATCCTTCTACAACTCGCGGTACCAGAACCTCTTTCCTCTGTATCTCTTATCCTTACTCTTCGGACTGATCAACGTTCTCGTCGTCTGTCGTCCAAGCACGTTCAGTAGCGAGTTCAGTTGGCAACCGCATCCGGACACGCTGACGTTGTCGTCGGGAAGACTCGCCCAGTGCCAGACGGGACCCGTCGAGATGCCGTACGGCGCGTGGCTCTTCATGACGATTGTGGTTTTTTCGCTCGGATTACAAACGTGGTTCCCACTCTGGCTGCTCAGTTCATGGTTCATGTACTACACGTGGTTCAACGGCGTGTATTACTTCATCATCTTGGTCTTCCCGATGATGCACAACGCGCTCGCCCGCGTCAAGGGAAATTTGAAGGCTGTGAATAGATGGTTCATGATTTATTCTGCCGCCACTTTCGCCACCGGTGGGCTCTTGGGGTTGTATTACGCGTTTCCATCATGGCAGGAGCACAGCGACGTGCACAAAGCGAAAAGCTGGAAGGAGAACGCGCAAAACATCTACGCGTTGTCGACGATGATGTTTCCTCCGTACTGGGTGCCGTGCGTCGGAACGGGTATGGTTGGCTACTTTTGGTTCGATGCGGTGCGCCCCGCCGAGTCGCACAGACGCGTCCTGTACGGTCACATCACGGATGGATTGACTCTCGCCTTCTTTGCGTTTCATCTCGCACACTTTCTCGATGAAAATTGGCCGTATCCCACAAACGTAACCGGAAAGATGTGGGAAGTCGTCCCCGAAGAACATCACAACTGGGCCACTGGCATCAAGAGATACGTTTGGTCGGTCATGATCACGCGACTGTATTCTCCTCTCATCGCCGTGTGGGTTACCCTGGTCTCGATCCCGGGTGGAAGCGTCACCACGAGGCTTCTGGAAACGAATCTGCTCACCAAGGTACTCGGTCCGACGAGTTACGGGTGCTTTTTGTTTCATCAAATTATCGGTCAGTGGTACTGGTGGGCGACTCGAGTCGGGAACGGGGTGCCGAGACCCGACGTCGGCGATAAAACGAGCTGGTCGTGGTGGGCGTACCCCAAGGAATATTACTGGTTTTCTCCGCAACCACTTCCAGTGGCGTGGTACGAATTCTTCTTCGTCGTCGGTCTGGTGACGTGCTTCTCCGCCGTGGCCGATCGCTTCCTCATCACGCCGCTGACGGTGATGTGGGTCAAGTTTATCAACTTTTTCCAGAACATCATATGGCCGGGCTCGGTGCAGACGAAGGGCGTCGACGGCGGAAAACTCTCGGCGGAGGAATCCGTCGTCGGCGCCGTCGCCGCGTTGACGGGCGTCGACGAGCGCATCTCTTTGGATGACTCATTCGACGAGATAGGTCTCGTCTCCGTGGGATTACCCGTCTTGGTCGGCTTAATCAACGCCTCCGAGCCAGTGGCTGTCATTTCGGCCCAGGAAATCGCTCACTGTCAAAATCTTCGGGCCGTCGTCGAAGTCATCGAACGCAAGCGAATGCAAGCGGAAAACTCCGCCGGCGTCGGCCGATTCGACGACGGCGGGTCAGCGTATCGCTCGCGTCACTAACGAGAAGCTCTCTTAATCCTCTGTGAATCACGCATTGTGTACTTCGCGCGTTCCCGTCTCCTTCCCGTTCCTCCCCGTCTCCTCCTCCTCCTCCTCCTCCTCCTCCCCCCCCTCGCCTCGCCTGGGAGCCCGACCGACCCCTCGTCCGTCACAATTCGTTCGTCCGTTCGTCATGAAGTACACGGTGACGAAAGATGCGGAGGCCGAGATCGAGTTCGAGGGCAAGGAAGGGATGGCCGGAGAGACGCCGAGAACCGTCGTCGAGGTGCGTCCGTCCGACGTCGCGTCTCCGCGCGCGAACGCGACGACGATGATGATGATGCGTCGGATGAATTTATCCGAATTATATCGCGTCGCGATGGATGACGACGAACGGTCGATCGGTCGCGCGCGATGCGCCCGCGAACGCGCTCTCGAGACGACCGATCGATGACGATCGACGCGATGGAACGACTGACGACGTCTCGGCGACGCGCGCACGCGCTTCGACGACGCGATGCGTAGGTGTTCAAGACCGCCGCGGAGGGCGAATTGAAGAACAAAATGGCGCTCAAGGCGTGCACGGGGGAGACGTGGACCGTGAAGGAGTACTACGACGATTGCGTGAAAACGGCGAAATCGTTCGTGTACCTCGGCGTGGAGCGCAATGATTCCGTGTGCATCTTGGGTTTTAACTCTCCGGAGTGGCTCATGTCGAACATGGGCGCCATCATGGCGGGTGGCTTCGCCGCGGGCATCTACACGACGAACGAACCGGCGGCGTGCGAATTCATCATCAGCGATTCCAGCGCGCGAGTCGTCGTCGTCGACGGTCAAAAGCAATTGGATAAGATTCTCTCCATCCGAAAGAATCTGCCCAAGTTGAAGGCGATCGTCATGTATCGCGACGAAACGTTTAGCGATCCCGAGGGCGCCAAGGATTCCTCCCTCGCCAAGGTGTACACCTGGAAGGATTTCTTAAAGCTCGGTGAGACGACGAGCGACGCCGAGCTCCAGGGTCGCATCGACGCTCAAAAGCCCGGTCACTGCTGCACGCTCATCTACACCTCGGGCACGACCGGTAACCCGAAGGGTGTGATGATTTCTCACGACAACGCCGTGTGGACGGCAAAATCCAACGTCTTGCACAACAAAGCCATCACCGCCGGCGATCTCCGAGTCGTGTCGTACTTGCCATTGTCCCACATCGCAGCTCAAATCGTCGACATTCACTCGCCTCTCATCTGCATCGTCGATTTTAAGAAGCCCGCCGCCGTGCACTTCGCTCGTCCGGACGCCCTCAAGGGAACGCTCAAGGACACGCTCATCGAGGCCAAGCCGACGGTGTTCTTCGCCGTGCCCCGCGTGTGGGAAAAGATGATGGAAGCGATGCAAGCGAAAGCCAAGGGAGTCACCGGTTTGAAGAAAAGCATCGCTGGTTTCATGAAAGGCAAGTGCGCTCAAACGCACGCGGCGTCTCAAGTTGGCGCCACCGTCGGCAAACCGTTCCTCGGAGGCCTTGCGGCGTCCTTCATGAAGAAGAAGGCGCACGCCGCTCTCGGTCTCGATCAAGCGCGCGTTTGCCTCACCGGTGCGGCGCCGATCATGAAGCACACCCTCGATTACTTTGGTATGGTCGGCATCCACATCCTGGAAGTGTACGGCATGTCTGAAAACACCGGCCCTCAGAACGTGTGCCAAACCAACTACTTCAAGGCTGGCACGTGCGGCCGACCGATTCCCGGCGTCGAGATCAAAATCGACCACGTCGCCGGCCGCGATAAGGAAGGCGAGGGCGAAATCTGCTTCCGCGGCCGTCACGTCATGATGGGCTACCTCAACAACATGGCGAAGACCAAGGAAAGCATCGACGAAGATGGATGGTTGCACAGCGGAGACGTCGGCGCCATTGATCCGAAGACGGATTTACTCAGCATCACGGGACGCATCAAGGAGCTCATCATCACCGCGGGCGGCGAAAACATCGCACCGGTTCCGGTTGAAGACGCTATCAAGTCTTTCCTTCCCGCCATTTCCAACGTCATGATGGTCGGAGACAAGAGAAAGTACAACACGATGTTGGTGACTCTGCGACAGGTACCCGAGGGCGAAGGCTTCACGGAGAAGCTCTTCGGAGCTTCGCTCGAAGTTAACCCGAACGTGAAAACCGTCAAAGAAGCCCAAAATGACGCCAAGTGGAAGACGTACATCGAAGAAGGCATCGCCAAGTACAACAAAACGGCGGTGTCGAACGCGCAACGCATTCAAAAGTTTAAAATTCTCGACACCGACTTCAGCGTCCCGGGCGGCGAACTCACGGGCACGCAAAAGCTCAAGCGTCCTTTCGTCGTTGAAAAATACGCCTCCGTCATCGAATCAATGTACTAAATCATTCTCATGCAATCTAAAGTACACTACAACATGAGCATTTCTATAAAACTATGCAATCGTGCAACACGAGGGCTGTCCCTTCTTTGTCAGCTGGACCTCGCTGGGCGTCGTCTCGATGAACTCGTACGTCTGAAGCCTCGTCCTATCAGCCTCTTTGGCTTCCTTCCGAGCGAACTCTACCGCCTGCCTCTTCTTTTCCGCGAGAGACTCGCTCATCCCTGATCCATCATCGCCTTCCAGCCCCGTTTCCACCTGCGACGCGCCCTCGTCCCGTCGCGTTTGCGTCGAATCGCGTTCGCGACGAGACGCCGCGTCCTCCTCTTCAATCCTTCGTCTCTCCGCCTCCTCTCTCTCGACTCGTCTGCGGCGCTCTTCCTCTTCCACTGACTCGCGTTTTTGCCGCTCCTCCTCTTCAATCCTTCGTCTCTCCGCCTCCTCTCTCTCGACTCGTCTGCGGCGCTCTTCCTCTTCCACTGACTCGCGTTTTTGCCGCTCCTCCTCGGCTTTGCGTTTCTCTCGCTCTTCGATCTCCGCGTCTCTCCTCTTTTGCGCCTCGGTCGCCGCCGCGCGCGCGGACTGCTTGTCGTAGAAATCATTCATCGCCTTGGTACTCTCCGCGTGTAGCCTCGAAACGCTCTTCGTGAGCTCTAAAAAGTCTTTCACCATCTTCTCCCCGCGCGGAACCATCCACAACGGGGCGACAGTCGTCGTTCCTTTACCGCTTTTTGAATTCTTAATCTCCTTCTCATCCGGCAGGTGTACGTCGACGCACGAATACGGAAGTTTATCCAGCGCGTTCTCCCCACCGCCGCCGAATATGTCCAAAAACACCGTCAGGTACGCGTTCGGTGGTAACCCCTCCACGAGAGCCTCTCGGAGTTCGCGACGACTGATTCTCTGCGTCGCGTCGCCGGGGGTGTCAGAGGCGCACAGCGCCGTCTTCTCCGAACCCTTGAAATTCGTGTCGCTCTCGTCCCCGACGACGTCCTGTCGACCCGAGAAATAAAAAAAGAGCGAATCTCCCTCTTTCGCGCCTTGCGAGAGCCATCGACACGCCTTCAGAATGGCTCGCTTTGAGCACACGCGATTAACGGAGCCGTCCGTCGCCTGCGCCTCGGCGTCCTCCACGAGCACCATCAATTCGTCGTCTTCGTCGTATCCGCAGTGTGTCTTCAGGTAATCTCGCATGCGAATCGCATCACTTCCGCGACGTCGCAATCGCCACTCCTCTCGTCCGCACTCTTCGTAATTGACGCCCACGAAGACGCCTCGCCTGCGTCCGACGTTGCGCGCGGGTTTCGCGAACGTCATCCGCTCCGTCTCGATCGCGACGCAGCGATTCGACGACAATCGAATCGAACTCGACGTGCCCGGCGGTAAACGTTGCATCGATCGTTGTTTACTTCGTAAAAACTGTCCCCAACTCGCCGACGTCTGCCCAGTCTTACGTTCCAACGCGTTGAGCGTCGCGCGCGTGAGCAATCCGCCAATGTTGGCGCTCTCTCGCACCCGCTCTCGTTTCCTCGTCGCCACGAATATCCGTCGCCGCGTCGCCCATCGCGCCCGCCGTCGTTCGCGTCTCTCCTCCTCGTCGTCCCCTCCCGCACGCGCGCCCCGTCCGTCGTCGTCGCCGTCGCCCTCGTCCGCCTCAGCCTCGCTCGCGTGCGCATCCGCGGCGAGACCGTCGAGATGGGCCTCGTCTCGATCCCTGCTCGTCGCGAGCACGACGACGACGACACCGTCGCGCGCATCACCGTCACCCTCACCGTCGCCGTCACCGTCACCGTCGCCGCTCGCGCGCATCGGCGCTCGACTCTGCGGACGCCCACACCGAACGACCGAACGGAGTCGTCACGGGGGGCTCTTTGACGGTTCGTGACTCGTGACCCGTCAAAGGCTTTGGCTGTTGCGATTCGTGATGACGGATGGCTCGCGCGCGCGTTCCGTCGCTCGGGAGAGCGCGACGCGACGCTCGGGAGAGCGCGACGCGACGCACGGAGGCGCCGTCGATCGATCGATCGGCGTCGAGGCGGGCGTGACGAGGACGCCGACGCGACATGCCGTCGAAATCCGTGCTCGTGGACCCGCCGCGCGCGCGTCAGCGCGAGGATGCGCCGGGACCGACGGGGACGATCGATGGGGACGATCGAGGCGGCGATAAGAGCATCGCGCGCGAGTGCATGCGGGCGTATTTTTTCGTCGCCGTGTGGATGTCGATATCGATGGCGGTGATCATGTTCAACAAGTGGATCTTGGCGTACAGCGGCTTTCGATACCCGGTGGCGCTCACGATGTGGCACATGGTATTTTGTACGACCCTGGTCACGGTGCTCGTGCGCGTGTTCAAGGTGACGAATAGATTGAAAATGTCTCGCCGAGAGTACGTGCGAAAAGTGATGCCGATCGGGTTCTTTTACGCGGCGTCGTTGTGGTTGAGCAACTCGGCGTACTTGCACCTGAGCGTGTCCTTCATACAGATGACCAAGGCGTTGATGCCGGGATTGGTGTACATCGTCGGCGTGCTTTTCCACATGGAGAAATTGACGGCGCGAACGTCGATGAACATGGTCGTCATCGCCATCGGCGTCGCCATCGCGGCGTACGGCGAGTTGAATTTCGACACGCTCGGCGTCACGCAACAGCTGAGCGCCCTCTTGTTCGAGGCGGTGCGTCTGATGTTGGTACAAATCCTCATCACGCGGCAAGGAATGGCGATGAACCCGCTTCAGTCGCTGTATTACGTCTCACCCGCGTGTGCATTTTTCTTAGCCTTCCCATTGATTTACGTCGAGTATCCCGCAATGATGAACGACGCGACGCTCGTCTTCGACTGGGGCATGCTGACGCTCAACGCGACGTGCGCCTTTGCGCTCAATCTGGCTGTATTCTTGCTCATAGGAAAAACGAGCGCCCTGACGATGAACATCGCCGGCGTCATCAAAGATTGGATGCTCATTTTCGCATCGCAACACTTTTTCGGAAATCCGGTGACGTTCTTAAACTACGCGGGTTACGTCGTCGCCTTTTTGTCGGTGTTCATGTACAGTACGTTTTTTGCGACGCGTTCGACTCGACCGCGTCGACGCACGCATGCACCGACGACCGTGTCGTCTTTTCCACGCGCGCGTACTCGAGACTGACCGCCGTTCCCCTCGCTTTCGATCGACGCGCGCAGACTTGAACAAGCTCCGCGAGAAGAAGCGCGAACAGGCGAAAAAGCAAGGCGTCCTCGCCTCCGTCGCGAAGCGCTCGACGCCGTCCACGGGGTGACGCCGCAGACGCTGACTATGTTAGGATTAGAGTTGCTTGCATAATGCGAATGTATGTTTTGTTCCTTACAAATCATCACACACCTACAAACACGCGTCTCGCGTCGTCTGCTCGCGAGACGTCACCGGACTAGGACTAGCGAAGAGGAAGCGCGCTCGCCGCGAGGGCGCGCGCGCCGAGTGTACAGCTTAATCGCCCTTGCGACGGAAGCTGCAACCCTCGGTGAGTCTAGCCTTACCACCGGTCGGCTGGCACAACACAGCCGAGCACGAGCCGCAGAGGACGACGGTTTGCGAGTGAGAGAAAACCGTGGTGATGTTAAAGCAACCCTGCGCGAGAACGACCCGATGGGTGGTGCGACCGATCCGTCAGTCGATGCGTTCGAGAAGAGGCGTTCGCGAACGAGTCCGCGCGCGCGACACACAAAGCACAGCAAAGCAAAAACAAACATGTATGCACACACACGCACCTGGCACTTGACGTCCATGAAGAACGAGTTCGGCGCTTGCACCAATCGCTTGAGCTTGTGCTTGGACGCCTCGAGCGCCGCGGGCGGGTTCAACAAATCAATATCCTGGGCGAGAACCTACGATCGGTGAACACGCGCGTCGGTCCGGTCAGTACGCGAATCGTTCCGCGATTTTATCCCCCCCCACACACGTC
>Ga0255770_10003906_pt1 | contig 12688 bp, 12 predicted proteins | sample 071ome_22_FD_179968 | JGI IMG/M metagenome (GOLD analysis project Ga0255770, IMG submission 179968) | Coastal salt marsh microbial communities from the Groves Creek Marsh, Skidaway Island, Georgia - 071404AT metaG (version 2) | ecosystem: Environmental > Aquatic > Marine > Intertidal zone >... | reverse complement strand
TAACTTTTCTTGGATGTGGATCAAATGTGATAACTACTGATTTTAAACTATTTTCTTTAGCAAATCTTGCCAAAGAATTCAAGATTTTTTGATGACCAATATGAATACCATCAAAAGTTCCAATTGTAGCAATTGCAGATTTAGAAAGCTTTATCTCAAATAGGTTACTAAGGATTTGCATTAATTGAATTTGTTCATTGTATTGTCAATACCGTGCTTAATATAATTTAAAACAATTGACGAATTGTGTTCAATAAGTTTGCTCAAATTTTTACTCTCATCATCGTTCCATTTTTCAAGAACAAAATCTATTTGTTTACCGTCCTTAAAATTATTTCCAATACCAAACCTTAATCTTGGATACTTTATAGTATTTAATTTGGAATTAATATCCTTTAAACCATTATGTCCACCATCAGTACCACTTTTTCTAAGTCGTGATATTCCAAAATCAAGGTTCAAATCATCGACTATGACAAGTATGTTGGAAAGGTTAATCTTTTCTTTTTTTGCCCAGTATAATACTGCTTTTCCACTTAAATTCATAAATGTGTTTGGCTTCAAAAAAATTAAGCTTTTTCCAGAGAATTTTGTTTTAAATATTTTTCCATGCTTCTCTTCTTTGAAATCTCCTTCGAAACTTGAAATTAGGTTATCTAGAATATCAAAACCTATATTATGACGAGTCCCTGTATATTTATCACCTACATTCCCTAAACCAACAATTAAAAACTTCTTCATGTAAGAATTAGTTTTATTAGATTTAAAATATTTGAGAATTGAAAACAAGGTCAAAAATTTTTACAAATATAAAAGCTTTTGACCTTGTATTATTCGATTGAATAAAAACTTGGATTTATTCTTGAGAATCTGCTTGAGCTGAATCTTCAGCTTTTGCTTCTCCAGATTCTTCTCCTTCAGTCTCTTCTCCTTCTTCTCCCTCTTCTCCTTCTCCTCCAGACATTGATAATGCAGCTCTTGACATTTTAACTTGACAAACTACCATATTATCGGGATGTAAAAACTTATAATCTTCATTAAGAAGTTCAGAAATTTTCACATTATCCTTCAGATTTAGCGAAGAGATGTCAACAGTAATAAAATCAGGCAAGTTTTCAGGAAGTGCTCTTACACTTAATTTTCTTTTGTTTTTTGATAAAACACCACCTTCTAATCTAACACCAGGTGCATTACCTTCAAATCTTACAGGAATAATCATAGTTACTTCTTTATCTTCAAAAAGTTGAAGAAAATCGATATGTAAGATTTTGTCAGAAACAGGATGAAATTGAATATCCTGAATTACTGCATTAATTTCAGTTTTATCATCTATTGAAATTACAACCGTGTGAGCATTCGGTGTGTAAACTAGTTTGGAAAAACTGATTTCATCAGCTGAAAAATGTACTGGTTTTTCCCCACCGTATACTACGCAAGGAACCTTTCCAGCATTACGTAGGGCTTTAGTCGATGACTTCCCTAGGCTTTCTCTTTGAGATCCGTTGATTTTGATTGATTTCATAATTATTATTTAATAAAATAAGGATTTATTGATTGATTATTATTAACACTGTGCATAACATCAGCAAAGAGATTCGCACAGGTCAATACTTTAATTTTATTTGATTTTTTCTTTTCAGGAATAGTATCTGTCACAATAAGTTCAGTTAGTTTTGATTTTTCAATTCTCTCAAAAGCATTCCCTGATAAAAGAGCATGAGTACATATTGCTCTGACTGATTTTGCTCCCCTTTCAACCATTAAATCGGCGGCTTTGGTCAGTGTTCCAGCTGTATCAACCATATCATCAACTATTATTACGTTTTTTCCTTCAACTTCACCAATTAACCCCATGTGCGAAACTACGTTAGCCTTTTTTCTTTGTTTATAGCAAATAACTACATTACTTTCAAGAAATCTTGAATATGCATAAGCTCTTTTAGATCCACCCATGTCAGGTGAAGCGATTGTTAATTCATCTAATTTTAGTGATTCAATGTAAGGAATGAAGATAGTTGATGCATAAAGATGATCAACAGGTTTTTCAAAAAAACCTTGAATTTGATCAGCATGTAGATCCATTGTAATAATCCTTGTAGCTCCTGCAGCTTCTAGCAGATTTGCAATAAGTTTAGCACCAATAGGTACTCTGGGTTTATCTTTTCTGTCTTGTCTAGCCCATCCAAAATATGGCATAACTGCAGTGATGTGTCTAGCAGATGCTCTTTTGGCAGCGTCAATCATCAAAAGTAACTCCATAAGATTATCGGAGGATGGCTGAGTTGAACCTATTAAAAAAAGTCTTACTCCTCTTACGGATTCCTCAAATGATGGTTGGTATTCACCGTCGCTATAATGAGAAAAATTTACCTTCCCAAGCTCAGTGCCATATGCTTTTGCAATTTTTTTAGCAAGAACTTTACTCTCTGTGCAAGAGAAGATTTTAACTATTGGAGTATTGTTTTTCATTTTAAAAGGGGTCCAAATTTAACAATTATTTGATAAATTTTATTCCAAATGAAAGATTTTATACTTTTGCAGACTTGCTTCGGTGGCGAAACTGGTAGACGCGCTGGATTCAAAATCCAGTTTTGGCAACAAAGTGTGGGTTCGATTCCCACCCGAAGTACTAATATCTTATTATAAATCATCAATTTTTTTTTATTTATAGTATGAAAGTTAAATTTTAAGAAATCATTAAATTTTATTCATTTTGACTAGTCATATAGATCAGCAATTTTAATTTTAATACTTTTGTATCATGAGAATAACAAAATTTAATGTTTTATTTCCATTACTATTTTTGATATGTGATGTGATTGTACTGTATTTTGTTACTCTGTTAATGCATTATTTGACATTCTCTGAGTGGACCTTTCATAACAACTTGATAATGATTGCATGGGTAATGATTGTAATCTATAACAAATCATATAATATTGGAAGAGGTGTTAGTTATCTAGTTACTTTAGAGAATGCTTTAAAATCAATCTTTGTTTTACTTGCTCTTATTTCCTTTGCAAATCTTTTTTTTAACGTTTATGAGTTTTCAATAATTAATCTTCTCACAGGTATTTTAATATTTACTTTTTCAGTAATTATTTACAGATTGATGGTTCATGGCTTATTAGATATCTATAGAACTTATGGAGGAAATATTAAAAATATTGCAATCATAGGTTATGATAAAAAAGGTATTAATCTTTACAATACAATTCTAAACAATCCTCATTTAGGATATCGATCAAAAGGAGTTTTTTACAAGAAATCTAAGAGTAAGTATGATATTCCTTACATGGGTAAAATCTCTGATTTTATAAATGGAATTGAAAACTACAGTGAAGCATATATTTCAGATGAAATCCCAAATAAGGTCAAAAAAGAAATTATACAAGAGTGTGATTTGAATTTAGTTAAGGTTAGAATACTTCCAGAGCTTGTAAATTATCAATTTAAGAACTTTTTTATTAGTAAATTAATTGATATTCCTGTAATTGAAATAAATGAACTTCCTCTTGATAAGTTGTACAACAGGGTTTTGAAAAGAATATTTGATATTGTTATATCTTCATTTGTGATTGTTTTTATTTTAAGTTGGCTAATACCTCTATTTGGTTTAATAATAAAACTACAATCAAAAGGTCCAATATTATTTACTCAGTCTAGGAATGGTGAAAATGGGATCCCTTTTAAATGTTTCAAGTTCAGATCTATGATTATTAATAAGCAGTCTGATAAAGTTTTTGCAGATCATAATGACAAAAGACTCACAAAATTTGGAAGATTTATAAGAATTACAGCTTTAGACGAATTACCTCAGTTTATAAATGTATTTACTGGTGATATGTCAATCATTGGTCCAAGACCACATCCAATTCTTTTAAATAAAGAGTATGAAAGAAAAATCGAAAAATTTAACAAAAGACATCAATTTAAGCCTGGTATTACAGGGCTTGCTCAAATTAATGGATATAGAGGAAAAATAAAAACCCATAGCGATATGAACTCCAGAGTAAAGCTTGATAGATATTATTTCAAAAATTGGTCATTTTATTTTGATATAAAAATTTTCTTTTCAACAATGTTAAAGATGATTCGATTCAATCTTTCATAGCATCAAAGCTTTTATTTATTGCATTTTTAAATTTAGTTGTAGACCATCCATGATCTCTAGAAATGTAATGTATAGGAATATTTAAATGACTTCCTGTGAAATCCTTATCAAGATAATCATCACCTAAAAATCGAATTGTAAAATCACCATTTTTAAGAATTTCAATGAGTTCTTTTTCATAAGTGTAAGCTTGAATCTTATCAATATACTTTATTGAGTACAATACTTCCATCCTTTCTTCTAACGAAAGTATTGGTTTTAATTTTTCTGGTCTCTCAATTGTTGGATCTGAGTGAAGAAGAATTGTAAAATGATCACAATTTTCTTTACATTCTTTAAATGTCTTAACATATCCAGGGTGAATTACATCAAAATTTCCTGCTATAACTCCTTTATTCATTTATATACCAATTTAATGTATTTTTTAATCCGATATCAATGCTAGTTTTTGGTTCCCAACCTAACTCATTTTTAATCTTTGAAATATCTATTGCATATCTATAATCATGACCAAGTCTGTCTTTCACAAAACTTATTAAATCAATGGATAAATTCTTGTTTTGTTTGATATAATCAAATTCTTTAATAATCAATTTAATCAAATCTAAATTTCTAATTTCATTATTACCGCCTATACAATAAGTTTCTCCTACATTTCCTCTATGAAAAATTAAATCAATTGCTTCAACATGATCTTCAACATAAAGCCAATCTCTTACATTTAGGCCATTACCATATACAGGAATTTTTGATTTATTGATCAATGAATTTATAACGGTTGGGATAAGTTTTTCTTTGTGTTGATTAGGTCCATAATTATTTGAGCAGTTAGAGATTATTATTGGTAATTTATGAGTATCATAAAACGCCCTTACAAAATGATCAGCAGAAGCTTTTGATGCAGAGTATGGAGAGTGAGGATCATACCTTGATTCTTCTCTGAAAATTTCATTTTCATCTAAAGTTCCAAAAACTTCATCAGTAGATATATGATAAAATAAATTATTATTTTTTTTATTCCAGTTCTTTCTAGATAATTCAAGAAGATTTATTGTTCCAATTATGTTAGTTTTTGCGAACTCTAATGCATTTTCTATAGAATTATCAACATGCGATTCGGCCGCTAAATGAATCACATCTGTGATTTTATATTTTACAAAAACTTCTTGAATCTTACTAAAGTTACAAATGTCAGCTTGAATAAAAGTATAATTATCCGAAGCACTAGTGTCCAAAAGAAAATTTAAATTACTAGCATAGGTTAGTTTATCTAAATTAACAATATTGTAATCTGAATACTTTTTGACAAAATGTTTTACAAGATGTGATCCAATAAAGCCTGCACCCCCTGTTATTAAGATATTTTTCATTTTAAATCGTTGGTTATATAATCTTCAAGACTTACATCCCAATTTTTAATATCAATACCAAAAATATTGATAATTTTTTGTTTACTTGTGATTGAAAATTTTGGCCTCTTTACACCATTTTTAAAAAAACTGCTTGGGACAGGATTTATGGTATTTTGATATCCGCATTTTGATTTTATGGTGCTAGCAAACTCATACCAATTGGTATAGCTTAAATTTGAATAATTGAATATTTTGTTTTCAAAATTGAATTTATAGTTTAATTTGATAATTTTTAAAATATCATTTGCAAGATCCTTTGCATAAGTGGGGCATCCAAATTGATCATTGACTACGTTAATTTCACTGTTATTTATACATTTATCAATTATTGTGTTAACAAAATTTTTTCCAAATTTTGAATAAAGCCAAGATGTTCTAATTATAATTGATTCTGATTCTGATTTTTCAATATGTTTTTCGCCTTCTCTTTTTGAAAATCCATAATAATTAACAGGATCGACTTCTGATTCTTCATCAATAGCATTAATTGAATCTGAATTATAAACATAATCAGTTGAGATATGAATAAACTTTATATTGTTATCCTCACAGTAATTAACTAAATTTTTTACTCCAAATGAGTTGATTAAAAGTGACTTTTCTCTTTCAACTTCAGCATCTCTGACATTAGTGTAAGCAGCACAATTAATTATATAATCTAATTCAATTCCACTTAAATAATTATTAATATTTTCTAATGAACATATGTCAATTTCATCTGAATCTGTTAAAATTAAATTATGATCAAAAGTATCTTTGAGTCTTTTAAATTCTTGACCTAGCTGACCTCTAGCACCTGTGATTAAAATATTCAATTTTTAAAAATTATAATGTTGATTTTTTTCTAAATTAGGACTAGAGATATCTTTTTCTGAAATAATAGGATTTTTAACCTTCCAGTCTATATTCAAATCTTTATCAAGAGGGTTAATTCCAAACTCATTTTTTTTATCATAAAAATTATCTACCACATACTGTACTCTAGCTTTTTCACTCAGTACAGAAAAACCGTGAGCAAAACCTCTTGGAACAAAAAATTGATAATTATTTGATTCATTTAGTATAATGGAAAAATATTTTCCAAAAGTTTTTGAGTTTTTTCTAAGATCTAGTGCAACATCCAAAATTTCACCACTTGTTACAGAAACAAGTTTAGATTGACTTGAGGGAGATATTTGAAAATGGAGCCCTCTAATAGTTCCATATAATGATTCTGAGCAATTAGTTTGGCAAAAAGATGATTTTTCACCTATAAATTCATCAAATAAATCTTTTCTAAATGTTTCTGTAAAAAAACCTCGTTTATCATCAAGAATATGTGGTTTACATATTACTAAACCTTCAATATCACATGTTTCAAACCTCATTTAAAACTTTATTTAAATATTTTCCATATTGATTATCACCAATAGATTGAATTAAACTTCTAAATTCAGAACTATTAATATACTCAAGTCTAAAAGCAATTTCTTCAATACAAGCTATTTTTAGTCCAGTTCTTTTTTCTATGGTGTGGATATAATTTGAAGCTTCCAGCATGGATTCGTGAGTTCCAGAATCTAGCCAAGTAAAATTTTTATCAAATAATTCAACAATTAAATTATCATCTTTTAAATACGCTTCGTTGAGAGATGTGATTTCTAATTCACCTCTTTTGCTGGGTTTAATTTCCTTAGCTTTTTTCACAACAGAACTAGGGTAAAAATATAATCCTACTACAGCATAGTTGCTTTTTGGTTTTTTTGGTTTTTCCTCAATACTTATAGCTTTACCAGATTTATCATTTTCAACGACTCCATATCTTTTTGGATTATTGACATAGTATCCAAACACTTTAGCATTTGATGTTTCTTTAACACTATTAACAGACTTCTTTAAAATTTTTGTAAACCCACTTCCGTAGAAAATATTGTCGCCAAGTATTAAACAAACTGAATCGTCTCCAATAAATTTTTCTCCAATTATAAATGCCTCAGCAATACCATTGGGTTTTTCTTGTTCAGCGTAATTAAATTTCATACCAATTTTAGATCCATCAGAAAACAATCTTTTAAAATTTGGTAAATCTTGAGGGGTTGAAATTATCAGAACTTCTCTGATTCCAGCTAACATTAGTACTGATAGAGGATAATAAATCATGGGTTTATCATGAATCGCCAGTAATTGCTTTGACTGTCCAATTGTTAACGGATATAACCTAGTACCACTTCCTCCTGCTAAAATTATTCCTTTCATTATTAGAGTTTATAAGTTAACATTAAACCACCTCTGTAGGGAAGTTCTTCACCACTTTTATTAAACTTCCTTTTAAATGTTGAAATGGCAAAAATTCTTTGTTCTTGTTTATTATAATACTTATAATTTGATTGGGAGGAGCCGCCACCAATGAAAATTTCAAGATTAAACTTTTCATTTTTAAGAGGTATTTTTTTTCCAATTGTTATTCCATAATACGCATTTCTACCGTACTGATAGCTCCCTTCTTCTTTAAATTCACTTCCAGAGAGAGTAGCAATCCATTTAGGTAATCTGATATTGTACATGCCATATCCAACATGAGCTCCAATAAAAAAATTTCTCTTTTGATTTTTATTAGGATAATATCTAAGCTCATTAAAAATTTGAGTCATGTGAAATGGAGAACCTTCAATATCGTTATAAAATGATGCACTCGTATCAAGTTGATATCCTAATTTTTCAGATAATTTCACCTCTATACCAATGTTAGGTATCAATAGAGGAGCAGTAGCCAAATTAAATTTCAATTCAGTTTGACTAAAAGCTATAAATGAAAAAAATAAGAGAGTGATCTTTTGAAAAATTGCCATGAAGTAATTTACTTTAATTTCAAATATCAGTAAAAATATTAATATTAATTATTGATAATCTAACATTTTCTCTGAAATCAAAGATTTTAATTATCTTCGTCTTTCCTCTAATTTTATGAGATGAGAAAAAAAACAACAATTTTATTTTTATTCTTTTCAATATTGTTTGGATTTAATTCTCTAAATTCTCAGAGTTTTAATGATTTTTCTAATATCAACTTTTCGACAGTTAGCGACTCAGAATTAGACCTATTAATGAGAAGAGCATCTGCTCAAGGCTATACTCAATTTGATTTATTAAAGCTAGCTAGAGCTCAGGGATTGAGTCAATCTGAAGTAGAAAAACTTGATAAAAGATTTAAGTCAGCACAAACAGTTGCTTATGTTGCTGAAAATGCTTCCACGCCGCTGGAGGAAACAAGATTAAGAAAAAGGTGGCAAGAGGAAATGGAAGTTTACAGAGAAATGGAAAGTGATATTTATGGATATGAAGTTTTTAGAGGCAATACTTTTTTATCTTTTCAATCAAATTTAAATATCCCAACTCCTTCCGATTATGTATTAGGACCTGGTGATAAATTGTTTATTGACATTTATGGACAGTCAGAAAATTACTATCAAGCTGAGATTAGTCCTGATGGCGACTTAATTTTAGAAAACTTTGGACCGATTAATGTTTCTGGAATGACAGTTGAAAAAGCAAATATTAGATTAATCAATAAACTTAAAAAGGTTTACACTGGTTTATCCTCTAAAAAAACATTTGTTAACATTTCTGTTGGTATCCCAAGAGCAATTAGGGTCAATATAGTTGGTGAAGTGAATTTGCCTGGAACTTATAATTTCAGCGCTTTTAATACTGTATATAACGCCATATATGTTGCAGGTGGAATTACTGAAAATGCAACATTGAGAGAGGTTAAATTATTTAGAGATAATAAACTTGTTGATACTATAGATATTTATAAGTTTTTAAATGAGGGGAATCAGTCATCAAATGTTAGATTAGAAAATAATGATTTAATTGTTGTTGGTCCTTACACAAATAGGGTTTCGATTTCAGGTGGAGTTAAAATACCAGGGAAATTTGAAATAAAAAATGGGGAAACCATTGCAGATTTAATAAATTATGCTGGTGGATTTTCTGAAGATTCTTATTCAAAATCAATTAGAATAACTAGGATTTTTGATGAAAAATATAAAATTGTTGATGTTAATTCAGATCAATATGAATTTTTTCAATTGAAATCAGGTGATAAGATTGAAATAGATAAAATAATTGAAAAATATGACAATAGACTTATTATCAAAGGATCTGTTTATAAGCCAGGTGTTTTTGCTTTAAGTGAGGGAATGACTGTTTTAAACCTTATTGAAAAAGCAGAAGGCATAAAGCCTGATACTTATTTGGAAAGAGGTTTTATTACTAGAACAAATAAAGACTTTTCAACTACAAATATTTCTTTTAATCTCAGTAATCAAATAAATTCTATTGATGATCCAATTTTGTTAAAGAAAGATGATGTATTGAATATATTATCAATTAATGAATTAAGAGATGATAATTATATAGAAATTTCCGGAGAAATTAATAAGCCTGGGGTTTACCCATTTTCTAGTAACCTTACCCTAAATGACTTGATTTTATTAGCAGGAGGTGTTAGAAAAAACGCAACCTTAGCCGGTATTGAAATTTCTAGAATTAACAAATCTGATGAAAGTGAAAGTGCACAAATTTTTAAACTGAGTCTTGATGATTTAGAAAGTGAATTAAACTTTAACCTTGAACCATTTGATAATATCATTATTCGAAAAAATCCAGATATCGATATTAAAAGATTTGCTAGAGTTGAAGGTGAGGTCAAATATCCAGGTGAATATGCTATTTCATCTAAGAAGGAAAGAATATCTGATTTAATAAATAGATCAGGAGGACCTAATGAGTATGCATATTATAAAGGTGCAACACTCATCAGAAAAACTGAGTTTGCCGAAGAATATTCGCTTATAGAAAATGAAATTAATGATTTAAAAAGCTTGAAGGAAAAAATTCTGACTAACAATAATTTAACAGAATCTGAAAAACTTTTGGTTTCAAGAATTGATAAGGATTTAGAAAAACTCAATCAGGAAAATTCAACTAATCAAGATTTTTCAAGTTTTGTTAAAAAAGAAAGAATTTCAGAAATAATCAAAAGAAATGCATTGGATGGAGATATTCCATTGGCAAAATCTGAATCTATTGGAATTGACTTAGATCAAATTCTTAAAAATCCTGGAATTAAATCTGATTTACTTATTGAAGATGGAGATATTATTGTCATTCCAAAAAAACTTGAAACAGTAAGATTAAGAGGTGAATTATTATACCCAACTACTGTTAGGCACTCTCCATCAAGGGGATTAAAGTATTATATTAACTCGGCTGGAGGATTTGATTTAAAAGCCAAAAGATCAAGTACTTATGTTGTATATGCTAATGGAGATGTTGCAAGAACAAAAAAGTTTTTATTTTTTAATTTATATCCAAAAGCAGAGCCAGGATGTGAGGTAATTATCCCAAGGAAGTCAGAAAAAAATCCATTAGCCGTATCACAAATTTTAAACTTTACTACGGGTCTAGCTGCATTGATAATAGCAATTAATCAAATTAAGTAATGGAAAGCTTTTCTCTTCTTAATCTTATCAACTCTATAAAAGATTGGTTTACATATCTACTGTCTAATTTGAAGGGGATTGTCATAATTACATCAATTCTTTTATCACTTGTATTATTGTTTAATTTTATCAAATCGCCAGTACATTATGCTAGAACATCTTTTGTTTTAGACAGCGAATCTTCATCAAATTCAATTGGAGATATTGCATCTCTAGCATCATTAGCTGGAATTAATGCCTCTAGCTTTATTGATGCAAGTAGTTTATTTCAAATTGATAATATTCAAGAGCTTTACAGGTCAAACTCTATGATTAAACAAACACTATTGACTGATTCTGATTTTGGAAATGAACGCAGCTTGTTAATTGACAGACTGGCGAGCAATGAAAAAATTGATAAAAAATGGGATAAATTAAATGTTGATTTTTCGACATATAATTCAAAATCTAATAATCTGCGTGTTCATGATAGTATATTAAATGAGGTAGTTAAAATTATTAAGGAAAAATACTTATTAGTAGATAAGCCAAGTAGAAAAACTACAATTCTTGAAATTGGATTTGATCATAAAGATGAATTATTTGCAAAGTCTTTTAATGAAAATTTAGTTTCAATTGTTAATGATTTTTATTTTAAAACTAAAACTCAAAAAACCGGTGAGAATTTAAAAATTCTTGAAAGACAAGCCGATAGTGTAAAAAAAGTTTTAGATAAATCAATACTATTCCTTGCTGAAAAAGACCAAAGTATCCCTAATCCAAATCCATTAACTAAAGTTTCATTGGTTCCATATCAAAAAGCTCTGGTTGATGTTCAAGCTAATGGAGCAATTTATCAGCAAATAGTAACTCAATTAGAGCTCGCTAAAGTAACTCATAGAAATAATACTCCTCTAATTCAAATCATTGATAAGCCAGTATTACCACTTGAAAATTCAAGATTAAAATTATTTGAATGTTTTGTTTACGGAATATTTGGAGGATTATTCTTTTCAGTTTTATATTATTCCTTTTTAAGATTCTACAAATCATTAATTAAATAACTTAATTTTATCTAAACTGACATATGGTTTTAGATATTAAGTCAATTTTTACTAAAAACTTTATTAATCTCTCATTAAACCAGGGAGTTAATGTATTTGCTACATTGATCTATACACCATTATTATTTCAAACTCTTGGTGATGAAAATTATGGCTTAATTAATTTAGCATTTTCATTAATCATAATAGTATCCATATTTGTGGGTTATGGTTATAATCTTAATGGACCAATTAAAGTAGCAAATGCCAAAAATATTCATGATAAAAACTTGATTGTCAACAACATTATTAGCCTAAGAATAGCTATAGCTTTTATTATTATAACCTTAAGTTTTCCAATTATTTATTTTATTATTGAACCAAATTTTCAAAAAATTTTACTGTTTTCTTTAATTATTTTATTAAATGAAGCATTAAATCCTTTATTTCTTTTACAGGGACTTAATAAGATTTTTCCTCAAGCAGTAATTAATTTTTTTTCCAAATCTATATATGTTGTTCTACTATATTTATTTCTAGGCGTAAATGATGCTTATTTAGCAAACTTTTTTTATGGATTGAGTGCTTCAATAGTTGTTTTATTTTTTTGGATAAGGTATTACAGTACAAGTAAACTATCATTTAAATTTTATT
>Ga0255770_10003902_pt1 | contig 12695 bp, 4 predicted proteins | sample 071ome_22_FD_179968 | JGI IMG/M metagenome (GOLD analysis project Ga0255770, IMG submission 179968) | Coastal salt marsh microbial communities from the Groves Creek Marsh, Skidaway Island, Georgia - 071404AT metaG (version 2) | ecosystem: Environmental > Aquatic > Marine > Intertidal zone > Salt... | reverse complement strand
GACTTTGACGACGACGGGGTCGCGCGCGCGTCGGTGCTCGAGCGCGCCGCGGGGCTGTCGTGGACGACCTCGCGCGTCGTCGACGGAATCGGAATCGGCATCGGCATCGGCATCGGCATCGAAGTCCGCCGCGAACCGCGCGAGAACGGTGTGGCTGGAGACGCGGGAGATGACGTGCGTGACGACGGCGATCGAGCTCGGATTGACGACGACGGTGGTCGTGACGGAAGACGGTGTCGCGTCGGAAGACGTCGCGGAGGGGTTTAGACGCGTCGCGGCGAGCGTGGACGTGTTGAGGGTGGACGGCTCGAGCGGACGGGTGTCGGACGCGAGCGGGCGAAACAGAGGCGTCGTCGCGAGGGTGGATTCGCCCGAGGCGTGCGCGCGCGCGGGCGCGCTGGCGGATGATGAAACCTGCGGTGGGGCGGTGGTGATGGACGCCGCGAGCGGTTGGAGCGTGATTCCCGCGGAAAATTTAGTCGCGGCTTTCGGAGGAGGACAGAGGAGAAACGCGTTGTTCGCGAGGTGCGGCGACGCGGAGAGCGCGAGAGTCATGTTGGAGGCTCTGGAGACGGGTGTGGATGGCGTCGTGCTCGCGTCGGATGACCCGATGGAGGTGCGCGCGATGTCGGAGGTTATGAAGGAGCACTTTAGCGGCGACGACGGGGCGAACGACGTGGAATTGGTTGAGGCGACGCTGACGTCGATAAAACGCGTCGGACCTGGCGATCGAGTCGCCGTTGACGCGTGCGTAAACTTTGCCCCGGGCGAAGGATTACTCGTCGGAAGCTTTGCGAGCGGTCTCTTTCTCGTGCACGCGGAAAACGTCGAATGCGGCTACGTAAACACTCGACCGTTCCGCGTGAACGCCGGGCCCACCGCGAGCTACATTTGCGCGCCCGAAGGCAAGACTGCCTATCTCTCCGAGCTCCGCGCTGGAAGCGAGGTCCTCGCCTGCGACTACCGCGGCAAAACCCGCGTCATCAACGTCGCTCGCGCCAAGATTGAACGCCGAAGCATGGTTTTAATCGAGGCGGAGCGCGCCGGCGCTCGTTTCGCCGTCGTCTTACAAAACGCGGAAACCTGCCGTCTCGTCCGTCCCGACGGTTCACCCGTCTCCATCGCCGAGATGCAGCCGGGAGACGCCGTCCTCGTCGCCGTGAACGACGTCGCGCGTCACACCGGCGTCGCCGTCGACGAAGAGGCGTGGCTCGAGCGTTGAGCGTGTTGGTACCTACCGGTAATATCATACTGTTTAGTCATACAAATTAGTGTTTTCACAGCCCACCTCCCCGAGCGGGGGGACCAAAGGAGGAACGCCAACCGACACGACGCGAAACCCCGACGGGCGACGACGACGCCGAACGCATCCTCGCGCGCGGGCGAAGCGCGCGCGAATCGTTGACGCGCGCGCGACGTCGACGCGTCGACGCGGACGAGAAGGATGCGCGCGACGTCGTGAAGACGCGGTAAAGGTTGGCCGATTGTGGGAAGCGATGCGAGGTGAAATGGGCCGCGGCCTTCGCGCGGTCGTCTGCGCCCTCGTCGCGGTGGTTTTGATCGCGGTCGCGGACGCGGAGTGTCCCGCGGGACAGGTCGACCCCGGTGGCGGGTGTGCGAACTGCGCAGTGGGGGAGTACGCGACGGGAGCGACGGCGGTGTGTGAATGGAGAAGCGTGGCGTCGGCTTGCTCGGGTGAGAGTGCGGAGGCGACGATACAAGCGGAGTATGGAAACGACTACGGAGACTACATCGCCGGGAGATGTACGTTCGATCCAGACGCGACGGCGTTCTATAACGAGCAGACGGACGTGACGTGCGTATTGCCGATGCGGTCGTCCGCGCCGGCAGACGTAACCGTGACCGTGACGTGCGCGGCGAGCATTGATGCGACTGGGGACCTGCATCTTGCGTGTGAAACGACGCAAACGGGCGTCGATGCAGCAATCACGAGTGGTTGCATAGACTACACGTCGGGCGGCGTCGCGGAGAACAGGTTGGGGAATCCAACGCAGACGGTTCAGTGCACGTTTGATGACCACACTTTGACGTCGTGCGTGGCGTGCCCGGCGGGTACAGAGTGTCCGAATCCCACGACAGCGGTGATACCGGTGCCGTGTCCGGTGAAGGAATATAACGATGGGACCGGGAAAGAGTTCTGTACGATTTGTCCGGCGGGTAAGGTGTGTCCCAACGAGGGAATGACCGCCGCGATTGACTGTCCGGCGGGCGACACCGCCGCTGAAGGTTCAGAGTATTGTTCAGATTGTGCCGCGGGGACGATCGCCGCGTCCGTTGCGTCGGCCTCGTGCACGCCTTGCGATGCGGGGACGAAATCAAACGGCGCGTTGACTGCGTGTGACGACTGTCCCACGGGTACTTCGTCTTCGAGTGGCTCAGCCTCGTGTACAGTTTGCGCCGAAGGTACGTTCGCAAACACGACTAAATCGGCGACGTGTACGGACTGCACAGCTGGTTACTTCTGTAGCGGAACAGGTACGGTGGATCCAGATATTTGTGAAGCGGGTCACTACGCCCCGACTGGGTCTGCAACCTGCTATGAGTGCGCAGTGGGAACGTATCAGCCAGACCGGGGCCAAGCGGCGTGTCTCGATTGTCCAGATGGGAAATCGTGCGCGGACACCGGTCTCACGACGTACTCGTCGTGTGCTCCGGGCCAATACAGCGGATACGTCTTGAACGCAAACGCATTCAACTTGCCGTACGATCACACAGATTCAACTATTCAGCCGACGTCTGGCACGGCTGCTGGTTGTCAGACGTGTCCAGCCGGGTACAAGTGCGCCACTGGTGACTCGATCGAGCTGTGTCCGACTGGCACGACATCTGAGGCTGGTCAGACGACGTGCACCCCGTGTCCGGCTGGAAAATACTGTCCAAATCCACTTACAGAATCGTCCTGCGCTGACGGGACGTACAGCACCGGTTCGCAGGCGTCGTGCACCCCGTGTCCGGCTGGGTACTACTGCCCGGATACGACGAGGGACATTACGCGACTTTGTGACGGAGGTCAATACAGCCTGGGAGGTGCCGTGACCGCGTGCACCGCGTGCGAGGCTGGGTACGAATGCCCTAGTGTAGACGGATCGCAAAACGCCGCGTGTGCGAGCGGAACCTACAGCACGGGAAGTCAGACGTATTGCACGCTCTGTTCGCCGGGGCACTTTTGCAACGACACAGCCACTTTGGCTGAGTATCCTTGCGCATCTGGAAGTTACAGCGGCGGTACCCAGGACGAGTGCACGCTGTGTCCAGCGGGTACATACGGCACTAATCCGAGCGAAGGTGCATTTACAGAGGACAATTCGTGTGCGAAATGTCCGGCGGGCACGTATAGCAATGTAGAGGGCGCTGGCGCGCTCGCCGCGTGTGCCTTTTGTCCGGAGGATACGTATTGTCCAGTGGCTGGCAGCACGATCCCGACGCCGTGCGCGGGCGATACGAGCACGTACGGTCTGACTGGGCAGACTGTGTGCGGTGGCGCACCACCCGCGCCGACGGCGCCTCCTGCACCTCATCCGCCTCCACCCGCACCGGCGCCTCCCGCTCCACCTCCGTTAGCGGAGACTATAAATCCACCGGAAATATTATTGAGGTTGCAAGGGAGTCTATCTGATTGGCGAGCGGCGAACGAGACAGCCTTCAAGGCGGGGATAGTGAGCGCGCTCGCCGACGGGACGACCGTCGACGAGATTGTCATCACGAGCGTGACTCAGGGTTCGGTGGTGGTTGCGTTCCAAATCACGTCTCAACAAATGATTCCAAGCGCCGGGGCTAACTGGAATCAGACGTACTTTATTTCGGCGGTGAACACGATCTCGAACGCAGTGAGCGGAAACACGTTGAATGTCGGCGCGACGCCGCTTTCAGGACCGACGGTGAATTGCGCCCCGGGTTCGTACGTTTCCTCGTCGTCTGGCGGTGTAAATGTCTGTGCGCTGTGCGCGGCGGGAACGTATTCCATTGCCGTCAACGCCGCGCAGTGCACACCCTGTAGCGCGGGTAAGGCGTCAAACGCGCGTGGGGACGTATCGTGTCACGACTGCGATCCTGGAAGCGTTGCACCGAATGCCGGAACTGCTATTTGCGCGTTGTGTCCGCGAGGCATGTTTCAGCCGCAAGGCGGGCAGACGACGTGCGACGCATGCGCCGAAAATTACTTTGCCGGGAGTTTCGGTTCATTACAGTGTCAACCGTGCCCATCAGGTTTCGTGAGCGGTGACCCGGCGTGGGTCGGTGAGACGCCTCGAATGCGAGCGGACGGTCAATTGAGTGTCGAGGTGCAAGAGGCGCTCGACAGCATTCGGTGCATTCCAGATGGTTCGTATCAATTACCACCAGCACCGCCCGCGGCGCTGAGCGTTCGCGAGGCTGACGCGACTTCATGGAAGATTGGATTGCTCTCTCTGGTGCTTTTTTTGCTCGCGCTCACGCGAATTTCGTACGATATATGGAACCAGGAGAAGCTCAACTTGCGATTCGCCGAGCTCGACACCTTTCTCGACGCCATGGCTCCTTCTCAGGAAAACATCTTGCCGAAAGGGAGTCTGAAAGAGTTTGAGGCGGAAGATTTAGCCTTTGCCGTTGGATGTTTGCGAAACGGTAAGATTGAAGAAGCTGCGGGCATCTATAGGCGCATAGTCGATCGCAAACCGAATCACGCCGATGCGTTGCACGGGTTGGCCGTGTCGCACGCCTTTTTGGGCGACTTGGAGTACGCATTCGCGTTTGCGAAAAGAAGCTGCGCCGTCGAGATGACGTCTAAGCGTCGCATAACGTTGGCAAACATATGGCTCGCGGAAGGCAAGGTATCTAACGCGAGCAGTTCGTACGCGTTGGCAATCAGGCGCGACCCGATGAGCGCGGTCGGCCACTACAATATTGGCAACGCGCACTTCGTGCTCGGCGACGCCGTCAGCGCTCGCACGAGTTACATGGCGGCGATCGATCGCGAACCACGGTATTTCAAAGCTTTACACAACCTCGGGCTTTTGATGGATTCCACTGGCGCCATTGTGGAAGCGAAAGAGTGGATGAAGCGAGCCGTGGATGTGCGCCCGCACGACGCCCGGGCGCTCCACGCCATGGGATTGATTTACATCAAACTTGGTCAGTGGGCAAAGGCTGAGGCGACGTTGTTGGATCTCATAAAAGTCCGTCCGAAGCACCCGGACGCGTACGCGAAACTTGGCAATCTCGCCTTTAGGAGGACCGATTTCGAACGCGCGGGTGCTTACTATTTGACGGTGCTCGATTACGACCCCGGACACGTCGAAGCGCTGACAAACTTGGCGCTATTGGACTGGTGCAGAGGTTCTGCGACGTCCTGCAACGCGCAGCTTCGCCTGGCGCTCACCATAGATCCAGATTATTACCCTGCGTTGTACAACTTGGCGCTCACGCGTCTCTCGCAAGGTCGTGTAGAAGAGTGCCTGAGGTACTACAATCGCGCAAAAGCCGTCATGGATGACTCTCCTCTGGCGAGGGTGCAGATATTCAATCTGGGCATGGCGCTCGCCGAGCTGGACGAAATCGACGAACGCGAGGTACCCGAAGAAGTCACTCCAACTGCGACGGAGAGCCGATTCATGAAGATTGCTCTCGCGAAGGTAGCGCGGGAGGACAACGACGCCGCTAACGAAGCGACGACGAAGGCTACCGACGCGACAAAGGCTGTCGTCAAGGATCTGGCAGTTGTGCCGTCGATCCACGTGGAACCGATACGCAAGGCGGAATCGAACACTCAAAGGGTGTACTCGTCGCTGATTTTCATCTCTGACGCGGTCAAATTCGCCGAACGTCTCGAAAATTGCGCGCTCGACGACGCGTGCGTGGTCATGTACGAACACGACATGAACAGCATCGCGTTGTGCGGCAAGCTGATATCCAGAGCTAGAGAAAAGCTTTCAAACGCGACCGGTCTTCAACCCGTCGATCGCGTGGCAATCATCGCTCCGACAATCGCCGGAGGCGTTTGCCTCGGAGACGAGGTCGTCATGAATTACGACACTGTGATGCAAAAGGGTGACGTCGCTTCCTTTTTAACCGGCGTGCACGAGTTGCTCGGGACGCAGCAATGGAAGGGGAAGCGACTCGACTTTCTCACCTTGGATTACACGAGAGAGGTGAACGTCAAGCTTTTACGCATGATCAAGTACGAGTACAGCTTCGAGTGCGAAGTGTCGTGTTCAAACAAGATGGAATCAATCGAGACGTACACGCTCACGCGAGAGCAAATGCAGAGTACGGCGGGCGCCGCTGCGGGTGGAACTGAAGCGTGCGGGCAATACTTTGACATGTTGAAACTTAAGGATTGGGCAGCGCTACCGGAAGAGCTTCCTCGACACAAAATAGTCGAGTCAGCCGACGGGGCTCTGGCGATTGAGGCGTCGGCGAACGAAGCTTCGAAAATGTCATGGCGAGCGGCGAGCAGAGCGGCGGTGATGCTTTCGCAACACCAGAGAACCGCTGCGAAGGCGCCGAGTATCGATCCTCCGCCAGCCCTACCGGCACCGGTGCAAAAGTCTTCAGTGGCGTCTCGACGAAAGCAACGAGTGGTGTACTCGTCTCAATCAGCCGTTCGCACGGTGGATATCGAGATGCTGACGGATATGCCCGTCGCAAAGTTTAGAAATCACGTGACACAGCTCTTCTTCTGTAAAGAAGTGTCGCTCGAACTTGGCATCGATGAGAATCGCGTGAGGGTCAAGACGATACTCGACTCGAGCGAGACAATCACCATTCGAATCTCCGAAAAGAAGGATGGTTCCGATCAAGGTCCACCGCTTCGCATCATTGTGCAAAACTTGGAAAATGCCATCAAGGATGGGTACTTTGTCATTGATCCGTCATTCGGTTCGGTGGACATTCTCGGCGTATACTGGCCTCTCGACGACGGCGATGACGATGAAATCAACGACACAAAATCCGAGGTTTCGAGCGGGGATGAAACGAGAATTTCACACGATGAAAACTCGGTGCCGAGCACGCGTGTGGTGGAGTTTGAAGAATTTGACGTCGCCGATTTGAGCGCAAAGAGCACGCGCGTCAATCGGGACGCGCCGATGGTGTCGCGTGCGATGGCCATCGAGCCAACGAAGATTGCCGACGAACCAATGTCGAGCGGCGCCCAGCGTGACTTTGTCGACATTGAGTACAACGACGCCGTGCCAGGAATTTCAAACCAGCAACAAAGCGTGCCGACGCGCAATTGGGATATGGATGACAACGCGAAGAAATGGCGCGCGGAGAGAACAGGCATTTGGGACACCCGTTGATGCACTAGGACTCCAAACGATGTAACATTTAAATTTACTAGACTAGCGCTACAGTAACTCGTTCGCCTTTACTTTCTTTTCGGTTTCTTTTTGCGTTCCTCGTCAATGTCGAAACCGTTCCGACGCAAATCCGCCTTCATTTCATCCGCGTCTGGCGCCGTCTGCATCGCCTCGTCGAGTTGTTGCAAAGCCAACTTGTACCCAAGACTCACCTGCGCGGGCGTACCGGTGACTTCAATCGCTCGCACGACTTCATGCGTAGACCCTTCGTGCACCTTGTCGACGTCAGATATGACAATTTTACACTTTGAAATCCCTTCAATCTTCTTCACGTGTCCGTACCCTCTTCCGATGAAGGCACCGAGGACAATCTTTGGACAATAAAACCTCTTCATCGCCCGGTTTTCGTACTCCCGAACGAGATTTTCGATAAACCTCTCACACTTGGCGACATCCGCGGCGCTTCCCGTGATGGTGACGCGCCGCTTCATCTTTTCATCAATCTCCTCGTCGTCTTCGTCTTCGTCGCTCACGAATTCATCCAACGTCACCCGCGCGCCCGTCGACTTTACGACATCCCCCATCCCGTTCCCTTCGCTCGTCGTCAGCCTCACCGCGACGCGGTGTTCCAAAAACATCACTCTGTGTACACCTATACCAATCGTCGCCGCGCGTTTTTCGTCGTCGTCGTCATCCGTCGTCGTCGGTTTCCGTCCGCCCGTCGAGTAATACGAAACCGACGCGCTTCCGCCCGCCATGGAATCCTTCGCCACCTCTCGCATCGTCGGACGCATCGCGTGCGACGCGACGAGTTCAGAAATCTCCCCGCGCGCGTTCGATCCATCCAGCGCGCGCACGACGTCCGCCGCGCTCGGGAGCGTCGGGACCGGCGTCGGTTTCTCTTCACCCTTCAACGACGACACTCGCGAGGCGTCATCCTTTTCAGCGTCTCTCCCCGCCGCCGACGCGTCGACGCCGAACGGTGACGCCTCGACGGTCTCGTCGTCATCCGTCGCATCGCTCGACGACGAGAGATTGTCGTACGCCGACGCGTCGAAGAAACTCATCTCGGATCCTCTGCGGCGCCTCAAAGTGAGGTGCTCGCACTCACGCGCGCGCACTCGTTCAACGAATGCCCGACGACGACGACGCGGACGTCGAGCGGGTCGGCGATGACTCCGCGACTGTACCGCTCCTCGACGCGTCGTCGAGCGACGAGGGGATCGGCGATGCGCCGCGTTCGACGACGACAGGCGTGAGTGATGCCGCCGTCGATGATGCCGATGGAAAACTCACGCTCGGAACCGCGTGCGCGTCGGTCGCGACGCTGGGATCTCCGTTGGCGTTGCAATACCTCTCCACGTGCGCGTCGATGACGTTTCAGCTCGCGCTGTTGAGCAGAACGGCGGGCGCGGACGGGGCGACGCACGTCGCGGCGTTTGGTCTCGGAAACGTTCTGTGTAGCATGACGGGTCACGCGGTGCTTTGGGGTCTCGGGAGCGGAGTGGATACGCTTAGTTCGCAAGCGTACGGCGCCGGGGAGTTGGACGCCATCGGGCGGGTGTTCGCGCGGGCGGTGGCGATCCTTTGGATTTGCGCGGCGGCGCCGGGGACGTTGGCGTGGGCCAACGCGCGCGTCGCGTTGGAAGCGTTGGGACAAGAGAAAGACGTCGCTGCGTTGGCTGGACGGTTCGCGTTGCTTCGAGCGCCGAGTTTATGGGCGCAAACCGTGACGTGTTGTTCGATGAAGACGATGATGGCGATGAAGAAAAGCAAGAGAGTGGGCGTGCTGTCCGTCGTGACGACGCCCTTTAAATTTGTGCTCCCGTGGCTCTTCTTGAAAGTCTTCGGCATGGGTACGGTGACGGGCGCGGCGATGGCGCTCACGGCGATCGACATGTCAACCATGTTGTGTTATTTCATTGGGTTTCTCACGTGTGACGAGGTGAGGAAAGCTTTGCGAGGGGTGAGGATTAGAAACGCGTTTGAGGGATGGCGCGGTTATCTTAGTCTCGCGGTGCCCGGTTTAGCGATGAGCGCCATAGAGTGGTGGTCCTGGGACGTCAACTCGTTGATTGCCGGCATGTGCGCGGATGCGACGATGGAACTCGAGAGTCAGACGCTGTTGTCGAACACGTACTTTGTCTTTTATTCCATCGCGTGCGTTTGGCAACGAGGCGCTTCGAGCTCCATCGGCAACGCCGTCGGAGCGGGCAAGCTCAAAGATAGCAGAACGCTTTCACTCGCGACGTTGACGCTCTCTTTCGTTTGCGGCGTTTTCTGTGTGATTGGGTTTTCATTCGCCGCGGATGCCGTCTTCGCCATGTTTACTGATGACGAAACGGTGGCGCGTCGGCTCGACGCACTCATCCCATTGGTAAACGCATTCATCCTTCTGGACCACATGCAAGTCTCCGTGACTGGCGTCATCGTCGGCGCGGGATACCAATCGGTGATGACGCCCGTGCTCGTCGTCGCGTACTGGGTCATCGGCCTTCCCCTCGGGGCGTTTTTAGCGCTCGGTCGACCTCGGCTCGGCCTCGACGGGATTTGGATTGCTCTGCTCGTGACAGCGGTCATACACCTCTCGTGGAATTTGTTGGTGTCATTCGGAGGGAAGTGTTTGCCGTTCGCCATACGATGGCGGGACGCGGCGAAGCGGGCGAGCGTCAAGTTGGAGCGCGAGCGATCGAGCGCGTGCATAGAAGAAATAGCGACAGAAATTAGCGATAGCGATAGCGATAGCGAGACGTGACTTTTAGAAGAAATCTGGAATTCAATTACAACGCGACGAAGAGGAGTGTTACAATAATATCGTTGTTGTTCGTCTTCAACGACCCTTGGTTGATTTTTTCTGTTTGTGTTTCGGCATTTTGAACGGTTTGATGATGCTCCCCGTCGCCTTGAGCACCTTGGGCTGGTTCAACTTTTTGAACATGCCGTGCGTGTTGGAATCGAGGCCGAGCGGTTGACGCATCGTACCTTCGTAAGTCGCCTTGCTCGCGAAACCGTGCGGTAACGATTCAACGTTGAACTGCGCCGCCTTTTTATCAAACTTTTCGCTGATGACGACGTGTTTGAGCTTGGCGTCGCGACGGCTCTTGAGCGCCTTGGCTTTTTCCGCCTTGGCCTTCTTCTCCGCGTCCTTCATCCATTTCGGCGTCCTTTGATCGCCAGCCCACGTGCCCCATCCGGGTAAATTTTTCGGCATGTCAACGTCAGGAAGCTCGGCGTTGACGTCTGCGAGTTTTTCCTTTTCAAACTCAGCCTCGATGTCGTCGTTTTCAAACGCTCGGCGCATTAAATCCTGGTTTGACATGCCTTCGGCGCGCTCTTCCTCGAGCATCACCGTCGGCTTTTCGGCGGCGTCATCCGAATCAGACGCGTCGTCCTCCTTGAGTTTGGCAACGGTGACGCGCGCCGCCGCCTTTGCGCGCATGTTTCTCGCGGCGTTGGATAACTCTTCGACCGGTTTCGCCTTTGAGGATTTCTTCTGTCGCTTCAACGTCGTCGTCGTCGTGGTTGCCTCTGCCGCTTCTTTGGCGGCGTCCAATCGAGCCCGTTTCGCCGTGGACGCGTGGTCGGCATCCGCGGCGCGCTTTGCTTGAGCCGTCATCGCTTCCCACTCTTCTTCATCGCTATCGCTAGAGATATCACCGTCATCATCGTCCTCGTCGCCATCCATGCGATCGATTTCTTCCAACAACTCTCGCGCTTCCGCTCTGTTCGCCTCTTTGCGCTTCTCCATGGCGCGCGCCATAAACGGCAACTTGAACAAGCTTTCATTCGCGCCTTCGAGCTCTTCTCCATCCTCGATAGCCTTGAGTGCGGCAGCCTTTGCCTTGAGAAGACGCTTACGCTCCGCCGCTGGATCATCCCCGGCGACGTTACCGGTACCGTAGTCGCCGTCGTCGTCGTCAGAATCCTCGGCATCCGTGCTCTCGTCGCCGAGTTCCGTAGTCGTCGTCCGCGCGCCTTCAATCTTCTCCTTCAATTGTTGACCGATGCGTAATTGCTCTTGTAACTTTTCCCTCGTCCCCGCGAGGTGTGCGATGCCCTTTTTAATCGCGCGTTGCGCCCACCGCGAGGTGTTTTTGTGTCGCAAGAGCATTCTCTCTTGCGCTCGCAAGTACTCGCGACGCTCCTCTGGCGTATCGCCCTCGGCGCCGTCTTCGTCGTCTTCGTCGCCATCAATCACCTTGAGCTCACCCTTACGATTATGCCTGTGATACGCCTTGGATTTGATCGCCTTGAGTCTTTTCGCCTTTTGCTCGTGATAAAAGAGCACCGCTCGCATTTTCGCGAGCTTCGCTTGACGCGCCTTGATATCCTCCACGTCCAAGTGATTCATCGCCAACATTTCCCCGTGCGCAATCTCCTTCGCCGTCGCGTGTCCAGACTCCTTGAGCGCCTTGGCGATTTCAATCTCAATCTCAGTCTTCGGCGTGAAATCCGCGACGAGCGCACCGAGGGTATCCTTGCGCTGCATGTCATCCCGCGCCGGTTTAAACTCGAGCGTTCGCTTTTCCCGGTTTTCCTTGACGTGCGCTTGGTACTTTGTCACATCCTTGCTCGTCTCTTCGTACGCCGCTCGCCGATCGAGTCTCTCCTGAATCTGTCTCGCCAGCGGCACGTCCGGGGCTTTTTGTTTCGAAATCTTCCGCAACCGCTTCATCGTGTGCGCATCGAACACGGCTTCACCACCGAGCGTCGCCATGACGTCGGCGAGCGTCATCTCAGCGTCCTCATCCGAAACCCGCGCGCTCGGCATCGCGAACGGGCTCTCTGGCACGCTCTCCGTGCGTATCGGTTTATACCGCGCGTCGAGCTTTTCCCCGCGGCTTCGGTTCTTCCCGACGAGTTCATCCAGGACGCGCTCGCGGGTTTCGTCGTCGTCGCGTTCGTCTTCGCTCGAAAGCGTCGCTCGAGCGTCTTCTTCGTCTGTGACCCGTCGTCCGACGGTTCCGCGCGGAGACGTTGGTTTCGTCTTCCCATTGGTTTCGTCGTCGTCGTCGGCGTCGCTATCCATCAATGCGTTCAAATCATCGTCATCGGATTCTTCTTCTCCATCGTCGTCGGCGTCGTCGTCGTCGTCGAACGTCTCTTCGTCTTCGTCGCCTTCACCGTCGAACAACTCCCCGTACCTCTCCTCGTCATCCTCGTTAAACGCCTCGTCCTCGTCGATCTCCTCGTCGTCGAAATCCGACGGCGGGTCCTCGTACGCGTCCTCATCGCTCATCACCGTCTCGTCGTCGGTGTCGTCGGCGGCGTCGGCGTCCCGGGACGTTCGCGCGCGCGCGCGCATCGCGTCGGCGTCGTTAGTGGCGGCGGCGGCGCGTCGATTTCGATTTCACGCGCGGTTTCGAACGACGACGACGACGACGCGTCCTTCGCGGT
>Ga0255770_10003897_pt1 | contig 12706 bp, 11 predicted proteins | sample 071ome_22_FD_179968 | JGI IMG/M metagenome (GOLD analysis project Ga0255770, IMG submission 179968) | Coastal salt marsh microbial communities from the Groves Creek Marsh, Skidaway Island, Georgia - 071404AT metaG (version 2) | ecosystem: Environmental > Aquatic > Marine > Intertidal zone >... | reverse complement strand
GCCTGGGTCAGCCGGGTTTATCTGGAACTTATCGGCACCTGAGTCTGCTGGGTTTATCTGGAACTTATCGGCGCCTGGGTCAGCCGGGTTTATCTGGAACTTATCGGCACCTGAGTCAGCCGGGTTTATCTGGAACTTATCGGCACCTGAGTCTGCCGGGTTCATCTGGAACTTATCGACACCTGAGTCAGCGGGCTTTATCTGGAATCTTTAGTTTGATTAGACAGACCTGAGGCCCCAGTTGTGGCGAACGCTGTTCGCTGAGGCCCATTTGATTTAGGCTTTACCCAACTAAGGCTCGGGTAGCTTGCCTTTGCAATTTATGGTCTCAGCATCGCGGTTGACACGTGGCCCTCTGGTGTTCGCTAGTCGTCTCTTCCACGCGCTCGTTTTAATCATCGTCACCCTCAGCGGTCTGTGCCCCAGCACGAGTCACGCAATTGATGCGCTCGTTCAACAACGGGCATTGGTGTTCAATCACTTGGCGACCGAGGATCAAATGCGGCTGCTCTCTGATTTAGGGTGCGATTTCGGTCAAGGCTACTATTTTCAAGCAGCGACGCCCGCAAGGGATATTGATGCGTGCTTCAAGAATGGGTTGCCCCTCGGGCGGGCGTTCACGGATTGATTACGTTCGATTAGCCCGCGGTTTTGGCACAGCTTTCGGACACTCTTCGGCATCCCGTTGCCCATCTCACGTGCCATCCCAAGACAGAGGTTGTTCCGTAGTTTGATCTGGCTCCGGCTGGATGAAAGCCCAAGGCTGCGCTTCGGCTGAGGTGCCGGATTGCGGTCTATCTTCTGATGGCAAGTGCTGGCGCCTTTTCCTCCTCAGCCAAAACCTCCATGGAGTAGCGGCCACGTTCGGTGGACGCGGCCTTGTGAATGATTTTTAGCGCGCCTAAGCCAGACGCATGCGCGCGAGAGTGTCACTGATCTCACTGGCTCAAAAGGGTGTCTATCGCCCTGCCATTTGAGCGCTCGCCACGAGCAAGCGCCACTGTCCGCCGCCGAACAAAGAAGGCGACAAGGCAGGAAGTCGTGATGCGCACCGACCGATTTAAGGAAGCAGCGCCCCACCATCCACGTCAATCACCACACCGGTCATGTAGTCATTGGTCATGCACAGCATGATCGCTTGCGCGACCTCGCTGGGATGGCCAACCCGCCCCAGTGGGAAGTTAGCGCCGATGGCGCCCAAGGTTGCCGCTTTCTTGTCTCCGAAATGGTCAAACATGGGTGTGTCGATGATCCCCGGCGCAACCCCATTGATACGGATGGGTGCAAGTTCGGGCGTGAGTGCTCGAATAAACCCTTCAACTGCGCATCCGGTGCAACTGACAGAGATCATTCCTGGATTGCATTTCCTGGCTGGGGTGCCTGAGACCAACGTGATCGACCCCTGAGATTGCAGGTGGGGAACCCCTTGGCGAACCACATGGGTGTAGCCCCAAAATTTGTCGAAGGCAGCTCTGAATTGATCATCCGTTTGACTCATGAAAGGCCCATTGGTGCGCGTTGCGCCCGTGGCCGCACCGACCAGATGATCAATTGGACCGGCCTCAGCGAATAATGTGCCGAGACCCTCGGGATCGTGCGTGTCGACTTGACGAAAGTGGATGCCAGGGTGGGCTGCCTTGCAAGCATCGATTTTGTCCTGTGATCGTCCAGCCGCATAAACCGTCGCGCCGGCTTCTTGCGCGGCCACGGCCGTTGCAAGTCCAATACCCGAGGTACCCCCGATCACCACTATGTTCTTGCCATCCAACACTGCGTTGCACTCCTCAATTGATCAGGGCATCCACCATATCAGCTCATGCCACGGGGAACCAAGGGTAAATTGGGCCCGCGGTTTCATCGACTCATGCGCGTCCTGGAGCGACCCTCGCTGACCGTGAGGAGGTCATGCAAGCGGTCAGCGACATGAGCCCTTGCGTGCCTGAAGCCCACCTCGGCTGGCGATATTCGGCCGAGCCCCTTGGCTCATAGCAGCGCTCATGAAATAGCGTGAACCGCATGCTAGAGTGCCTGCGGTTAAAAGTGCCTGCGATAAAAGATAGGTGCTCAAGAAGAGGAGTCGTGAGTGGATACACCGGATTGGTACACCCGAGCACTGGAAAGCGAAGAAACCAAGGGTCATGTCGAGGTCGATGGGATTGAGGTTCATTTCAGCGTTTGGGGTGCACTTGGCAGACCAGGACTAATGCTCATTCACGGCAGTAATGCGCATCGTTATTGGTGGCAATGGGTCGCACCGTTCTTGGCCAAGACTTACCGAGTCGCCGCGATTGATCTATCTGGACATGGCGACAGCGGTTGGCGCGCGGCCTATTCCGGTGAGAGTTTCGCAGAAGAGGTCATGGCGGTTTGTCGTGAAGCGGAATTGGGCCAGAACCCGATAATCGTGGCGCACAGTTTTGGTGGGTTTGTAGGGCTCGAGACCGCCTATCGATATGGGGCGCAGTTGGGTGGCATTGTGTTTGCGGACTTTACGGTCGCGCCTCGATCCCAGTATGTAGAGTGGGGCAAGCAAAGACAGCAGCGGGGTGGCCCAGCCCGGCCAACGCGAATTTATGAGGAGAAACAGGCGGCGCTCGCGAGATACCGACTCGTGCCAGAGCAACCCAACCGATTCCCTGAAGTGCTCGCCTTTTTGGCTGAGAAGTCGTTGCACGCAGTGGAGGGCGGTTGGACTTGGAAATTCGATCCTGGTCTCTTTGATGACCTTGAAATGGGTATCGATCAGTCCGACAAATTTGAATCGCTTCAATGTCCATCCGCACTCATCTTGGGCGAGCACTCAACGGACGAGGGCGCTTTTTTTGCCGAGCACATGTTGGCAGTTGCAAAGACGCCGCTGCCCTGCATCACACTTCATGAGACGTATCACCACTTTATGCTAGAAGAACCGATTGCCACGGTGGCCGCAATCGAAGGGCTTATCGCGCCTTGGATTCGCTAGGTTGCGCGTCGAATCAAGGATCAGAGTCAGGGGGTGTTGTTTGAAAGAAAGCGCCGTTGAAGGATACCGATCATGCTAAAAAACACAGCAGAGGCAAAGCGACGTTCTAGCCGCCTGGGCGGGTGCTTAATCTGTCTCTCATTTCTGCTCATGACGGCTGGCCCTGCTTTAACCTTTGGCAGTGAGGCCATCATCGAGACCAACTTGGGTTCCATCGGGGTCGAGCTCTATGACGCGCAAGCGCCCAAGACGGTTGCGAACTTTCTTTCCTATGTCTCGGAAGATGCCTATGAGGGCGCAATTTTTCATCGAGTTATCGATGGGTTCATGATCCAGACGGGGGGTTACCTCAAGGATTTGAGTCCTCTGGCTGAGCAGGCTGAGCTTGTCAATGAAGCGGACGCGGGCTTGAAAAATGTGCGTGGGACCTTGGCGATGGCCAGGATGGACGAGATCGATAGCGCCACCCGACAATTCTTCATCAATGTGGCCGATAACCCCCACTTGGACCATCAAGAGGGCAGTTGTTCTCGAGCGGATGAGGCGCAGCGGTTAGAAGCCGCTGCGCGAGGACTGGTCAAGCCCCGAACGTGTCTAAGTTTTGGCTACGCGGTCTTTGGTCGGGTCACGAGCGGCATGGAGGTGGTAGACGAGATTGCTAAGACCGAGACGGATATCGAAGAGGATTTTCTTGATATGCCCTCTCAGCGGATTTGGATTAAGCAGATTAGGAGACCGTGAGTATGGTTCAGCGTCGATTTCAGATCGTTTGCTTTGTGGCGCTTTCGCTGGTGTTTCGGCCGAGCTTCGCAGATGCAGACGGGGAGCGATCTGCCGCGCAGAAACCGAGCGCCGAGACGGGGCTGGTGGTGGTGATCGCCGTCGATCAGCTTCGGCGAGATCGCTTGGATGAGCGTTTGCCGGGTGGGTTGGGCGCGCTCATTCGTGAGGGCAGGTGGTTTACCCAGGCGACGCTTGGCCATGGTGTGTCGACGACTTGCCCTGGCCATGCGGTCATGCTCACAGGCCTACATCCGAATCGTCATGGGTTACCCAGCAATACCTTTTTCGATCGAGCCGAGGGAACAGTCCGTTATTGCCTGGATGATCAAGATCCCGCCGCACGGGTGATCGGCGGGCGTGAGAGGCGAAGCCCCCGAAATATGACCGCCAATACACTTGGAGATTGGTTGAAAGCAGCGAAGCCAAACAGTAAGACGTTTAGCGTGGCCGCTAAAGATCGTGCAGCGATTGCGCTTGGTGGCCAAGGGCCCGATGGTGTCTTTTGGTTTTCAAGGGATCATGGGCGGTTTACCTCAAGCGGTTACTACATGAATACGCTTCCGGTATATGTCAGTGCGTTCAACGGCAAGGAACCCACCGAAGATGGGTTTATGGCCAATCTCCCCGCATCCTGGCAGCACGGCGAAGGCCAGCGCAGGCCCGATGATTATGAGGGTGAGGATCCTAAGTTCAGCCGAGTCAGTGGCCACCCGGTAAACACGGGAAACGCCGAAGCCATCGCGGGTGCGGTCTTTCAATCGCCTTTCATGGATTCCATCACGATTGATCTAGCGCTTGAGGTGGTTCGTGAGGAGCGCCTCGGGCAGCGAGACACTCTTGATCTGCTCACGATCGGACTTTCCGCTACCGATACGGTCGGCCATCTGTATGGGCCTCGGAGCGCGGAGGCTGAAGATGCGCTGATCCGATTGGATCAGGATTTGGGTCGCTTAATGACGTCGCTGGCTGCAATGGTGGGTGATGAGCAGCTCTGGATTGTGCTCACAGCGGATCATGGCGTGGCCGAGTTACCCGAATGGCGTGCGGCGCAGGGGGCTTCGCAATGTCCTGTGCCTGAGGGCCGGATTGGGTATTTGGATTTGGGTCGAACGCTTTATTGGGCTATCTACACGTCGTTTTCGTGGCCATTCGGTGATCCCAGAGACTGGATCAGTCTGGAGGGCGGGCACTTGGTGGTCAACCGAGACAAGGCACGAGCAGAAGGCGTTGATCCGCAGGAGGTGATTCGCGTGCTAGAAGAAGCGCTCGAGTCAGAGGCTTACGTTGCTGCGGCTTGGCGTGAAGACGAATTGGCAGAAGCCGCCAGTGGCGCCGGGTTGCTCATGGCCAGGAGTTATGTGCCGGGTCGAACAGGCGATCTGCTTGTCCAATTGCACGAAGATTGCCTGATCGATGACTTGGGTACGACGCACGGATCCCTCTACGGCTATGATCGTGATGTGCCTCTGATCTTCTTTGGCCCGAACATCGGTGTGGCGAAAGATCCAGCGGTTGTTGAAACCGTTGATATTGGGCCGACTCTCGCGGATTGGTTTGATGTCCCCATGCCAACAGGATTGGATGGGAAGATTCGGAGTCTGAGCGAATTGCCGGCGCTGGATTAAGCGCGTCGAATCGTCAAATCCTTGACTCGAGAACGTCAACACCGCGCGTCAGCCCGATCGATCGGATTGAACCCAATGCAACGCGCCAGGATGAATTTTCAAGGTGAACGGCTCGATATCGTCTGAGCAGTAGGGGCAGGGTCACCTGGCGAGGAACCTAGAACCTCGCGGGGCACGTAAATCGACCTGGATTGACGACCCTTCCTGTTTGGGGCGATAGTTCGCCTGGAATGAAAGCTGTGATCTCAGCATCCATCCAAGAGGAGTCCATCTCATGAGAGTAGAGTCACTGACACCGCACATCGGCGCCAAAGTATGGGGTATCAATCTCGCTGAGCCCATGACGGATGAGACCTTCGCTAAGATCCATGCCCTCATGATGGACTGGTCCGTCTTGGTGTTTCCTGATCAGGATTTGAGTCAGGAGGACCACAAGCGGTTTGGTGCTCGTTTTGGCGCCCTGCACACGCATCCCATGCATCAAATTCGATCAGATATCGATCCGCACATTTTGAAAGTGAAGACCACCAAAGACTCTGCTTACACAGCCGGTGATGGCTGGCATACGGATGTCACATGCGATGAAAAGCCACCGAAAGTCTCGCTTCTGTATATGAAGGAGGTGCCTGAATGTGGGGGTGGCGATACGCTGTATGCGGACATGTACCTGGCGTATGAATTGTTGTCAGAGCCCATGAAGCAATTCCTCCAAGGGCTCGAGGCGGTCCATGATGGTGGGCTGCCTTACGTGGGCGCGTATAAGTCAACCCCGCCAGAAGGCGGATACCCCGTAAGCACCCACCCCGTGGTTGCCGTCCATCCTGAGACGGGACGCCCAGTGCTCTACGTCAACAGTGGCTTCACATCTAGGATCAAAGGGTTATCTGCGTTTGAGAGCCGCGCCGTGCTCGACATGCTGTTCAGGCACATTGAGTCTACGCCGAGACTGACGGCGAGAGTGTCCTGGGCGCCTGGAATGCTGACCTTATGGGACAATCGCTGCACGCAGCATCACGCGGTATGGGATTACTACCCGCATTCGCGCTACGGTGAACGGGTATCGGTGATCGCCGATGAACGTCCATCTGCCTTTTCGCAAACGCAGATTCATTAACGACCTCTTAAGCTGAGGTCACTGGGGATACAAAGCTAGGCGGTGAGTAGGGCTGTTCCGGTTTTGCGCTCGTGTGCTCGGCCGGCAAAGCCACGTGCAGGAGCGCTTTGGGCCGGTGCCTGAAGTCGGTGAGACAGACTAACTCAGGTGGAGTACCCACAGCATTGTCCATGTCCTGATGCGCGGCGTCTATGAGTCGAAACGAACGCGCTTCATTCCAGTCGATAGACTTTCGTGGCGGTACCATAGAACAATTGATCGCGATCGTAGGGGCTTAAGTGCGCGACCATTTTCTTGAGCCCGTTGTAGAGCACCGGATAGGAAATGGAGTACTTGTCTACCGGGAAATTACTTTCCATCATACAGCGACCTACGCCAAAGCATTCGATCATATGAAGATAGTAAGGTCGCTGGGCCTCGACGAACTCGTCGCTGGTGGCGGGTCGATCACGTTCGCTCCACCCAAAGCCATTGTCCGGCATCGCCATCCCGCCCAATTTGGCGACGACGTTAGGGCATTCTCTTGCGATTTGTGCGACATCGTCCTGCCACTCGCCGAATCGCGCATCTCTGGAATCCGCATAGGGCCCAACCCCTAGAGGGGTCCCAAAATGATCCAGAATCATCGTGGTCTCAGGGCAGGCTTTAGCGAGCTCGAGGAAGTCTCGGTTTTGGTAGTGATAATGCCAAGTATCGAAGGTCCATCCCAAGTGCCCGAGTAATCGAATACCTTGCCGGTAGTTTTCGTCTTGGTAGAGATGCTCGGGTGCCGCGCCAGCAATGAAAAGCGCTTCTGGATGTCTCGCGTGAGCGCCGGCATGACGAATGCCTCGAAACCGCCCTTCGCCCAGTTGATCATGTTGATCGAGCAAGTTGTGGAGTTGATCTGTTGGCAGCCTCAGGTCAACACGCCCAACGATGGCGGCGATCTGCGCTTGACCTTGGTCTGATTCTGCTCGCCTTGCTTCGCTTGCGACAAACGCAGTCTCACCCAGCGGGGCCTCAGCCGCGGGTCCATCCACACGATACTCGGCGTGACACTCAACGAACACGGTTTTTTCAACGCGGTGTCCGCTCCCGGTGTCTCGCCAAAGATCTTCGAGCAGATAGTCGCGCCCGGACCGTCGCCAGAGATGATGGTGCGGATCAATGATTCTTTGATCAGGGTCGATGATGTCCTCAACGACCCGGGCAAGCCAAGGGCCGGTTCCCGCTTCTTGGTGCGGCATAGTGTCAAACCTCTAGTTTTCTTCGATAGTGTGTTTAAATCCTTGGCTTGGCAATAGCGGGCAGTGTGGCCGATCGTTGTGAGTCGGTCTGTCGTCTGATGTTGGGTATCGCGCGATAGGGCCGACGCTTGCCATGAAGGGCGTGGCTTGCTGAATTGAACGCATGGGCTGAACCCGCTGAATCTGGGAGTGAATCCCAACCCGGTATTTCATGATTGATCGAGGAGAATGACGTGAAAGGTCAAGTTCATTACGAAGTCAAAGGGAGTACGGCAGTACTCAGTATCGATAATCCCCCAGTGAATCCGTTGTCTTCAGGCGTTCGGCAGGGGCTCTTTGACGGCGTGGATCGAGCCTTGAGTGATCCTGAGGTATCGTCGATTGTGCTAACAGGACTCAATCGAGCCTTTATCGCAGGTGCGGACATCAGCGAGTTTGGTGCGGCGGCCTCTGAAGGGGCGAGTCTGCATGATGTCTTGGTGAAGATGGAGCAAAGCGATAAGCCCATCATCGCGGCTATTAATGGCACAGCGTTTGGGGGTGGGCTTGAAGTGGCGCTGTGCTGTGATTACCGAATTGCCGCTGCGACTGCGCCTTTGGGGTTGCCTGAAGTCAAATTAGGCCTCTTGCCTGGCGCTGGGGGCACTCAGCGTCTCCCTCGATTGATTGGTGCCGCCAAGGCATTGCCTATGATTGTCTCGGGAAACCCGGTTGATGCCGCGACGGCCTTAACCTTAGGTTTGGTGGATGAGGTGGCTCAAGGCCCCGTTGTTGACGCTGCGCTGTCCTTCGCCGAGGGGCTGCTTGGTAAGGGCAATCCGACAAGAAAAGTTCGAGACGTGAGCGAACATATCGATGCTGACCGAAGTAATTCCGCCCTGTTTGAGGCGATGCGGGCTGGGCTTGGCCAGACGCATCGAGGGCAGTTCGCACCGGAGCAGATCCTCAAGTGTGTTGAGGCGGCGGTCATGAGCGATAATTTTGATGAAGGGCTAGAAGTTGAGCGAACTTGCTTTAATGCGTGTCTGAATCACCCCCAAAGAGAGGCGTTGATTCACATCTTTTTCGCAGAACGCGCCGCCAACAAGATTCCGGGTCTCGATCCCGATGTGCCGCTCATCGATATCAATGAAGCGGCTGTCGTCGGCGCTGGCACCATGGGCGGGGGGATCGCGATGTGTTTTGCCAACGCGGGTATTCCCGTGAAAATTTACGACAACAACCCGGAGGGGCTCGAGCGGGGCATGAATGTCATTCGCTCAAACTATGCTCGAACCGTTTCGAAGGGACGTCTCAGTCAAGAAGAGATGGATGCCCGGATGGCGCGAATTGAGCCTGTGGCTGATATGGCTCAGTTTGGTACCGCTGACGTTGTGGTTGAAGCGGTCTACGAAAATCTAGATTTGAAAAAGCAAATCTTTGAAACCCTCGATACCATCATGAAGCCTGGCGCACTTCTCGCCACCAACACGTCCGGGTTGGATGTAGATGCCATTGCGGCCAGTACTTCTCGCCCCGAATCCGTGTGCGGAATGCACTTTTTCAGTCCTGCCAACGTGATGCGGCTATTGGAAGTGGTCAAAGGCGAAGCCTCTTCTCCCGAGACCTTGGCAACGGCGATGGCCATGGGCAAACGGCTAGGTAAGGTCAGTGTCATGGCGGGTAATTGCCCTGGATTTATCGGTAATCGCATGCTCGGAGGTTATACAAGGCAAGCGAATTTGATGATTTTAGAAGGCGCTGCGCCTGAGCAAGTTGATCAGGTGATGTATCAATTCGGATTGGCGATGGGCCCTTTTGCCATGGCAGACATGGTCGGCTTGGATCTGGGCTGGCGGGCGAGAAAGATGCGCGGAGGGTCTAACGAAATCACCGCAAGAGTGCCAGATGCGCTGTGCGAACTCGATCGTTACGGGCAGAAAAATGGTCTGGGTTACTACCGATACGAAGAAGGGTCTCGGACCCCGCATCCCGATCCGATCACAACTGAAGTCATTGAAAAAGTCTCTGAGGACTTGGGCTACAAGCGCAAGTCCTTCTCGGATGACGAAATTCTAAAACGCTGCATTTATCCGCTGATTAACATTGGCGCGCAACTGCTCGATGAGGGGCATGCGCTTCGCGCAGGGGATATCGATACGGTCTACGTCAATGGTTACGGTTTTCCAACCTACGTGGGAGGGCCGATGTGGTATGCCGACGTTGTGGGGCTTGATCAGGTGCTCGCAGACATGGAGCGCTTTCACGCAGAGACGCAAGATGAGGCCTGGAAACCCGCGCCGCTGCTCAGAAAGCTGGTCGAGGAAGGAAAGAACTTTGCGTCATTGGGATAAGGTGCTTGGCTTGGGAACCTCGATCCCTGGAGGTGGGTCTCGAAAGATCCTCGCGGCTGGCGCCGGCGCCAATCCTCGTCGGTGTGTGGGCTCGTCAGAACCCGCGCGCCGAAAGGTTTTGATCACTGATGCCTATGGCTCTAACTAGTTATAAAGAACGCTGGCAGACAGCGCTGGCAGCCGCCGATGGTTCGAGACTGCAGGCCGGCGCGCAAACTGTCGGGAGTCTGGCCGAAGGGTTTTTGGCAGGCTATCAGCTCGCGATGAGCAGAACATTACCCCTCGATCGTCCTGATTGGACTGCGTTAGCAGTCAGTGAGGGATTCAATGATTTGCCCGCATTAACGCGAGATGACGAGGGGGCGCTGACCGGCAGTAAAACTTGGATTCCAGCGGTGGTGGATATGGATGCGCTGGTTGTGCGCGTGGGCCGCGGTTCGGACGCAATGTTTTTCTGGATTGATTTACCGCATCCCGCCTGCGCCAGCGAACTGAGGCCAAAAGAAGGATTTCTCGACGATCTTGGTCTTGGCATGATGCATTTTGATCAGCTGCCAGCGAGTGGGTACCGAGCACTCGAGCCATTTCCCGTTCGAGCCTTTCCGCTGATGGAAGCCACGAGTTTTTTTGCAATCTTGCTGTTGGCGAGCGAACGTTTGGGTCTGAAGTTAAGCGCTTCAGCGTTGGAAGTGGCCTATGCCATGGGTCAGGCATCCCCGCTGGATATCGAGGTTGGAGAGGCAAAAACATTTGTCGCTCACACGGCCAACTGGCTCCAAACGCACGATGAGGCCATGAGGCAGTCGTTTCAGGGTTGGGATCAAGATCAGCGTTTGGTGTCGATGTACGCGCAATTGGGCGCATAGGCATCGAACGCGCGTTGATTTACAGCCCAAAGACTATGCTGTGGCAAGCAAGTCAGTGGTCGAGGGCTCTCTCGCATCGGCCCTTGAAAACCGTCATGGTCCTGGCGGCTTGTTTGTCGCCCTGAGCCTCAGCCACCTCGATGCCGCGTTCGAAGATCTCTGCTGCGCGGTCATAGGTTGCTAGGCTGATCAGCGCTTGTCCTAGCTTCAAGTACGCTGCGGAATAGTTGGGATCTAGCGCGATGCACGCATCCAGGTGATGAACAGCTTGATCAAGACCAGTGCCGTCAGGTAAGGCGCTATAGGCAGCGCCGAGGCCATAGCGCACCAGGGCATTGTCCTTTCCCTGACTCAGCATCTTCTCAAGCGCGTCGATTTGGCTCATCACGGCATCACTTTGTTTAGATTGATCGTTCAAATCGCTCGAGCAAATAAGAGCAGAGCTTCGTTTTGCACCGATGTTGACGATGGCAAACGTATGCTAGCAAAAAGGAGATCGGATCTTTACAACAGTTGTTAAGCCCGTGGCTGACGACTCTGACGAGTGGTGGTGGCGCGCGTCACCCGTGTCAAACGGGTGGCGACCAGTTTTGAACTCGTGACGTCGAGCGATAGACGGCGAAGGAGAGGCTTAGGGACTGAGAATCCTTTGAGTTTGAGCTGTGGCTTATGAGATTCCTCTTGATCGGATGGCGTATCATGACGATGGTCCCTTGACGTGGTCGAAGCGGCGCAGGGTTTTGCTAAGGTCGAATGCTGCGGCTTGATCATCGAAGCATGGGCGTGTGTGCGCCCGTTCGATGCTGCTGGAGCCCTCACTTGGGTGTGTTGGCATTTAAGGGGTTGACCGAGTGAACAGGCTAAAAGACTAAACAGCGACGTTTTCAATTGTGGAAGATGGATTCTATGCAGCGAGTGCCTCGAGCAAAATTCGCAATCCAACCAATCTCTCTGCCGATGATTGGGTCGGTTTTGCAGCTCAATAACGACAATACGCCCCATGTGAATGCGTTGACGCAACCCCAGCTCGAAGCGTTGGTTGATATGGCCGACGGCGCCTGGTCGGTCGTCGACGAGGCAGACCTCCTAGTGGGTTTTGCGCTCGTGATGGGACCCGGAAAACCCTACGATAGTTTGAATTATCGGTGGTTCGAGCGGCAATTCGATACGTTCCATTATTTGGATCGCATTGTGGTAAGCCCGACCCATCGAAGGCAGGGCGTCGGGACGATCTTGTACGAACGAGTGTTTGCTGAGGCGCATGGCGCCCAGAGGGAGCGAGTCTGTTGTGAAGTTAACTTGTCACCCCCTAATCCTGGATCCATTGTGTTCCATGAGGGATTAGGGTTTCAGGGTATTGGGGAGCAGGCAACCGAGGCCGGCCAAAAGCAGGTGTTGCTGATGGCGCGGTCGCTAGAATCCGAGGCGGATCGATGAGCCACGATTACCAGGGCTGGATTATTGCTGCGATCGTCGCATTGGTGGGCGCAGTGTATTTTTGGCTTCGTGATCCCTCTCCTGTGCAGGAGGTGAGTCACCTTGAGCAGGCCCCTGTTCAACGGGAGGTCGTCCGAACCCGTGTTACCGCCAACATGATGAGTTGTACAAGGCAGGGGGAGACCATTGAAATGCAGGGCGAAGTTCAAAATACGGGTACCACACGCGTATCACGGGTGGTTTTGGAAACATTGTGGAAAGACGACTTCGGCCTCGTGATTGAGCGAGGTACGGTGCTCGCAATTGGTGAAGATTCGCCTTTGGCGCCTGGGGCTCGGCGGTCGTTCGCTGACACGA
>Ga0255770_10003871_pt1 | contig 12746 bp, 10 predicted proteins | sample 071ome_22_FD_179968 | JGI IMG/M metagenome (GOLD analysis project Ga0255770, IMG submission 179968) | Coastal salt marsh microbial communities from the Groves Creek Marsh, Skidaway Island, Georgia - 071404AT metaG (version 2) | ecosystem: Environmental > Aquatic > Marine > Intertidal zone >... | reverse complement strand
GTTCCTCGGCGGCTTGGAAGTCTTCAAACCCATCGAATAATAAAAAAAAATGCTGATGTTGTTATATTTTATGTACGTAGTAGTAAAATGCCGGTGATTCGAAAACGCATATAATCACATTCACATGCTGACAGACGGAGAAAGAAGAAGAAGAAGAAGAAGAAGAAGAAGATTTTTTTTCTTTTTTTATGCACAAGAGTCCCCAAAAAGTTTTAAAAAAGAAAAGCCCCCCCAAACATTATTTGCCGCTCGCGTGGTGGTTTCTCTCTGTCTCTCACGAACACATAAACACTAACAAGAAGAAGAAGAAGAAGAGGAAGAAGAAGAACCACCATCACGCCGTGGAAGGAGGAGGAGGAGAGTTTTTTTTATTTGTTTTACTACGTGTGCACATCGATAGAAGATATAGAAGATGAAGATGACGAGGACGTTTTCATCGGCTGCGGTTGGGATTTAAAAGAAAAAAAGATACGGAGAAAGAAGAAGAAGAAGAAGAAGAAGAAGAAGAAGAGAGAGAGAGAGAATGACGTCTCACCACCACATTCGTAAAGGACCACCGCCGGGACGAATTTCTTTCGTCTCGGCTTTATTGGTCGTCGCGTTCTTCTCCGCGTGCTTTTTTACGTACTTCTGGACGATGATGACGCTCGAAGAAGAAGCTCCATCATCAACAGGCGGTGTCGGTCGAGACCTTGGCTTCGCGGATGAAGAAGACGAAGATGTGAAAATAAGTTTTGCATTTTTAATGTACGGGCAAGCGCGTACTTTGAATCGAACGCACTGCAGCGTTTACGAGAATATCGTGAAACCAATACTCGATCGAAAACACACCCGCGTACACTTTTTCATTCGCGCGGAGGCGGACGAAGACGCCTGGCAATTCGAAGCCTTCGCGGAGGAAATCGACAAAAGAAGAAGAGAAGAAGAAGAAGAAAAGAGGAGAAGAAATAACGAATACGGTAAAAGAGGTGAAGATGATCCTTCTCCTCCTCGTCTTCGATACACGCTTGAAATTGAAACGGTACCGGAACCGAGCGAAAAATGCGTCGAGACGTTCTCGAAAAAATACGAGAAGCGCGCGGATAGAATCGCGCGAGGTACGAAAGGGAGTTATCCCAGAGAGCTTTTGACGCAACTCATGTACCGCGAGGCTTCGAGCGAGCTCATGTACGCTGAAAAAACTCATTTTGATGTCGTCGTGTTACTGAGACCGGATGTTGAATACGGAGACGAAATACCCGCAGATTTTTATACGCGTTCGAGCTCTTTTTTCAAGAGCGATAGTCTTCAAACGAAGACCGTTCACGTGCCCGCCTGGTCGCCTTTCGGCGGCGTCAACGACAGGCTCATGGTTTCGAGAGTCGGCGAAGCGGCGAAACACTATTTGAGTTTATACAGCGGTCTTTGCGGAGGACAAAACAATTTCGAAGAAGGAGTGGTGCGTGAACTTCCGAACAGAAGGCGAGGACTCAACGCAGAGCGCATATACGCGTGGTGGATGAAAAAGAAGGGAGGATACTCGGTTTCGACAAAGCTTCTCGCGAATTTCGTCTTTTACCGCGCGCGGCGATACGAAAGCATCGAAGATGGGCCGGATGGAAACCTTGGCAGACAATTTTGGCTGTGGAACCCGAGTCGTTCTAAATGGAGCGACACGCTGAGAAGACATTACGCGTGCACTCCTTTGCGTTGAAGAATGCATACAGAAGAAGAAGATTTTTTTTTTTCAAAACGTGTTGTTGTTGTTGTTGTTGTTGTTGTTGATGTTGTACGCGAGCGATAAAATATAACAATCTCGTTCCAAACGAGCAACCGCGCGTCCTTCTCCTCCTCCTCCTCCTCCTCCTCATTTCTTTGTTCCTCAAAGCTACTACGCGCAAAACTTCTGTTTTATTTTTTGTCTCTCTCCTTTCGCCCGTCGCCGAAGCGCGCGCGGCGCGAACGCAACACCATATTAAAGTATTCTGAAATCAGAGGTCGGTCGTGCCCTATATGTAGTACGTATTTTTGCAATTTTCCACGTGGATTTTGCGGCCTGATAAATTCCACATCAGACTCTCTCCCTAAAATCTTTTAAAGAACAAAACACAACCTTTTCTTTCTTTCTCTCGCGGTGGGGAAAAAAGAAAGCTTAACTTTTGATGTTTGGGAAAGTATCTCTCTTCACTCGAACAACGCGTGTGCTCGATACACACACACATGTCGTCGTCAGCGTCAACATCAGCGGCATCGCCCGTAGCGGATGCGTTGAAGGCATCCGCCGGTGGACTCTTCGCGCTGTGCGCTTTATATCCTCTCGACTTGCTTCGCACGAAGAGAGCCGCCGAGGCTTCGACCTCTTCTTCCGATGATGGCGACGACGATGATGATGCGAAGAAGACAAAAACGTTTGGAAAAAAAAACAACAACGCGACGAGTAGCAGTGGCAAAAGTTCTTCTTCGGGAGTTTCCGGCGGCGTGTTCCGCGAATTCGCGCTCACGGTGCGCGAAAAAGGCGTCTCGGAGCTGTACAGAGGATTTTACTCGCGAGCGGTGCACTGCTTGATTTCCGACCTGATTTATTATTACTCGTACACGTACTTGACGAATAGGAAACTCGAGAGTTTGATGATGGAAATGGCAAAGAAGAAGAAGAAGAAGGACGCGCCGGCGAGCGAGAACGACGGTGGCGTGAATATTATCGATATTTCCACTTCGGTTCGATTAGGGACGATCGCGGGGATCGTGACGAACATTTTGACCATTCCAATCGATACCGTGTCGATGAACTTGCAAATTTCCAAGTCGACGAAACGGATGGGTATTTTTGAAATCACGCGTAAAATTTACGAGGAGCACGGCGTCGCGAAGTTTTGGAACGGACTTTTACCGGCGTGTATTCTCACGGTTAACCCCGCCATTAACGTAGCTTTGTTTGAAAACATAAAGGCGCGCTATCTACTGAAATATGCGAGGGAAAATCAAATGCAGTTGTCTGCGTTTGAGGCATTTGTATTGGGCACGGTATCGAAAGGCGCGGCTACGGTGATAACGTATCCGATGATTCGCCTGAAGACGCTTTTACTGAAAGCGAACGAAGAAAATAACGAGAACTTTGAGACGACGAAGAAAGTAGAAATTGATGTGCGCAAGAAGAAAGCGACATCCGTAGTGGATGTGATTAAAGTTGTGCTCGAACGCGAAGGTGTTTCAGGATTTTATCGAGGCATGTACGTGCAACTCTTGCGAAGCACGTCGGGGAGTGGATTAATGTTCATGGTACGAGAAGCACTGCGATAAAGATTGAAGCCGCTTTTATGTTCGATTAAGTTTTCACTTACTTACTTACTAGGGATCATAACATTGCAACTCGTTTATTATTAATTAATATTATTATTATTATTATGCCAGTGTGTGTTCGAACTTAATTCTTCTCGTCTGTTATAATCTTGATATCCTCGCATTTTCTTGCGTCGGATCAAACACCTGTCCGATTTCCTCCGGAGCAATCCCTTCGTACACGTTTGGATCTTCCGCCCATCTTTTCAACTCGAGCCAATGTCTATTTTCCAGCGTCCACTTGATGCACTTCGTTAACGAAGCTTCAAATCCATACGGCGGAACCCAACCCATCTTTGCCATTTTCACTCCAGACAATCCGTACCGTAAATCGTGTCCCGGTCGATCGGCGTGATGGTCAACCATTTCATAAATCAAAGGTTTTTCGCAAACCTTTGAAATGAACGTCGCGAGCTCAAGATTATCGACTTCTTTCTCACCCGTTATATTGTATTTCTCTCCAATGGAACCTTTTTGGAGCAGAAATCCTACAGCCGCGGCTATGTTTCTCGCGTGGATATAAAATCGAGTTCCCGCGCGTCGTTTGTCCGGATAACTGTGAATGTGTACCGTTTCTCCCGCCAACACTTTGCGGGTGCACTTAGGAATGAACTTCTCCGGATGTTGTCTTTCACCGAACGCATTCATGACGTTGACAATCATGAGAGGAATTTTGTACGTATTTTCATAGGAAATACATATGTTCTCGGCGGCTGACTTCGAGGCTGAATACGGATTAGTTGGTTTATGACGATCCCATTCTTCGTACATCGTCGTACCCAACGCCGGTCCGAATACTTCGTCCGTACTGAAATAAAAGAAACTTTTTAAATCGCACCCGGCTTTGATTAAATTTCTCGTGTATTCGAGAATCGAAATCGTACTTTCCACGTTATTGCGCATGAAAGGAACGGGATCTTTAATGGAATTATCGACGTGCGTTTCAGCCGCCATGTGCACGATAAATTCGATTCGATTACCGAGCTCGTATGCGACGCCTTCGGGAATGCCATTGACGAGATCTGTGGCAAACACTTGGACGCGGTCAATCACGCCGGTATCTCTCAAACGGTCGTACCCGAGAGAGGCGTAGGATAACTTGTCGATGACCACGAGATCGCAATCTGTCGTTCGAGAGAAGTGCTCGACGACGTGATGACCGATGAAACCGCAACCGCCCGTGATGATAATTTTTCGGCGAGCAACGTGCCTCGGTACCGAATTTCCATTCGTCGAATTCGTCCACTTTCGCGAAATGGCGACCGAGTTTTTGTTGCGATGATGAAAAAAATCTCGAATTGAATGCACGATGTATTCTCTTTGCTCGTCGGTTATCCACCAGCCGCACGGGATAGCGACGAGCTCTTTTTCAACCGCATCCAAGTTTGGAAGATGCGCTCTGAAAGGCGCACACACCGAGTGCGTATCGTTTCGCGCGTGAACTTGAGAAGCGACGATGCCTTTGCTTTTCATGTGCTCGATGAATTCCGGTTTATTCTCGACGAATAACGAATACACCCAATACGAAGAGTTCGCGCCGTTTGGCGGATGAATCAGTTTAATACCGTTCGTATTCTTTAACGATTCATTGTAAAACTGCGCGTTTGCTCTGTGTCTCTCCAAGTTCTGCGCCAGAAATGGAAAATTAGCCAATCCGAGGCTCGCGTTCCAGTCGTTCATGTGAAATTTGAAGCCATACTCTGCGACGTCGGATTCGAGACGGAAATCTTTTTTCTGATAGTTTCTCTTTTCCCTGTCGATGCCGTACCAACGCAAAAGCTTCGCTCTTTCGTAAAGTTCTTCGTTCGGGAGACAGAGCACTCCACCATCTGAAGTCGTCAAGTGCTTGATCGCTTGCAACGAAAACGTCGCGATGTTGCCTCTTTGTAAAGCGCCAATCTTCACGCCGCGATACTCGGCGCCCATGGCGTGCGCGGCGTCCTCGATCACCATCGGACGAAATCCAAACGCGCGTTCGGCGTAGTCTTGCACCTCTTTGATCCCATCCAAATCCGCCGGCGTCCCACCCCAGTGCACAAAAACGATAACTTTCGTGTTCTTCGTAATTTTCTTCCGCAAATCTCTCACGTCCATGTTCCCCGTCCTCGGGTCCACGTCCACCCACTTTATCTTAAATCCGTTGGCTAAGATTGGAAAATTCGTCGCCGTGCACGTCAACGCCGTGCTCAAAATCTCGTCCCCTTCCTTCAAACCCGGCCATTTATTCGCACTCGAAGGTTTCTTCAGCAAGTGCAGCGCGAGATGGTGCGCCGAAGTCGCCGAATTTAACGCCAACGTGTACGGGTTTTCCAAATAACGTTCCAGCTTCTTTTCAAACTCTTCCACCCTGGGGCCTTGCGTGATGTACCCGGAGTGCAACGTTTTCCCGGTGACGTCCGACGCGTTCGGCGAGACGAAGACTCGAAAAAGTGGAATCTCTTCCATCGTATCTGATGATGATGTGCGCGCGATGAAGAGAACAAGAAGCTTTTCTTCTTTTCTCTCTCTCTCTTCACAGAAGAAGAAGAAGAAGATAAACCGCGCTCGATGGATGAGTTTTTTGTGGTGTTCTTGGGAAATTTTTGTCGTCGACTCTTTTTATTTTTTTGGAAAAAATGGACCAATGCGAGAATTTGTGTGGCTTTCGATCGCTCTTGGAACGCATAATCCAGGCGGCTGCAAAAAGAAGATCTCTCTGTGTTGCAGAAATAAGCAAACAGGATAAGAAAGTTATATACTCCTCTGTGTTTTTTGAAAGAGAGAGATGCTTTCCTTTCAAGCGAGAGAGAAGTATAAATACACATGTAGTATGTAAAAAAGCGGTTTCGCGTCGCGAAGGCGAGGGGCGAAACTCGTTTTGTTTTAAATGTGCTATCGTTTTAAACTACACGCGCTGTGCTACTTTATGTGCTACTTTATATATGCTTTGCTCTAGTTTTTTTTTACGCCTTGATGTTGCGACGAGAACGACGCTCACCGGTTCGCGTCGTCGTCGTCGTCGTCGTCTTCGGCGGAGGAGAATTCCTCAAACTCCTCCTCTTCTTCGGCTTCTTGCTCTTTGCGCTCTTTTTCAAACTCTTGCTTGGATTTGATTTCTACGTCGATGAAATCGGTCGGGTCGGTGAAACCGTCCGTTTCGCTTTCGAAACCGAGCATATCGCTGACTTTTTGGCCTAAAGCGATGACTTCGGTTTGTTTCGCGCAGACGACGGAGGAGGCGCGCGCGTCGCCGGATTCTGCGGCTTTTTCGGCGCGCAAAGCGCCTTCGAGACGAGCGTTCGACGACGAAGATGACGCATCGGAGATGTCGTTTTGCGTTGCAGCGCTTGCCGGCGTCAACGCCGCCACCGCCGCGTTCGACCACGGGACGCTCGTGATGGTTCGTTTTATGACGTCCTCTTTCGTCACGCCCGAACCAGCTTGATCGCCGCCTTTCTTCAACACGGAATCGCACAAAGTTTTCCTGAAATCCTGCGACGCTCTCGCAATACCTCTCTTAAATCCCAAAGGCCACTTGTCGGGAGACCGTCGTCGCCATTCGGTTGCTTTTTTGTACAACTTTTCTGAACTGGAAATTTTTCTCAACTCCTTCGCCAAGTGCGCGCTCGAATCAAACTTCTTCACGTCGACGATGCAGTCTCCTTCCGGACACGGGAGGTATTCGTACACGCTCGCGGTGCCGAAATAAACCGGAATAGATCCTCTCGCTAACGCCATCCATAGATCCGCGTGAATTGCACCCGGGCAATCCGCGTCCTCGCCGACGTAATAAAACAAGTAATCGGACAAGGCCAACTGCGTCTTGGTGAAGAAATCGATGCCGCCAGATCCCATGACTTTATGTTCCGGCAAACCCAACGGTTCGTTTGAGTTTCTCCGACACTCACCGATGGAGAAAACCGGGAAGTGATTGGAAACTTCTTTCAAAACTTTCATTTTCGGCGCGTTGTCTGGGCAGTTCTTTCCGAGCCAAGCGATGCCTGGGATGCGCGATTGCTTCGAGCGCATGAACGCTTCGTAAGACGCCATCAAACCTTTGGTCGATATCATTTGCGGAAGCCAAACCGATGAGGCTTTCTCGTTCCCGTGCGCGATGTAATCCACCTGAGAGAGTAGTCCTTCGTTCAATAAATCCTTCCCAAACGCGCCGGGAGTTTCCAACGAGGCGTACACGTAAACTTGATCAGGATTTTGCTTCGGCGGAAGTCGCCATAACGCCGCTTGTTGTTGTTGTTGTTGTTGCTGTTGTTGTTGTTCTTTCTTGCTGCTGGTGTTTTTCTTACTCTTCTTATCGCCGATGTCGAGCAACATTCTTCGGTTCGATTTGGTCTCCCAAAACGCCGTTTGATCTTCGTAAATAGCCTCTTCGGTGATCTCGATCGGGTCTTGCACCGTTCGATTTTCACTGTTCGGAGAGCTATCTACCATGATATCTTGACTGACGTCTGGCCCGAGGATATCGTTATCGAAAAACCCAAGTTTCGCCATGAGTACTGCGCCAAACGACGCGCCTTCTTGAGGAGAAGAAGGAGGATTTTCTTTGCCGACGTACGCTCCTTTCCATAAAACCGATCCCGATTGAAACACTCTGACGTCCGCGTTGGCGCATTCTGGACCGGAATCGTACACCACGTTCGTGAAACACTCCCCGGCGCTATTCTTGCCCTCTGGTTTAGTTTGAATCAACGCGTCCATCCACGCGCCCGCGCCTAATCGCACGTCCCAGTTTTCCATATCGTCTAAACACAAGGAAAATTTATGTTTCGAATTCAGCACCGTGCTATCTCGCGGCTGCTCGTCCGCCGCGCCGCCCTCCATCAACGCCGCGAACGTCGCGCTCGAATGTTTCCACTTACTACTACTACTACTACTACTACTACTACTACTACTCTTATCCTTATCGCTGCTACTCTCGTCGTTATCGTCGTTCTCACCCCAACCTCTATACAGCGCTTCTTTATCCGCCCTGAGCGCCTCCACGAGCTTATCCAACTCGATTTCGCCGTCCTTCGCCAACCACTTCTCGAACGGCTTCATTTCCTCCTTGGTTAAAATCGCCCGCGCGAACGATTTCCCGTTGCTGTACTTTGTTTCTCTCGCGTCTTTCTCTTCTTCTTCTCTGTCGTCGTCTCTCTTATTTTTCTTCTTCTCTTCTTTTCTCCCGCGTTCTTCGTCGTCGTCGTCGTCGTCGTCGTTGCTCCTCTTCTTCTCCTCCTCCTCTTCCTCTTCCTCCTTCAAAAACACGCTCAGAGGGACCAAATCGTTCGTACTTTTCATCATCTTTTCTTCCAAGATGAAGTCGCTGTTCATCGCCTTCACCAGCGCGTTTTCTCGCGCGCGAACGTAGTGACTGCGACTGACGAAGCCGAAGCACATGAACGCGAAAAACGCGGAGAAGAGCACGAGCGTTAACACGGCGCCGTGCGCGAACACGTCGTGGAAAGATGATGACGAAGACGACGAAGACGTTGAAGCCGCCGAGGAGGAGGATTCCGCTGCTCTCGCGTCGTCGTCGTCGTCGTTCTTATTCTTCGTCTTCTCACTAAACTTTTCTCTGTACTCGCGAGAGACGCGAAGCTTCTTTCTGAAACTCTCCTTGGCGTCTTTCTCCTCGCGGATGTTCGTCAAAGCGCGCGTTGGTGTCGTCGTCGTCGGCAGGAGAGGATCTCTCTCCTCCGCCATTTTCTCGCTCTTTCTCTCTCTGGTATATGCGTACAAACTACTACTCCGTGATATGTGCTTATGCGTGTGCGTGCGTACGTGTGTGCGCGCAACGCGTAAAGTGTCGGTGTGCGTGTGTCTGCGTGCGACGAAGAGCGCGCGCGCGCTTCTTTTTATGGCGCGATGGTGTTGGGGAAAAGCGTCGGTTCCGCGGCTCAAAAGTGGTGTTGAAACCCTAAAATAAAAGGTGTGCGAGCGAGGGAGCGCGAGCGCGCGGCGTGTACGATGTTTTTATCATCACATAGTTTGCCGGTCTTCTCTTTTCGTGCAAGTGGTGTAGTATACAGGTTTTATGCGTATTGGTTATGACTCTTCTCTCGGGTCTCTCTCTCTCGGGTCTCTCTCTCTCTCTTTTCCTCTTTCGCGAGCGCGCGCGTGCGTTTCGCTTTCTTCTAATATTTTTGTTTGTTTGTACACGCTTTTGTTCTTCTTCTTCTTCTTCTTCTTCTTCTTCTCTTGACGACTTCACCGCGACGACGACGACCACCACCACCACCGCGAATTTATTTTTGCATTCTCGTCGTCTTCATCGTTTGCCATGCACTTTTTCTTCGTAAACTCGGGTGCGTTTTGTCTCGCGCTGACCTCTTTCGCGAGCTTCCAAAACACGCCTTCCCGCCGCGGCGGTTGTTCTTCTCCGCTCGCGCCGGCGTCGTCGAACCAGGCGTCCACGGCAAACACCTGAGGAAACCGACAGTTCAAGTCTTTGCTCATTAAATGTACGAAATCTTCAAACACGAAGCGATCGGCGTATTTTAACGTCAAATCGATGATGGTTTTCGGGTGGTGATTTTTAATCGGCGGCCAGACGGAATTTTCAACCGTTTTCGCTTTCGCCGTGAGCGTCCACGAGAGCTTCGTCAAAGGCGCCGCGCTCGTCGTCTCTTCTTCGGTCGTTTGATTGTTAAACGCGCGAACGATGTCAAAGTTGTACTCTTTCATCGTCGCGATGTCGTCGGTGTTCGCCCATCCGTTCTCTAACACCCCCCAGGGCCAAAGAAAAGGCGAGTGTTTTTCCGTCGTGTTGAACATGTTAAAATTCTCGAACGAGATTAAAACTCTCTGGTTCTTCTTCACCGACTCTTCCAACGGTCTCGTCCAAAAGTTTTCTTCTTCTTCTTCCTCTCCGTAATACGGCACGACAAACTCGCCCAACGCGCCTAAAACTTCGCTCGCCAACTGCTCCACCGCGTCTTCGTCCGGGTCGCCGTAAAAATGAGACATCTCCACAATCACCACCTCCGTCTTAAACGTCCTCAAAAAGCTCGCGATGTCCTCCAACGCGACCGAAACGTCCACGCCGACGAGCGCGTGGTGAATTCTCCACGACGACGACGACGATTCCCACCCGCATCTCAAATCTAAATATCTCGCGCCCGTTCTCAACTGTTCGAATATCGTCTGTCTCTGCGTCTTCGCCCACCTCGCGACGAGTTCATCGATGGGAATCCCCACCATTTTCGCGTACTTGGACGCCGACGCGACCCATTCCGGTAAAGCGTTATCCCCCGGTTGAAATGTAGACGTTAAAAAGTACGCGCCGCTATCGTGCGTCCCGGGAAAGACGAGCGTTTTGGGAGGAAATTTCGCGTACGATTCCGCGTCGGATTGCCAATTCGTGCTCCCATATTTCAACGAACGAAGCGGTGGCGTCGTGTTCTCATCAGAAATGACATCATAATCGACGACGACGACTCTTCTTTCTCCCGATACCGTTGCTCTGGACGAATCCGCGTGGGTGAGTGGAAACGTCGAGAAGAAGAAAGCGAGGAGGAAGAAAAGGAACATCTTCTTCTTCTTCTTCGTTTGCGCCATTTTTTTTCCCGGGAAAAGGTGCACGTTTTCTCTCTCTTTTGCGTTTTTTCTTTCACACAAACACGCTTGACGCGACGCGTAAAGGAAGAAGAAGAAGACAGTAGAAGAAGAAGAGGAACAAGACAGTCTCACTAATAATGAAGATTCCAACCTACGAGCAAAACCCGGGCGCGAAAGCGTACTCCGGTTTCGGCCGCCATCTGTTGCAAAAGATGGGTTGGGAAAAAGGCCAAGCGTTGGGAGTGAACCCGGAAAAAGGTCTGAAAGAAGCCATCGAGGTGGAGAAGAAAGAGGCGAGGGAAGGCGTCGGGAAGAAAAAGGAGCGATACAACTGGGAGGAGAAGTGGTGGGAGGGCCACTTTAAGTCCGCGGCGGAGAAATTCGCGCTGGCAGTTAAAGGAGGCGACGGAGGCGACGACGGCGGCGACTCGGACGAGAAAGAGAAGAAGAAGAAGAAGAAAGAGAGGAAGAAAGAGAAGAAGAAAAAGAAAAAGAAAAAGAAAGGCGACGCTTTGTCGTCGTCGTCGTCGTCGTCGTCGTCATCTTCTTCTTCTTCTTCAAAGGACGACGAAAGCGAGAGCAGCGATGACGAGTTCGAAAGGAACATTCGCGAAATAACCGCCGACGCCGCCGACGCCGCGGCTTCTTCGGAGAAAGGCAACGACGGCATGAAGTACAACGGATGTCAAAAAGAACTGGCCGTGGCGAGGCAAATCGCGAGCGAGAGTTCGTTTCGAGGGAGGAAAGGTAAACTGAAACGCATCGCCAGTTTCGAAGAGGAGCAAATGAAGGCGCTGTTGAAGCGAAGCGGCGGTGGAGAAGAAGAGACGATCATGAACACGAATTTAGAGGTGAGAGAGACGAAGAAAGAAGAGAAGGAGGAAGAGACGGAGGATAAGAAGAAACGGAAAAAAGAAAAGAAGAAAGGCGAAGCGTACGAGGGGAAACCGTCGGAGACGACGGAAAAATTTTCGTGGTGGCGCAACGCGGGGTTTTTGTGGGGCGGTTTAGTCGGGAGTAAACGAGAGTTGGATCGCGACGTCGAAGATATCGAGGACGCGAAAGAGAAGAACGGCTTCACGGAGGATAAACAGGAGGACATTTTCAATCGAGCGCACCAAATGGCGATTGCCAAAGGGTCCAGACGCGGTTTAGGCGATAAAGCCAAGCTCGGAAAGGAGTTTACGGGGACCAAGAAGAGTTTCGACGACGAAGAAGACGGGAAGAAGAAGAAGAAGGAGAAGAAGGAAAAGAAGGAGAAGAAGAGGAAAACGAGAGACGAGGACGAGGAAAAGAAAAAGAAGTCCAAGAAGAAATAGATAGTTGCTACCACGCACATAGAAAGATAGCTTTAATAGCCGCGCGATTAGAAGACATTGACGAGGATGGACGTTTCTAACTGTTATACTATGATTAATCGTTTTATCTAATGTTACAAGTGTTTCAATTCTAACTCCTCAAGCAATTCAAGACGTTATTCTATACGTATGTGTGTGTGTGTTGGGGGAGTATGATTCGTGCACCCGTCGCAAACGAAAAGATGGAGGAGAATGAAAGCATAGCGATTGCCACCGAGCTCTCTCGAGCCGCGCGGCGGTAAACGCTTCTCACCTTCCCCCTCTTTTTTTATAGGCCCGGGTTTTGAAAAAGATTCTTTCGAATACGTTTTCTTCGCCCGCGTCTCTTCGCGCTCGCGACGAATGCGCGCTTCACTTTCTCTCTATGTATGATTATATACCGCGTGTTGTTGTTGTTCTTATTACTTCGTTAGTTCTTCGCCCCATCCTCCTTGTACTTCTTATGCAACAACTTTCGATACTCCTCTTGGTTCGACCACAACCCAGCCGCGTGCGTATTCAGAGGCGAATCGTTATTCGGCTCCCCCAACAAAC
>Ga0255770_10003856_pt1 | contig 12760 bp, 11 predicted proteins | sample 071ome_22_FD_179968 | JGI IMG/M metagenome (GOLD analysis project Ga0255770, IMG submission 179968) | Coastal salt marsh microbial communities from the Groves Creek Marsh, Skidaway Island, Georgia - 071404AT metaG (version 2) | ecosystem: Environmental > Aquatic > Marine > Intertidal zone >... | reverse complement strand
AACTCAATGGCAGTCATCCAATCGTACATCTTTTCATGTTCAGGAACAAAACCGATTCGGGCATATGGCGATGGATTCTTCCAAGGGTCTTCACCAAATAGACGAATCGTTCCACTATTTGGTTTCAGTTTACCCATTAAGAGTTTGAACAGTGTAGATTTACCAGCACCATTTAATCCCAATATACCTGTGACGCCACCTGAAAGCCCGAGAGTGACATTTGACAATGCATGGATACGTCCATACACCTTTGATACATTTTCGAGGTATACGATAGGTAATTGCTGATTCAAAGAATTCATTCCCGCGTCACCTCCATCGAACTCACTCGGTTTGCTAGGACGTAAAGGGCAAAACCGTTCATAAGAACTAGTGAAACAAACGACCAAGTCCAAGAGTATTGTGTATAACTCAATTGGGTGCCAATCAATGCTTGACCAACGTGAGCAAGACAGTCATATGGAGATAAGAGATAGAGAATATCCCTTTCAAACAATTGAGAAATGATACCAGCGATGGTCTTGGTTCCAAACAAAAGAGCAAGCAAGCCGATACCAGGAAAAAATCGTCCACGGGAAATGGATGACATCGCTAGTCCCAAACTGGTGTATGTAAAAACGAGAAGAAGACCAGCGAGAAAACCTGCTATGAACATTGGAAATGTATCAACAATCCAAGCCCAACCACGGCCCATCGCAATGATTTCACTAAAATAGTAAAGAAAATAGGTGCCGAGAATGATAAGGGATTGAATCATTGCAACGGATATGAACTTCATTGCAGTGTAATCAAATCTTGATATCGGCCTTGAGAAATAGAGGGCTGATGTTCCGTGGTGTCGGTCCTCAGAAATCACACCTCCTACAAGCAATGCAGTTACAACAGGGTAGTACAGAATATTGCGGGGGAAAAATCCGAGATTGTGTCCATACAAATTATTGCGATTCACACCCCAGAATTGATGCAGTTCTGAGGAGCCGAGAATACCAGACAAGAGTGTCAGACCAGCATCCGTGAGCGAAACAATGAATACAATCACCAGAAAGATTCGGGTTGGCATCCCCCATGGCCTGTATCCTTTACGAAAAATACCAAACAGGTGATGGCGTAAAATCGACCAATTCCTCATCCATCGTGGGTTCAAAGTCCCATTCCATGGTTTGTAATCTTGGTTGAATATTTCTCCACTTTTTGGCAATGTAGCTGGAGCAACTTCTTCCGTTTCATCACCTGTGCTCGAACCCCAAGCAGCAGTCAGTCGCGTTTTTCCAGTCACAGGGGCACTCGCATCTTCTCGCAACCACATCACCCATGTTGTAGTTCTTCAGGTGCATCAACACGTCGTGCAGCCACAGGTTGGCCAAGCAAATCATCGCTTGATTTTACACCATATCCCAAATTTTCCATAATCGCAACAAAGAGGTCTTCAAGTGATGCTTCATACTCGTGCATTCTTCGGATTTGTGATCCGACATCAGCAGCCGCACGAAGAATTGCGGATGTCATTTCATCGCTATCCTGTGTTATTCGCATAATCCTACCTTCACGACGAACTTTGAATCCATCATCCTTGAGTCGCTGTTCAAGTTGTGTTGCCTTCCCCCAAACATGAATTTCGATTTCCTTATCAATTGCTTTCAAATCTTCAATTTTTCCTTGGGCAGCCAATTTTCCTTTGTGCAAAAGAAGAATGTTCTCACAAACTCGTTCAACATCTTCCATAAGATGGCTTGCCATCAAAACAGAACGATTTCCTTCCTTGACCATGAGTTGCAGGGTATTGATCATGAATTCTCTTGAATTTGCATCAAGTCCGTTTGAAGGTTCATCGGCAATCACAAGGTTAGGGTCATGAATGATGGCACATGCGAGTTTTGTTGCTTGTTTCATTCCTGTTGAGTAACTCTCAATTTCACGATAACGTTGCTCACCTATACCAACAAATTGTAGCGTTTCATGTGCTCGTTGCATGGCGACAACTGGATTCATGCCGAGTAATTCACCTGTGTATTTGACTTGGTGGATGCCATCCATACCAGGATTTAGTGCGTCATATTCTGGCATGTAGCCAACATGACTACGAATTTTCTCCCCCTCGCTTCGAATATCATATCCAAGAACGGTACCATCACCTTCAGTAATTTGTATCAAACCAAGAATGGTCTTGAGGAATGTCGATTTTCCTGCTCCATTTTGACCCAAAAGTCCTGTGGCTCCATTTGCAACCTGTACATTCAACTTCTCCAAGGCAACATGTGGACCATATGCCTTGGTGAGGTTATTTGTTTGAATGACAAATTCCTTTTCCATATGACTCTAGTTATCCGAGGTGGTTCAACCTATCAAGACTTAGCCTGTGGTGTTTGAATCTTGAAACGAACTTCGGACTCGTATTGCGATACCTTTCCTAAACATTCCAAATTCTTCTGATGAACATTGAGATAGACCGTGGCCGATCAACGTGCCATCTTGCTTGACAATGAGGACTTTGTCGCCGGGTGTAATCCAAGAATCTGCGGCAGTGACAAAGCCATGGAAGACATTTCTTCCTTTTTCAATAAAGGGCACAGCATCATCTACAACGCTGATTTTTGCTATACCCGATTCAATTCCTGTAAATGTTTCAGCAAGAAAGAAACCCTGCGGTGTTGATGTTTGACCATATTTGTAGCACTCGGTTGCACCATGGTCTGTCAGCGAGATTCCACCATCATTAAGACGCGTGCTGAGTATATGCACTCCGTTCTTGTTGAGCACATTTTTCATCCGACCTTGCCGATTATGGACAAATGTGCAATCGTTGAGTAGTTGGGTAATATCTGTTCGACTAAAATTGAGTTCATAACAAACTTTGTCGGCAATTTGTCGGCGGTAAATTTCCTCTGAAACTTTCCCGTCAGAATTCTGATAATCTGCAAAAGCCAACGTATGGCCTGCCATCTCAAATGCCTTCGTTAGTTCAAAACAAGAAGAAATATCGTTCGGGTCAAGATAGAGTACTTCAGGGTTGGAAAATGATAATCTGGAAAGTTCTCGAGTGATGTATGCTTCATCAATTGGATTTGACAGCATCCACGAAGGCGCATCGGTGTGGGCAAATGGATGCACATCTTCAAAGGCATAAGGTACAAGGCCAAGCGGAGTAAGAATGCACAGTTCGCAAGAATCAGTATCAGCAAGAGCAGATGCCCAAGGACCTAAAGATGTTCGATACAATCCTTCAACGCCATGGAAAATGACAACCTTCTTTTCGAGTGTGGGTCGAGGCGTCCATCGAGCGTGAAGTCTTCGTCGTGCTTTGAGAAGGTATGGGCGATGAAATGTATCTTTGCCGCCCCAGATGACGCCTCCAGTTTTCATGGATTGCTGCCTCAGAATGAGATGGTCCCAAGCATCTTCCCAAGACCCTCCATCGGCGTCCTTTGACCGTGAACTTCCTGCCTCTTCATCAGAACGTATGAGTTCAACGGATTGGGCATCATGTCGACTTTGAGGCGTGCTAGTAAGCCACAAAAATGCCTCACGCAAGGCGGGGTGCTGATGACTTCGCCGCTCTGCAAGTTCCCAAATTGTTCCATCATGAACAGCTTGTTTGCATCGTGAGATCTCTTGCAATGTAATCTCAAGGTTGTACCGTGCTAAACATTTTGTTCGCTCGTCATCACTCAACTTCCGGACTTGTTCAGGCGTTTTGTCGTGAACTTCCAGTGTGATGATGGGCCAATGCACAAGTTTCTCCAACTTTTCAGTTCCCCATGGTGTCAAAATACGACCGTCTCGTGCAAAGAGAGCATATGCTGCCGAGTCAAACAAATCTGCTCCTAGTGCAATCAGCATTGGAAACAGCATTGGATGGCCACAACCAAACATGTGAACAGGACGTTGCTTAGGGATGTGCGGAATGGTTGCCATCATGATTTGAACGAGTTGTTTGTAGTTGTGTTGTTCCATGATTGGAACAATACCGCCGAGGGGGTGAATCGCAAATGGATACTCTGCCATTTTTACAGCAGACATGGTTCTCAAATTTTTGAAAATTCCACCTTGGATAGGCCCGTTTAACATGGTTGTGCCTGCAGCATCAATGCTTTCTTGTGCCCTTGAAATCGTGATATCAATGCATTGTTTTACTTGTGCTGGGCTCATGTCAGGTCGAGAAAATTCATCGAGCATGGTTGCGATATCAACGCCAATGTTTTTTTGAAACGTCACAATTTCTTCTGCGCCAACATCGATGTCACCGTAGACATAGGACTGAAATGTACCGGAGTCTGTCATGACAACCCCTGGAAAATTGAGCAAATCGTGAACGCCATGTTCAAGAGCATGTGATTTAAGATGTTCATGTTTTGAAATGACATACGAATTCGTAATGAGTGCTTGAATACCGTAAGTATCCCACATTTCTCTTGGTGTTATCGTCTGAATATTGGGGTTCACAACCGGAAGTAATGCGGGGGTCTCAAGAGCACCGTGATGTGTATGAAGAACGCCACAGCGAGCCCAACCATCGCGTTGAGTGAGTTCAAATTTGCCGAGGTCTTGCTCCCTGCAAGGTTTTGGGTCTTTTCGAACTCCTTGGGTCCAAGCCACCATGCTCTTGCGCTATCGGTTGTTTTTTTAGTCCTATTTCCAATTGAGGTCAAAAGACCATCAATGAACAGATTGACATGTGTCAAACAAGAAAAAGACGACATTACACGAACTCAACATTCCCATGTGTCAAAATAAATTCTCGACCAAGTTCATCAAAAGTATCGAGCAATGATGATGAAAACCGAATTCGCCAGATTTCGCTATCGTTTTCAAGGTCCCCCTTGATGCCTTGAAGTGTACCGGGTGCAGCACCACAGGACAAACACGCACCTGTCAGGTCAAGGACAAAATCGAGGCCTTGTTCGGCTTGCTCAATTGCCTCGATACACACCCCGCCGCCGTGTCCATCAAGTGCGGCACGAACTGGACCAAGCCGAGCGAGTAAAGCATGAACAAGCGATTCTGATTCTAGCAAATCGTTCAACTTCATGTTGCGAAGGCGATCTTCTTCTTGAACATCAACGGATTCATTGATTCGGCGATGTGCTTCATCTTCCATTGCCTGCTTTGCTTGGGTGGCGTAAAAGGCAACCAAATCATCTTCATCCATGGTAAAAGCAAGAGGTCCTCATCTATCAAATCTGTGACTTCTGCAAAAAATGCTCACCTCGGTGATACTACAACCCTAAATAAAGGTGCATACGCAGCATAGAACGAGGAAGATGAGCGAAGAAGTCCTGCGAATTGAAAATCTTCATGTTTCTGTTGAAGGCGTGGACATTCTCAAAGGCCTTTCCATCACCATTCATCAAGGTGAAATTCATGCCATTATGGGGCGAAACGGAGCAGGTAAATCGACACTTGCGAACGTCATCATGGGCCACCCCGCCTACGAAATCACAGATGGTTCCATCCATTACATGGGCAAACCACTTGATGAATTGGAAGTCTTTGAACGGGCAAGAGCAGGTATGTTCCTCTCATTTCAATACCCTGCCGTAATTCCAGGTGTACAAGTGGGGACCTTTCTCAAAAAGTCGACCCAAAGTGTACGACAGACAGAAGTATCTGCACGAGATTTTCGAAAAGAATTGAAGGAAGCGATGGCCATGCTCAACATGGATTCATCCTTCTTGAGCAGATACGTCAACGATGGATTCTCAGGTGGAGAAAAGAAACGGTTAGAAATCTTGCAGATGCTTCTGCTTCAACCAAAACTTGCTTTACTCGATGAAACAGATTCGGGCTTGGATATTGATGCCTTAAAAATCGTCGCAGAAGGTATCAATATGGTTGCACCAAATGCAGGCTGTCTCGTGATTACACATTATCAACGCCTCCTTGATCATGTCAAACCGCACTATGTTCATGCGATGATTGATGGTCGAATCATAGAAACTGGCGGACCTGAACTTGCAACCAAACTTGAAGAGCAAGGATACGACTGGCTAGAACAACACAATTGAGGTGATACAATGAGTGAGCAAGCAAGGGATGCGGTAGGCGACTATCGGTATGGATTCCATGACCCTGAGCATGCCACGATTCGTTTTGACAAGGGATTGAGCGAACAAGTTGTGCGTGACATCTCCGAATTGAAAGATGAACCGCAGTGGATGACTGACATCCGCGTCAAAGCCTTCCACCACTTCAACGAACGCCCGATGCCAGACTGGGGAAATTGCAGTGAACTAAACAGCATCAAATTTGATGATGTCACCTATTTCCTTCGCTCGAGCAACCAAACAGAAAAAAGCTGGGATGATGTTCCTGAGGATATCAAGAACACATTCAACCGACTTGGTATTCCAGAGGCTGAGCAAAAATGGCTCGGTGGGGTCACCGCACAATATGAATCCGAGGCTGTCTACCACTCCATTCGAGAAGATTTGGAAGCCCAGGGTGTGTTGTTCCTCGATATGGACAGCGGTCTCAAACAGTTTCCGGAGATTGTCAAACAATACTTCGGCTCAGTCGTGCCATATTCCGATAACAAGTTCGCTGCACTCAACACTGCAGTGTGGTCTGGGGGTTCATTCATTTATGTTCCAAAGGGCGTCCATGTTGAAATGCCAGTGCAGGCTTACTTCCGAATCAATGCCAAGAACATGGGGCAATTTGAACGGACGCTCATCATTGCTGATGAAGGGAGTTCAATCCATTACGTCGAGGGATGTACTGCTCCAACATATTCGACCGACTCTTTGCACTCAGCAGTCGTCGAACTCATCGCTATGAAAGATGCGAAAATTCGATATTCCACAGTGCAAAATTGGTCAAGCAATGTCTACAATCTTGTGACAAAGCGTGGTGTAGCCTATGAAAATGCTACTGTTGAGTGGGTTGATGGAAACATCGGCTCAAAGTTGACCATGAAATACCCTGCTGTTCTCCTCCGCGGCGAGGGAGCCCATGCCGAAGTCATCTCAGTTGCATATGCAGGGGAAGGCCAACACCAAGACGCCGGTGCAAAGGTGCACCACTTGGCTCCGAACACCACTTCCAACATTCTCTCCAAATCAATCTCAAAGAACGGAGGCCGCTCTTCTTACAGAGGCATGTTGCAAGTCTCTCCAAAAGCCACTGGATGTCGCTCAAAAATCGTGTGTGACGCCCTCTTACTCGATGAACATTCACGTTCAGACACCTATCCAACCATGGAAGTAGCCAATTCCACAGCGGACCTCGAACATGAAGCAAGTGTATCAAAAATTTCCGGAGACCAGTTGTTCTATCTCATGAGCAGAGGGTTCTCTGAAGAAGAAGCCATGGGACTGATCGTCAACGGATTCTTTGAACCATTCACGAGAGAATTGCCAATGGAATACGCTGTTGAACTCAATAAATTGCTTGAACTTGAAATGGAGGGTTCAATTGGATGAAGTATGCCGAAATGGCACCACCTCCTCGCTCTGAGCATCTTTGGCGATACACGCCATGGCACTGGATGCACCCTTCGGACATTCACCAAGTCCCTGAGTCATTGCCAATCCGTTTTGCATTCGATGAGGGCAGCCCACTCGAGAGTACACCATGTGAACCCTCGATATCAAATGAATACGCCAGAGTCTTTCTTCATGAGGTTGCAAATTCAAAAACGACGGTAACGACCTCAACCGAAGGCCAGGTCTTGAATCTGTTTGGTGTGGCCTCAGGTCATATTGCATCAAGTCATCTTCATCTCGATATACAACACACTTCAACCATCATCCTCCACCTCTCAGGCGAGGCCGATTGGTGTGGCCTTCATATCACTGCAAATGTGAATCGAAACATACACGCATCCTTTGCACTCGTCAATGAGTTGTCAAGCACGACCACATATCTTGAATGCCAAGATTGGGAACTTGAACAGGATTCAAATGTCGAATTCGCAGGATTAACCATCGGCGGATTTCGAATTAAATCAGATGTTCGTTCAAACCTAAAAGCAAAGGGAGCTCACATGACACAAGCCATGTCAACACATGGAATTGGGCAAAGGCACGCTGACCACCATGTTGAGATTCATCACTTGGAAGGGCACACAACATCAAACCTGTCGGCTCACTCAGCATGCGATGAAGAAAGCCACCTCGTTGCTACTGGCTTACTCACGATTGCAAAGGATGCAAACCAAAGTGACGCAGGTCAAGTGTTTCGAAATCTCTTGCTTTCTCCAAAAGCCAGGGCAGAATCCCTGCCCGAATTAGAAGTTCTTGCCGACGATGTGTCTGCAGCACACGGAGCAGCAAGTGCTCCTGTCGATGAAGACCAAATGCATTACATGATGTCCAGAGGATTTAGTCCTTCAGAAGCATCAGCACTTATTGTTGAAGGATTCCTCACCGCTGCATTTGGCGACATCAAAAATTCACATATCATCGATGCCATTCGTACGCGATTAACCGTACACCTTGAATGCCATATCAAGAGGTGATGTGGTGAATCTACGAGACCAATTTCCAATCCTTAAACGAAAGGTCAACGGATACCCCTTAGTGTATCTCGACAACGCAGCAACGACACAAAAACCGTCAGTTGTTATCGAAGCGATGAACGATTACTATTCCAACTCAAACGCAAATGTTCACCGTGCAGTTCACACGCTTGCTGGTGAAGCAACGGATGGTTACGAGAGTTGTCGGACAGCACTAAAACAACGATTCAACGCTGAATATGCAATTTTGACAAGTGGGACGACCGAAGCCATCAACCTTGTTGCACATGCTTGGGGCAGAGCAAATTTGCAAAAAGGGGACGTCATTGTTCTAACAGAAATGGAGCACCATTCTGATATTGTACCATGGCAAATGCTTGCGGAAGAACGCGGAGTCGAACTTCGATTTGTACCTGTGACAAAGCAATTTACACTTGATATGGACGCGTTTGCATTCGCTTTAGAAGGGGCGAAATTAGCGTGTGTCGTACACACATCAAATGTCCTCGGTGTTCGAAATCCTCTCGAAGACATCATCGAGATGTGTAGAAAAAACGGTGTAAGAGTTCTCATCGACGCTGCTCAAGGTGTACCTCATACGCATCTTGATTTTTCTGGTTTCGGGGCTGATTTTGTCGCCTTTTCCGCTCACAAAATGTGCGGCCCAACAGGCATTGGTGCCCTGCTCGTTCAGCCTGATGCATTCAAAGAAATGAATCCATTCATGGGTGGAGGTGACATGATTGAGCAAGTCACCATCGAAGGCTCAACCTACCAAACAAATGAGCATAAGTTTGAGGCTGGCACTCCAAGAATCGCGGAAGCAATCGGTTGGAAAGCAGCTCTTGATTGGCTCAATTCGATCGATATTGAATCTGAACATGAAAGGTTGGTCAACATTGCAAAATATGTGGCTGACCAGTTGCGTCAAATAGGTGTCGAGGTGTATGGACGGCATGAGCGTCAAGACTCTGCTGTCGTCTCATTTACCCATCCTACAATAAATAGTGAAGACATCGCTCATCTTCTCGATGCTCGAGGCTTCGCCGTACGAACTGGCCATCATTGTGCCCAACCCCTTCTCCAGCGACTCGGTTTGTCAGGTACTGTTCGCGCCTCATTTTATGTCTACAATACTATGGATGAAGCAGAACAATTCATCGCCGAAATGAAGGATATTGTGGAGAAATTTGCATGACATATCCCGCTCAATTAGTCGAACTTATCGAAGAGTTCCAAGAGATTGAAGACAAACGAGAGCGACTTGAATTTCTGTTTGAGTTTGCCTCCGAAGTGAATGAACTACCTCGTATCGATTGGACCGAGGAGACACGGGTGCGAGGTTGTCAATCTGAAGCACACATTCGCGTGCATGTCGAGAGCGGCATCGTGCATTTTGAAAGTGCAGCCGATGCTCAACTTGTCCAAGGATTGATGGGCATTCTCACGATTGCAATCGATGGACAGGAAACGGGGGTGGTGCTTAATTTGACACCTGAATTCGCCATGGATATGGGCATCTTAACCACGCTTTCTCCAAGCCGCTCGAATGGGTTTCGAAACATGTTTGACAAAATTCAACAAGAAGTACATGATGCAATGGGATGATACAATGAGCACGAAAGAAGAAGTGATGAGCAAACTCGACACCGTTGAGGACCCTGAATTACACCTATCAATTGTTGAATTGGGACTTGTCTACGATGTGCGATTTGAACAAAAAGAGGGAAAACACCACGCTGAAATCGACATCACATTGACTTCGCCTGGATGCCCCGCTGCACCTGAAATCATGGCTGCAGCACATCGTGCAGCCCTACAAGCGGAAGGGGTTGAATCTGTCCATATCAATTTGGTATGGTCACCGAGGTGGGACCCAAAAATTCACGCATCAGAAGATGCAAAAATGGACATGGGCATTTGGGATTAATCACCACATGAGTGGAATAATACTTGCCAGCAACATCAAGGCTGGAATGACAACTGCCTCAGTTGTGCTTCTCAATCCACCGAGGAGTGAAAATTCTGTACCTCTGGAAAGCCTTGATTCCATTCCTTCGAGTTTGCTACCACGCATGATAATATTTGCAGACCCTATGGTCGTGTCAAGCCCATCCTCTCGTTCATCTAAAGTTCTCTTCTCAACGGTACCTAATGCGTACACTGGGTCCCCAGAACAAAAGGCATAAACCGTCCATCGTCGTTTTCCAATTCGCCATGAATCGAGTTCTTCACCAGAATTCAAGTCTTTCCAGGACGCAGCGTCAACAAGAATCCCCCCTGAACCATCGTGAAGAATGAATTTCGACCAATCTTCACCTGAATTGATAACATGCCAACTACAGGACTCCTTTCCGTTGTTGTCTCTTCTACAGCGCTGCTCTTCCTCTTTCCATCGGTAGCCAACGATGCCATCGAAGGTTTTTCCTCCAATCGTAATACTATGCGTCGATGAGTATGGTCGAACCTGCCCTACCAGTTCAGCAGAGCCGACTGCTACACCTCGGACTGTACTCGTTGGTGTATCGATCATATTGTGAAGTAATTTCCACTTCCTGACTGAGATAAAAAACCATGTTACTGCAAATAGAATCAGCACATATTTACCAATTGAACCAATAAGATCTCCGATGATGTCCGTATCTCTCGCATTGAGGTCAGAAATCAACCACACACTGAACAACACGAATATGCTTCCATTGAGGCTATACAGCGTAAGCGTGGCAGCCTTCGGCGTCCCAACCTTTCTCGGATGTTCGTTGATGAGACGACCATCTCCATCAGGGCCATATTTTGAAGGTGTCCAAGTTTCCATTGGTGGCGGGGACAGAATCCAATCATGCTCGTCGACGTTCCGAGATGTCGTCGTGGACATTGAGTACTCCTGGCCATCGAAGAGCACGGATGAACGTGCATTTCGGCCTTGTTTGATTGCTCGAATATCTTTCGCTAAAGAAGAAGGTGTGACGAGCATCAAAATGAAACTACCGATTATGGATAACAACATCGCAGTTCGTTGAGTATTCTCCCTCTGGGTCACCTCTGGTAAATCAAAACCCCCCTCAGAAAACGAAAGCACGGTAAATGTTGATGCCTGTTTGAGAATAAAGAGGTTCAATCGATCTCCTTCTCCAATCTCATCAGAGCACGAATCCCCAACATAATGTTCCACATTCAGATTATATCGACCAATCTCTGCAATAAATGTTTCTGAGCCTATTGAAAAAACAATGGTTTCGTCAATCAAATCTTTGTGGAAGATTGTGTCACCTTCACTGTCCGTCGTGCAGTACCGATGCATAAGAACCCCTGATGAAATCTCAGCGGATGCAATAAAATACGCACCGTCCTCACCATCAAATCCCTTTCCTAACCTCGATTCTGTAAATTCAGCCTGCTTGAATGCTGCCTCACCTTGTATAACTTGAGCATCCTCAGTTTGAATGACATCAGGAATTGTTAAGCTGAACATGAAGAGGATGATGGAACTTAGGAAGAGAAGCACTGCAATGGCGAACCCGAACCATCCAAATCGATATGGGAATGTAAATTCAAAAAAACGATGCTGAATCGTCGATTCTTGTAATTTTTCAACTTCGCTTTCCACGTCGTGTTGCAGATATACGATTCATATAAGTCAATCTTTGATATTTTTATGAGAATTTGACATTCCATCGAGAACCCAATATACGAAAGACGACTCGGGTGTTCATGGGCAGGAAAACTGTGTTCGTCACGCTGCTTTTGCTCACATTACCAATGACGGGCTGCATTGACCCAGATGAAGATGCAATCCTCACTCCATCAATCGAATTTCCTGAATTCGATGAGGGAAATCTCGTGCTTCAAGTACCAAGGGGCATTATTTCTTCAATCGAAGTTGATTCCAAAACAGATTTCGAAGTCATTCCCGGGCCAGCAGTGTATCTTCTTGACGAATTTGGTGTTCACCGAGTGGGGATGCTTGAATTTGCTCAGGCAACAACAACTGTTCAATTTCTAGCGCTCGACACCCTCCATCCATCAAGCCACCTTCTCATTCGAAGTGGCCAAATTGAATTCAACCTCACACTCGAGTTTGTCGATGAAGGACTTGGCATCGTTGATGGTGAACGTGCATACGACACAATCGACTACATCACATCAAATTACAACAATCGTTGGTGTGCGAGTGCATCACTTCACGAAGGTGGACAAAATTACGAGATTGCAGCAGAGGCTATGGCAGAAGATATGCGAGAGATGGGCTTTGATTTTGTTGAAGTGACTCGGTATGAAGACGACCCCGACCAACTCAACGTGGTA
>Ga0255770_10003852_pt1 | contig 12766 bp, 11 predicted proteins | sample 071ome_22_FD_179968 | JGI IMG/M metagenome (GOLD analysis project Ga0255770, IMG submission 179968) | Coastal salt marsh microbial communities from the Groves Creek Marsh, Skidaway Island, Georgia - 071404AT metaG (version 2) | ecosystem: Environmental > Aquatic > Marine > Intertidal zone >... | reverse complement strand
GGATACGGTTCAACTTCTAAAATGCTTGCCGAAAGTGCTGTTTGTCTTGCTAAAGATTCATTAAACAACTCTTATGGATTATTAACACCCTCAACGGCAATGGGTGATGAAATTCTGCAAAGGCTTGAGTTGAATGCAGGGTTAAAATTTTCTAAAATTAAATAATGGTTAAGCTAACATTTAAAAATTATTTAAGTCTTGGAATTTTAGCTGAACTGATATACTTAAATATTTTTTTGGCATGGGTGTATAAGCTAAACATTGTGCGCAATTTAAATTTGGATCATTATCTATTCTAAACCTGAAGGTTTCTCCTTCTGAAATTGAATTCGGAAAATCACAAAAATTTTCAAGTCCAAATACATTATTATAGGATATCCCTGAAAACTCATCAACCCATGATATTTCAATTAAATCTTTTGGAAAATTGTCATCCATTACCTCAATTACAAGATTTGAGCAGATACCCTCTTTTACCAATTTGCCTGTATAGTAAATGGAATCATTTTCTTCATCTTTTGTACAGGAGAATACTAATAAAATAATGAAGAAAAATTTTTGAAGTTTCATTTTAAAAATACTTTTCAAACTTACATAAATTAGTTGTAGATATCGTTGAAAATTTATTGGAAAATAATTACTTTTGCACAAAATTTAAACCCATGAAAAAAACCATGAAAAATTTAATTATTTCTTTTACTCTTTTTATAAGTTCTCTATCATATTCTGCTAGTGAAAATCCTTCTAATATATACGGATATTGGCTAAATAATGAAAGTGAAATTCTTTTAATTAAGCTTGATAATTCATTTACTAGAAGTGACAAACATTCAGTACTAGCTGAAGGAAAATTAGAATTCATTGATAATAAAATTTTAGTTTTTAGGACTGACACTGATGAAGAATATTTATTAGAATATTATTTAGGAAAAGAGAATCTAGTAGTTATGAAACCTTTTTCAGATGAGGCGTGGTTGTTCAACAGAATTGGAGACTAAGTTTATTCAAAATATTTTTTTTAATAATTTCAATAGTATTCTTTTATAATATTTAAGATTTAATCAAAGTTCATATATTTAGTTTTTAAAAAACTTTATATGAAAAAAATTTTATCTCTATTATTTACATCTTTATTTTTTGTTTCAGTAAATGGACAGAATAAGAGTATTGATTCCTTAACAAAGGAAATGATAGTAAGCAAAGGAGTAATAAATACTTTCTCAAAAAATAATAAACTTTACTTTGAGATAAGTGATGATCTATTAAGTAAAGAAATACTTGTTGTTACAAGACTTGCGCAAATTCCTTCAGGTTATTCAGCGTATATTAATGCAGGTTCAAAAACTTCAGAACAAGTAATTGATTTTCAAAAAAAAAATAACAACATTTATATTAGGCAATTATCATATCAAAATATTGCAGACGAAAATGATCCAATAGGTCAAAGTGTACAGGAAAATAATTTCCCTCCAATACTAGCTAGTTTTGAAATCCAAAATACTGATAATGGATCATATCTAATTAATGTTTCAGATTATTTCTTAAATGACTCTCCTGGGTTTAATATTATAAGCTCAAGATTAAAAGATGAATATAAAATAGGAAGTGTAGACAAGAAAAGAAGTAGTTTAGATTCGTCAAAAAGCTTTCCAAATAACACTGAAATTATCGCAACATTAACCTTTAACACTAATAAACCACCAAGACAAAATAGGACAAAAACATTTAGTTTTCAGGTGAATCATTCAATTATTTTACTACCAGAGGATAAAATGAAAATTAGATATCATGATCATAGGGTTGGATGGTTTACTGTAAATAAAATTGATTATAGTTCAACAGCATTAAAATCCGATTCATATAAATTAATTAGAAGATGGAGACTAGAGCCTAAAGATGAAATTGCTTATCAAAAAGGTGAGCTAGTTGAACCTAAGAAACAAATAGTATACTATCTAGATCCTGCAACACCAATAAAATGGAGGCCTTATTTTAAAAAGGGTATTGAGGATTGGAATTCAGTTTTTGAAAAAGCTGGCTTTAAAAATGCAATTGTAGCAAAAGATCCTCCATCAAAAGAAGAAGATCCTAATTTTAGTCCTGAGGATATTAGATATTCAACAGTAAGATATGTTGCTTCAACTACAAGAAATGCAGTAGGGCCAAGTGTATCTGACCCAAGGACCGGTGAAATATTGGAAAGTGATATCATATGGTATCATAATCATTTGAGGTCTTATAGAAATAGATATCTACTTGAAACAGGTGCAGCAAACCCATCAGCTAGGACACTTAATACACCTGAAAAAGAAATTGGTGAAATGATGAGAATGGTAATTGCTCACGAAATTGGTCATGCCCTTGGATTACCTCATAACATGAAAGCTAGTAGTGCTTACCCAGTTGATTCTCTTAGATCAGGAGATTTTACAAAAAAAATGGGGATTGCAACTACAATTATGGACTATGCTAGATACAATTATATAGCACAACCAGGTGATGAAAATATAAGATTTATAAGACAATTAGGACCCTATGATGATTATTCAATTGAATGGGGTTATAGATATTTTCCTGGAAAAACAATAAACGAGGAAAGTAAAATTCTGTCAAGTTTTGTTGATGAGAAAAACTTAAATCCCTTATATATGTTTGGCTCTTCATGGGGAGATCCAAATTCTCAAACAGAAAATATAGGAGATGATCCTGTAATGGCTAGTAGATATGGTCTAAGTAATTTAAAAATTGTTTCAAAAAATTTAATTGATTGGACTTATGAACCAGATAAAAACTATGATGATCTTAGTGAACTTTATGGGGAGCTTCTGGGTGTATATTCTAGATATATTTTTCATGTTATTGGAATTGTAGGCGGAGTAAATCAAACTTTAGTAAATACAAATCAAAAAGAAAACTATACATATAAAAATGTAGATAGATTTAACCAAATAAGAGCTTTAAGTTTTTTAGATCAAGAACTATGGCAAAGTCCTATGTGGCTTTTAAACAAAGAAATTATTTCACAAACAAATAATGTTGATGGGCTTTATAGAGTTGAAAGAATTCAAGAAAGAGCAATTAATTCTTTGTTATCAAATTATAGATTAAATAGAATGTTATCATCTTTTAATTCTATAAATGGAGAAGCTTTATCATACAATGATTTATTAGAAAACTTATTTGAATCAATTTTTATAAAAATTTATCCAGAGGATCAGTTAAAAAGAAATCTTCAGATTTCATTTACAAAAAGAATTATTACACTTTTAGATGAGGAAGATTTAAAGAGTGTAATTAAATCAAGTTTACTTTCCATGAAAAGAAAGATTAATAGACTATCGAAAAAAAACACTAAAGGCATATCAAGATCTTTAATCAAAGATCATTATGAGCATTTGGTATTTTTAACTCAAGAGGATAATTAAATAATTTATTTTTCAGACAAACTATACCAGGATGAAATTAAGGTGATAGGGTGCCATGTTTTTTTATTATTACAAAAAATGAGATGTTTTGTTGACTTTGGCTTATAAAGAATTCCTTTTTTTGAATTTAAAATAATTTCATTTTTTGAGAAGCTATCATTCTCATCGGTAATTATCTTATCAGAAAAATAATTAACTAATGTGACTGGAGCTTTTTTATATCCTAGCTCTTTTAATGCAGTATATCTATGATGACCATCAATAATCATATTTGACTGACTGCAGATTAAGATTGTCGAGATGATAAGTTGATCATCTTTATACTTTAAATTATTTTTTAAAACTTCTTTTTTATCTATCAGAACTTTCTCATGAGGTATAATATTTGAAATCTCAACCTCTTTAATTTCTTGAACTATATCATTATCTATTTTGATTGAAAACATATTACTCAATTATAGCTTCTGCTTCAATTTCCACAAGATAATCATCCCCCACAAGATTAGCTTGAACTAATGTATTAGCAGGATTAATTTCTTTAAATCTTTTACCATGAGTTTCTGCGATATCTTTCCAATCAGCCATGTTTTTTACAAAAATTCTTGTTCTAACTATATCACTTAGACTTCCACCTAATGAGGAAACTGCTGCTTCTATCTTATCAATAATGAAGTTTGTTTGAGCAATAGGATCATTTTTACCAATAACTTTTTCGTTATGAGTAGCTGTTGTTCCAGAGACAATTATTCTATTACCATATTTAACTGCCCTTGAATAACTAGCCATTTCTTCCCAACTAGTATTACTTGATATATTTTCTCTTTTTTTTGTCACTTTTGAAATTTCATAAACTTTTGGCATTGAACTTAAATGATGACTTAAGTCACCAGATGCAGTAAGGAATGGAGGCTTTCTATACTCATCACCACAATCTCCTGGAACTGCATCTAATAAATTTAATGATTTAGATAATAGTTTCTTATCCTCTTCACTAAAATTAACATCATATATTTTTTTGTTCTCGTTTATATGATCGCTTTCTCCTAATCTTGCTCCAATTATAACTGAAGCAACATTTGGATCTTCAAGAATATATCTACTTGAAATATTTGAAATTGAAGTATTATTTCTTAGTGATAGTTCATCTAAAGTTTCAAGGAGATTCTGAAATTTTTTCCATCCTCCTGTTACATCAATAAACCTTTTATATTTCATCTGAGACCAGTTTAGATCATCACTAATTTTAGGTTCTTTCTTACCTAACCATTTTTTGGAAAGAAATCCTCCAGCAAGAGTCCCAAATGCAAATAATTTAATGCCAAATTCTTGACAAATTTTTGACATTTCTCCAGTTGCTCTTCTATCAAGTAATGAATAACATATTTGATTTGAAACTAATTTAATTCCACTAGATAATGCAATTCTTAAATGTGCTGAGTCAAAATTTGTTACCCCAATATTTTTAATTAGTCCTTCACGTCTTAATTCATCTAGATAAAAAAGGGCATCAATCCAGCTTGGATCAGAATATTGCCAAGCATGAAATTGCATAAGGTCAATTTGAGATTGATTCATCCTACTTAAAGATTTTAATACAGCATCCTTTGTTAATTTTCTATCTATTTTCCCAGGGGTAGGAACCCATTTAGTGAAAAGATTTATATCAGAGTTGTTTTGGTAATTATTTTTAAAAACTCCTGCAATTATTTCACTAGATCCATAGTGATCTGCCATATCAAAAGAAGTAAATCCATTTTCAGCATATAAATTCATATACTTTGAAGTAATATTGGGATCTAATGTTTTACCATCTTTTTCCATATCAGCAATCTGCCATAGACCTATTAAAACTCTTGGAACTGAAAGCTTATCTGATATTTTAATTCTTTCTTGCATTACTCAGATGGTAAAGATTTAAAAATATGCTTATTGTTTCTTTTAATCTTTATCCATCGTATAAGAAAATATAATGATGCTAAAGTCATAACAATTAGATATATGAATGTTGAATGGAAATACCAAGCATCCACTTCTGATGTCAAATCTTTATAAGTATGAATTACTAAAAAAATAACTATTACAACTGAGCCTAAGTATCCAATAATTTTTTGAAGTGATCTATTTTTTAATATTGTGATTTCTTTATATAGTTTTGGGTTAACCTTAGCGATTGTAATTACAGTAATACACATTAGTAAAAAATTTATCATCATTGAGGTTACCATTATATCAATACCAAGGAAAAAATCACCTGCGAAGTGAGAGCCTATTGAACCAACACTTGCTACAACCCCAACAACAAATATTGATATATGTGGAGTATTATACTTTTCATGAATATGTGAAACTTTCTTAGGAAAAATTTTGTCTTTAGACCATGCAAACATTAATCTTGATACAGATAAAATCATTGCAGGCAAGTCATTTACTAGTGCAATTGTTGCTCCAAGAATTATTAATATTCCCCAGAATTGTGGCAAAACATAACTTAATAGTCCTGGTGCAGTGATATCCTTAATTAATGATTCATCAGCTACAAAGTTCCATGGCACTATATTATATACCGATATGGTAAAAAGTATATAATAAATTGAAACTATAAATATTGCCAGTAATATTGCTCTAGGAATATTTTTAGTTGGATTTTTTGCTTCATTTCCAGTTTGAGCAATTGCATCGAAACCAATAAAACTTGAGAAAAGTAAAGTAGATGCAGTTAGAAAAACCCTCCAATCAAACTGTTTATATTGAATTGAAGTTATTTCCCTTTTTTCAACTTCAAATACTGCTTCAATAAAATCATTTTGATTAAATAATACTCCCGAGACAATAACTATACTCCCAAGAGCAAACATTATGAATAACATTGGAATTAACGTATTTCTATAAAGCTTTCCACCAATAATATTTACATATACAAATACCCATATTAAAATCAATGATATTGATAATCTTACATATCCTATTTCTAGAAAATCTGAAATACTTATTAAGCCTAAATTAAAAAAGACATCTCTTATGAATGGTACAATAATATATGCAATGACTCCTATAACTATTGACAATCCGAACCATTGGGAAAAACTTGCTATAAATCCAAGATATGGACTAAGTCCTCTACTTGCATATAGATAGCTTCCCCCTGCTCTCGGCATTGAAGAGGATAAAATTGCATATGAGTATGCAGCGAAGATTGCAGGTATTGCGGCAAATAAAAATGCTGGGACTACATATGGACCAATTCCAGGAACGTTCTTTTGAATCATAAATGGTATAACATTTATCGATGCCCCCATCATTGAACATATACCTGTAGCTGTAACAAGCATAAGTCCCATTTGTCTAAGAAGTTTTTTTTGGCTCACTTAAATATTTTTAAGTATCACAAATTACGCATATTTTATAACTAGTTTTTGTAAATTTAAATATGTCAACAAAATCTCATTGGGATAAAATTTACAAAGAAAAGAGTCCTAGTGAAGTATCATGGACACAAGAAGTTCCAGTTACATCTATTAAGTTTCTTGAGAAACTTAATATTGATAAATCATCACCTGTTATTGATGTTGGTGGGGGTGAGAGTAAATTTGTTGACTACCTGATTAACAACGGATACAAAAATATATCTGTACTTGATATTTCAAAAAATGCTATCAACAGGGTAAAAAATAGATTAGGAAAAGATTCTGATAATGTAAATTGGATTGTTAGTGATATAAATGATTTTAATCCAAAAATTCAATACTCTTTTTGGCATGATAGAGCTGTATTTCATTTTTTAACTGAAAAGACAGATATCAAAAGATATGTCAAAATAGTTAATGAGTTTTCCAAAAATTTTGTTATTGGTACTTTTTCGAAATCAGGGCCATTAAAATGTAGTGGTTTAAATATTTCACAGTATGATAAAGACTCTCTTGAAAAATTATTTTCTAATGGAGATCTATCAATTAATGATTATGAATATATAAATCACACAACTCCTTTCGAAACCACTCAAAATTTTATATTTTGCGGCTTCTCGTCAAAATAAACTAATTAATTTAAATAATGGAATACAATAAACTACCTGGGACAAATATTGAAGTAAGTAAAATTTGTCTTGGAACTATGACATGGGGTAGACAAAATTCTGAGTCTGAAGCTTTTGAACAAATGGATTATAGTTTAGATCACGGTGTAAACTTTTTTGATACTGCAGAATTATATCCAGTTCCTGCTACTCCTGAGAGATATGCTGATACTGAGAGAATAATAGGCAATTGGTTATCATCAAGAAATAATAGAGAAAAAATCATATTAGCTTCAAAAATTGCTGGACCTGGAGACTACACAGCTCATATCAGAAAAACAGGATTCAAAGGAAGCTCAATTGAAGATGCAATAAATGGAAGTTTAAAAAGACTTAAAACTGATTACTTGGACTTATATCAACTTCACTGGCCAGAAAGAATGACAAACTTTTTTGGGAAAAGAGGCTTTACATATGCTAATGATGGATGGGAAGATAACTTTCAAGAGATTTTGGAAAAACTAAAAAAGCTAGTTGATGAGGGTAAAGTAAGATATGTTGGTTTATCAAATGAAAATCCTTGGGGGTTTATGAAGTTTATTGAATACTCTAAAATTGGGTTACCTAAAATGATAACTATTCAAAATCCATATTCCCTCTTAAATAGACTTTTTGAAGTTGGTAATGCAGAAATATGTAAAAGAGAAAACGTTGGATTGTTAGCATATTCACCTCTTGGGTTTGGGGTGCTTTCTGGAAAATACAGAAATGGTGAAATGCCAGAAAACAGTAGGCTTAAGTTATTTCCAAATTTAGCAAGATTTAGCAACGAAAATTGTGCTAAGGCGATTGATTTGTATTATGAAATATCACAAAAACATAATATGACTTTAGCAGAAATGTCCCTAGCATTTGTTAATGATAGACCATTTGTTACTAGTAATATAATTGGGGCTACATCAATGGATCAGTTAAAAGAAAATATAAATAGTATTAATATTAAACTATCCGATGAAGTTATTTCGGAGATCAATCTAGTAAATGAAAAAATACCAAATCCAGCTCCATAATTAGTTAAAATTTAGAAATTCCTGTTTTCAAAGTTATCATTCTTTGGATTTGGTCCAAATTGATTTTCGCCTTGCTCTCCTTCTGTTACAAAAAGAACTATAAGCCATATAGCTCCAATTATTGGAATTAGTACAAGTAAGTAGTACCATCCAGATTTACCTACATCGTGGAGTCTTCTTATTGCTACAGCTAAACTTGGGATAAAAACTGCAAGACCATATCCTATATAAATAGGTCCATATCCGATAGCCCAAGTGGTTCCTAGAATATTGTCCAAAAGCAAGCATAAGATTGAAATAAGAGAATTAATAAAAACAAACATCCAATACTCCATTCTTCTGGATCTTCCGTTAAAATCAAAATAAGAATTGATTACTTTTAAATACCATTCCATTTGATTAATTTACAAAATAATTTTTCTCTTATATAATGAGCTTTGATAAATCTAAAATATCAGTAAAAGAAGCTGCAAAAATTTTAAAATCTGTATATAATTTAGATGGAGAAATCTCATTGCTTGATGGAGAGATTGACTTTAACTTCAAAGTAGTTTTAAATAATTCTAAAAAGTATTTATTGAAGATATCTAGATCAAGTTTTGAGCAAGAATACATTGACTATCAAGTCCTATTGCTAGAACATTTAAATAAAAATTCTAAGATCGAACTACCTAAATTAGTTTTGTCAACTGATAATAAAAAATCATCTATTATTCAAGATGTTCATGGATATGATAGGTCTGTAAGATTAATGAGTTGGATAGATGGAAGATTATGGAGCACAGTTAATCCAATAACAAAATCATTACGATATGAATTAGGTTATTTATGTTCTGAATTATCAAAATCATTGCAAAATTTTAAACATCCTTATGCTGATAAAGAAATCGAGTGGGATGTTGCAAAATCACTATGGGTAGAATGTTATTTAGATAAATTTGACTTTGAAAAAATTAAGATTTTAAAAAAATTTATTAAAAATTTTAAAGATAATCTTCATCTCTACCAAAAGCTAGAAAAATCAATTATTCACAACGATATTAATGATAACAATATTATTGTTAGTAATGATTTTTTAAATCCAACTGTAAAGTCAGTAATTGATTTTGGTGATGCGGTATTTTCTCAAACTATTAATGATCTTGCAATTACTTGTTCATATGGAATAATGAATCTAAATGATCCTCTTTCTGGATGTATAGATATACTAGAAGGATATAATCAAAACAGAAAAGTTAAAGACAATGAATTAAAGCTATTGTATAATCTAATCGCAATGAGGTTAGTTATTTCAGTAACTAAATCATCTATTAATAAGTATAAAGAGCCTGATAACAAATATTTATTAATAAGTGAAAAATCTGCATGGAATCTTCTTTATAAATGGAGTGAAATTGATTCAGAGTTTGCATATTATTCATTTAGAAAAGCATGCTCATTAGATGCTCATCCAGATAAAAAGAAATTTGATAAGTGGGCAAAAAAAAATAGCTTCTTTATTGGAGATCTACTGCCTGAAATAAATAAAACAAAATTTTATAACCTAGATTTAAGTATAGGCAGTAACTGGTTAGGTACTAGAAATGAGATTGAGGATTTAGATTTTTTTCAATTTAAAATTGAAAAACTACAAAAAACTATACCTGATTATATTATCTCAGGTGGATATCTCGAACCAAGATCAATCTATTCTTCAAATACATATGAAAAAGTTGGTAATGAAGGTGAGGAGAATAGGACTATCCACTTAGGTTTAGATTTTTGGGTCCCAGTAGGGACAAAAGTTAGTAGTATTTATGATGGTGAAATAGTAGCTGCGGTCAATGATAAAGGGAATAAAGAATATGGAGGACTAGTAATTATAAAGCATTATGTTGAGGACTTTGAATTTTTTACATTATACGGACATAACTCAGTAGATAGCGTGTTGAAGAATAAAATAGGCTCAAAAGTTAAGAGGGGAGAAATAATTGCAGAGGTTGCAAATTATCCTGAGAATGGAAATTGGGCACCTCATCTTCATTTCCAAATTATGCTTTCCATGTTAAACTTTAAAGTTGATTATCCAGGTGTATGTTATTCAAAGCAAGAAGATGTATGGGAAGATATATGTCCAGATCCAAATATTCTATTTAAGAAAATAGGCCTGAGCTCAATTACAAATCAGACTAATACTCAAATAATAGATTATCGAAAAAAACATATAGGAAAAAGTCTTAAACTTCATTACAATAAACCAATAAGGATAGTCCGTGGAGAAGGAGTTTATTTAATTGATCATAAAGGCAACAAATATTTAGATACAGTAAATAATGTCGCTCATGTGGGGCATGAAAATGAAGAAGTAGTAAGTGTTGGTAAAAGTCAAATGTCAGTTCTTAATACTAACTCTAGATATTTACATGAAAACATAAACCATCTTACAAAAGAAATACTTAGCACCTTGCCAAATGAACTAAATGTTGTTCATTATGTTAACTCAGGAAGTGAAGCAAATGAATTAGCAATAAGGATGATGAAAGCTCACACAGGAAACAATGACATAATAGTGTCTCAACATGGTTATCACGGAAATACTAATATATGTGTTGATATTTCATCTTACAAATTTGATGGAAAGGGTGGTAGTGGAGCACCTGAAAATACTCACGTAATTCCTATTCCAAATAATTTTAATGGAAAATATAAAGGAGATACAAAAGAGGATAAATATGTTAATGAAGTAAGAAAACAAATAAAAAAAATTAAACGGAAGAAAAGTGGGCTTGGCGGATTTATTATAGAGCCAATTATAAGTTGTGGAGGTCAAGTAGAACTGCCCAAAGGATTTTTAAAAAAGGCTTACAGAGAAGTCAGAAAAAATGGAGGTGTTTGTATATCAGATGAGGTTCAAGTAGGATGTGGAAGAATGGGTAAAACTTTTTGGGGTTTTCAAGAACATAATGTTATTCCTGATATTATTACAGTTGGAAAACCTATTGGAAATGGCCATCCAGTTGGAGTAGTTGTTTGCACCAAAGAAATTGCAGAGAGTTTTGCAAATGGAATGGAGTTTTTTAACACATTTGGAGGAAATCCAGTTTCGTGTTCAATCGCCCTAGAAGTTCTTAAAACTGTTAAGAAAAAAAATCTTCAGAAAAATGCTAGAATCGTTGGAGATTACTTTAAAAAAGAACTAAAAAAACTAGCAAAAGAAAATAGGATTATTGCAGATGTAAGAGGTCAAGGACTTTTCTTAGGTATTGAATTTCTTGATAATGACAACAAACCGCAAAGCGAGGAAGCTCAATACATTATAAATAGGTTAAAGGATTTTGGAATCCTATCCAGTGTTGATGGTCCATTTAATAATGTAATTAAGATTAAACCTCCTTTAATTTTTAGCAAATCAAACTGTGATTTATTTTTAAAATATTTTAAAAAAATATTGAAGGAGGACTTTGTCGCAAAATATTAATTAGGAAGTTTACGAAAGTTTAAATCTTTGACTCCTTTTCTTACAGAGTTCATAAAGTCTTCTCCTGGATCTACTTTTTCTGTCCTATAGTTATCATCAATTTCAAGCCAAAGTTCATGCCCTTCAAAATTTGTATACTCGTAATGGCCTATTAGATATTCTATTGTTGGAAATTTATTTTTTAAGTATTTAACAAGTTTAATATTTGCTTCAACTTGCATATCAGTTAAGGGTAATGTATCATTTCCTCCAACATTTTCAATACCAATAGACGAGTGGTTTAGACCAATTACATGTCTTGCCATATAGTTTTCAGGCATTAATCTATATATTGAACCATCTTGATCTACTAAAAATTGTGAGGATACATTTAACCCACTAACATTTTCTAAATCTGGCCTCCAAGAAGGTAAATATGGGCTATTAAAAGCTTCAAAAGTTTTTTCCATTGTAGGAATAACTGTCCAATGTAGAACTATAATTTTTGGAGTTATTAAAATAGTATCTCTCTCTAAATCATATCTCTGTTTAAAATATTCTTTGGTGAGATTAATTCTTTCTTGATTAAATATAATTGGTTTATCAATGATTTGAATTTGATTATCACATCCATTAAGGATGAGAAAAAATATAGATGTTAAGAATTTCCTAAACCACATTCGATAGGTTTTCTAAGACAAATGACTATTTATATTTGTCGTATGATTAATACAATTTCTAAATTTAATTTTTTAATTACAATTATATTTTTTAACTCATCAATGCTTATGGCACAAAAATATGAGACACAGGAATATCAAGT
>Ga0255770_10003837_pt1 | contig 12797 bp, 11 predicted proteins | sample 071ome_22_FD_179968 | JGI IMG/M metagenome (GOLD analysis project Ga0255770, IMG submission 179968) | Coastal salt marsh microbial communities from the Groves Creek Marsh, Skidaway Island, Georgia - 071404AT metaG (version 2) | ecosystem: Environmental > Aquatic > Marine > Intertidal zone >... | reverse complement strand
TTGCATCTTTAAGTAGATTACCAATCTTTATTCCAGACTCAAATTGGTACTCATCCATCTCATCAGGAATTTGATTCTTTGCGAAACGATCGATAAAGTTTTGGTTAGCAACTTTTGCATCTTCCTCTGAATGAAATCTAGTAATAATTTCATTGGCAAGTCTGAATTTGATATTTCTTGGATTCTCTCCTTGATCAACTTCTGTTTTCCATGATTCAATTGTTTCCATAGACTCAAAACTTAATAGCTCGAGATATCTCCACATCAAATCATCTGAGATTGACATGATCTTGCCAAACATCTCATCGGGTGAGTCATCAATGGCGATATAGTTGTTTAACGATTTGGACATTTTTTGCACGCCATCCAAACCTTCAAGAATTGGCATGGTTAAAATGATTTGAGGTTCTTGATTGTTATTCTTTTGTAACTCTCGACCCATCAGTAAATTAAATTTTTGATCAGTACCGCCAAGCTCAACGTCTGCCTCTAGTGCTACAGAGTCATATCCTTGGACCAGTGGGTAGAGAAACTCATGGATTGAGATTCCTTGTCCAGATTTATATCTTTTAGAAAAGTCATCACGTTCAAGCATTCTGGCCACCGTTTGCTGTGAGGCAAGTTTAATCATGTCTGCTGAGGTGAGATTTTTCATCCAATGAGAATTAAAAACTACTTGAGTTTTATTTTTATCCAGAATTTTAAAAACTTGATCTTGATAGGTTTTTGAGTTCTCTTGAATTTGCTCATCTGACAATGGAGGTCGGGTTGCACTCTTGCCTGTTGGATCTCCAATCATTGCCGTGAAATCACCAATGAGAAATAGGATTTCATGACCTAAGTCTTGAAGCTGTTTTAGTTTGTTAATAAGAACCGTATGCCCCAGATGAAGATCCGGTGCAGTAGGATCAAAGCCTGCCTTAATTTTTAGCGGCTTCCCTTTTTTTAGTTTGGCTTTTAGCTCATCAAGTGGGATTATTTCATCAGATCCTCGCGCAAATACTGCGAGTGTTTTTTCAATACTCATGCCTACCCTCTGATGTGCCCGTCACCAATGACAATATATTTTTGGGAGGTTAAACCCTCTAATCCAACAGGACCTCTAACATGAAACTTATCTGTACTGATACCAATCTCAGCCCCTAAACCATATTCACCTCCATCTGCAAATCCTGTGGATGCATTAATCATCACTGAGGAGGAATCTACTAAGTTTAAGAAATAACGTCCGGTTGAAATATTTTCAGTCACTATTGACTCGGTATGACCAGAGCCATACTTTTCAATATGCTCAATTGCCTGATCAATATTTTCAACTATTTTGATCGACAAAATTGGAGCTAAGTACTCAGTAGACCAGTCATCATCATTGGCGGCATTCATTCCTGAAAAAAGTTTCAAAGCTTTTTCACATCCTCTCAACTCGACACCTTCATCTGTATATAGTTTGACTAGGTTCTCAAGAATTGATTTAGGTGCATTCTGATGAACGAGCAGAGTTTCTGTTGCATTACAAACTCCATATCTGCGAGTTTTTCCATTGAAAGCAACATCCACAGCTTTTTTAATATCCGCTTCTTCATCAATGTAAGTGTGACAAATTCCATCAAGATGTTTTATGACAGGAACGCGTGAAGATTCACTGATGGCAGAAACCAGTCCTTTTCCGCCGCGAGGAATGATAGCGTCAACATTTTCATTGCTCACGAGGAATGTCACTGCATCACGGTCTATAGTATCAACAAGTTGGACACAATTAACATCAAGATCGGCACTTTTAAGACCATCTTGAATACATTTATATAAAGCCTGATTGGAATTAATAGACTCAGAACCACCTCTTAGAATCACAGCGTTGGATGATTTAAGACACAAAGCTGAAGCATCAATGGTGACATTAGGTCTAGACTCATAGATAATCCCTAGAACACCTAAAGGCACCCTCATTTTCCCCACTTGGATTCCACTTGGGCGGAATTTAAGATCAGTTATTTCTCCAACAGGATCTTCGAGCAAGGCAATTTGATTGAGACTTTGAATAATAGAGTCAATTCTTTCTTCATTGAGTAAAAGTCTGTCATTTAATGCGTCTGATAAGCTCTTCTTTTGAGCATTTTCAATGTCTAATTGGTTTGCTTTTAGAATTTCATTACGGCTATCCCCTATGTCTTTAGCTATAGCAAGTAGAGCCAGATTTTTTTGTTCAGTCGACACATTTCTTAAAGACATAGAGGCAGTCTTGGCTTGATGTCCAAGAACATTAATCAACTCTTTAACTGACATTCTTTACTCCTGCTAAGCCCAGTAGGATGGACTCTAATTCCTCTAATACTGGCATATTATCCCTTCCTTTGATTGCACGGTCAACACGGCTCAGCTTCATAAGAAACTTTTGCAGCTGTTGGAATGAATGTTTTAATAAAGCAGTTTTAATGATATTTTTCTTATAGCTCCAGACGCCATGAGTCTGATATACCTCCTCGAGACTTTTACCCATTCGCAAATCAATAGACATATTAATAAGTATATTCAATTCCCTGAAAAGAGAAGATGAAAGGACGATGGGAAAACTGGAGTCATCTGACAAAGTTTTGAAAATCTTGATAACTTGACTGGACTTTCCCAGAAAAGAAGAGTCGATAAGATTGAAAATAGAGTACTTTGATTGCTCTGTGATATATTTTTTGTACTCATCTAGATCAATTTCGCCAGAAGGATAAGCAAGCGCAATTTTTTTAATCTCTTGATCTGTCGCAAGAAGATTGCCTTCTGTGTTGACTGCAATTAGTTCTGCAACTTTCTGATTATTTTTTATGCCTATCTCATTAAGTTTCTGAATAGTCCAATTTAGCAATTGTGATATTTCAATCGAGTAATGCGCAATGACCACTCCATTTTTATCGACTGATTTAAACCATTTGCTATTTAATTGAGTTCTTTCTAGCTTTTCTGCAGCTAAGATAATGCGAATATTATCTGGAATGGATTGGGTAATTTCGTCAATAGCATTTGACCCCTTCACACCAATCTTTCCATTACCAAGATTCAAAATAATAAGCTTATGAGACGAAAAGAGCGAATTTTCGTTCAATTCATTAAAAACAGGACTCCAATCAAAGCTTGCATTAACATCAAATCTCACAATCTCATTGAAATCCTGTTCTTTTGAGAAATATTTAATTTGCTCTATAGACTCATTGACCAGAAGTATTTCACTTCCGTATACCAGGAAAAGATTAGAAGACTGGGTTTTAAGAAAATTTTTTAATTCTTCAGATCTAACTTTCATTTAATCGGTTTAATTGACGAATAAATTTTCTAACTAAATTATCTGAAAGTATCTCGTAAGTTTCATTAATCTGTAATTTGTCAGCCTGGTAAGACCCAATTTTATTAATAATGCTCTTAGCCGACAAAACGTCTTCAAATATCAAAACACTTTCTTTGTTATAGACTTTGACAGGTGCAAGGTAATTAAGTCTATATCCAGACTCTTTACCAGAGTTGTCATATGAGATGACATCTTGTCGCATAGTTTCACCAGCTATTTCAATAATCAGCGAAGGAGGAATGTTCTTATTCAGTCTTTTCACGATTTTCTTGGCAATCATTGATTCAGTATGGCCTTTTATAGTGGCATTAATACTCTCATTTTTATGAGGCGTATGAAAACCGCACCCACTTATAATGCTAAATAAAATAAAACTTATTAAGATTTTTGTTCTAATCATTGGAATGAATTTTCTTAATATTTTAAACTCTCGATTTCATTAAGGTAATGTTTGTAGGGTTGAAAAGTAAACAAAAAACCATATATATTAACTCTAGAGGGTATATTAATATTTTTTCGAATTAAACATTATGTATAAAAATATTCTAATTTGGCTTGTTCTGGGTTTCCTATTGACCTCTTTGTTTGGTCAATTTGATCTTGGCACTGCAAAAAATAATGTCACATATTCTGAATTTATACAGAGTGTTAAACAGGGAGATGTTTCTAGAGTCACTATCTCAGGTAATAATATTACTGGTATTGGTGCAGGAGGTATTGAATTCTCTACCTATAGTCCAGGCGACTTAGGTTTGATGGGCGACCTACTCGATAACGGTGTTGTAGTTGAAGCAAAACCACCTGAAAAGGAAGGATTCTTCAAGCAACTTATTATTTCACTAGCTCCTATTCTATTATTAATAGGTGTCATTCTTTACACGATGAAAGGCGCCTCTGGTCAGATGGGTGGCAAAAATCCATTGAGTTTTGGAAAATCTAAAGCAAGGTTAATCACTAAAGACGAGTCAAATATTACATTTAAGGATGTCGCTGGCGTAGATGAAGCCAAGGAAGAAGTTGGTGAATTGGTACAGTTTTTATCTGACCCAGGTAAGTTTACTAAAGTTGGTGGCAAGATACCCAAAGGTGTTTTGATGGTTGGCCCGCCAGGAACAGGTAAAACTCTCCTTGCTAAAGCAGTTGCTGGTGAGGCAAATGTTCCTTTCTTTTTCATTTCTGGTTCTGATTTTGTCGAAATGTTTGTAGGTGTCGGCGCTTCTCGCGTTAGAGATATGTTTGAACAAGCTAAGAAAAATGCTCCATGTATCATTTTTATCGATGAAATCGATGCAGTCGGTAGACAAAGAGGTGCAGGAATGGGCGGTGGTCACGATGAAAGAGAGCAAACGCTCAACCAGATGCTTGTTGAAATGGATGGTTTTGAAGGTTCTGAGGGAATCATCGTTGTTGCTGCAACGAACAGACCAGATGTACTAGATCCTGCATTATTAAGACCAGGTCGTTTTGATAGACAAGTCACTGTTGGTTTACCAGATATAAACGGTAGGGATGCTATTCTTAAAGTTCATATGAGAAATTTACCTATCGCTAAGAATGTGAAATCGATGAATATTGCTAAGGGTACACCAGGTTTTTCGGGTGCAGATCTAGCGAACCTATGTAATGAAGCTGCGCTTATTGCAGCATCCAAGAATAAGAATCTTGTTGGCATGCAAGAACTTGAGCAAGCCAAAGATAAGATCATGATGGGTTCTGAGCGCAAAACCATGGTCATGGATGATGCAGAGAAAGAAATGACTGCTTACCATGAGGCTGGGCATGCCATTGTTGGCAGGTTGGTTCCAGAACACGATCCTGTCTATAAGGTTAGTATTATCCCAAGGGGTAGAGCATTAGGTGTGACAATGTTTTTGCCACAAAAAGATTCTTACAGTCTTTCCAGACAAAAAATTAACTCCCAAATTGCATCTCTATTTGGTGGAAGAATTGCTGAAGAAATTATCTATGGTAAAGATGCGGTGACCACTGGTGCTAGTAACGATATAGAAAGGGCAACTGAACTTGCACACAAGATGGTCAAATTATGGGGCATGTCTGATGTACTAGGGCCAATGGCTTACGGAGAAAATGAAGGTGAAGTTTTTCTTGGAAGACAAGTCACCAAACACAAACAAATCTCAGAGGAAACATTCAAGCAAGTTGATCAAGAAGTAAGAAAAATTATTGATACAAACTATGAAAAAGCTACCAAGCTACTAAACGACAACATTGATATCTTACATGCTATGGCTAAGGCTCTTGTTGAATACGAGACTATAGATTCAGGACAGATTGATGATCTGATGGACCGTAAAAAAATGAGAGATGCGGCAGTCATAGTGGATTCAGATGTTGTTTCTGAAGAGTTGGGTAAAGGAGCACCTCCAGTCAATCCTGATGACTCTGATGATCAGCCAATGAGTGGAAGCGGTAAAGAACAGCTGGCTTAATTCGTGAAAAAACCTGCCTTGATTATGGGTGTTCTTAACGTGACCCCAGATTCTTTCTCAGACGGCGGTAAATTCAACCACAAAGAAATTGCTATTAGTCGTGCGATAGAAATGGCAAATCAAGGCGCTGATATTATTGATATTGGCGGTGAATCAACCAGGCCTGGAGCATCAGCGGTTCTTCTTGAAGAGGAAATATCTAGAACTATTCCAATTATTGAGTCACTTAGTCAAAAAATTACTCAAACCATTTCAATAGATACCTCTAAGCCTGAAGTAATGAAGGCAGCCATAGAGGCTGGAGCAAGTCTTGTAAATGATGTAAATGCTCTTCAAAATCCTGGAGCACTTGAAAATGTTTGCGACGCTGAGGTCGATGTTTGTTTAATGCACATGCAAGGAAAGCCAAGAACTATGCAAGAAAATCCTAAATATAAGAATGTTATAGATGATATTAAAGATTTCTTTCATCAAAGAATTTTAGCTTGTCAAGAATATGGAATTGATGAGTCTAGAATTATTTTGGATCCTGGGTTTGGATTTGGAAAAACCTTTGAACATAATTTAGAAATATTAAATCGATTTAGTGAATTTAAATCCTTTGGTCTAAGGCTTCTTTCAGGTCTATCTAGAAAATCTATGATTGGCATAATGTTAAATAATGCTGAAGTCAGTAATCGAGTGACTGGCAGTGTAATTGCAGCAATTATTTCAGTTCAGAACGGTGCTGATATAATACGAGTACACGATGTATCTAAAACTCAAGATGCTTTGGATATATTGAGTTACACAAGTTAATTCAGCGAGGTAATTTTGGTTAAATATTTTGGAACTGATGGCATTAGAGGAAAAGTCGGTGTTCATCCTATTACCCCTGAATTTTTTCTAAAATTAGGATGGTCTGCAGGGACTGTTCTCTCTAGGAAAGGTAAAGCATCAGTAATTATTGGTAAAGATACTCGAATATCAGGTTATATATTTGAATCTGCCTTAGAGGCTGGTTTTCTTTCAGCAGGAGTTGATGTTGGTTTGTTAGGTCCGATGCCTTCTCCGGCAATCGCTTATTTGACAAAGGCTTATAATGCCTCTGCCGGTGTTGTTATCAGCGCTTCCCACAATCCCTTTTATGATAATGGCATCAAGTTCTTTTCATCAGAAGGCTTTAAATTAAGTGATGCTGATCAGGATGCAATAGAGCAACTACTTAATGAGAAAGAAATCAAAAGTGTGGATAGCAACTTATTGGGCAAGGCTGTAAGGCATGAACAATCTATTGGAAGATACGTTGAATTTTGTAAGTCTAATTTCAATAAAAAGTTAACTTTGACTGGATTAAAGATTGTGGTTGATTGCGCTAATGGTGCAACTTATCAAATGGCTCATTGTATCTTTTCTGAACTTGGAGCAGAAGTTAAGATTATCAATAATAATCCTAATGGGTTTAATATCAATGCAAACTGTGGAGCAACTGATACAACATCTCTTAAAAAGGAAGTGCTTAAGACTAATTCAGATTTAGGAATTGCCTTTGACGGAGATGGAGATAGACTGATAATGGTTGATTCTCAAGGAAGTGTTGTCGATGGTGATCAGATCGTTTTCATTATTGCTAAAAAATGGATGCAAGATAATCGTCTCAATAACAATATTGTTGTAGGAACTAAAATGACCAATCTTGGTATAAGATTAGCACTTTCTGAGCTTGGAATAACCTTCATTGAGGCAAATATTGGCGATAGATATGTGATGGAGCAAATGCAAAAACACAATGCAGTACTCGGAGGGGAGGGCTCTGGACATATTATTTGTGCTGATAATACTCCTTCCGGCGATGGAATTATTTCTGCTCTTCAAATTCTTGAGGTTATTGCATCAACAGGAAGAACACTTGATGACTTATGTCGAGACTTTACGATATTCCCTCAAACCTTAATTAATGTCTCTCTTCCTGAAAATTTTGATCTTGACACTAATGAAATTCTTAAAACTAGATTGGCAGAGATTGAGAAAAAGCTGGATAAAGCGGGTCGAGTTTTAATTAGAAAATCTGGAACTGAACCACTTCTTAGAATCATGGTTGAAGGTAGTGATCAACTTCTAGTCGAAGAAAGTGCGAACTATCTGGCAGAATCAATATCTTGATGAATTTTGATCTTCTTCAATGGGTATTCATTACCCTTATTTTCCTCTGGGCGGGTTTTGTAAGAACTGGAATTGGCTTTGGTGGAGCTGCCTTAGGACTTCCTTTATTTCTATTGGTTGGAGAATCGCCTGTTTTTTGGCTACCGCTGATAGGGATACATCTTTTGTTTTTCTCATCTTTGAACTTAACAAAGTCAGTTAAAAATGTTGAATGGACCTACCTAAAAAAATCACTTTTCTGGATTTTGCCACCCACTCTTCTTGGAGTTGTTGGACTGATTAGTTTGTCAGACAAAGTCATTTCAATTTTTATTTATTGTGTGACTATCTTTTATGCCATTATTTGGGTCAAAGATACCAAGATTGTCTCCTCGAGCGGATGGGCTGATAAGTTGCTTTTATTACTGGGTGGTTATGTGGCTGGAACGTCACTAACAGGAGCCCCTATGTTGGTTGCTGTATATGTAAAAAATATTGCTAAAGAATGCCTAAGACCTACGCTTTTTGTTCTTTGGTTTGTTTTAGTTAGCATCAAGATGGTAGCCTTTTTAATTGTAGGAGTAGCAATTCATTGGAAAATAGCATTACTGATGCTGCCAGTTGCTGCAATAGGTCATTTTATTGGGTTGCGGTTTCATAACAGGATAATGGAGAATGATAAAACTTTCAAACGGTGGATTGGCACAGCTCTATTTCTTGTAAGTTCATTGGGATTAGTTAAGATTTTTTTAAGTTAAAATTAGGCAAATGCTTAATGAATATGTCTTAATTCTGGTCAGTACAATTCTAGTCAATAACTTTGTTCTTGTTAAGTTTTTGGGTCTTTGCCCATTTATGGGTGTTTCTAAAAAAGTTGATACTGCAATTGGAATGGGCTTTGCTACAACCTTTGTACTCACATTAGCAAGCTTATCAAGTTATGTCATCAATAAATATATTCTTATCCCTTTTGAAATTGAATACCTTAGAACTATCGCATTTATTGTAACGATTGCTGCAGTCGTTGGATTTACCGAATTAGTGGTAAATAAAACTTCTCCTGTTCTTAGGCAATCTCTAGGAATTTTTCTGCCATTAATTACTACTAATTGTGCAGTCTTAGGAGTTGCACTTTTAAATGTGACTGAGAACTCAAGCCTTCTAGCTTCTGGATTATATGGTTTTGGTGCGGCAATTGGATTCTCATTTGTTTTAGTATTATTTTCTGCCCTCAGAGAGAAGATTGAAGGTGCAGATGTACCTCTTCCATTTAAAGGGGCGCCAATTGCCTTGATAACTGCAGGCATGATGTCAATTGCTTTTATGGGTTTTATAGGGTTGGCTTAATGATAGAAGCAATCATCGTTTTTTCAATTTTTGCACTACTTCTTGGCTTGGTCCTTGGTTTCTCTGCCAAGAAATTCAAGGTTAAAGGAAACCCCCTGGTCGAGCAGATCAATTCGATACTTCCACAAACACAATGCGGGCAGTGTACTTATGCTGGATGCAAACCCTATGCTGAAGCAATTGCAAAAGGTGAGGCAAAAATAAACCAATGTCCACCTGGCGGGCAGGAGGGCGTTGATGCATTGGCGGATCTGCTTAATGTTGATACATTGCCACTCAATGAGGAGCATGGAGAAACCAAGCCAAAGCATGTGGTTGAGATAGATGAAGAATTGTGTATTGGGTGTACGCTTTGCATTCAAGCTTGCCCTGTGGACGCAATTCTGGGCGCCTCTAAGGTTATGACAACAGTCATTGCTAGTGAGTGTACAGGGTGTGATTTGTGTATTCCAGTATGCCCTGTTGATTGCATATACCTAATCGATCTTAAGCCTAGTATGGATGAATATGTTCCCAACATGGAGAAAGTCACTAATGTCTAAACATGACTTTAGAGGCGGGGTGTTAATTGAAAACCCTTATCCATTAAAACAATTAAACGTAGTGGAAGTTCCTCCACCTAAAAAAGCGATTTATCTTCTTAAACAAAGAGAGGGTGCATCAGCAAAACCAAAAGTAAAAGTTGGACAGAAAGTAAAAGTTGGGCAAGTCATTGCTGTTTCAAATAATGATTATTGTGTTCCTATGCATAGCTCTATATCGGGAGTTGTTTCTGCAATTGATGATCAGCCAATTGCACACTCATCAGGACTAAAAGTACCGAGTATTTCTATCGAATCTGATGGTAAAGACGACTGGATAACCCTTAAAGGATGCGGTGAAGAAGTTGATAAGTGTACACCTGATGAAATTATAGAAAAAATTCGTAATGCAGGTATTGTGGGCATGGGAGGTGCTGGATTTCCAGCACATGTCAAGATAAAGGGCGCTCAAGGAGCCAAAACCATCATAATCAATGCAACTGAGTGCGATCCAGCAACTTTATGCGATGATGCCCTCATGAGAAAATATCCTGAGGAGATCATTAAAGGGATTGAGGTTCTTATGTATGCCTGTCAATCTCAGAAAGCAATTATTGCGGTTGAAGAAGATAAAATTGATGCAATTATTAAACTGAATCAAACCATTAAGAACAAAAATATCTCTGTTGAAGCAGTACCTATAAAGTATTCAACCGGTGCTGAAAAATTATTGATTAAATTACTTTTAGATAAGGTGATCCCCACTGGTTCATTTGCTTCTTCTTCAGGGGTTCTTTGTCAAAATATTGCAACCGTTAAGGCTATCTATGATGCCGTCGTTATTGGAAAGCCTCTCGTTTCAAGAATTGTGACTGTCAATGGATCGGCATTAAAAAATCCATCGAATTATGAGGTGCGTATTGGTTCATCTTTTTCTGACATAGTCAAAAAATCAAAACCATCTGCTAACCCTCATGAAATTAGAGTGGGAGGAATGATGATGGGGGTGGATGTTCCGGATAAAAACTACTCTATCTGCAAAATTACAAGTTCCATTATTGTTGATGAAATCAAAATCAAACAGAAGGAGTCAGCCTGCATTAGATGTTCTAAGTGCAACGAGGCGTGCCCAATTAATTTATTACCCCAACAGTTGTTTTGGTTTTGTAAAAGTTATAATACAAAAAAAGCCAGTTCCTATGATCTTCAAGACTGTATTGAGTGTGGCTGTTGTTCTTATGTTTGTCCAAGTCATATTCCGTTGGTTGAATATTTTCAATATGGCAAAGCCTTAGTTAAGAAAGAGCTTAGAGAACAAGAATTAGCTGCAAAATCTCGTGAACGATATGAATTTAAAGAATTCAGACTGGATAGAATTAAACAAGAACGAGATAAAATGATGGCTGAAAAAAAGGCAGCACTTAAGGCAAAAATGGCAAAAGAAAAAGACAATAAAGCGAAAATTGCTGAAGCCTTAAAAAGGGTGAATGACAAGAAAAAATGATTACTGGAAAACCAATATTAAGCACTTCAAACCTTATGCTTCAAGTCATCTATGGACTTACCCTAGGTGTTGCACTTCAGTTTTATTTCTTTGGCTGGGGAGTAATTTACCAAATTGCTCTCGCAATTCTGACTGGCATTGTGGCAGAAATTCTTTTTCTAAAAATTAGAAAAAAATCCATTGATGTCGTTAAAGACAATTCAGCTGCACTAACGTCAATTCTTTTGGCCATCTCTATTCCGAGTATAGCTCCGTGGTGGGTTGTCGTTTTGGGGACAAGTTTTGCAATCATTTTTGGTAAACAACTATATGGAGGGCTCGGATCAAATCCACTCAATCCAGCGATGTTGGGTTATGCTTTTTTATTGATTTCTTTCCCTCTTGAGATGACAAGATGGGCATCAAGTTTCTTAAGCTTTGAAGAGGGATTGAATGTGATTTTTTCATCTATTCATATTGATGCCCTCTCAAGTGCTACTAGACTAGAAGAAGCCAAGTTTGCTTTAATTGAGGGTGAAGTTTTTAATCCAATCCAAATTGATCAAACAGTTTGGATTAATTTAGGTTTTTTAGTTGGTGGTGTTTATTTGTTTTTTATGAAAGTGATTACCTGGCAGATTCCGATGTCTTTTTTGGTCGGAATAGTTGTCATGTCTGTTCTACTTATGTTGATAGATTCAGATCATGCAATGGGGCCAGTGTTTCATTTATTTCATGGGGCAACGATGTTAGGCGCTTTTTTTATCTTAACTGATCCGGTAAGCTCTTCTACCACTCCAAGAGGTAGATTAATTTTTGGATTTTTAATTGGAATTTTGGTGATCATTATTAGAACCTATGGATCCTATCCCGACGGAGTTGCTTTTGCAGTTCTTCTTCTAAATATTGCAGTCCCTTTAATAGATTATTATTCGAAACCCAAGGTATTTGGAAGATGAATTATCCTATTTTAAAGTCATCGATACTTATGCTGGTCTTCACAGCGATAAGTATCTTTTTTGTTGCCGGCACGAATCAAAACACCGTTGATAGAATCCAGAGCAACGAGAAAGAATATTTACTGAGTCAACTGAATCAATTGGTACCTAATTATGAGAATGATATCTTAGGTGATGCCTATACAAAAAATGTCAATCTATATGGGGTAGATCAAAATTTGACCATTTATCCTGCTAAAAAAGGCAATGAAGTAAACGCATTCATTATTGATCATTTCTATCCAAAAGGCTATAGTGGAAAAATAAGATTGATATCAGCAATCTCATCTGATAAAAAATTTATCGGTATGAGGGTTATTAGTCATAAGGAGACACCTGGATTGGGAGACGGAATTGATGTCAGAAAATCCAATTGGATACAGCAATTTAATAATTTACCGATTAATAAATTTGATTTCAATCAATGGAAATTAAAAGAGGATGGTGGTCAATTTGACTCAATGACAGGAGCCACTATCACCTCTGAGGCTCTCGTAAATGCATCTTCAGAATTAATCAGTCTTTTCGAAAATAATGAAATTAAGT
>Ga0255770_10003832_pt1 | contig 12803 bp, 15 predicted proteins | sample 071ome_22_FD_179968 | JGI IMG/M metagenome (GOLD analysis project Ga0255770, IMG submission 179968) | Coastal salt marsh microbial communities from the Groves Creek Marsh, Skidaway Island, Georgia - 071404AT metaG (version 2) | ecosystem: Environmental > Aquatic > Marine > Intertidal zone >... | reverse complement strand
TTTCCAAAACGTTTTAAAACATTGGAACTTAAAATACCAATTATTACAGTTTTAGCTAGTTTTCCCACGTTTATAAAAAGCGAGGGTTTTGTATTTTCACCGTTATGTATTTTTCTAATATCGCTCAGGTTTTTACAGATCTCTATATAATCACCTTCTGGTATCTTATACTTGTTTTCGTCGACTAGGCTCAATACTCGACGTAAACAATTATCCATATAATATTACCGTTTTTTTATTTCATTTTCTCGTTCTCTGGGTTTGAAATATAATCTATAATGTCTATTCTCATATATTTATCAGCACAAAAATATCTATTACTACTTTCAACAGCTTTAAAATCAGATTTTTGTAATATTTTTTGATCAGATGTGATATACAAAAAATTTGGTGCTCCAAAAATACCAGCTTTTGGTTCTAAATAATACGAATTACCAGAATAAATAGATGTTAGAGTATACCCTGAACCATCTTCTTCATCTCCTGCTTCTGCTTCGATTTTAGTAATTTTCCAATTGTCTGCATTTTCATAAATTGGATCTAAAGCTGTCATGTTACCACAGTCAAATATTGCTACATTATTGTATGAAGTAGTAAATTGACAGAATTTCCAGACAGAACCCTTTTTTTTACTTATACGAATAGTATCATTTGTACATTTCATTTCTTTTGTGTCTACAAATGTCCATCTCGAATTTTTAAATTCGGTTTCGTCTACACTATCTGTTTCCGACGCAGACATGAATTTTAATTTTCCGTCTCCATCACTAGTTATCATTTTCTCACCATAACCAGACCCCATAGTCACTTTTCTCAATTCCATAGTATTACCATCTTTATTGTAAAATGATACAAACATTCGGTTATCGTAATCACTATCTTCGTATTCACCTCTGTCGTCTGTCTCATTCCATTCACCTTTTGTTGCATCGTAAAGTAAGTAATCACCATCTTCGTATTTAAAAAAGAATGTATCGGCACCTGTTTTTTCACTACTTGTTGAACCATCCGTATTAGTAGTAGTAGTAGTACCAGAAGAGGCAGGTATTAAATAAATAAATTCATCACCAATATTTAAATTTGTATTCTCATTATAAATCCAATACTTGTTTTTTACAATGTCAACTTCTGAAGTTGTAAAACTATTTGTTACTGGCGTATATGTTACCGTTTGTGGTTTTGTCATATCTAGTGTTGCCCCTAATTCTTGTTCGCTAATTACTATTTCATGACTGTCATCATCTATATTTTTAGTATCAAGACCGTCATATAAGTTTTTCTCTGTATTATCATACATAATGACTTTTATTTTAAATCTATTTTTTCCCACAACAGAGTAACTTCCGTCACTCACAATAGATACTTTATTTTCTCCAAAATTTTCTATTTTAACAACTGCATTTTCAGCTTTACCGTCAAAAACTTTAGATTGGTTTGCAGTGCTAGGGAAAGCATTATCACCAACTTTTACATAATGTTCAATCTTAAACCCCGTTACTTTATCAGTAAAACCTATATTGTTTTTCCAACCTAGAGTAAAAGTAACGTTTTTAGATAATTCGTCATAATTAACACCGGCGTATTCTATAGTATAACCAACAATGTCACCACCTTTACTATTACTCTTATCAGGGTTAAGTGTTCTTTCAAACTTTAAATCCGAAATTGAAATTTCGTCCGTTTGGTCCGAGGGTGAAGGTGAAGGTGAAGGTTGAGTTGGAGTACGTTTTCCTTTAACCATTTTTACAATATAATAAATTGAAACAATTATAATAAGTGTTACGACTAAGAAAAGAATACCTCGCGTTGTATCCATTTATTAGTAGTATACATTTTATTTTTTTACATTATTAATCAAGTACTATTTTCCACATGTTTTTTTATGTATATATTTCTCCTGAAATATTTATCATTACTATCAATCCAACTACTATCAGTTAACGCTTTAAAACCATCATTACCAAATAAATATTTATCTTCACCATTAAAATCTGCTTTTAACATTATTACCTTCTCATGACCTCTTGTGTCTGTTTCCAAACTTTCCGCTATTTTAACTACCGAACCACCACTAAATTCATTTTTATCAAAATCAAGTTTTTCAACATCTAAATATTTACCACCACTTTCAAGTTTAAATTCTATACCCTCTTCACCTATTGGTACTAATCTTACGTTACTAAACAATTTTGTCGGAGCATAATTAATTCCTGTACTTTCATAATAATAAAAATCGTAATATTGTTTAGCTATTTCACGACTAAAACTTTGACCTTTACCACTATCCAATCTTGGTTCATAAGTAATCGTTACCGGATCTAATAAATCCGGTGTTCCAACTAATTCATCACTCGAAATTACGATTCCGTATCCATCTTTTTCTTCCTGGGATGTTGCGTCATTATATAAATTAAAATCATTATGTAATTCTAAATCATTTGTATTTGTTGGATATGGATAATACGCTACTATTTTGAAAAAGTTTCTACCTTCAAAAGAATAGGCATCATTACCCGATAAACCAGATATTTTTACTGATACTGTTGCAAAATTATTTAGAGGATCAGTATATCCTATAGAGTTAGCATCAATTGTTTCTCTTAGTACCCAATCATTACTATCACCGATATTAGTAAACGATGTTCCTGTCATAACACCGTGCCAAACTTCAATTTTACCGACTTTAGCCTCTGTAAAACCAATACCGTTCGTCCAGGTTAGTGTAAATGTAACGTTTTGTGATAATTCTTTTAAATCCTGCGTATACCCTTCTATAGTATACGGTTCTATAGTATATGTGTCAGTTTTAGGAGGTGAAAGTGTCCTATCAACTGAAAAATCTGTTATGCTGGGCAATGTTGGTCCTGATGCTGGTGCTGGTGCTGGTGCTGGAGACGCCCCCTTTTTCCATGGTCCCAATTTGTTAAAGTATAAGTAGAGTAATGTAGAAGTTACTACGATAACTATTACCAAAAAAATTAGCAATGCACTCGTCATTTACTACTACTATACATTTTTATTTTTATTTTTATTTATATTGTGTATAATTTCATTACCATCCTCGTTCTCGTCAACCTCAACCTCAACCTCAATTTCCTCTTCAATGTATTCGTATTCCGAACCAGGGTCACTTTTCTCGTCTTCCTCTATAGCTCGACGCAAACGTTCCTCGAGTGTTAAACCGTCAATAACCGTACCGACATACTCGTCGTCGGGCATATCGGGATCGAGGACGTCGCCGTGGGCCAAACACACGTAACACGGTTCGCTCGGCGTTTCACCCGGGTCGTGATTATGCATAGGCATTTTCTTTGTAACGGGTTTCTCCGTTCCGGTACCTCGTTTCCTCTTCGTGGGAATAGAAGAAGGTTCCTCCTTCCTTCCTTCTCCTCCACTACCACCACCACCGGGTTCGTCGGGTACCGTCGAACCCAAAGTTTTGGCGTGTTGTTTACACGTATCGTGACCCGGTAAACACCACTTCTTACACTGTTCGCCTTTCTTCGTGTGGCATGTACACTGAATTTTAGGCTCCTCGGGTTTCTTTTCTTTAACCTGACGTTTTTGTTTCGGTTTTTCCAAAACCTCGATCTTCTCGTATAAAACCTTCACCGTACCCAAAAGCTCGTGTACCAGTTTTTGAGTAACGTCCGCATTCGCACGAAGGTACTTATTTTCTTCTTCAGATTTATTGACCTTTTCAATAAGTGTTTGTATTAACTTATTATTGGAAAGGACACTATTGTTTATTTTGTCCATGTAACTATTAGAGTCACGGACGACGTTAATGAGAATATTTTCAACAGAATCAGACATTTTTTTATTTATATTTTTATACATTTTTATTTAACTTAGGTCTATAATAACTAAATATCACATATGTGCCTGGCAGTAAATCCACCGGGCATCCCACTATAACTTCCAATTACATGTATTATATTTTTTTATCATCTCCATTGACAAGTTTTATATGTCTTCCAAACATTATTAATAAGAACTTTTTGTTCTGTTTCTTTACACTCTTTTTTATCACTATTTAATTCAGAACATTTAGATGACAAACCCAAATCTTCAACATATTGTTTCCATCTGGTTTCATCATAAGAATTTCCATAATTTTGCCACTCCGTTGCAATAAAATTGTTATACATATCATTATCCCATGGTTTATAATCAAAACTTCTGTGCCACGGTTTACAAGTGGGAGTGTATTCTTTAGCTTGTTCAATTTCAATATTTGATGCAACCATATAGTTTACGCGTTCTAGTGGTTTTTGCCAATTACCATATAAACCACTACTACCCACTTCTCGTGTTACGCTTATATTTAAATCATCATCCCATCTATCAAGTTTAACCCAATACGTAAACTCATATTTCATACCTCTTTTCATACCATAAGGATAAACAACATCTTTATAAGCATCATTAAGATTAACAAAATCAATTTTTTCAGGATCGTTATCATTTTCTTTTACAAACAAAGAATTATAGCCTGAACCACCATTAGTTGATGAAAATTTCCAATAATGTCTATCTCCATAACCTTGTGGTGTATAAGTAATAACAAATTTAACCAAATGTGTACCAGTCGTAGCTTCATCAAAGAAATCACCAATAATCTCATTTTTTGATCCTAAATTAGACGTCGTACCTGCCTTTAGCAAGTCATTATCATTAATCCAAGAAGGTCTACCATAATTAGAGGGAATCCATCCCTTATTATTTATATATAACTCATATCTAACAAGAGGTAAATACACGGGCGGTTGAATTATACTTGAAAAGTCAGATGTAAATTCATCACTACCAGGTTTTTTATAACTAATATTTATATCACTCGTACCTTTAGGGTCATAAAATATTACTGTAAAAAAGTACGATTTACCAGTTTCTAAATCTATAGTACCGGTAGCGTTTCCATTTACATAATCAATAATATCTTCTCCGTTCATTGATATTCTCGTATTCCCATCTGATTCTACTTTAAAAGTATATTCACCATCTGTTTCGGGTACAAAAGCACCTTCCCATAAAACAACGTATTTTTTTCCGGGTGGGTCTATACCAATACTTTCTTTTAAACTTGATATATTACTACACCCACTACTACTTGTTTCTTTTTCATAATATATAGGTCTACCATATTCAGAGTTTTCAAAATACCGCCACATTAAAGATAAAAGTGTACTTATTGTTAATTTTTGTTCATAAGAATTATTAATATACACGTTATAGTCTTTTACCGTATTATTTTCTTGAGTCCACGTAAAGGTTTTTTCTGTATCACCCGTCTTAAATTGGTAATTTACTACATATGGATATCCAATTTTGAAGTAATAATAAGGGTCCGCGTTAACAATATCTATTAGTTTTAAAGTTACCGTACCATTTTTTACACTTGTTAAAATTTTATAAGAAATAGGAGGTGCTTTTACTTCAAAGTTCACCGAAGTAACATTTTCATTGTTCATGTATAAACCGTAATATTTATAACCGTAAGAAGTCTCATACCATTCGAATTCAAGGGTAGTACCGACATCGTTCGCCGTAAACTGATATTCTACTTTATCTCCAATTTTGAGCGTATAGTAAGGGTCCGGGTTAGTAATACCATATAGTTTTACAGTTACTTTCTTAGTTTCTTCGTCTACGTATACTGTTATAGAATCGTATGTAGGTGTGGGCGGAGGTAAAGTTAAGAGAGGTTCGTAATCAAACGTGTTCAAGTACCCGTCGAATGTATTTTTCCAAATATATGGATAAGGTTCACGAAACCAAACCATCATTTCATCACCACCTCCTTTTTCACTAAAATAAATTTCAATTTTGTATGTTTCATTTTTTTTCAAATTTATAGAACCATATCTAGTAACCATACCATGTAGCCCCCCATTATCCACAACTTTAGTGCCGTCTATGTATAGATAACTCATATCATCAGACCGTGTCGCAAAACCATGTGATCCAGTTTGTTTAGGTACGAAATACCCCGTCCATTTCACACCATAGTCGTCTTTAAAACTATTATTCTGTAAAGTTCCACCCGTACCATTATATTTATTTTTTATACTTTTTGTAAGTCCAGTCTTAGTAGGTGTTAAATTTAAAAATGAACTAGCGAATGGTAAATATCCGTCTTCATCAAACAATTGCCAAACAAATTCACCTGTTGTATCAATTTCAATTTCAGGTTCAAAAATTTCACCAACGGCATCTTCCGGTATGTTTACAGTATCACTGTAATTAAATTTCTTTTTTGTGAAATTAGTTTCATCTTCTAAAAATCCAACTAACAACTTTGTATAAAAATATAATTTGCTTGAATATACCGAAGTTATTACAATTTGTATTTTATGCGTTTGACCTTTTATAAACGTATAATTAAGATTATCCATATAACTTGGACCTTTATCAGAGTCAATTGTCAGTTGTAATTTTCCATCAATATAAAATTTCATAAATTCACCATAATTATCAGCCCAAAATCGAATCGATAAATCAGTTAACTCTTTCGTTTGGTTAGCATAAAAGTGTCCTTCTAAATACATAGTACCTTCAGGATTATCACCAAAATAGAATTTATTAAATAAATCTCTTATAGGTTGATATGAATAATTCGGTCCCAATGTTTCAATAGTCCCAGAATTATCCGGAACAAGGTCTTTTAATTGCGATATACCCAAAATCATTTTTTCATAATATTTCCAGGAATAGTATGTTTTTTCTGGTGGAGGTACTGTAAATTGTACATCACTTAACGACGTACCAAAACTACCATACTCAAACTCCTTTTCGGTTATGAAATTGTCTTGTTTTTCTTCGTTATAATATACTTTAAGTTTATTAGTTCCATTAATGTTTACATCAAACGTTTCATTATCGATTAGTTTGGTATTATTAACAAGTGTAAAGTTTTTGAACATAGTATCAGGGGCAACACCCTTCTCAAATACTTTTGTTTTATACTTTTGACCTTTGTTGTTTACGAATACAAATATCCATTTCTGAACGCTATTTTCTACACCCGCCTTATTACTCCACTGTACACTATAATCATTTACTGTATACCCATAACCCTCCCGTTTATCCTTTTTTCTTACTTGACATAATACTAAAATGATAAATAGAATGATAGCTATTAAAAGTATCATTTTATATATCACGAGATAATTTTTAAAAATCTATAACATGGCTATATCAGGTCTAGAAGGTGTTGGTGCTGGTGATAGACCCTTAAAATAGTTTGGTACTTGTGGTCTATTTTTCTTATTAGAGTTCGATTTACTCATCATGTTTCTTACCCACCAAATAAGAAAAACTAAAAATCCCAATAAAACGAATCTTATGAATATATCTTGTGCGTCCATTTTTTTTATTATACTATAATAAAAAAAATGCGTCCTGTGACAACAGTATTTACAGAAGCACTTTTCATAGGTTTACTACTCTACGTTATAGTTATGTTTATGTCGAGATACGTGTATAAAAGCGAGACGGTTTTGATAGTATCAGGGGCGTTAGTACATTTATTGTTTGAGTATTCGCCTTTCGGCAATATTAATGAAAAATGGTGTAAAATGATATTTAATTAAATAACAGTATCGGTATCGGTATCGTTCATTTCTTCTAAAAGGGAATCTCTATCTCGACAAAGGTTAAACAGTTCCTCGTTCAAATCTCTCAGTTTATATTCAACCTCTTCGTTATACGAATTCAAATAGTTTTTATAAAATTCGCGTTCGTTACCTACATCGTACCCTTTGTCTATGAGACCACCTATAGTATACCTATACAAACGTATTCCCATATCCGAAGCGTATTTTCTGACGGCGTCTCTCTTAACAATGTTTGTTATTCTTTGTCTCGGTTTTGTTTTTCTAATCATGGTTTCAGTTTCGAGTATTCTATCGTCTATACGACGTAACTCGGCTTCATCGTATTCTCTTTGTCTTCTCTGTAACCTCTCTATATCGTTTCCAAATGAAGTATCACCGTTCACGTCTTCTCTCGGTACACGAAGGTAAGGTAAAACGGAGTGTACGAGATTGAACCTATCTTCGAACGTAAGAGACTCGTCCGGTCTCGCCAATAACTCGTCGAGTTCGTCAGCATCTGCGGTCGGTAAATCCACATCCATCTGTACAACCTCATCTTCTTCCGAATCGTCTTCGTAATACCGACGCCTGTGCCTTTGCCTATTTTCGGTGGAAAACGGTGTAGGTATACCGAAAGTATCGTCACGCATGTTTACGCGCAAGTGAAATGTATTTTCATCGTCCGAATCGTAATTCGAGTTAGGACGGGAAACACACTCGTGTACCTTCTTTATAGAATTACACATCTCGAGGTAATCACCCTCGGGTATTATCTTCGAGTTCAAATCGATCAAACGCATCAAGTTAGTAAGTTCATCCATTTTGTTTTTTGTTTTTGTTTTTGTTCTTATTTTTATTATTATTTAGTTCAACTTAGGTTTGTAACGTTCACGTTTATAGAATTGTATTCGTTTACGACGTTCTGAGTAGAGGATAAAAAATGAATAACGCGGTTCATCTCATTATCTATGTTATCGAGCTCTTGTATCTGTAAATACCTTAACCCTTCTCTATACTCATTAGTCACACGTAAAAATTCTTTATAAAATATACTTTCGTCGGGTATGTGTCCTTCATTTTGTAAATCAGTTAAAGTCATGTTTTCGTCTAAACCTAAAATAATACAGTACGATTTTATAGCCTCATTTTTAAAGTTTTGTGTTATTCTTTTCCTCTTTTTGGAATAAATCAAGGCGCGGCGAAGTTCCCTTTTCTTACGAACTAACACCATACACCGTTCGTAAATAACATCCATTGGGTTTACACGCAAACTTGTAGGTAAAGTTCTCACGCGTCTACTTCTCTGTTCACCCCTAAAAATGTCGCGAAGTTTATTACACATTTCTAAATAATCACCCTCAGATAATTCGTCGGAATGGTTATCTATAAATGTCATGATTTTTTGTAAAGCTAAATCATTAGACGATGTCATTTGTTTCATATATTTTAATAGTATTAATTTTTTTTCATAAAAACTGCGTTATTGTAATTCTCTAAGTATGATTTATAAAATTCTCTCTCGTTGGACACGCACGGGTCTCTTTGGTAAAGCGATTTCCACGTTTTGATATTTTTCAAACCGAGCTCACGAGCACGCGTTCGAACCGCCCACGACTTTACTTTTTCGTTGATGACTTTTCTCGTAAAATCCATTTTCATTCGTTTGCGTCTCACCGGTGGTGTTTTTTTAGCGTTTTTTTCGATACACTTTATTTTTTCCTGAGCTTTTTTCAACTCCTGTTTCAAGATTCCGTTTTCTTCTTCCGATTTCCTGTACATTTGTTTTAAAATCCGGTGTTCCTCATATTTTTTTTCGAACGTTTCCGAGAACACTCGTATATCGGCATATCTGCTTTTTGTCATCCTTTGAAAGTAAAATAAGTGCTTGTACTGCTTCTCCAATGTCTCGATGCTTTAAACAAAAACCGAATTTACCAGCTCGTGAAATGCAAGACTCGTAAGAACAGTTTGGTCTCATATGATATAAAAAAATAAACAATTTACGTTTCTTAGGCTTCGGAATCACTCACAATTTCGCCTTCCTCAATTTCATCTTCTTCGGTTTCTTGACCATCGTCAAATTCGCTTTCTTCGTCGCTTTCAACAACACTACCGTTATAATCATCAATGTTTTCGGGTAAAATGTCCCTGAGCATTTTCCAGTTTACGTAAGGTGTGAGATGATAATCGTCGATGAGATCGTCTAACGAAATTTTATCGGTAACACCCCAATCGTCATCGAATACCCAGCGCCAATACCCGACGTTAGTTTCCTTTATTTCTAAAGGAAACAGTTCCACGGAAAAGTGTTGGTTTTCGCGGTACCCGGATTCTTTCAAGTCCTCAACTTGTTCTTCCATGTAAATGTTATACATGTGTTCGAGAATACCAATAGGTACGTCTTTAGTCGGGATTTTAGGTTCGTGAAAAAACGTTATGAAGTGTGCTTGTCCATAAGACATATCAACCTTTTTCTTGTAAATGCCCATGTAAGCGAGAATTTTTTTGTTATTGTGAGGGATGAGGTGTTCCGGGTACCCAAAATCGGCGCGCAAAGCGTACACTTCGGAATTTTTAAAACATAAATTAGAACAAAGATCGTTCAAGTGTGGAAGTCTAACGAGTGTGGTACAGTTTTTCATAAGTTCATGTGTAAGTGTAGTCATTTTTATATATTTCAAATACGTATTAAATGTTTAAGTCCATTTCCATATCTTCGTGTTTAAACTGGTAATCAAGAACACTCAATCGTTCTTCTAACCTGTGTTTCTTTATAAAAGCGTTATACTTGGAACGATCAGAAGAAAACTTTTCGTTATAGTATACTTTCCAAAATTCGAACCAGGTATTTGAAATACCAATAAGTGGAATCAAAGTAACCTTTTCCTGGTCGGATATAACCTTTAAAGCTTGTTGAATAATACCAATTGGTTTATCGTCTTTGGTTTTTTCCTCGTGATAGTGACAAAACCACTTCACGTCTTTTTCGTCCACGTTTACGAGGTAGACGTGTCCTATATATTCAACACCTTCCGGCTTAAACTCTTCGGGGAACCCGGTTTTAGTTTTAATACCCCATACTTCGACCTTATTTTCAATATTCGGATAGTGCGAAGATGCAAGACCATCGAGTTCCGGACGTCTCTCGACAAGAATGTTAGACTTTACGAATTGGTAAAAAATATCGGACATTTTTATTTCTTATTTTTATTCTTATTCTTCTTCACTTAGGTCTTCTTCACCTTCTTTTAATAACAAAAGTTCCTCGGCGACAATCTGGTAAAAAGCTACTTTATAAGCTAAAAACCCGAAAAGTGTTGCACCCATATTGAAATCAAAAGGCATATCCACGGAGTTCCAAGACGATTCCAAAAGTGCAGTTACTACAGGTATAAGCATTCTCTTATTAAGACCCGACGACTTTTCTATATTATCTACGTAAGAGGATAAAGAATCAACGTAAGCGTAAGATGCCAGTGTTCCTAGTGTAGCCGATAAACCGTCCACGGGATCTTGAAATATAAAGTGGTACGCAGAAACCATAGAGCCATACTTTAGTGTCGAACTCTTAATTTTATTCTTAATTTCTTCGTACTCGGCTAAACTTTCTTTTCGTTTCGTAGGACACGATATTCTTAGAGTTCTAGTATAAGGATTTATTACGGATAACAACATTTAGGATTAAAATATATAAAAGTATACTTTTTAAATAACATATGTATAATAAACTAATAAACGCACTAGGATGGGTAGGGTGTACACTACTCACTTTAAACATGATACCTCAAATATACAAAATTCATATCACTAAAAAAGCCGGGGATATAAGTACGACTTTTATAGTGGTAAACATAATCGGATTAGTATCGTATTCCATTTACGGATGGTACAATAATTTGGTACACATTGCAATATCAACGACACTAAGTTCGTTTTTTAGCGGATATATGTTAACGCTAAAATATTTATACACGAACCAAGAACTCGATTAATAAAATGATATTTTTTTAAAAAATTCGTTTTCTTTCTTTTCAAAGTCTTCACACCTTTTCTCACACTCGTATAATCTAACTTGTATTTCAGCAAGTTTATCGGTATGATTAAATTCCGCTTTTTTTACAGGTGAAACCGACCATCTAGGACCATACCTTCTTATATAGTTGATTTCTTTTTTGTTATTTTTTAATTCTCTCAAAAGCATGTCTCTGTATTGACACGCGTAATTGTTAAATTCTTTACACTCAAACTCCCCGTAACAAAATTCTTCGTACGCGAGTAAACGCATGTGTTCATTCAATTTTCCCCCATTTTTCTCTCCACTTTCTAACCAACGTTTCGAACTTTTCAGTTGGGAATGATGTATCTCCCCGGTACAATCTTCGTTTTCTTGGTGCATCCGGACACACAAGTTCCTTTTCGTTTGCTTTTTCAAAGATGATTCTCTGAACGTCTTCGGGTAAATCGCGAGTCGCTTGAACAAAAGCGAGTTTGTATTCATACGTGTGTAATTTTGAGTCGGACATTGCATTGTTTTATTTTATTTTATTTTTAAAAATAAAAAGTCTATTGTTTAACTTAGGTTTATTTTCCACGCGTATAAGGATAAAGTGTTGTATCATCCCAATCAAATTCTAAAACAATATTTTCACCAGATTCGTTCCTTGCACATACGAGTTTAGTGTAAGTATTTGGGTAATAATACGTTTTTTTACGTTTTTCTGGTGATTTAACGTATACGTTATTTTGTGTCGGTGATGAGGACGAAGACGAGGACGAGGACGAAGTCTCATATATTGTATTTCTAATGGGTTTTATGATTCGACAAAAACTCGAATATATGTTATACATGCTTACTATTCGCATAGTTTTTTTATATAATATAATTAGAAGATGGTGTCTCTCCAGGACTTACCAAAAAAAATTCAATACCTTGTTATAGAATCGGAATTCGTTAAGGGTACTAATAATTCGTTTTCTGTAGACCTTACACTCGAGTCCAATTTACACGTCGAGGAAATATCACAAGTTATAGGTATAAAACCGGTTGATTTTTATGTCACACAAGTAGGTGATAACGACACGACAGGTAGTACTAACGTTGCTAAATATGTAGACATAATATGTCCGGATGTTCCTAAACGAGCTCAATTACTAAATGAACGTAACGGTCAAATACTCGCGCGTGTACCTTTAGAAAGAAGTTTT
>Ga0255770_10003830_pt1 | contig 12807 bp, 7 predicted proteins | sample 071ome_22_FD_179968 | JGI IMG/M metagenome (GOLD analysis project Ga0255770, IMG submission 179968) | Coastal salt marsh microbial communities from the Groves Creek Marsh, Skidaway Island, Georgia - 071404AT metaG (version 2) | ecosystem: Environmental > Aquatic > Marine > Intertidal zone > Salt... | reverse complement strand
TGACGAATTCCACATCCGCAATCGCAACCGGACCCTGCACTTGCGCCTCAAACGTCTGCAACCAATCCCGACCGGCTTCGTAAATCAAAATCCGTCCAATTTCCCCCATGGCGGCACGGAAAATCGGCGGCGGCGTCTGCACGTTTCTCGCCACGGCTAACCAGTGCTTCAATAGCGGGTGCGGCGGCACGAACACCAGCATCTGGTTCATGTTCGGCTGCGCTCGCGGCGGTGCGTCCGAGTCCTCGCCACCCTCGGCGTTCACGCGCGTCGTCATCGCGGGTCCGCGTCTACCGAAACGCTGTCGCTGCTGCTGCTGCTGCTGTCGCTGCAATTTCCCTGCCGCTCTGGAAACACCCCTCGTCGCCGACGACGACACCGACACCGAAGCCGTCCCGCGCGTCGAGTGCGTCGTCATCGTCATCATGATCTCGGTGTGAGCACCCTTTGAACCCCGTCGTCGTCGTCGAGCGCGCGCGTCGTCGACTGAAGAGTCGACTTTATTTTGCGCTTTTTCAACAAAGCAAAACGGATAAGAGTTCACTCGTGCTAGCACTCCGTCACACCCCGCTGCGACGCAGTCACCGCGCACGATTCCGAGCGCGCGCGTCGTTAAAGGTTTTCCGCACAAAATGTCCATGTCCGCGCAGATGTCGTCGTCTCGCGCCGTCGTCGTCAATGGTTCGAATAAGATGACGACGCGGATGACCCAGCGAACTCGTGCGCACCGTCATCGTTCGCGCGCCGTCGTCACTCGTGCGTCCGCCGCCGCGGCGCCGCGTGAGGTTGCCGACGGTGCGGTATCATTCGTTCTTCTCGCCGGTGGTGTCGGTAAACGCATGGGTGCGGACATGCCGAAACAGTACCTCCCGCTCATGGGCACGCCGATCGCGATTCACTCGCTCGTCAAGTTTGCAAAGATGCCCGAAGTCGGCGAAATCGTCGTCGTCTGCGACGCGAGTTACGACGACGTATTCTCGAGCGTGAGTATTGAAAAGCCATTGGTCTTCGCGAGGCCTGGGAAGGAGCGACAGGACAGCGTGTATAACGGTATGCAGGCGTGTCGGGAAGGGGCAGAGTTGTTGGCGATTCACGACTCGGCTCGGCCGTTGTGCGCGTGCGAGGATGCGAGACGGTGCTTTAACGATGCGAAAAAGTACGGCGCGGCGGTGTTGGCGGTGCAGAGCAAAGCGACGATTAAGGAGGTTAATAAGGATTTGAGTATCGATAAGGGGTTGGATCGAAGCCGATTGTGGGAAATGCAGACGCCGCAAGTGATTCGGCCAGAATTGTTGAAGGCGGGATACGCGCTTGTCAACGAAAAGGGAATTGAAGTGACGGATGATGTGTCCATCGTGGAAGCGCTCGGTGAACGCGTGCAAGTGACGCCAGGTAGTTATTTCAACTTGAAGGTGACGACGCCGGAGGATATGTTTATCGCGGAACGATTGATGAGCGAGCAAGGCGCTGCCGTCGCGTAAAATGAGAGAGAATCGTCGCATCTTTGTTACAAAAATTGTCAAATCATCATCATCATCATCATCATCATCATCATCGCGCACTAAAAGTTTCGAGTGAAATTCCATCATCTCCCCTCGGTAACGTCGTCGTTTTCCCGTAAACCTCACGGCACGAATAGTTTCGCCGAAGCAGAAGGCGCTTTGCCGTTTGCGATCGCCTCCTCCGTCGGAACGGCGTGGTATACAACAGATCTGTCAGTCGCACCGCCGAAACGCTTGCAAGTTTTGCAACACGTGCACTCGTTCTCGTCATCTACGCCAAATATGAAGTACATGCCGAGGAGTACGAACAACGCGATCGTCATCGCGAGGCTCAAGAGGGAGAGTAAATCGGTACAAGCGCATCCAAAAAGACGATGCCAATCCATTGATTGAATTTCACGAGGCTGTCGCGTCATCATAAAAGGACTGAATGGTTCGACGTCGAACGAGGCGACCAAAATTGCATCGTCTTCGTCGTAAAACAGCGGACCCGCCCTTCTCGGTTGACGCATCACCCACGGATCGTCAAACATTTTCATGTATTCATCCACCTGAACGATGTCCGCGACTGTCGCGTCGCGACCCGTATCCTCGATCGTCTCGCTCCAGTCAAAATCGCCCACGCGGTTCGGAACGAGGTTGACGGTTACCACATCGCCGGCGGCGATCACGCCGGTGTCGACGCCGCGCTCGCGGTCATCGCTCACTGCGGGGACTGCTTCTCTGAAAACGCTCGAAAGAGGTTGCATCGAACTTGACGGTTCGTCTTCAATCTTCAAGTCTGCCGCGAACGCGAGCGACGACGCGCCGACGAAGACGAAGGCGACGACGACGAGCGAACGAGAAAAGTTTCTGCGCATCGTGCGTTGACCGAGCACGGTTGAGGTATGATTTTGCAATGCGTGCGTGCGGGCGCGCTCGAGTGTGAAGAATTTGAGACGAACGCGACGCAAAGCAAAGGTAAATTGTTACCATGGCGTCGTTTTGAGCGTCACTCTTCCATTTCGAAATCGATTCTCCGTGGTTGTAAACGCAATCTGTGAATGTAAATACACGCGTCTCTTGCGTTAGAGACACCGGTTGATCAATAAATGCATTACATCGAGCGTCGAGACGACGTGATAGGACAACAAGCTACGAATCGCACTTTCTTTACTCATCCGCCGCATCAGCCTTCTTCGCCTTACGCGCGGCATCCCGAGCCGCACGCTTCGCCGCGAGCGCCGCCTTCTTTTCCTCTTTCTCCTTCACCTTTGCCGCCTCTCTAGCCGCCGCGTCCGCCTCTTCACTATTCTTCTCGCCTCCGTCCAGTCTCGGTCGAGCGTTCGGCGCTCGTGACCCCAACGGGAAATCCATCGGCAACAACGCCGCGCTCCCGCTTCCACCCCCCGACCACCCGCACATGGTTGAATCGCACACCATCCCCTCGCTCTTTATGCCGCCCACTGTCGCCGTCTTCACCGTCGTGCCGTCCCGAAGCGTCGCGCCGACGCGCGCGACGACCAGTCTCTTACCAGTTTCAACATTCGGCGCATTCGTGACCACCGTAAACGTCGCCGTCGCGTCCCCGACACTCAGCGTGAGCCGCTTGAGTTTATCGTGCCCCTCGACCGGTGCGCACTCGGTGATCTCGGCGCACACCAGGTTCGTCGTCGCGTCGTCGTCGGACATGACTATTACGATCGCTCGTTGAGACGGACGCAGAGTGAAGACTTTGTTTTTTGCAAATTCGCATTCGATTCGACACACACCCCGACGCGCGTCGCGAATCGCGACGCTCCGATAAGTAAAAACGCGCTCGCGGATAAAAACAGTAAAAGCAATCATCGTCATGCGGGCGAGAGAGACGAACATCGACGGGCGCGAAGGATAAACGCGAAGGACGAGCGAAAAACAAATTCCAAGTTGTTGGATTACAACGAAATGGTTGAGCGAAGGTCTGGACGACGCGTGAGCGCGCATCTCGGTCGGATCCACGACGCGGATGACTTTGAGGAGAGCCGACCATGGACGTCGAGGAGATGCGAGACGTTTCACGCGTCTAACGGGGGGCTGTGGACGATAACGGCGGCGGGGACGAGCGGTTGGGAACGGGCTCCGTTGGAAGGGTGCTCTGCATCGGGAGTGGGTGAGGATGTCATCCGGGGCGAAGGGGAGATGAGAGGATGCGTGAGGGAGATGAAGGCGTGCGTGAGGGAGGTTTTGAGCGGTGGGGCGAACGCGGGGAAGGGGAAACGGTGGGAGCGAGCGCTGAAGTCTCTCGCATCGGCGACGTTGACACCGACGCTTGAAAATAGTCATCCGGATGAACCTTCTGCGAGTAGTTTGGAGCGGAGATTGCGCGAAGCCAGGGAGCTCTTGAGCGTGTCGTTTCACCTGGACGAGCGCACCGTGAGTCGGGTCATAGACGAGAGCTTGGAGGAAAACTGTGGTCTGGTGAAGAAGTACTCGAACGCTGTGGCGGATATCGAGACGCAAATCATGGAGGATAGTCAAGACAAGGATGCGTTGAACTTTGTCTTACACGGTGCCGTTCGACAATTAAAATACCTCAAAGGACAGTCTGCCCATCCCAGAGCTGCTGTGAGATTGTCTGTGGGGACGCTGACGCACGCCCCCAAGGCAAAATCGGTCAACGCTGCACCTGCGCGGCGCAAGCGAAGTAAAGGTTTCTTTTCGTGCTGTACCTCTGAAGCGGATGAAGCTGTGTATCAAGACGATGCGACTGATGTGCCATCGGAGAGTAGAATGTCGACGTCGCAAACCAACGAGCCTTTGGTTTGTCACGTGCGAATTTTACAAGAAGAGAAAGTTGTCGATTCTTTCTCTATCGATTCCCACACTGTCTCAAGCGAAGGAGTTATCTTCAACGCCGTTAGCCCACTCGTGTTTGTGCAGGAGGATGCGACGATCGAAATTACATTTCACGCGCGCTTCACATCCGGAGATTCTCCACAAAAGGCATTGGTAGAGACGCACAGCCGCATGCAGAAGGCAATTGGATTTCCTTGCGTCCAGATGTCACCCGGCGCCAAAATACCGCCAGAGGCTGAGGTTCGCGGTCAATATGTCATGCGTATATCTGATTTAGCGGAGACGACAAGGAAATCGGAACCTCATTCATTCAAGGTATCGGTCGTACGTCCAGATGCGAGCGACGCACCAAAGCAGCAGCTAGGTAGTGCGATGATTTACATTGACAAGTTTATTGAGACCTTTGATGGTGATCTGGGTAGTAAAGAGACTACGAATCGTGACGTCTTACGAGACGTTGCCGACATTCTTGGCGCGATTGATCGCACGCGGGACGAACGTGCGTTGAAGGCAATCCAAGAGCATGCGATGATCGAAGGAAATGGCGAAGCCATTGTCGCGTTGGCCGAGATGTACTTTCTTTGTTCAAAATGGCGTTTTGAAACCGATTTCATAGACCAGCTCAACTTGAGCGTCGAAAAGGTTGCCACAGCCGCAGCGGTGGGAAGGATTAGATCGCGCGAGAGAGTCCGTTTCGAAGAGCTCAGCGCTCTTGTCGCGAGGCAACTTGAGTACGAATTGTTCAATATCCTCCCAGGGGCCAAGTTTGCCGACGACGAACTCGTCGATCCTTTAGATATGGAAGAGGTTGCCAAAATCGTCCCTCAGACTGTTTCGCTGTATGCGCTCGTTTCGGGTAAGATATCTGGAACACAGTTTATATTGAGGCTCAAGAAGATCGTGCGTCGTCGCGCACAAACTCGAAGTTCACAGCTATTGAGACGTGAATGCGCTACGCAAGGGCCGCCATCAGTCGAATCCGTCACTCGGATGATTGAAAAGACGACTAGACTTTTCAAACTTTCCGCGCCAATACTTCAGTCGTTTCCAGGCGAATCCGACGTTCTTTCAGAAGACGCTGTGGTGTGTAGTTCTTTCCTGGTGGATGCGTTGCGCGCTGTGTTTGATGCCCTCGCAGGCTTGGATCATCCACCTAGTTTTGACGCTGGAATGATTGCTCTTGATGACGCCCTTACTTCATACAGAAAGGCCCTGGGCATCCAAGGATTGAAATTTGCAATGCAAATTTTATCACCCAAGTTTGTTGATCGACTTTTCCAACCAGCACTAGACGAGACTCTAGCCATGGCACGAAGCAAGTTGACAAAGTGGCTGCGAGCAGAGCTGGCGGTCGAGTCTGCCGAGCCAGTTCCGCTAGACCCAGCTTTGGGAGTCATGCATAGCGCATCTTGTGCTAACTTATTCTGCATCCTGTACAATATTAACGAGTCTGCGAAAGATCGCATGCTTAACGGCAACCGGGCCGTTCTCAATGCCACTGCGCTCGGTCGTGTGAGTTATCAAATGTTGACTACGTATGTCGACAAACATGAGCAGTCATGTTTGAAGGCGATCAAGTACGCACGATCAGTGTTGATGCAACGCGCTCGCGGACAAACCATTCACTTTGTCAAGGCTAATGACGTCAAGCCGCTGCTCACTCCTCAATTCTACACGCAGCTGAGCAACATACATCAGTGCGTGGTATCGATGCAACCTTTCATGGATGAGATGCCTCTACTGTGGTGCTCTTCCAAGTTGGAGTTTGAGGATGCTTTACAGAGAGAACTCGATCCGGTGAAAGCCATGGACTCGCACGTGGTGGAATTTGTGGAATATGCCCACATCGATGAAGATGAGCACAGAGCATCGGACGACGACTTCCTTGGTAACAGGGTCATGCAGAATTTGCGCCGCGCTCGAGCGAATGTAATCGCTTCACTGACAGAGTTAATCGAAGAGCGCGTCGCAGCTTTTGTGCGCGTCGCCATTCTAGACTCTGACGTCAAGACACGAGAAGGCGCAATGACGTTGATCTTTGCCATGCTTGAGGCTGAATTCGGTTTGATGGATGCTCGACTTGCTCCTGGAGTGTTTCGCCTTGCCGTCACTTCGCTTCACAAAGGAGTGTGTGACGCAATCGAGCAGCTTATTTTGCATCGCAGCATGGAGGAAGGCGAGATGGGACCGAAAGAAGAAAACTGGAGAGGGTCACCTCAACTCAACGAATCGCAACACAGTTTCGCTGTCGAGTTAACCATGGCTGTGCACGAGTTTCTCTACTGCGACGGAGCGGGTGAACCAGAATCTGTAATGAGACAGGGTGAGGGGAGATTGCAGCGCTTGCTCAATCTTTGGTTCACTCCGACAGTGGAAGTCATTCGCGAGTTCTGGCAGTTGAAAGAGACGTTATGTCGCTCAATCGTAGTCGCAAAAGGGAAGCAGATGAGGATTCGCGCCGTCGGTGGCATTTCTGTCCAGGACATTTTGCGATTCTTGCGCCAGCGATCAAACATGGACGTTGGCGCGGCGCAATTATTCGATGAGCAGGGAGAGGCGATTATGAAATTGATTTTAAGAGCGTTGTTTGGCCAGCACTTCACTGAAGCGGATAACCTGGCGGGAGTTTGGGTTTGTCGCAACGATTCTGGTCTGATGGGTAGGTTTTTCATCACCGAGACACATTTGGCGTTTTCAACCTCTGGAATAAACATTGACCACCCACACGACAGCCAGACCTCGATCGTGGGGGAGATTCGACACATAGCAAACATGGTTCGTATTGACGCGGCGGACGGTACCCCCGCCATACGCATCGCGTTCGATGATCGAAGAACGTTCGTTTTCTCTAGTTTTTGTGGAGTACACGAGACGGCAAATCATCAAGCTCGGGAGAGGGACGCGGTTGTCTCTACCATTCGTATGAATCCAAGCTTCCTGAAACGTACTTTTCAGTCTCACGAAGTCAGCACCGTTCAAGCGGTGGATTACGATTCTGATTCTTCGGATGCAGAGCAGCACAAACAACTTGATCTGAAGAATCTTGAGATGGCAATGATTCCCGCTTCGGAAAAGATCATTGCCTCTTGTGAGGGTGCATACGTCAACGGCATGAGTAGAATACCGAGCAAGCTCGTCGTCACGGAAGAGTCTTGCGTATTCATGCCACTGAAAGGAAGTGGTCGTCTGGTGCTGTTGACGGATTTGGAGCACGCTCGCCCCCAGTTGCAGAAATTCGGATGGAAGAACGCCGACATCGTCATTCCGGTTTTTCAGTCGCACGAGCCCGTGATTCGCATGACAAACATGCGTGTGGAAACCGCTTCGACGTTTTACGATGCGCTGAACGATGCGATTGACGCGCGCGTTTCGTTTAGGAATTAGAGACATGACATAGAAAGATACAAAGTACTAGCGTTCATCTCAAATATTTACGATTCATCCTGTTCAAGTGAGAGAACGATCAAATTGTCGCCGATGACGTGCTTGTAACGCTCCACCGCATCCGGTAGGATCGACTGAAGTGCCGCGAGGAGTTGCTGCGTTTGCTTCAACCACGCGATAGCCATGGACGTTCGCATCGACCGCTCGTGTCTCACCGCTCTGTTGAAACACGTCGACAGGAGCCATTGCGCCTCTACAGGAGGGTAGCTAGGGCTGACCGCGGCCGTCTCTTCAGCTTTTTCATACAGCGACAACAACGATTGATCGTTCGCCTTGTAAATCCGCGCGGCTAGCTGTATTCTTCGTCGGAGCACGCGCGCTATGGTTTGTGCATCGTTTGGGCACTGATTCAAAAGCGCGTTTAATGCTTCATCATACGCTTTGCCAACCACGTGGAGATCCGATGTGCGTAAGCATGAACCTCTATCAGCAATCATAATCAACGTGGAGATCGAACCAAAATCATGCGGTGATGATGACTTGGATGCAAAATTTGTAACTATAGTCTCTTGCGCGCCAACGTTACGTTCAGCGCACGCGATTTCATATTCGAGTACATTTGCCATGTGTTTCAAATCATTGTATCGTTCTTCCGCGGTGTTCTTGAGTATTGCGCGAAGTTGAGACATTGCGCCTTTGCAGCGCTTCATATTATCGGCGATGCGCAACGCCTTTGCTTCATGCTTTGATTTTGGGGACACGTCTACATCATCGTCACCACGTACGTCTTCGAGTGTAGAAAGAGATGTAATCGCAAGTACCAGCGCCACCGCTTGGCGAAAACCGTAATCTGAGGCCTTAATTCCATCCAGCGACGTCTTTAATTTGGACGTGACGAAAGCTGATACGAACATGAATTTGTAAGCCATTTCAGACGCCGATAGGTGATACGCATCGAGTCCTATGTTCCAGGAATAATCAGCCAGGTACTGTGCGTAAGATGTGTTTTCTAGCAAGACCTCTTGTTTCATGGCGCGCTTCATAAAAGAATTGAACATCTCGCACACGTGCGCCATCTTCTTTGACTCCAAGTTTCCTTGATGGGACGCTTTGAGGTGACGAAGAAAGCTGCAAAACACAAAGGTTTCTTGCTGACGCAGCTCATCGGTGCCAGCACCGTCGAGGATTGTATCATAGAGCTTTTGAAATGCATCGGCTGCCACCGCATGATGTTCGGTGGCGTCTAGTTCTCCAGCCACATAAAGCAGCGCGCTTGATTCTCCTTCTTTACCGAGCGATTCAATGATCTCACCCAACCCAGAGATATCACCTGTCGCTAATTTTAGTTTGGCGTGTAAAAGTCTTGTGGAAATATCCAGAGTTCCGTTGTTTGAAACAATTTCTGAAGTCAAACTTTGAAGCGACTCTTGAGCTCGTAGGACATCTCCACTTTCAAGATCACACATTATTTGAAGCCGGACTACAGATGATACAGCATCATGGGCCTTTTTCGACTTTCTGTGCGCTGAGAGCGGCAGCGTCATGCCGAAAAGAATTCGTGCTATGCCGTATTTGTTCTGCATGTACATATCCGAAGCGGCGTTCCATATCACCGCATACGCTCGAGACTTCCCATCACGCGTCAGTCCAGTCTCGCGAAATAGAGCGCTATCAGTCAAGATAGCTTCCATGTTTCTAATTATCTCTCCACTGATAGCGTCATCCGCGGCAACCGCCGTTTCAAGCAGAGCCTCGAGGATATCGGTGACAAGTTCCTGGCGCTTGGAGATGGCAAATACGCTCGTGCGTCGCAAGAGATTGCCAATATTCTTAGCGACGATACTGGCGCCCGAATCCATCCTGGCGAGTTTGACACAGTATGACCTAAGATTGTCTAGAGTCGAACTTTCATCGCACAACAAGTCTTCGAGGACCGCGCACGCCTGCGAACTGTTTCCAATGCCAGAAAGTGCTTCGATGAGCATGGCGTTGATTGAAAACATCTCTGTGAGAGTGTGAAGATCTTTTGACAAAGTTTGGTCATTCGTAGTGCACGACTTCACATATAACTTGATCTCTTTCAACTTATGCAGAATTCGCAGAGCGCTGTCATACTCGCGCGCGAGAATATACGCTTTGGACAGTTGGTACAATATGCGAATGAAAAGACCGTCGCTACGCTTGAGAGATTTATTGGCATTCGAAAACGACAAGTCAAAAGCAAACTCTGCGTGATCGTCGACGTGCGCATCCGTCGACCATGAGTTGCGAATCACTTTAAAAAGATCGCCATACGAGTCGGCCAATGAATTGATGACGAACAAGAGTTGCTCATTAGTATTCGGCGACAGTTTCCCATGCGGCGATAAGTTTTCCGCAACGTTAACTTTCGCGCTCGCAAGACTCGTCATCAACATGATTTCATCTTCGCTAGTTTTTCCTCGAGTGCTTTGCGCGATGTAACGCTTGGCATCATCGAAGAAAGATTTTGCGCTTTGAGCGTCTCCAAGGAGAAAAGAGTTTACAGCTCGCTGCAAAGTGGCTTCAAATGTTAACACGAGTTCTTCGTCCGTGAGTTGCCCACCATTATTCAGAAATAAGTTCATGTAAGACTCCGCAACTCCGAATTGCTCTTCAGACGCCTTCAACTCTCCAGCTTCATGCATCAGACATGCGAGCTTTAAATGATTCGTAATCCCAACAGCCAGAATTGAATGCTCCCGAGCGCCACCAACCGCAAATCCAGAGATAAATCCCGACGTGTGATCGAAGAGATCGCAAGAGCAATAGCGGATATCCAACAGTGGTCCCCGAAACGCGTCATCGATAAGCTCATTCGTCACTTTTGTCTCGAGCGCAGTCTTGTCTATGGCGAAATTCCAAGCGACTCTCGAAACGTCCAACGCGAGTTGACTCGCGAGCAACTCGTTATCGTTCCAATGCTGATACAAGTCGTTGCTGCAGCGCTGAAGGTCCTGTGCGACGCCGGCGATGTCTTGCGCGTCTGAAGTACGTTTCGCTCGCTCCGCTCGTTCCATAATTCGACAGAACTCGTTTTGAATTTCGTTGAGAACGCCGCTCGATGCTTCCTCGGCAAAGACGTCGCCGAGTACGCCACGGTTACCCTCGCCAATCAAGTCAATCGACGGTGTAACATCCAAGGGCATGTTTAATAACTCATTTTGTGTCTCAATCGTCTGTCGTACCGCACTCTCTTCCCCCACCACGTCGTCCTCACGCCTTTTCTTACCCTCCCGCTCACATTTTGCGCGCGCGTCTACATCTTGGACATGATACTCGGCGTTCACGACGTCCGCACCAGCCACGACATCCACGGTCGGTGGCGACGTGGCACGCGGTGCGTCAGTTGCGGTTTTGCGTTTAAACGGAGACATGAATCTGGGCATGGTTACCCACGCGTCGCGGTGTGTTGCACGGGGGAAGTTTTGACATTTGTCTTGGAGTACCGTACACGTTTTTTACAAATTTAGGTGAGACCAGCCATCGAACCCGCGAGGTTGAACGCCGGAAAGACGATGTTTGGAAATTTCTTCGATAACTGTGTGAATTCTTCGAAGGAAATATTACCGTCACCGTCGGTGTCACACTGTCGCATGAGCCATTCCACTTTGCGTTCAACCTGCTTGTCGGTACTAAGATTTGTCGCACGAATAATCTTACGCATCTCAGACGCGTCGATGTAACCAGATCCGTCGAGATCGTATACCGAGAATGCGAACGAGATTTTGTTTTCTCGCGCTTCGCTTCCGACGTTCGACATGCCGACGATGAATTCTTTCACGTCAATCAAGCCCGTCCTATCGCTGTCAAACATTGAAAACAGACGTTCAACGAACGGTGTTCGATCCACGCGCAACATTCTAACAAACTCATTCACATCCACCCTACCGCTTCCATCCTTATCGCTCTCTAAAAACCTTTTGTAAATATCCTTCAGTACCTCTGTGCTCAAACCTTGAGAACGTTGGAACGATTCCAAATCGTGCGCCGCCGAGTCTCCACCGACACCGCCTTGCGGCGCAGAAAACCCGACACCCGTCGAGTGGTTCATCCCTTGCCCGTATGACGGATCAGAGTGCGCGTACCCACCACTTCCACCCATCCCGTATCCACCACCTCCTGGCGGACCGCCGTAGCTCTCCTGGGAATAGCCTCCTCTGTTCAACTGCATATTCGGCGGTTGGCCATACTGTTGTTGCCCACCGCGCGCGCCGCCGCTCATCGCGGGTCCCCCGCGCGGAGTATAACCCCTTCTCGGCGGCGCCATCGGCGCCCCGGATAAGTGCTGCATGAGTTTGTAAAATTCCTCAAACGAAACCTGTCCATCTCCGTCCGTGTCCGCCATGAGAATCATCTCATCGATCTCGTCATCTGTGACTTTTTCACCCATGGATGAGAGCACGTGCGCGATCTCTGCCGCGCCGACGTAGCCGTTACGGTCGAGATCAAACTCTCGGAACGCCTGTCGGATCTCATCTTTAGAGAGACCGACGGTATCGGGCGCGGCGTACATGGCGACGGCGATGTCGCGCGCGTGGGTAGGTTTGACGCGCGTCGTTTGGGGGCGCGGCCAACGACTGAAAATTTTCAATTTTGACTTTGGTCCAAACGACGACTGGACTCTGTTGTGGTAGAATTTGGAATGTTTTACAAATAACCAAAACGACCACGCGATAGACTGAAGGAGGGCGAATGGGAAAGTGAATTTGATCTAGTACGTGTGTGAACAACTGAGTTACTCTGGTAATCTGCAAGAACAATCGGCGTTCCACAATTGGAGCGTCTCCGTCGAGTCGTCGTTGTCGTATCGAACCGTGTGTTCTCGGCGCGGGGCACTGTATTTGATAACTTTGCCCAGATACCAAGCGTCGTCGTCAGGCCAATAGACTTCGATCTTAGAGCCTCGCAATTTGCTGCGTTGATTGGCCAGATCGGCGCCTTGTTTTTTCTCGTGCACCGCCTTGAGGAGGGCGATTTCAAAACATTGCTCTGGTTTGCCTTCGTAGCAACTCTCGCAGTTTGAGCAAGGAGGAGGAGGCTCAAAAGCTTCAGTCGGTTTCTTCATTGTGAACTTCAACGTCGGTCT
>Ga0255770_10003814_pt1 | contig 12845 bp, 16 predicted proteins | sample 071ome_22_FD_179968 | JGI IMG/M metagenome (GOLD analysis project Ga0255770, IMG submission 179968) | Coastal salt marsh microbial communities from the Groves Creek Marsh, Skidaway Island, Georgia - 071404AT metaG (version 2) | ecosystem: Environmental > Aquatic > Marine > Intertidal zone >... | reverse complement strand
GGATAAAATGGATCTTGAGCACCGCGCCGGACGCCAACCGAGGCCGCGTGGGCAGGTAAAGCACCGAGACAAAAAGTGCGCCCATCGCCATACGCCAGAACATCGCATTGAAAGCCCCCAACGCCAGTGCCTGCGCTTTCATCACCGCATCCATCACCGAAAATAGCAGGATGCCGAGGGTGGCTATGAGAAACACATATCGCATGTCGCGTATTGGCGATGTCACCAGCGGCGCTCGCGTCGCAGGCCCGTCATTAAGATGCGCTCTCGGGGCCTAAATAGGGTCGACAAAAAACGCCGTCTTTTTCTCTCCGGCGTCGGTATAAACGCCCTCTCCGCGCTCAATTAAATAAGCCTGGTTAGTGCTGCTGACGATGCCGACCCCCCGCAACAGACCTGCCATGCGCTCGTAGTAGGGGTGGTCAAAATGGGCTGCCAGGCTTTCGCTCGTCTCCCAACGCTCATAGACCTGCATGCGTGTCGGTATGGCGGGGTCTGGCGCAAAGCAGTAATCAAGGCAGCCGGATTCATCTTCTCTCGTTAATCGCTGAACATCTGCCGTCAGCGCGACAGCCTGGTCCCGGTCTTCCTCGCTCCCAAATTCCAATGCTGCTACCACAATCACCATAGGGCACTTCTCCTCGCCTCATACCGCGGCGCGTCACAAAGGAACGCCGATGCGCCGATCATATCCCAAGTATTGATGTTTCAGCTCCGAGTATCATCGCCAGGGAAACACGCGCATTTTGCCCGTTTGCCACTGTAGGAAGTTGGCAACCAGAATCCAGATGGCCAGCAGATAAGGCGTGTCAGAAATCAGGTCGAGCGCCCATGCCCGCTGTTCGCCCAAGCCCAGCGCGATTTGATCCGGGCTCAGGTCAGCGCCATGGGCATAGGAGAGAATCAAGGGAGCAAACTTCAGCAACGCAGCAACCAGCAGGCCGAAGTTAATCCACGACAACGCTACAAACCCGACACCCGGCGGACGCTCTTCCCGATCTCCCAACGGACTCTCCCTCGGGGGATCAGTGTCTGACTGCGTCACGATGTACATCCCACCTGTCGCTGCTGATGACGAGGCGCCATCACTCGGGGGCGCCTTCGGCACGATGAAAAACGACTGACAGGTTATTGGCGGGCATAGAAATGACGTCGCGGCACTCAAATCCCGCCTGGTTGGCGACCGCCACTACCGCTTCCAATTCCCTGATGCCCCACTGCGGATCCTGAGCCTTAAGCTGCTGATCAAATGCCTCATTTGACGGGGCAATCCGCACATTTTTTTGCTTAAAAGGCCCGTAAAGCAAAACAACGCCGCCCACATTGAGGATTCGCGCTGCGCCGCGAAAAAGCGCTACACAGCATGCCCAGGGCGCAATATGAATCATGTTGATATTCACCACTGCCGACAGCGGTTCAGGCAGAGCGCACTGCTCCACCGGCCAGTTATCATCCAAAACATCCAGCCGCTGTGGGTCAAGCAGATTTGGCGAGGGCTTATCGGCACACCAGCTTGCAATCGATGCGACATTGGCGCTCGAGCAGTCGGTAGCGAGCCATAACCTTGGCGTGAGTTGGGGGGCAAAAAATACCGCATGCTGCCCTGTACCCGCGGCTACCTCCAGGACAGTGCCCGTGTCGGGGAGGTGGGCCCGCAACACGGACAATAGTGGCTCTCTATTGCGGTCGGTCGCGGGCGCAAACCTTTTGGTCATGGCCGGTATAACCCGCTGCGGAGAAATAACCCGGGCGCCATCATATCGAACGAGACAAAAGCGCAACCGCTCGCGTTGCCGTGCCGATTGCTAACGCGATGGTCCTGGGTATGCGCTTTTTCAATCGCCCCCCGCCAGAAAAATAGCGGCAGTGGGTATCAGTAGCACCAAACCGCCTAAAACCAATACCAGAACCGCTACTCGGCCACGCCATTTGGATTGATCGCTATTGGGTCCAGAAGAAGAGTCGTCTGCCATTATTTTACCTCGCGCTATGGCGACGATGATGCGAGCCCAAAGGCCACGGTGCAATACCCGAGGTCAATCATTGCCTGAAGCGTTCTGTGTTGCGAGCGCTTTGTCACATTTTGATAGGCGCGCCTGTGTGGACCCATAGGAAAAACGGTCTACACTGAAAGATCGATTAAGCAAACCGTGGCTGACAGGAGGCCCCCCATGTTGACGAGAATCAGATTGCCCATCGTACTCTTGATGTGGGCCACCACCGGCAGCGCCTTCGCCAATGTGGTCGTCGATATGTCGCAGGTCGCAGACTACACCCAATATCAGACCGACCTGCAGCAATGCGAAGGGTTGGCGGTACAAAACCAGCCCAATGCACCACAACGCGAGAGCGTTGCCGGTACCGCCGTGAAAGGCGCTGCGGTGGGTGCCGCCGCCGGCGCAGTCAGTGGCGGGTCGGGCTCAAAGGCGGCAAAGAAAGGTGCTGGTGCGGGCGTCATTCTAGCCGCAGGACGGAACAGCCGTGAGCGGCGCGAAGCGAGTGCCAATGCCACCGCGCAAAAAGATCAGATCGTCAAAAATTGCATGCGCGGCCGAGGCTATAACGTATTGAACTAGCCACGCTTGCGCGCCCGAGAGCACGCTATAAGGCGAGCTCTTTATACGCCTGAGTAAAAGCCGTCACCGCTTTGTCGAGATCTTCGCGAGTGTGCCCGGCCGATATCTGAACCCGAATGCGCGCTTTTCCCTGTGGTACAACGGGGTAGAAAAAGCCGATGGCGTAGATGCCCAAAGCTAAGAGCCGCTCTGACATCTTCTGTGCCACGACAGCGTCGCCCAACATCACGGGCACAATGGGATGATCCCCCTCGGGCACTGCAAAACCATGAGCCTGCATTTGCTCACGAAAGTATCGGGTATTGTCATGGAGCCGGTCGCGGAGCGCGGTCGACGCCTCGAGCATGTCGAGCACCTTCAGAGACGCCGCGCAAATGGCCGGCGCCAAAGTATTGGAAAACAAATAGGGGCGCGACCGCTGACGGAGAATGTCGATGATTTCCTGTCGACCCGCAGTGAAGCCACCAGAGCCGCCACCCAGCGCTTTACCAAAGGTGCCGGTGATGATGTCGACGCGGTCCATGACGCCACGGTACTCATGTACCCCCCGACCCTGATCGCCCATGAAGCCCGTCGCGTGGCAATCATCGTGATGCACCATCGCACCATATTCGTCGGCGAGGTCGCAAATAGCATCCAACTGCGCAATGGTGCCGTCCATTGAGAAGACACCATCGGTGGTAATCAAAATGCGCCGCGCGCCAGACTCGCGGGCCTCTCGCAACTTGGCCGCGAGATCTCCCATGTCGTTGTTCTTGTAGCGATACCGTGCGGCTTTACAGAGCCGCACACCGTCGATAATCGAGGCGTGGTTAAGCTCATCTGAAATCACTGCGTCGTCAGACCCGAGAATCGTCTCAAACAGCCCGGTATTCGCATCAAAACAGGCGGCGTAAAGGATCGTATCTTCCATGCCAAGGAAGCGACTCACCCGCTGCTCCAGCGTTTTGTGAATCCCCTGGGTACCGCAAATAAAACGCACCGACGCGGCGCCAAAACCCCACTCCTGCAAACTGTCGCTCGCGGCCTGAATCACCTCGGCATTATTCGCCAACCCCAGATAATTATTCGCGCACATGTTGACGACGTTGGCGCCGTCCTCAAGGGTAATGTCGTTCTTCTGCTCAGAGGCAATCACCCGCTCGGTTTTCCACAAACCGGCGGCCTTGATCTCCGCTATTTCGTCGGCATAACTCTGCTTGGCTAGGTGATAACTCATGTCAGTCCTTCCAATCGAGAATGATTTTTCCCGACTGGCCGGAGCGCATAATGTCAAAACCCTGCTGAAACTCGGTGTAGTGGAACCGATGGGTGATCACGCGCTCGATGGGCAAACCGCTCTGCACCATCATCACCATCTTGTACCAGGTCTCGTACATTTCGCGGCCATAAATGCCCTTGATGTTGAGACCCTTAAACACGACGTCGGTCCATGATATGCCGGTGTCGTCTGGCATTAAGCCAAGCATGGCGATATTGCCGCCATTAATCATTTTGCTCAGGACATCGCGGAAAGCCGTGGGCGAGCCGGACATTTCCAAACAGACGTCAAAGCCTTCGAGTATGCCGAGACTCTCCATAAAATTGCGGGTGATTTCCTGCTTGGCAACGTTGATGGGCTTCACCTTGGGTACGATGCGTTTGGCAAGGTCTAGCCGGTACTCATTAACATCCGTGAGGATCACATTGCGCGCGCCGCAGTGCCCGGCCACCATCGCCGCCATGATGCCGATCGGTCCAGCTCCGGTGATGATGACGTCCTCACCGACCATGTTGAAAGAGAGCGCGGTATGAACCGCGTTGCCGTAGGGATCAAAAATACTCAGCAAATCAGTGGGAATATAAACGTTGGGGCGAAACACGTTCGTCGCCGGGATCACCAGATACTCTGCAAAGGCGCCGTCACGGTTCACCCCGACGCCCTGAGTATTGGGACACAGGTGTAGTCGCCCCGCGAGGCAGTTACGGCATCGACCGCAGACCACGTGACCTTCGCCTGAGACAATGTCACCCACCTGCAAACCGGTCACGTTGGCACCGAGCTCCACAATCTCGCCCGCATACTCATGTCCGGCGACCATCGGCACAGGAATGGTTTTTTGGGCCCAATCATCCCAGTTATAGATATGGACATCGGTGCCGCAAATCGCAGTTTTATGGATCTTGATCAGGACTTCGTTGCCACCCACCTCGGGAATGGGTACATCCTCAAGCCAAAGACCTTCCTGGGCATGTTTTTTAACTAGGGCTTTCATGGCACAAGCCATCCAATATCAGTGGTTTACTCGCCTTTTTATGCGCGATTCGCGCTTTTGGATGTATCCGGCACGCATTTTTATAGCTTAAACGGACCCCGCGCGCGAGACACAAGACCTCGTTGCCACTGGTCGTTGCTAATGCGGCTCGATCATAAGGTATTGAACGGTCGTATCCCCCACATTGAGTGCCTCATGCCAGGCAATACCGTCACTGGTGAAATAGCTGCCTGGGGTGATCTCGACGGTCCGCACGCCGTCTTCGTCAGTGACTTGCATCACCCCTCCGGAAACCGCATAGCCAAAATGCGGGGGATGGAAGTGCCGCTCATGCCCCACGCCGGGCGGAAAGGTACAGCGCAGAACACGAAGGTTCTCTGCCGCATGGAGCCGCTCGCAAACGGGCACACTTTGCCATCCGGCCGCCAGTGGATCCGGCAACGGCTCCGCCAAGAGCGTCGCAGAAACACAAAAACCGCCAATTGCGCCGGACAGAATCGTCAGCAGGTATCGCGTATGACGTTTTCTCGGGGGAAAGGTCCGCATCGGGGTATCGCACTCCTTTTAGTCGCGCTACATTCGGGGAGAGCGTATAACTCCAAACAGTAAAAACATAGTCAAAATCGACGCGACATCGAAGCCGCGTTAGGTCGGAGCATCGAGGTGCACACAATGAAACCGCTCGAAGGGATTACCGTGGTGGAGTTCTCGACCATGATCACAGCGGCGCTGGCGAGCATGATGCTGGCTGAACAGGGTGCGAGAGTAATCAAGGTAGAGCCGACCGATGCCGGTGATCCCATGCGCTACATCGGCGCGCGTAAGGGGGGGATCTCATCGCTATTCGCAGGCTGCAACCGGGGCAAAGAGTCCATTGCTATCGACCTCAAGTCAGAGGTGGGTCAGCAGGTGATTCAGGAGATGGCGCCCGAGGTGGATGTGATCATCCACAACTTTCGCCCCGGCACTATGGACGCTTTGCATCTGGGTAGCGACGCAATGCGCGCCTTGAATCCACGACTGATCTATACCGCTATTTCGGGTTTTGGTACTGAGGGACCACTGCGTCGTGCCCCAGCCTATGACCCCGTTATTCAGGCTCACGCGGGCATGACGGCCACTCAGGGTGGTGAGGACACGCCGCGGTTTATACGGTCGCTGTTGTGCGACAAGATTACCGCTTATACCGCGTGCCAGGCGGTAACCAGTGCACTGTTTGCGCGGGAGCGTACCGGCGAGGGACAGCACATCGATCTCTCCATGCTGGATGCCGGTTTGTTCTTTATGTTTCCGGATGGATTCCAAAACCATGCGCTGCTCGATGATGATGTTATCCCCGGTGGCATGCTGATCGATATTCTCTATGAGCTCACCCTGACTAAAGATGGCGGTATCACTATCGCGGCGGGCAATCAGGAAATGCAGGGCAGAATGTTGAAGGCAATAGGCATGCTGCATCTGTTGCAGGATGAGCGCTTTAACACCATGAAAAAGCTGGTGGAGAACCTTGCCGTATTCCGAGAGGAAGTCGCAGAAAAGTGCCTTGAGTACACCAGCGAAGAATTGCTCGACCTACTGCGCAACGCCGAGGTGCCGTGCGCCAAGTGCCTGACCCGCGACGAGGTGCTCGCTCAAGAGCAACTCAAAGCCAATGACAGCGTAGAAGTCATCGATCACCCCCTGCTCGGCCAACTGCGAGTTGTGAAGTCACCACCCCGCTTTGGTGGGGAGCGTTTGCCACCGTCGCGCGCCACCCCAGAGCATGGTGAGGACACCGATGCCGTATTGAAAAGCTTCAATCACGACGAGAAGGCAATCGCGGCTTTGAGGGCCGCCGGGGTCATCGCCTAATCAAAGCGCAATGGCCGCCACATTATCTATGGTCTAAACGTCGTAGCGGTCGGGCTAACCGGGCGTAGGCTCTCATCATGCGGTGACAGGAGCAGCCCAAAACCGCCATCCCGTCGCACTTTCTAAAGATCAAATACGGACGTAATCATGTCGCGATAGGCGTCGGGGCCTGCGACTGAATAGGGTCCGCGAAAACCATACCAGCCCACCGAACCCGTCGCGTCGATCGCTGTAGCGAGGGTAAAGAAATTCGATTCCTCCCAAGCTGTCAGCCACCCCAACGTCAAAACCGTCGTGGCGACACCTTGAGCAATACTTTCACCCGCCGTGACCCTCTGACCGTCGGTAACCATAAAGATCACCACCTGATTCTCGGCCAATCCCAGAGCGGCGAGCTCTTTCGCGTGCAACTCGTGCGCCTCGGCATCAACGTCGATACCTCGTGCAATGCGCCTAAGAGTAGCGATGTAGGCTTCCCGCTCTGCGTCGGAGAGCCGGGGCGCTCTGTAAATATCTTCGATGTTGGCAACGCTTTTGCGCGATCCAGGGCGAACTTGAGCGCCCGCAGTGGAGAGGGCTACCTCAACGGTGTTAAATCCTTTAGAGCGAAGCAAGTCTGCAACGTCGCCGAGTGCCGAATCCGCCTCAGCAGAGCAAAGCTTGGCGTTGTACTCCTGATCCAATGCTGCGTCGGCAGTGTTATCAAGCACCGAACAGTCCTGAACCAGAAGAAGATCAAAGGCAGCCGCGCCGCCATAAGCTTCGACCGTCTGATCGAAGGACTGCCCTTGAGCCATGGAAGTCCACAGCAGCAACCCGGTTACGAACATCACACGTGCTAGCGAAGCGTTAGCCATCATCACTCCCATGGATTGATTTATGTCCAGCATACCGAATACGTTGTGCTCGCGACATGGCTACTGCGCGGTAAAGCCACCGTCGACACTCAACACCGCACCCTGGCAGAGACTCGAATCCTCAGATGCAAAAAATAAGATGGCCCCCGCGACTTCCTCTGCCGTTCCCATGCGCCCAATGGGCATGACCCCTCGCAGCATAGCCTTGGCATCCTCTTTGTCGGGCATCAGGTCAGTCCAGCGCTCCATCATGGGCGTTTGAATCACGCCCGGACACACACAATTGATGCGCACTCCGCTGGTGGCTAATTCAATCGCCATATCTTTGGTGAATACCACCAAGCCTCCCTTGGCGCTACCGTAAGCGGTTGACAACGGAAATCCAACCAGACCATTCAGGGAGGAGACGTTGATCACGCTTCCTGAACCCCGCGCCACCATGGCGGGGACAAAGTATTTACAGAGCAACCAGGGGCCTTTTAGATCGGTGTCCAGCACGCGATCCCACTCGTCGAGCGTGGTTTGGTCGTAGGTCTTGTTTAACTCAGAGCCGGCATTATTCACCAGCACATCGACGCTACCCCATCGACTCAGCACCGCATCTGCCACCTGTTGTACTGAGGGCTCCAGCCTGACATCCAACTCAAGTGCGAATGTTTCACCGCCGCACTCAGCCGCAAGCTGCTCAGCAGAAGCCAGATCCCGATCGAGAATGCAAACCGCTGCGCCTTCACTGACAAACCGCCTGACAGTGGCTGCGCCAATGCCACTGGCGCCTCCGGTGACCACACATTTCAACCCTTTTAATCGCATAAATGCTCTCCCTATTGTTTAGCCTCCAGAGTTAACGGGGCTACACCGGCAATAGCAATCCCTATGCAAGCCATTACAGACTCAGAGGGGCCACGCACGGGGTAAATCGGTGTCGAGCTCAAGCTGCCAGCGCAAAAAAATCTGGAGATGCGGGATAAACCCACATTAACAAAACGTCATATGAGCATGGAAAACGTTAAATTGAGCCACACCGAAACAGCTTCGTTGCTGACCGCTGCGATAGTCCTCGCAGTATTGGGCATCGTCGCGATCTAAAGCCGGGACCATCCCCTCGCGCTAGTGTCTGCCTGTGGCGCAGACCGCTGGTATTCAGCCGGCGCTTTATCATCAATTTTCAGCAAGAAAAGCCGATATTTAGGGTAATCCCTCAATTCGAGCGCGCGATGTTGGTGGTCAACTCCAACACTACGGCCGCGGTTACCCAAAATGCCTTGGTTAAAACCGGCCGGGAGATGCATACCGCTTTGGAGCAACTCTCCACCGGCGTGCGTATCAATGCAGCTGAAGATGATGCAGCTGGGCTGGCGATCACTTCTCGGATGACCTCACAAGTGATCGGTCTGAGCACCGGCATCAGAGCCGCTTCTGACGCTATCGGAATGGTCAGCACCATTGACGGTGCCCTCATCGAGATGGGCGAGATGTACCAGCGACTGAGGGAGCTGGCCCTCATGGCGGAAAACGGCTCCAACAGTCAGCAAGACATTCGTATTCTGCAAGCGGAGTTTGATGCCGTCGTAGGGTCTATCGAGTCAGTCATCACCCACACCACCTATCAGGGCTATAACGTGTTCTTCAATCCATCTGGGCAACTATCGAGCCACCTGGATTGGCGCAATGACGGTCAGGCCGTGGTCATGGATCTGACTTTTACCCTGGGAGATGCTGGCACGGTCTCGACCAGTTTCACCCCCGATGGCGCGGGAGGGAGCTATTCCTTCGTGGATTCAGAGGTGCTCTCCGGGTGGGGCTACTTCTTTTATATGAACACGAACAGTAGTAGCGACAGCGTCATCGGTCAGTTCCGGAACGACCCCAATTACAGCATGTATTCAAATCAGGTGCTGGACCCCAACCATGCTAACTATCGCAACGTCGTCTCGATAGGCGCAGCTGACGACACCGTTACCAATATCGACAATCTGCTGGATAACGTGAACGCATCTCGCAGCAAACTGGGCGCTCTGCACAACCAGCTAGTTCATGCAATGGAAAGTATGAGTCACACCCTTACCAACACAAAATCCAGTCGCAGCATTATTCTCGATACCGATTACGCGGCCACCACCGCACGTCTGGCAAAGGCCCAGATTCTGACGCAAGCAGGGACCGCCATGCTGGCTCAGGCAAACGCTCTGCCCAAAATGATTCTCCAGCTCCTGCAGAGCTAAAGGGCTTGCAAAGCATCATTAATGCCATGCCGAAGGCAAGGGTTCCCATGCCCGACCAGCAGGCAAATGTGACGGATAACAAGTAGAAGTTAAGTTACGGCATGAAAGCTGCGAACACTTCTCTCAGCAACAGCGTTGCCAACGCCATCCAGCTCAGCATAAACAAGCTGAAGCGAATCCAGACGTGATTGATAGTGACCTGAACGACTGAATGGACCAACCTGAATGCGCAGTACACCCACGCCGCATAGAGGTGCACCATATCCGTGTGCCCCAATGCCCAAATGACGCCGACGACGGCGTAAAACAGCGTGGGCTGTTCCCAGAGGTGATTGTAGTTATCGGCCACGCGCTCCACGTGGCTAGGGAAAACACCGCCGAGCTGTGACGGATGTGACAGCTTCTGCAGGTCAACCCCCTGAGCTTCCAACACTTTTGCCGCTGGAATCCGCGTGGCGTACATCAGCAGCATCATGACAAAGCTCAGCGTGCCCATAAATAGAATGGGGTACAGGATTAAGTCGTTCATGGGGTTCGCGGGTCCGGCTGTTGGTGGCAACGCGAAAGATAACGCGAGTTGCCGGAGTTCGCACTGGCAAAATAAACCAGCCTCGCCCTCAGGCGGCAGTCTATTGTGCGATGGGGTGGCTAAGTCTGTTTGGACTGCGCACGGTACTAGGCACACGCTCACAGAGACGGTTGATCAATGCCGCTACCAAAGCGAAGCGAGGCAACGCACCAACTTACTCGAGACGGGTCCAGACTTCGCGATGTGCCCTGCCTTCGCGTTGGTAGGTTTTCTCGAGGCTATCGCCGTCGTCGGATACCGACACGGTGCTATCCAATGTCGTCCCAATTGCTGCAGGATCAGATTCGTTGGAAAAAATTTCTGACAGCGATGTCCCCGCTATCGTATACGAGCCGAAACCCGCCGAGAGCGCCGGCGATAAGCAGGTCGGCAGACGCGCATAGTAGTTGTAGATGACATGCCGCTCGGTATAGATCTTCGTTGCACTCGGTTGCTTTAGGGTAATGGACTTGCCGTCCTTATAGGCTTCGCTCAGCTGCCAAACGCCCGTTAAGTTACTCGCTCCCTCAGCGGCGAGACCCAACGTGCACTGCACAATACAAACCATCCCCGCGGTAAATTGCTTTTTCATTGTGACAACCCCTCAGTGCGCCAATTTCTGAATGCTTATTGAGCTAAGGCACATCCCACATTGGGACCCTGTGTTTATACCGTCATTGCGAAGGGAGTTTTTAGTATTAATTTCGAAGCGATTGATAAAACATCTATAAAAACAGGAGAAGTTGTTTATTTTTTTGATCAACTTGTCCGGACAAAGCCGCTTCGATTTTAGTATGCAAACAAATCTTTAAAGGCATCACCGATGAGGGCATGATGTTTTTTTATCCAAGAGCGCGCGGCCTAATTAATTTTTCCCTGAGTTAATGAGCCCAAGAAGATGCCTGGCAGAAGTATTGCAGCATTAGCAAAATGCCCGTTTGGCAAATGGTTTTTGCTGAAGAGTTATTCTCTTGAGTTGATGTTCAAGTTACTCGACAGCGACGCAGAAGGACTGGACGAGCTGCGAAAATCAATGTACAGCGCGACCCCCCAGCTACCCGCTTTTTTGGACTTCATCTCGCTACTCGAGAGCAAAGGTTGCGTAGAGAGGCTGTCCGGCACCTCAAAGAAAAGCAAGCGCGTGCTCAGACTCACTCCACAAGCCCGCAAGTCTATTGAAGGCAAACTTAAAAGCGCTACGTAACGCACCTTACCGTTCCACTGGGACTCCAATCACACAAGTCCTGTTAGACGGCGGCCATGCGAAAGCGCGAGCATCACGTTTAGGTAGATTGAGATTGACGTCTTAATCTGAGTGCCCTCCGGCACAAGCGAGAAGGCCGAGTCGGCGGTATGAGAGAATCTAAACGTCCGATACGAACTGATGTGGAGACCAGATTAATCAGGGATCGACTGCAGACAAGTGTATTGACAGCGAGTTAAGGACTGCTCTTTCAATCGCCCACCAAAGACCTCAACTGACCACCATTGACGTTCTAGAGCATCACCACAGGCGGCACACAAGTCCGTGACAGCAGTCATAGGAGACGCTGTTGGGTAACTTCCTTTTACGATCTAAAGGGGCCTGAAACACAGCGGTAGCATTGCTATGCATTGGCTCCTTTTTTGCACGGCTACAGTCAGGTGCTTTTACAAGCGCTTCGTGCTATGTTCTTTTTATCTGACTCCATACGTGCGGATGGTTTTCACCACCACAGAGTCAGCGCCATGAAGAAACCCCTATTACACATTTTTTTTGCCTTCGCCCTAAGCACTAGTCTTGCAGCGTCGGCACAGAGCCTTCCTCAATTTGGTACGGCCAGATTCGGCCAAGCCATATTCGGTCAGGCTAGCGCTGAGGCGCTACCCGTTCCCTTTATGCCCCTTTGGGCAACCATCACCCTCGCGGTCCTGCTGTGGGCAGTGGTGTTTCTGATGCGAGCCAAGGAGGCTTGATATGAGAAGATTATTCGCTGCTCTATCGCTGATCACCTGTTGCCATTCGGTGGCTGGTGACTTGATTGAGTTTAACAATGGGGATGTCGTTAAGGCAGAAGACTTCAATCACAACTTTGAAAAGCTGGAGACTGATATTGCCAATATCCCTGCTGGTGCTATTGGACCACAGGGCAATACCGGAGCTACTGGACCACAGGGACCCGCTGGCGCGAATGGTGCGGACTCAACCGTAGCTGGACCTCAGGGTCCTGCCGGTCCCACTGGCGCTACCGGACCTTCTGGCGCGGATACTCCTGCGTCTCATACGGATGCTGGTGGAAGCACGGCCGTGGGCGCGAGTGCTTTAGCGAACAACGCTGGTGGCGCCAGCAACACCGCCATTGGTAGCTATGCGCTCTACAGCAACACCACGGGCTACTACAACACCGCCAGCGGCGATTCGGCGCTCTACACCAACACCACGGGCAGCTCCAACACCGCCAGTGGCCAATCGGCGCTCAAGAACAACACCACGGGCAATTCCAACACCGCCAGTGGAGTGAATGCGCTCATCG
>Ga0255770_10003802_pt1 | contig 12863 bp, 9 predicted proteins | sample 071ome_22_FD_179968 | JGI IMG/M metagenome (GOLD analysis project Ga0255770, IMG submission 179968) | Coastal salt marsh microbial communities from the Groves Creek Marsh, Skidaway Island, Georgia - 071404AT metaG (version 2) | ecosystem: Environmental > Aquatic > Marine > Intertidal zone > Salt... | reverse complement strand
TTCCTTGTATCGATTTCGAATCGTAACTTCGGTCACACCCGCAACTTCGGCAACTTCTCGTTGAGTCCTTCTCTTACCGCATAGCACTGAAGCAATATAGATGATTGAGGCAGCGATTCCAGTCGGTCCTCTACCGCTCGTCAATTCTTTTTCCTGTGCAGCTTTAATGAGCTCGTGTGCTTTTGATTCAACCTCAGCATCGAGACCTAGGCCTGAACAGAATCTGGAGATATAATCCTCTGGTCCAGTTGGCATAATTTTCATTTTCAACTCTCGAACCATAAATCGGTATGTGCGACCAATTTCTTTTCGACCAGTTCGTGACGCTTGTCCAATTTCATCAAGTGTTCGAGGAACGCCACATTGTCTACATGCAGCATAGAGTGATGCAGCCGCAACACCTTCTATCGAGCGACCGCGAATCAATCTCTTGTCAACAGCTTTCTTGTAATTTACAGCGGCTGCCTCTCGAACAGTCTTTGGGAGTTCTAGTCTGCTTGCCATTCGGTCAAGTTCCGCAAGAGCCATGGCAAGATTTCTTTCGGTTGCGTTTGAAACCCTGCTTCGCTTTTGCCATTTCCTCATTCTGTAAAATTGAGACCTGTATTTTGAATTGATTGTTTTTCCTGAATAGTCTTTATTTTGCCAATCGATGTCTGTGGATAGACCTTTGTCGTGAAGCATGACCGTCATTGGAGCACCAGTTCTTGCCCTTTGGTCGCCTTGTTCAGGTGAGAAAACACGCCATTCTGCACCTTGGTCAATGACATTATCTTCAAGAACGAGGCCACAGTCGTTACAAACGACTTCGCCACGAGTTTCGTCTCGAGAGAGAGACCGACTTCCACAATCACTGCATTTTACGATATCTTCGACTTGCTGGTTATCCATACTTTCACACACCTATGTTCCAAAGGAACATTTTTTCCCCCAAAGAAAGTATATTTAAACTTTTCATGTTGAGTTAATAACCGTATTCATTTTACAGCACGTGATTTTTTTCAAATTCATCTTTCAACAAAGCCGAACGGGTTAAACATGGGAGGGGCCTCCAGTGGATTGGGGATGGAATGGAGCAACGCACTACGCCGCACACAATCCGCCTCACACCCGGAAAACGAGTTCTCTTTCTCACCAAAGATTTGGATTTGATTCGAAAACAGTTGTACGACGGTTTGAATCTTCGAATGGAAGACCTGCGAATGGAAGACCTTCTCGATGATATCAACACCGATGTCATGACCCCTGCTTGGGTTTGTTTTGACCACCGGCCCGAAGATATTGCCAAAAATGCTTACGCAGGCTTAATGCAAAACGGTTTGCGCGTGTTTTCCGAAAAAGCGCTGATGAATGGAAATTTTGAAATTATTGTTTCCGGTCAACGCAAGGGAACAGGATCAAGTAGAGAGACAGCAGCTCAATGTGAACGTTGGGCGGGTATTCGAATCGTCATAGCAGCGTCCTTTGCTCCAATTCATGAACGAAATAACATCAATCTGGGCCAACTTATGGGTGATTATGAAATTCTAAAACGACTTCAAAATGATGAAGAAATACCCCTTGAAGAATTCACCAATCGGTATGACCCCGTGACAAAACTCATTCTCGAGCACGGGGGTTTGTTTCAATTCGCACAGGCACTCAAAAATAAAACAATTCAACTTCCCGAAATATCGACACCATCTCGACCTATGACGATGGCAGAAAAAATCATTGCAAACAATTTGGTTGGACAATTGGAAGGGCAATGCGTTCAACCAGGTGATCCGGTTATCGCTGAAGTTCAAGGGGGATACTCACATGAATTCACAACCGCACAGGTTCATGAGTTCTTAGCTGAGGAATATGGTGCAGAATATGCGTTGCCGAATCCAGCCAAATTTGCTGTTTTCGAAGACCATCTTTTGTATGCTCATCATAACCCGAAATTCGTTCCATTTATGGATAAGGTCGAAACACTACGTCGTTTACAAAAGGAATTTCAAATCCATACAAATGTACGAGATTATTCAGCTGTTGATGGTATCTCGCCCGGCATTTGTCACCAAGTCGCACGAGAAGAATTCATCGAAGTTGGTGACTTCATTCAAGCAACAGACTCACACACATGTATGGGGGGAGCATCCAATGCTCTTACCTGGGGTGTCGGTGCTACTGAATATGCGAACTTGATTAGCGCGGGCTTCACCTTCGTGAAGGTTCCAGAATCAATTCGTTTTGAACTCGTGGGGGCTCTCCACCCTGGATGTACGGCAAAAGATGTCATCCTCTACATTTTAGCAGACCATGCACGTAAAGAGTTGACCCTTAACCGAAGCATGGAATTTGGCGGCCCAGGCCTAGCGTCATTATCCATCGACGAACGTGCAACCTTGTGCAACATGGCGACAGAATGCTCAGGTAAGACGGGGATCTGTGAAGCAGATGATGCCCTCCTCGACTGGATTCTTGCCTCACAACCACATCTTTCTCGTGAAGACCAGTCCCGAAAAATCATCAAAGCCGATGAAGGAGCACAGTACGATGGAGGAATTCACACAATTGATTTGTCCAACATTGTACCAATGGTCGCTCACCCAGGAGACCCTGACAAAGGCATCCCTAGTGACCCCACGAATGGAGCAAATATTTCCGAGATAGGAGAGGTGTCAATCAATATAGCATATGGGGGGTCTTGCACTGCCGGGAAAATCGATGACATCGCATATTATGCACAAGTTTGCCTTGCTGCAAAAAATGCGGGACTCATTGTTAATGATGAAGTCGAATTTTACATTCAGTATGGTTCCAAGCATGTCAAAGACGTTGCAGTATCAAATGGTTGGCATCAACTCTTCCTCGATGTTGGTGTAAAAATCATTGACCCTGGATGTGGAGCTTGTATTGGTGCAGGTCCGGGCGTTTCCACAGATGAAAATCAGGTGACAGTATCAGCGATCAACAGAAATTTCCAGGGCCGTTCTGGGCCAGGAAAACTTTACCTCGCAAGCCCACTTACTGTCGCAGCAAGCGCGTTTACTGGTAAAATCACATCTTGGGTTGACGATTTATTTGCATAATTCGATGTGAACTTTAGATTCACGTTGTAAAAAAGTGGCTCTGCAACATCATTTTACGATGATATTTTAAGATGGGTTGTGCCGCTGTCCGTTGTACCACTGGCCCAACGTTGTGATGACAAAGGAGCACCAGGAGGAAGAATTATGGGAATAGCGGAACGCCTCGCCTCACAACAAAAACAAGTTGCGATATCGGAATTTTTTGAAAAGAACAAGCATTTTCTTGGCTTTGATTCCTCTATACGTTCGCTCATTACTGCGGTGAAGGAGGCTGTTGATAATGCCCTTGACGCTTGTGAAGAAGCAAGAATTTTACCTGAAATTTTTATCCAAATTTCAAAAGTTGACGACAAGAAAAATATCATTGAACTCTTGATTGAAGATAATGGGCCGGGGATTCCAAAAAAGAGTATTGAAAAGGTATTCGGGCAACTCCTTTTCGGCTCAAGATTTCATGCGATTCGACAATCCCGTGGCCAACAAGGTATAGGTATCACGGGCGTGGTGATGTACAGTCAACTAACAACGGGACGAAAGACCCATGTCCGATCGAAAATAAAGTCAGAGGCAACGGCGGCTATCGTCAAAATCGGCCTAGATACCCGGGCGAATAAAGCAATCAAAGAAGGCGAGGACAGAGAAATATGGATGGGCCGAGATGGTGAACCAAAAGAACATGGGTTAGAAGTTCGAACTCGATTGAAAGGAAAGTACCAAAAAGGCAGGCAAAGCGTTTGGCAATACTTGAGAATGACGAGTATTGTCAATCCTCATGCAGACATCACCTATGTTGACCCAGACGGTGAGACATTCCACTGGCCAAGGGTTACAGAACGCTTGCCTACCAAAGTTGAAGCGATTAAACCCCATCCTCATGGTATCGAACTTGGTGCATTACAACGAATGCTTCGAGAATCAAAAGATTCGAAGATGAATATATTTTTGAGAAATAATTTCAGCGGTATTTCGGTTCGTGCTGCCAAAGAATTATTGGCTGCTGCAGAAATTGAAGAAAAAACAAAACCTCCTTCCATGAAACCAGAGCAAATCCGTGCTCTCCTTGAGTCGTTTCAAGGCGATAGATTGTTTCAAGGAAAACAGATTAAACTTCTCAATCCACCAACAAACTGTTTGTCGCCCATTGAAGAACTCCTCATCAAAAAGGGATTGTCAAAAACCATTGATTCAAAGTTCGTAACGACAATGACCCGAGCACCTGCAGTATCCTCCGGTAACCCGTACCAAGTAGAGGTCGGCCTCATTTTTGGTGAAGGGATGGCCGCAGACAAACCTGTGGAAATTCTCCGATTTGCCAACCGTGTACCGCTGATGTATCAACAAGGAGGATGCTTGCTAACCAAAGCAATTGAAAGTGTTGATTGGCGTCAGTACGGTCTCGAGCAAGCAGGGGGAAAAGGAATACCAAAAGGCCCTGCAGCCCTTTTGGTCCATTTGGCAAGCACCAATGTCCAATTCACATCTGAGGCCAAAGAAGCAGTGGCAGATAACGAGGAAGTGCTTGAAGAATTGCGGAAAGCGATGCTTGAAATGGGACGAGGATTGCGTAAACATTTAGAAAAACAAAAGAAAAAAGCCAAAACACAGGAAAAATTTGAGTTGGTCAATGATATTATTCCCGCGATAGCTGAGAAATCTGCAAAGATTCTCGAGCGTCCAGTACCTGATTTGTCAGGTTCAATTACCAGAATCATGGGGGCTGTTATCGCAGAATCTGAAACCAATTGGAATAAAGAAACGAAGATGGTCGATGTGAAGATTACAATTTTCAATTACACAACTCGAGCGAGATCATACACCATCCTAGCGAATTACCCTGAGCGTGATGGAGCCGAAATAACGGAGAATCAAACCGGAGGTCGCAAGGAGACTATTGGGCTTTGGGCTTGGAAATTAGACACTTTACAACCGGGGGAAGTCACCTCAATCACATACTCATTAATCAATCTAGAACGAGGAGATTGGACTGATACAGATGTGTTCTACCGAGGCACTCAGGAAATTATTGGTGCTTCAAAGATGGATGAGAAAATCTTGCAGGATTTGAAGGCAAGAGAAGAGTACGATACAAATGAATCAGATGATGAAGCTGACCAAGAAAATAATGATGAGGTTGAGGATGAGCAACAAGATAGCGATGTCGAAGATGGCGAAATTCTAGATGAAGACTTACCCTCACCAAAATCACCGCCGCCCACCGGCCAACGAACACTTTTCGGAGGAGATGAATAATGGCTGTTCGAAGAACTGTAGAAGAAACAAAAGAAGCGTTGCATGATGTTGTTGCTGAAATGTATGATAAAATTGTCAAAGGCGAACCTCCAACAATGACGCTTCCAGTACGAACGAAAAACAATATTGGATTTGATAATAAACTTGGCGTGTACAAATACGGAAAGAAAAAATCGATTCGCGATGCAACAAGTTTAGGGTCGGCAAAACAATTGCTCCGTGCCCTTCACGTCATTGAGTTCATCGAAGAGATGATCGATGCAGAAAAATCATCCACCCTTCGTGAGATGTATTACATATCTGAAGGATGGGGATTAGGAAAATTTGGTTCGCAAAACGAATCAAATAACCTAGCAGAAGATCTCGAAGTCGTCACACAGTGTCTTCGTGAAGATTTCAAACTCAGACCAGAAGAAGATGGTGCTCGAATGATTGGCAATTTAACAATCCGAGAACGTAATCGCCGTGGGCAATGGATGGAGATAAACGCTCGAGATGACGTTGGCGATTCTGGGTACGGGGTTCCATACAATGTTGAAGAAGAAAAAATAGAATTATTACATCATGATATCGATTTCATCATGGCCATTGAAACAGGTGGTATGTTCGATAGGCTTGTTGAAAATGGATTTGATGAACAATATCGTTGTGGTTTATTGCATCTCAAAGGCCAACCCGCACGGTCAACTCGACGGATTATGAAGCGGATGAGTGAGGAATGGGATTTGCCTGTTGTTGTTTTCCTTGACGGCGACCCGTGGTCTTTCCGTATCTTTGCTTCAATAGCCTACGGTGCGATTAAGACAGCACACATTTCAGAATACCTCGCAACACCTTCATCGACGTATCTCGGCATCACTGCAGATGATATCGTAGCATACGATTTGCCGAGTGATGATTTATCCACCAAGGATAAAGAGGCACTAACGGCTGAATTAAGTGACCCACGTTTCGCTGATGGTTGGTGGCAAGAGCAAATCAACATGATGCTTGATATCGGTAAAAAAGCTGAGCAACAATCACTTGCAAAATATGGTTTAGATTTCGTGACCGAGACCTATCTGCCCGAAAAATTAGCAGCATTGGGTTTAGGTTGACATGAATGTATTCTCCATTTTTTGAGGGATTTGCCCTTAGTTTCGGTCTGATTGTCGCGATAGGGGCTCAAAATGCATTTGTTATTCGTCAAGGATTGCTTCGTTCACACCTTTTCCTCGTGTGCTTCATTTGTGCGGTTTCAGATGCAACCTTGATTTTCCTTGGCGTGTATGGTTTTGGTTCTTGGCTTTCTTCTGATGAAGGTGCCAAACTTGTCGTTACATGCTTTGCTGCTCTCTTTATGTTCATTTACGGATGTTTACGCGTCAAGTCCGCGTTGAACCCCGAAGCATTGCAGATTGATACAACGACGACATCCACTGGTTCAATTGCATTAACAACACTTGCTTTCACATGGCTCAATCCACATGTGTATCTTGACACAATTCTTCTCCTTGGTGGGGCATCAACAAGGTATCTTGGCACCGAGCGAAATTTGTTTGCGGTTGGCGCTGCATTTGCATCGTTCTTCTTCTTCTTTTCACTGGGCTATGGTGCCCGTTCACTCTCGAACCATCTTTCTCAACCGAGGATGTGGAAATTCATTGATGGTTCTATTGCCGTCCTCATGTTCGTCCTTTGTAGCATTTTAATTGGTTCAATTTTATGACATTACATGAGATTAAAGAGGTTGTATGAATTGGAAGGCCCATGGAGAACACGAACCAAGACAAAAGTTCTCCTTGGCCAAAACGCCTCGTTTTGGGCGGCGTCATCTTTGCTGTATTGGGGTTTTTCTTGTTGGTTGGCCAAGGCTCATCAATCGATTCCATTTTCAATCCACAAACGAGCAATGTTGTCGAATTTACTGGTGAACAAAGCGAGACACTTGAACTCGAAAGAGGATGTTATCGCCTTGTTCAAATCACCGGTTCAGATACATTGAATGTAACATTAACCGCTGTTGATGGCTCAAACCTTTCGGGTGAACCAATATCTGAGAAAAGCTGCAAACTCGACTGGCAACCTCAATCACCCTCTACAACGTATTCGACCACAGCTTCATGGGACATCCAAGACGGATCGTATTTCCTAGAGGTAACCTGCTCAGAGGATTGCACATCGACCCAATCATGGTTTATCTCAATCGATGACATGCAAAAGGGATTCTTTAGCAATAATCTCCTCGTCATTGGCCTCTCAATGTGTTGTTTAAGCATCCTTGTTCTTCCAATGGGTCTGATATTAACGTACTCAAATTCCAAAAATAAAAATCCAAATGTTGTGTTGATGAATCAACATGGTCACCCCGTCCACCTCGAAAATTTGCCACCTCACATCGCTCAACAAATACAAGAAGAACTTACGAATTTCCCACCACAACAGCAGCAAATCGCCCCACCCTTTGCGAATCAACCACAAACACCACAACAACAGTCCGATGTGCGGGATGGAAGTGTTGAGGTTCAACAAGGTAAACTCATGACGACTGAACAAGTCTATGCTTTGATGAGAGGTGATATTGAATCTGCACAAAACTTCAATCCAGGGCAGCCAATTGATAATGAAAAGGTCATGGATGATGCCGCAAACGCCGTAGCTATTGCAAGTTGGGATGAGGGTGTGCCAACCCAAGCGATCGAATCAATATCTTCAACCCCTTCTCAACAACCCAAATCACGAAAAATTCCAGAGAGCAATGAAAATTCTTCCTCATGGAAAGACTGGGATGAAATGAATTGATTCGATGAGTTCAAAAACATCCTGTTCTCTAGGTAACCTAGAGTTGAGTAGTATGACTGACTTAGATACCGCCCTCAAGCTGTTGCAAAACACCCTTCGTCGTGAGATATTGGAACGACTCGTAAAAGAACCACACTATCCAATGCAATTAGCTGACTTAATAGGAATTAGTCAGCAAGCCACCATGAAACATCTCAAGGAAATGGAGCGCGGTGGACTTGTGGAATCAACTCGCGTTCCCTCTGAGAAGGGGGGCCCTCCAAGAACGATTTATTCTGTTGAAAAATCATTTTCAATCCGAATCGACCTTGCACCAGACATGTTCAAATGCGAGCAAAGAAAACTCCCGCAAGGCAGCCCAATTCGCCTATCCAGCCAATTGCCATCCGATGGACGCCCCCTGGCAGAATTTATTGCAGGTCGTCGAAAAATGAGTGTTGTTGAAGGTCTCGATGTCCTCCATGAGTTGTCAGATTCGCTTGAACGACTTGACCAGCAAAGAGATGCATTGATCTCATTGCATCAACACATTCGCAACAAAGTCTCTCAAGGTGTCTCAGATGAATTTGATACGTATGAAGAGCGAGCAGTGGTTCAAAAAATACTTGACACGCCAAGGGAACCAGTCGATTTCACAACACTTATTCCTCCTGAATTATTGATGCATGGGTCGATGGATGATTTGTTAGATTCGATTCGAGATAAATTGGAACGAGATATTTCCAAACGTGAAGGTCAGTTTATCGGGACACAACTCAACACAGACTTGCGTTGGTATCTCATGCCGAGTAAGCGACGGTTGAATTCAAACGAAGATTAGTTTCTTGAACCAAACAGAAAAGTTCTCGATTTTGACACGATGATATAGAGAATATCTCGAATAGGAAGAGGCACGATCCAAACGAAGGGAAACCACATCTTGTAGTACCACCGAAGATACAGCAAGACCCGAATTGCTGCAGCGGAACGAATGAATGTCACACCATTTCGAATCAGATAGACACTGTCAACGCGTTGATGGGTTTCTGAAAACGTTGAGATTATCTTTTGACCTTCGTCACTTTCGATAGCAAAAATTTCCAAATCAGAAGCGGATGTCAATCGCCTGCGAACAAATTTGGAGAGCCAGTGACATAGATTGCACCACCCATCAACAAGAAGAACATCACCCATACAGCGCCCTCATTGTTCAAGTATTTCAGTCAGTAAAATGAAGATATCATCGCCAATATCTCGTAATGATTGTAAATCTTCGTTTTGAATGACAATTGAAATTTCACTTTCATCTCCATGGTCCAATATCGTGTATGAACATGGCTGCCCATCGAGAGTGTTTGCAAGAGATGATACGATTTCTTTTGCTCCAATCCATCTGATTTCGGCACTATTGGTCTCTGCCATGAAAGCGGTCGGGGGGTGGGCTGATATGAGACTAACCATTCGTGCATCCATGGAAGGCCCAAATGCGAATGGCAGTGTCATCGCAGGAAGCGGGGGAGTCCTATTAGGAGAAGGCCGAACGAATCATGAAGGTAGGAAAGCACTTCTTTTGGTCCGAGGGCATGAAGATACAAGTGAGTATGAACATCTTGTATCAACGATGGGTATTCACATCGTTGAGAAAATGATCCAGCCCGGTCAAGTCAATCCAGCAAGTTATTTTGGAGGAGGTCGCCTCAAACTCATCCAAGAAACACTGAATATCAAATCCGGAGCTTACAAACAAGTCAGTCTCATTTTATTGCATACAAATGCGACACCACGCCAACTTGTAGCCATCAACCAAATTCTTGGCATCGAGGTGTGGGACAGAGTCCGTCTTTTGCTCGCACTATTCACCTCTCATGCTTCATCTGTTGAGGCGAGAACCCAGGTCAGGATATCAAAATTATTGGCCGACCGCACAATACTCCGTGAGGCCGTAGCCGTCCAGACCACTGGTGAACGTGCAGGTTATGGTGGAGAAGGTGCAACAGCATTACAGACAATCATTGGCTCACTTAACCGCGAACTTGCAACACTCAGGAAACGATTAGGTAAACACGCTCAATCTACAGCACTACGACGAGAGCAGAGGCGAAAGCAGGGCCTGAATACAGTTGGGCTAGTGGGGTACACCAATGCTGGAAAATCGTCTCTTTTTCGAGCATTATCTGGAAAAAAAGTGCTTATTGAAGACAAATTATTCTCTACACTTGAACCGACACTAGGTCAAATGGAAAAAACTCCAAGAATACTTATTGCTGATACAATTGGATTTATTGACAATATACCTAATGCCGCTTTAGCGTCATTTAAATCAACATTTGCTGAGGCGATAGAAAGCGAAATTCTTCTCCATTTGATCGATGCCTCAGACGAACTCGATGAAGTCAAAAGAAAATGTATGACAACAAAAAACGAACTTAATGAACGACTCACAGAAACAGGCCTTGACCAATCATTCAAAACCATGGTCGTCTTTACCAAAATTGATAGGATATCGCCCCAACATAAAGCATCGCTTCGTCAATGGATTGATGATGAAAAATTGCAAAATGTCCACTTCGTATCTTCAATTTCTCAACAAGGAATCGATGAATTGCGATATGCAATATTTGAAAATCTATTTGGCTCCATACAATCAATCGTCGTTAAGAATTCATCGAGTGATGTGGGTCAAAAAGCAGTTCATGCACTCTATTCAAACGGTTACATCGTACAAAGAAGTGAACATGATGAGATGTTGTTCCTTGACTTGTGGATATCAGAATCAGAATTAGAAAAACTCCTTCACCAATTTCCTCATACGATTGAACACAAATAGAAGGATGATTTGAGCATGACCGTGGAAGAAGAGGTTGTCGAACAAATTCCACCTGTTGATACTTATCTTGATGACATCATCGAAGACCAACCACTTGTGTTCTCCACAAGTGATGTGGAATTGTACATTCCTCAGAAGAAATTGCACCCGATTGGTCGTTCCATAGCCATTTTTGTGCTGTGCATCTCGGTGTTAGGTGCAGCAAACGGAGCAGATTTTATTGACCCAAACGATGGTTTGGTGCGGGCGGATGAATTCGTGTATCGATTGGCATTGACATCACCACCAGAAAGTGCACAATTTGATGGTGTCATTTACGACGATAAGGGGCAGCCTTTCGATGGCATGCTCATTCACGTGTCATGGGAAGAAAAAGATGGAGGAATAAATTCAACCGAAATGGTGACAAATCAATCAGGCGAATTTCATTTTGAAAACCTTACACCTGGCCTCCTTATTGTGGACATGTATGTGGAGCGAGATGGGTACAAAGATTGGTATACAAACCGCATACTCTTATCCCCACCAGCAATTATCGAACCTATTGGATTTACAAATATTGATTTCACGATGCCAAGTCAAGATGAGTTCCAAGCATCTCCTTGCAAAAACGGAGAGTCAAATTGTACCGTTCGAATCATTGACATGACACCGACTCAAATGGAGCACCCCATTATGGATCCAAGTGCAGCAAGTGCATATGTTCTCATCGGATTTGGATTTGTCGGACTTGCTCTCATCGCAGCAGGTTTTGCAATATGGGCTTTGTTTAGTCATTCAGTTGGTGTTTTACGCATGTCAACCTTGTTTGCATTTTTTACAATGGGGCACTATTACTCTGCATGCATCCTTGGCCTTGTAGCATTTCTCTTGACCTTCGCAATTCCAAAGGATGGTCATTCCGTCTACCTTGAACATGGAAGCAGAATGTCAATGGACTTATGATAGAAGAAGAAGGTGAAGGAAACATGGACCTCCTAGGCCATACATGGATGCAACGCCAACTAGGCCAACCAGTATCTTGTGTTTTTTTGACAAAAAACAACGGCGTTATCGCAGGAGGTTGGGACGGAGCACTACGTTATTGGGACGCAGAAGGAAGTCAATTTTGGGAAATTACGACCAGCAGTCGCGTAAGTTCAATCCTTGAATACGACCATATGTTTGTCGCCACAAGTGGTCTAGAAGTTGTTGCCGTTTCAAAGAATGATGGTGCAATCATGTGGGTCACAGCCCTCGAAGGAAGTTCAGATGGTTTGCTACAATTTGACAATTTTATTGTTGCAACATCTTCAACCTATGATATCGAACATAACGATTTCATTGAATCAGCAATCTGGAAAATCAGTTTTGAGGGTGAGATTGAATGGGTTCATCGTTTGGATGAGCGGCCTTGGTATGGATATGTTGACGGCCAGTTTGCACATTTCGGCCTAGGTCGTCCGCGTTGTGGCATCTTGTCAATTTCTATGGATAATCAAGAAACATCTCACACACCTTTCACAATCGACAGTCCAGTCATGTGTGGAAATACCGATGGCAAAGAACACATGTTCGGATTGGCCAGTGGTCATGTCGTGACTGAAAAGACCATCATCCATCAAGCCCAGACGGGAGTTGAGTTTTTGTCAACATCGCACGATGGTTTTCTTCTTGGATTGGAAAATGGCGATTGCCATTTGTTAAATCAAGCGGGCGATGAACACTGGCAACTGAGAGGCCAAGCCATAAGTGGCCTGCTCTCGGCATGGTCGGGTCCATCATCGGGTTATGTTTGGATTGCTCGCAAACGTCTCGACGAGGGTGAGTTGGTCGTTGTTGATGAGAAAGAAGGAGCCATTATCGCAACATCAAACACATCACGCGTACATTCAATGGTGTCAAACGAAGAACGGTTGTGTATTGGTTTTGAGGACGGACAAGTGATTGTTTGGGAACGAGAAATGTTTCATCGCCGCCAAGGCCAA
>Ga0255770_10003801_pt1 | contig 12865 bp, 6 predicted proteins | sample 071ome_22_FD_179968 | JGI IMG/M metagenome (GOLD analysis project Ga0255770, IMG submission 179968) | Coastal salt marsh microbial communities from the Groves Creek Marsh, Skidaway Island, Georgia - 071404AT metaG (version 2) | ecosystem: Environmental > Aquatic > Marine > Intertidal zone > Salt... | reverse complement strand
TCGCCGGGGGGTTGTAGCAAGTTTCAGACTTTCTGCACGAAAATTGTCTGAAAGTTGCTACAAGTTGTAGCAAAAATTGGCTGAAAGTTCAGACCCTTGTAGCAAAAAAGAGTCTGAAAAACATGTACTTCTGTTCGAGATGGACTCTTTAATCGTAAAATATGTCCGCTTAAATCATATAGGACGGTGTATCTACTAAAATATGATAGAAAGGTGAAATAGGTCGATTCACCACCCTTTCGTCAAAAAACGACAACGGCATTCAAACTTCCCCAACTTTTCTCGTTTTTTTTCGCAAGTTATACGAGTTATTACTCAAGAATTAGGTCTGAGATCGACTTTTAGTGAAGACAGGCCTCATGGGGCTGCAAACAATCGAGTCGCGACTTCTTTCTTGTCAGGTTACCTTGTCCAGCTGAAAAAATCTTCACCTGTGTTGTGAACTTTGGCACCTCGAGCCGTCGTCGCTTCTGGGAAATAGATGCGCAGCTCGGGCTTGCGCTTAAGAGTGGTTCGACGTAAGTTTTTCCCGTCATCCGTAGTCCCTAACTGCAGCCTGCACCCCTAGCCAGACCACACCGCTTGAATGGGTCGTCCCCAGGTTAGTAAAACGTGCGAGCGGCTTACAGCGCGAACACTACGTTCAAAACTCTTCGCGTTCCTAGCGTTTACAGTAGCGCTAACGTGCGTACTTCTTCGTCAAAAGTCCATGCGGTTGATGAATAGTAGGACTCCTCGGAAGGTGGCTTTCTGTGCCCTTGGCTCACTAAACACACTTGCAATCGATTGCAAAGTTCAGCGAGGGCTACTGCGACACGTTCTTAAGCCTCTGCACGCTGATTTGTTCATCCACGGTGATAGAAACATCGATGAATCAGCCATGTATAAGGACCTAGTACGTGTCAACATTACCTCTCTTGACATTGAGCTGATGCAACGAATACTCAGACCTAAGAAACTACAGTTGGAGACGATTATGCGTCAAAATTACACTGATATGTCTCCATCGTGTCTGAAAGATATTTGGTTCAACAGGGGTGCGCAGCGTATGGCACCTCTCTTTGAACACGCAAAAAAATGTCTCGAACTTGTTAGGCGAGCTGAGCACGAAATGGGGATTGTGTATGACTGGGTGTTTTTTGCGCGAAGTGATATCCACTACACCAGTCACACGGGGAATCGAAACATCCTCTTCCCTGACGCATCTAACGTTGTCTTGGGTAGCACCAATGGCGCCACAACACTAAATATGCGAGTCAGTCTTGTTCCAAGGCATTACGCCGAGAGTTTCACCTCATTTGTGGATCATCTCCTCGGATTGACATGCGACAGGAAACCAACATCAGGGTTGTGCGACAAACCTTACACTGACGAATGTCTGCATACGTGGTATCACGGGGTTGCGAACGGACGTAGAATATTGAGTTTGAACACAAGTTTGAAACTCTCTCTGCGGCGCAGATGTGGTGAACATCGTGAGTGTGTACAAATGGGAAAACGTATGTGCCGGTCGAGCAACTCTACAGAATTTTGCCACGCGGTTCGGCGCTACTATCGACTGAGGGCGACTGAGAATAGAAAGTTGTAACTTGTTACTCGTATGTGTACTTGTCTCTCTCTCTCGGCGAAGTAAGCCCCCTTCCCAAGACATCGTCGTCATCGAAGTAATCGCTCTTCATGTTTTCAATTTCAATCTGCTACTGATCAGATCCCCCTCAGTGAATAGAAGTAGTTATCTACGGAGCCCTTAGTACATTTGACAATAACTGGGGGTATAAGTCGAAAGCTATGAAAAAGTTATCCACGGTGCTCTAGTGGTCTTAGTCAACAAAAGTTATGAAAATGTCGTTTCAATCCTCTTCTTACTCGGGCCCGAGTTATGAAGAATTTTCAAACTTCATAACCCAGGACTCAATTATTGACGAGTTAATCTCAAAGGGGGTCGAGTTAGGACGAAGTTGTGAAATTCTTCTGTTACTGTGACCCTAAACCGACCTGACCATAAACGGGTTACGTGGAGGTGAGAACTGAGTCACTCAGAGTGACTCACTCTTGCTCAGCGTAAGTAAAATAGTTCTACTGAGTAGAACAGGTTTCAGTCATTGCCTCGTAAGTTGGTCTAGAGCCGCGACACAGTGTAGCGTCTCAGTCAATACGTGTGTTGCAGGAACTGTTCCGAGGAGTCCACATCGTCGTCGCGCTCGCTTAACCACGAGACGCGTGGACATAGTCTAAAGTGGACGTTAAACGCCAACACTATTTGGGGTGAAAGCGATTCCCGATAAATTAGCCGCTGCGTTATCGCGACTGTTTCCACATGTCACCTGAAAATGAATCTTGGCAGGCTGAGCGCATCTTCAAAGAGCAGAGAGGCCTTATCGATTTCTTCTTTGAACATTTTGATGCTTCACAGGCGGATGAGTTCGTTAACGAACTTGTTGCATGTACGGGTACTGTCTTCTTTTCTGGGGTGGGTAAATCTGGTTTCATATGCCATAAAATAGCCATGTCTCTCGCATCGATTGGCGTTCGAGCGGCTTTTTTGAGCCCGCTTGATGCGCTTCACGGTGATATCGGCAACTGCGGACCTGCTGATTTACTTGTTCTCTTCAGTAAATCTGGTTCAACATCAGAGTTACTTGCAATTGTTCCAGGCGCAAGAGCAAAGAACATGAAAATCATTTCTGTAATCTGCTCCCAGCAAAGCGTACTCGCAGTACAGAGTGATGTTACCATTTATCTCCCTTTGCAAAGAGAGCTGTGTGCTTTCAATCTTGCACCGGTCACATCCACAGCTCTACAACTTATTTTTGGCGACACGATCACTGCGGCCGTTATGAGGAGGCTGAATCTGACCCTGGAATCTTACGCTCTGAATCACCCAGCTGGAAGTATAGGTCGTAAGCTCCTGTTGTCCGTACGCGATGTCATGAGGACTGGGAAGGAGTTGCCATGTATTTCTTCCGAGTCCAACATCAGTGATGCCGTGCTTGAGTTGACGCGTACAGGCTTCGGTTGTGCCCTTGTTACTCATGGTGACTTTTTGCAAGGCATTTTCACTGATGGTGACTTGCGCCGACTTATTGCGAACGGCACAATTGACTTACATGCCCCCTTGAAAAATTACAGTACAAAGCCACTTTACATTGACGATGAAAGTATGAAACTGATGGAAGCCGAACATCTCTTTCACTCGGGAGCAAGAGCGGTATCATGCTTACCAGTGGTACAAATACGGAGGGAAGGTATGATGGTTGTAGGTATGCTTGTACTATCTGATACCATGAAGGCCTTGGCCTGAGGTTAGATGGGAAATCTGTTACAACTTATGAAGCATCTCCTGGGTGCACTGTAGGTGAATCGCTCGAGATTTCCCAGGCGACGCGCAATTATTGTCATAAACGGGTCTGCAAAGTTGTCCCGCTCAGCCAAAGCCGGCTAAACTTGAAGCATCACGTGCAGAATAGTGCTCAGCATTAGTACTTGTAGCTTACCTCCCACAAACAGTCGCTCGCAGCGCGTAACTGCTGTCCATCAACTAATGTTCAAAGGCGACAGATCTAAGGGCATACCGTGCCTCACTCTTGCCTTTGACGCAAGAGCTATTTCCTTCAGCTCCTCCAAGAGTTCAGAGAAGTGGCGGAGCGGCCATTGCGTAGGACCGTCTACAGGGGATGAAACTGGATCATTGTGCACCTCCATGAAAAGACCATCGACGCCAGCTGCGACACAAGACCTCGCTACGGTGGGAACGAGCTCACGTGAGCCACCTGAAGCCACCGCACCATTTGCGCCGGCTATACCTGCCGGTTGTTGCAGCGAATGCGTGACATCAGCTACGATAGGACAGCCAGTATCACGCATTAGTGGAATATTTCTCATGTCTACCACTAGATCGGAATAACCAAAAGTGCTGCCGCGCTCGCACACTAAAACATGCTCGTTCCCTGTTGAGAAGACTTTCTTCGCCGAATTCCTCATCACACTTGGGGCACAAAACTGACCTTTTTTAATGTTGATAACTCGACCAGTTCTCCCTGCCGCCAGTAGCAAATCAGTTTGTCGACATAAAAACGCTGGGATCTGAAGGACATCAGCCACGACGCTGACTGGTTCTGCCTGTGCCTCAGTGTGTATGTCTGTCACGACTGGCACATCGAAAGTTGTTTTTAATGCGCGCAGAATTCGCAAGCCCTCGTCCATTCCCGGGCCGCGGAACGAGGTCAAGCTCGTTCGATTCGCCTTGTCAAAACTCGACTTGAAGATGAAGGGAACGTCGAGCTCATCCGTCGCTCGCTTGAGCTCTCGACACATGGCGAAGACGTGCTCTTCGGATTGAATGACGTTCGGACCAGCCATTACAAAGAACGGTCGCGCCGAACGTAATTCTCCGAAGAATTCGCCACTCTCCGCGAGGTACGCCATGTCGTTGTCGTCGTCGTCGTCGTCGTCGTCGTCGTCGTCGTCGTCGTCGTCGTCGTCGTCGTCGTCGTCGTCGTCGTATACGGGGTCTTGACCTGCTGCAACTAGTACTGCAAGGTTCATACTATCGTACATATTTCTTTCACCATTTTCAACTGTTTTTGATCCCTCAGCGACTGGATTTATTCCGGTTTGGTCTGTAGTTTCTGTCTCCGTAACTCGATCAATCATTGAATGCGCGCGGCCTTAACAAATGAAACTGATAGCCCCCTTGACCACAAAGTACTGACTACTCTCCGATCGAAATCTCCACGGCGAACGGGATACTCCAAAAACCTAAATCGAAAAGGCGTTTCGATATGGCTAAAAATGACTCAAATACATAAAGGTTTAGGCTAAACCCAACCACAAAAACTTCAACCCTGATTCAAAAAAAAACCCGACGGCTTAAATACAGCTGTGCTAGCTGACGACGCGCGCTCAGTCAACCGCGACGCGAGTCCGAAGTTACTCATGACGATGCAGTCGAATCAAACAAAGCTTAAAGTCGTAGCTTTCGTTCCGTGTAAGGGTTCTTCGAGTCGCGTGGTCGGTAAAAATGTAAAACTCCTCGACGCTAAACCTTTGTTCCTACACACCTTAGAAAAGCTCATCTTCAAATGTCCTTTTATCGATCTGGTTATACTTGATACTGAGTCAGACGATGTCATTGAACTCGCGAAGTACCTGGAATACTCTGATCGATTTGCAGTGATGAAACGTGCCGCCAATCTGGCTACGAATGCGACGGACGGAAATGCACTTTTCATGAACGAGGTGAAACGTTTTGACGCAGAGATTTATCTACAGATCTTATGTACGAGTCCATTCATTTCGCCCAAGTCAATTTTACATTCAATCGAAGTACTTCGACGGGATAATAACGAGTACGACTGCGTGGTTGGAGTCGAAAAGACGAAGCAATATACATGGACAGAGGATGGACCAATGTATGACGTACAGTGCATTCCAAACTCGGTGGACCTTCAGGATACCATCATCGAAACGATGGGGCTGTACGCTATAACAAGAGAAGCCGCATTACTGACGAATCGACGAATAGGAAATAAGCCATTTCCATTGCCGTTAACACCAGAGGAAGCCATAGATATCAACTATGATGATGACTTTGCTCTTGCTGAAAAAGTCGCTTGGGCACGTCGCATGGAAGCGGTTAAGGCATTGGAGACCGCTCGATTACAACTGACAAGTGCCATCTTGACGGACACGATGGACGACCTCAATATACCAAACAAGACTGTACACGGTCTCGCCCCCCAGGGCAGTAAATCCAAGATCATGGGAAGAGCCCGAACACTAAAGCTTCGACCCCTACGTGAGGGAGAAGATCCAAAGGGGATATACAGTGCACTAAAAACCTACGATTATGTGGGTACTGGTGATGTGATTGTTGTCGAAAATCCGTTAGAACAACGTGCATATTTCGGTGAGTTGAACGCGCATCTTGCGAAGAAACAGGGGGTCACCGGTGTGATAACGAATGGTTATACTCGTGACAGTGAAGAAGTGAAGAGTATCGACCTTCCTGTCTATGCTGCAGGCTCCGTTTGCTCTGATGTCCGTGGTCGCGCGACCGTGGAGTCTATGAACCAAGCCATAGTGTTGGGTGGCGTGACTTGCTGCCCTGGTGACTTGATCTTTGCTGATTATGAAGGTATCGTTGTGATTCCTCAAGATAGAGAAGATGACGTCATAAAAGCGGCGCTGGAGCGCGTTTCTAATGAGAAAAGCATTCGAGAGGGCATCTTGAAAGACTGGAGCGTCGAAAAACTCCTCGTTACACATGGGAACTTCTAGGTCTGGTTCGAACGTGAACAGTATTATGAGCAAAGAAAGCGTAAGAGATGGATTGGTATGAAATATTGATGAATATGTAAGGCTGAGCGGGAGATCTTGGAAAACTTCTCAAACAACTTGTTTTAAGCCCTATTACCCAATGGTCGCGTCTAGCCCCGCGTTTGCAAGCTCTCGTTCAATGCTTGCATTCTTTTTCCTACGAAGTTCACCGTGTGCTATTTTCACAATAACTTGCTACCCAACTTGATTTAAACGTCCTGTTGAAGAGACAATTGTACAAAACAAATGGCCTCGTATTCGTATCGACGTCCCAGATGGTACATGGTCCACTTTGCGTGAATTAAACAGTCAAGCATCGCCAAACACACGCACACTTGCACCCGCTACATCGTTTGTATCACATTTGCTCTTCCACTGTTTCACTGAACTTATGATTCTAAACCCCAATTTTCTAACGGCAGTGTTTCGTACGTTCTAAATCTGTAAGCGTTTGCGTACAGGAGAGCGGTACAGCGATCACGAGGCCCTACGACAACGTCTTGAAGAGTGTACACAATACGCTACTGATTGTCATATCGCAGAAGAGAGTACCAAAACTGCGCTTCCCAACGTGATTGAGGATATCCTGGTGGAAACCGGCCATACTTATGTTTTGTCTCTAGTCGCACTCAGCTATCCACAGGACTTGCCGAGCGGGCTATCTTCGGAAAGATACAAATTCCACTCGTGCGAACCCGTCAACGCTTAAACCCGGTCACGCCCCCTCGCCCGCGCACTCGTTGTTCGTCTCTCTTTCCATAAAAGTGTATTTCACACTATCTCTCCGTTGACCTTACAAACCTAAAAGTAGTACGATAGTACATGTTGGAAGTTTACTGCATTCGATTAACTGTACGAGGAAACGAACGAAACAGTCATTTGGCACCGGACGGCGTGCGGAACCCAGCCAGAGTGCGACGACAAGTTCAACCGCATGGTCAAAGTCATCGAAGGTTCGGATTGACGATCTTCAATCCACCGCACATGTGTATACCATCAGCCTGCCCGAGTTTCTGAACGAGAGATCACTGTAAGAATTCATCACATTGACGCTAGGTCAATGAGTGAATATTACTTTCCGCGGCATTTCGACCATTGATTTATAAACTCTGGAGCTCGAACAGTCCAGTAGATACCGGTACTAGGTACCTGGTAGGTACAGCAGTAAAATTAATCACAGTCACATATACCGACGCGTTGTTGAACGATTGAATTGAATCCCTTTAAATCCAACAGGTCGGATCACTTCAACAACAACATCGGGATAATGACGCGCAAGAAAATCTGGATTGGAAAGTGTAAAGCAATTTATTTTGAGTCAGTGTCGCGTGGCTAGTGTGTCTGAATCCCGCGCGTCATGGCGCAGTGCGCCACTGAAATTTGAGCAAAAATTTTACAATTCCCGCTGTATCGGCGCGCCGTCTACGTCAAACGCAACGAAAACGCGCACACGAGTGTGAAACATTAGTTTCTATCGACTCGTCGCGGTTAGCATGATTTTTGTCTTCCTGCCATCTCTAGCGCACATTTCGATCCCTGTTCAGTCTGGAGTCCCAATTTACGAACTACTTGACCCGAAATCAAAGAGATCGAGGCGCTGGTATCCATGAACGTGTCAATTTGACTGTCAAAATGACAAAGAAACGCTGTAGAGCGTCGCGATCGTCGGCGAGCCCGGCGCGTGCCTGTAATAGTCCTCGCGAAATCCGACTCAGGGGTAACTCGGCGAGGTAATGTTCCTGTCCTGCCACTTCCAACTCTAAATGTCTTAAAGGTGCTACAAGTACTTTAGCTTCCCCTGTCTCCTACGAGCCTTTTGATTGACTCTGGAAAAACATTCGAAAGGTCGAAAATGCCATCAGCAAGTGTAATGGTTATTCGATTAATCTCAATGATTCCAGTGGTGTCATTAGACTGCCCGATGAAGAAGGTGCATACCATAAAACAATTTGTAATCATCATCACTTATCGACGCACTAGGCCCGATTGAACACAAATTATCAGGTTTGACCCGCACTTTTGAGCCCTCAATACGTAAGGTTACGCTTCTCGGCAGTTCATGATCCCTCGATCGTTTCAAGGTGTTGTCGCCGTAGTCCAATGAACAATGGATCTACGCGCGCCCTTGATGGCCCCTTTAGGCCTTCACTATCTAAGCACCAGATCGGACGCCAAAACCCGAGGTGCAGGGCCCTTGCGATCGCGTTCTTACTGTGGTTTGACAGACGGTAGTTGTCCATATGACCGCTTTTACAAAATGCTACTTCGCTCGGAAGACTGCCCCGACAACTGACGTCTTGATCACGAGTGATCAGGACCTCATCAGGTGGCCTGGTTGAATTGCGTCGTATCATCGCACTTACGTAAATTTCTGTTCGCGATAGACTCTTTAATAGTAAAATATGGTCTCGTAAATCATATAGGACGGTGTAACTACTAAATAGGATAGAAAGGTGAGATAGGTCGATCCACCACCTTTCGTCAGTACCGTCCCTTAGGCCGATGAAGAGATAGCTCCAAAATACTAAGTACACTCTTTTTAGGAAATACTATTGGTGAGGCCGATGAAGAGATGGGTCCAACCAAAATACACTTTTCTTCGGAAATACTTCGAAATTGGCGATGAAGAGATAAAAATTCACAAAAAATAAAGTGTTTTTTTGTGACATCGGTGAAGAAAAAACACTATTTCACCCCTAAATACCGGTAGTTTTTTTTTCACGCAAAAAAAAACTACTTTAAGTACAAACGTGCCTACAAAGTACTAAGTACTAGTAATTCGTGAAGTGCCCGCGACGAGGTACGTCCTCGCAACACACAAGGAGCTTGGTAGAGCGAATCTGCACTCGCCGTCGCCAAGTCATTACACGGATGAGCAGCGGTAAGCATAGATGGCGGCGCAAGATGTATCGTGTAGCTGCGCGCCTCTTCGTGTGCGTCCTTGCGTGGCATACGTACATCGAGCTTCGTGAAGAAGAAGTTTTGGACTATTCGAAAGACCTGGCAATCCTCGTGAAGGCTCACAATAGACCAAACTGTGCCATAAGCTTAGTCAAGTCTCTGCGGCAATGTGTCAAGTTGAGGGACGTTCGTGTATACATATCTGATGACGGCGATGAGCCACTGGAGGAGGCATTCGGTGAGGAACTCAAACACTTGGTTCAGTTCGTGCGCAACGGTGTAGACGAAGGTGTTTCAAAGGGAAGAAATGACCTCGTGAAAGTTGCTGCAGCTGCAGGTTACAAGTACGTATACATGTCAGATGAAGATTACCTTTTTCCTTCATACGGTACTTTTAAAGCTCTCAGCAAACATTTCATCGAAGCAGACGCTGATATCATGGCGCTGACTCGATGTGATGGGACGTTTGATTGCAAACGAGGTCGGGCAGCAGACCTACGTATAAACGGTAAAGTGTGGATATTTTCGTTTCGCAAAAGAAACTTCCTGGAAAAATTAGGCACTGTCACCTGTCAAAAGTCGGATCTAGTTCAGCAAGTGTTCCTCGCAAAAACAGAGGCACTTCTTCACTCACCATGGGATCCAGTGTTGAAGAATAACGACCATTATGATTTCATGTTCAACGCGCGGAAAAATGGATTGCAAGTGTACGCATGTCCATCTCTACATGTTCCACATAGACCGCGAAAGTGCAGCGACAGAAGTCCCTACGATCCATACATGAGAATTCGAATCGCTCGATGGCAGTCTCTGATTCCGTACTTTCTGACTAAGTGGGATATTGAAGTGTTCGTAGACGAAATGGGACATCAATGGGAAAATAATGGACAACAAGTTGATAAACATTCCCCTTATCGGACTATCAAATGGTAAAACAGAGCGCAATCAACACAGACGGCGCTGACAATTAGTAATCGGCGCTTACTTTTTAGTCAGGCTACTTCCGGGCGTCTCTTGGCTCAAAAAAAGTTAGGGAAACTTCGGAGGATTCCCAGGTGTTGAAATGTAGATTTCTTGCTACGTACGTGTACCTAGTACGTTTAGCTTCTTCCTTTGATGTAAATTGATCTTTTGTATGGCCATCACCCAAGGCACAATCCTTATTGATTTATCATACCGAGGATGACAAGTTTCACACCGACAGAATGGTCTCCCTTAGGGGGGCTTAACGACCTGGACTGGCGAATCTTTGATGCCAATGAAGGTTATCGAAGGTTTATGAACGTACAGAGACCCTAGACGCAATCCCTTTCTAGATTCACGGCGCATCTCATCCGCACGTGTGCGGGCATCGATGCGCCATCTTGGTTTCACGCACGACGCGTAGGTATTGTGAGATAGGGGCAAAGGTCTTCCCTCATTATAATACGCGCTAAGATCCGCACACGTATCCGACTGAGCGACGATCTGACACGGTACCGTGGTCTCGGCGCAAACGGCCACTTCGCGAGCTAAACCGAGGCACCACAACACCGAGTGTCGAGGATGTGTCGACGCCAGCGATTTCGAATCGCGTCAGACTGCGGACGCAAAAGGAGTTCCACGGCTCCAGAAAATGTAAGATCGTTCGATCAGGTTAAGGTTCAGTTCATGTCCAGTAAAAGTCCGAGGTCTTCATTAAAACAGTAAAACAAGTCTCAGGGTGCACCTTGGACCTATCTGTTAGGTCGATTAAGAGATACCGTCAGTTCCCCAATAACGTGCGCGTATTTCTTTTTTCGCCTATGGTTCACGACTCGTCGCCGATTTGATACTAAAAATAGTGTTTTTCATCTCTTCATTGAAGCGAGAATAAAAGCAAAACTTGCAACCGATGTCATATGCAACGAACGTTGAGAAATCGACGGGAAAAGTATTTTTGTGTAGCCATCTCTTCATCGGTTCGAAGCAAAACACAAACACAAAAAATAGTGTTTCTTTCTATCTCTTCATCGGCCTTAGTCACCCTCAGGACCAAAAAAAGTGAAAAGACAGAAACGCACTGCGGTGGAAGTTATGAAAATTGACTCTCAGTCGTTCACGCATAACTCGGGGCATCAAGTTATCAGAAAGCCGCAGACGGTCACCGGAACGCAACAAAGATTCCTACAGTAGCGCCCATGGCGCGAACGCTTCCTGTTGCGTAAAATCCAGTGCGACATGGCCGTCAAGACCACACGGCGACGAAGGATAAGGCATTTACCTGACTTAGTCTATGAGTTGCACAAAGTGCCTGTTAGAAAGCGCGGACGACGTGGACGGATCCTCTTCGCGCTCGTAGTCGCTTGCATCTGCCGTTACACGTCACCTTCTTTCGACCTGCTTCGCGACGGTCGGGTTGGTAGGATCATCCCCCGTCTTTTAAGAGAAGCGTGTCGGAAAGTCTGTGTGAATTGGGCTGAGATGAGGTCCAAAGCTTTGGCCGAGCCGTTGTTCCAGAGTAGTCCGGATACGTTGCCTGTTTACATCATTACACTCAATGACTCGCGTTTTACTCGTTCAGCCCGATTGATACAGCAATTGATGCAACAACACATCCCATATGACTTTTTCTTTGCGGTGGATGGTTTGCTACCTTTTGATAAAGATGACATTCTTAATTTCGCTGGACCCAGGAGAAAGAAGCTACTGTTAAAGCACTATGATAGTACAAAGGAGATCATCGATCCCGCGACAAAACACACCAGATTACAGTTTGGTTGTTACTTAACGCACGTGAAACTTTGGCGAAAGCTGGTGCAGGATCCGTATGGGTATGTGGTTGTCATGGAGGATGATATTTTCGTTGTCTCTAATTTCACGTCAAGATTGCATGCCGTGATGCAAACCTTGCCAAGAGACTGGGACCTTCTATACTTGAATGGAACTGACCCTAAAATTGGATTACCTATTCGCAAAGGTCTACACCAGCTTCGCGGAACACTGGGCACATTTGCATACGTCATATCAAAATCTGGTGCGATAAAATTGCTGGCTTCATCGGCACGTGGCACAGACAAACCAATAGATCACATGATTGATGGCGCAATACTGTCCGGCCAGGTGATGGCCTACATTCCATCACCAACGCTAGCCGGTCACCAGTCCTACTTGAATTCGACTTTAGCTTATTTTTGAACGTACCTTCTTGAAAGGCTAAAATGAGGAACTCTCTGAGCAATCATGGCGCAGTTTCCTTTACGAACGTGATTGCAGACCCCGGAGAATTGACTTGAGTCGCCTTGTGTGACTTAACACAGAACACGAAATGCCCATATGTGCACCGATACCACACGCCAATTGATGCAGTGGGGTCAACGATGAAAACTTAAGCAAATCCTCCTTAAGCGAGTGAGCGTTAGGCGTATTTTTCATGCAAACTTTTCGTTGTAGCGACTACCCATTGACTTGCGCTGGGCTTATTGAAAGTGTATGCTGTCCATGATTCAGCCACGTGTAGAAATTTACTTATGTACTATCCCCAGCGATGCTGAAATCTGCTACATGTTTTTCAGACTCTTTTTTGCTACAAGGGTCTGAACTTTCAGCCAATTTTTGCTACAACTTGTAGCAACTTTCAGACAATTTTCGTGCAGAAAGTCTGAAACTTGCTACAACCCCCCGGCGA
>Ga0255770_10003800_pt1 | contig 12866 bp, 14 predicted proteins | sample 071ome_22_FD_179968 | JGI IMG/M metagenome (GOLD analysis project Ga0255770, IMG submission 179968) | Coastal salt marsh microbial communities from the Groves Creek Marsh, Skidaway Island, Georgia - 071404AT metaG (version 2) | ecosystem: Environmental > Aquatic > Marine > Intertidal zone >... | reverse complement strand
TGCGCGCTTTTTGTTCTTCGACCCATTATTGACCATATTTCCAGAGTAACAAAGGAAGACAGGAATCAGTGCGCCAGGGTGTGGTTTGGATTCCACACGTCTCTATAATTTTTCGTGATGACTGAAACCGCGAATACGACAGAAAGCACCACCAACGAGGAAATCGCCAGAGCGGCGGTTGACGAAGCGTCTGAAAAATTAGGCGTAGACATCGTTTTGCTCGACACACAAGGTGTCAGTAGCTTCACCGATTTCTTCGTAATTGCCAGCGGCGAGACCGACCGTCACATCGAATCTATGGCTGAGGACATCAGCCGTAGGGTCAGAAAAATGGGAGTCCACGTCACTCACCGTGAAGGATCCGGCAAAGGAGGCTGGCTCCTGATCGACTTTACTGGAGTGGTAGTTCACCTGTTCACACGTGATCAGCGTGACAGGTATGGTCTGGAGCAACTGTGGTCGCGTGCTACTGAGATAGTTCGACTCCAGTAGCCCCAGGTGATTTTCTGGCTACTCTACGATCCAGGGCTGAGTAGCTCGGTCATAGCTGACCAACTCATCGGCATCGAACCACAGCGCAACTTCACGTGCGGCATCTTCAGCGTTTGCCGAACCATGGATCAGGTTTCTACCCATATCCACACCTAGATCGCCGCGAATGGTTCCCGGCGCAGCGTCAGCAGGGTTAGTCACACCCATGAGTTTTCGAGTCGCTGAAATTGCGCTCGGACCTTCTAGGGCGATTGCGACTACCGGAGACGAAGTGATGAACGAGACAAGACCTGGGTAAAAAGGTTTTCCATGGTGCTCAGCGTAGTGCTCACCTGCAAGTTCGTCAGAAACCTGCATTACTTTCATGCCAATGATTTGCATGCCGGTTCGCTCAAGACGGCTGATGATTTCTCCAGCGAGCCCGCGTTGTACTCCGTCTGGCTTGACGAGTACCAAAGTTCGTTCCGATGCCATTCTCACTCCTTAAGAAGTATTCGTTTCAAACTATTGTGCGACTCAATCGCAGAAATGGGCGACGATTCGACTCAAGTTTTTACAATTGGTCCGACGAACCTCTAACTCTTTAGCTACGCGGTTTAGGTTTACTGATCGACGGTGCTCGGGCATATATGGGACGTAACTCTTCGTAAGGAGTGAACGACTTTTCTTCAATACGCTTGTTCGCAAGTGTAAGGAGATTTCCAGCTTGTCGAGGCTTGGTTGGATCTCCGAGTAAATGATCTTTGGGGGTATCTTCCCCGAAAAGGCTGACACCTTCTCCACAGAAATATGCAGCTTCTCCAGCAAGTGCGATCAGCCCAGCAGGTGACGATACTCCATGTTCAGATCCGTCTAACTCGCCGTTGTGCAGAGCCCAGGAAACTTCGCCACGACCAGCCGGGATGGTTGAGTAGAGGCATCTACCACTTTCAACATGTTCGAACGCCTCAACGTGATGGGTTGGGACTCCCACAACAGGTAGTCCCGATGGGGTAGCCATCCCCAAAGCCGCGCTCACGCCGACTCGCACGGCGCTGAATCCACCCGGCCCTAATGCAACCGCCACGTGCGTCACGTCGCTTAGTGCCTTACCTAATTCGACAACGACCTCGTTCATAAAAACCATCAGTTCTCGTCCGTGGTTTTGACTCGAATGCCACGAACGAGTGGCTACCCGTTCTGAACCAAGTTGAGCCCCTACTGAGGCGTATCGCGTTGACGTATCTATTGCTACTAACAGCAAGTTCAGATCCTGTTATTCGTCGTTGTGCTCAAGTCCGACTGACGCGTCTAGAGCCTCATATACTGCGGAGGCCCTGCCAAGCAGTTGTCCTGCTGAGTATCCCGTCGGTGTGAAACTTATGATTCTTTGATTTTCGTGTTCGCCGTTTTCAATTCTCACAAATAGCGCATCATCTACCAGCAAATCACCACTAATTTCGGGCCATTCGACCACAAGCGCACCTTTGGAAAGTCGTTCGTCCAGTGCAAGTTCTTCTACTTCTTCGACTGAACCGACACGGTACAGATCGCAGTGGCTGAGGTGAATGCGCCCAGGATATTCATTCACTATTACGAAGGTCGGACTCCTGGCTGGAATTGGACTCTCGATTGCCCTGGCGATCCCGTGGACCAACCGAGTTTTACCAGCCCCCAATTCCCCTGAGAGCAAGAGGCAATCTCCGGGTCTCAGTGCGGTTCCAAATGCCACACCTATTTGGAATGTTTCATCTTCCGAATCGGACACGAGTAGTAGCGCAGGTTTTCGAGTGTCCGGAGGATTAACCATTCAAATGATCCCAGCTCTTGGTAGATGGTTCGTATGCGTTCCCCTCGGCGTTCAGCACCGTAACCAATGGCCCCGAGTCTCGTTGAATCACGACTTTGCCGATTTCTGTCAGGTTGAAACCACTTAATGCAGAAGACTCGACAACATCTGACGAGCCAGTAAATACCAACTCATAGTCCTCGCCACCGTTTAGTGCCATATCAATTGCGACGTTTGGGAACAACGCTTCCAACCCCGGTTCGATGGGGACTTTCTCGAGTTGTATTTCGAATCCAACTTTGCTGACCTTCGCCATTTTTTCCAAATCTCCCGTGAGACCGTCGCTTACATCCATCGCGCAGCGGACACCGGCTTCGAGCAGTCGTTGCCCTAGGTCGACTCTGGGTTTGGGTCGGAAGTGGCGGTTGATTAGGTCAGTTGCGACGTTGGAAGAGATTGATCGATTGAGGAGTTCAAGTCCTGCTGCAGACCCTCCGAGCGGACCGGAGACGTAAATGTGATCGCCGGCCTTGGCCTGCGAACGAGTCATTCCTTCGTTGTCACCACCGTTACTTTTCAAGTGGCCGGTCAACGCAATATTCACGAAACTTGTTGGAGATGAAACAACGTCGCCACCAACGATCGCCCCTCCGAACTCTCGGAAAGCGGCAATAAATCCTTTGTACAGTCGCTCCACGGATTCAAGGTCGTAGTTTTTCGGAAGGCCGAGAGTAATCAATGCGTGGTCTGGTATCGCTCCCATTGAAGCGATATCGCTCAAATTCGAAACAGCGCACTTCCACCCAAGGTCAAACCACCGATTGTCCTCCCTCCTGAAATGAATCCCGTCAACAATTGCATCGGTGGTCAGAACAGAGATTCCGGAGTGTGATCGAACAAGTGCAGCGTCGTCGCCTATACCGCGAATAACGGAATTATCTTCATCTCCAGCCGATTGGATAATCAGTTGGTTTATACGCTCGATCAGTTCGAATTCGCCGAGCTGTTGAGGGTTTGAAGTACCTTCTGCGTTGGAATCGACCATCACAAAATTATATTGATCGGACGACTATTGAGCCGCTTTCAAATCTTCGTTCGCACCCTATAATCCGCTGCAACTACGAATCTCAGGAAAACACGGAGTCTAATCGATGCCAGTTGTGAACGTTGCTCTGTATGCCGGACGTACAAAAGAACAAAAAGCAGAGTTGGCCCAGGCGATAACCAAAGCCATTTCCGACACTGCGGGAATTCCCGACTCTGCAACGACCGTTATTTTCCAGGACGTCGACAAAGACAATTGGTCGAACGGCGGTGTCCTCGCTTCTGAGGAATAATGCAACTTTCCACCTGAGTGGCGAAGATTACCGGTCACTCAGGTGATATTCGCCGTTGACACTTCAATAGCCCTTCGATTGAATTGTTAACGGCGCGCTAGCTCAATGGCAGAGCAAGTGACTCTTAATCACTAGGTTCGGGGTTCGAGTCCCCGGCGCGTCACCAATTAACGCTCATGACTCCCTGATCAGCAACGAGCGTTTTTCTTTTTAAGTATTTACAGCGCCACAACGAAACCTGTACTACTCGAACGTCACATTCCCGTTCGATATAACCGCTTTCAAACTAGCGCTGCCGTCTCCGTACTCACCGACCAGTCTTGTGCGCTCCATCACGGTTGTCAGGATTGGGATGTCCGTAGAGACAACGCCATTGCTGGTTTTAGCGTCTATCGCTACGTCTGGTTCAGATTCGAAAGAAACCGTTATCGATCCGTTCGACGTCTTCAGAGAGTTCTCTGAACCCTCCGATAGGCCGCCGGAGATGGATATCGAGCCGTTGCTGGTGGTGGCTTCAACGCACCCTGAAAAATCCTCAACAACAATGCTGCCGTTACTGGTTTCTAGATCCATGCATTCACGAACACCGGTGACTTTTATTGATCCGTTGCTGGTGCGAGCATCAATTTTCGAGGCAGGCGGGACGTTCAAGTTCATTTGAACAGACGGATTCGAACCTATGAATAGTCCTGTGCCGATTTGACTTGCAGACACAGTGACCACATCACCTTCAATGGTTGCGTCGAATGAAACTCGCTCGGGGCGTTGCAAGTTTGCCTCGATCGATACACAACTTTGCTCAGTCGCGTTTATGACAATTCGTCTGTTGAAACCGCTGACATTAATGGTCGGAGCAGAACTAGTGTCGAAACTTCTGGTGATTTGATCGGACGTCTCTTCACCAGCGATCTCATCATCTCCGAATGAAACGGATACACACCCTACCGACGAAGTTAAAACAAAAATAAAAGCTAAGAGCGGTACAAGCTTGTTGATTCGGAGTAGGCTCTCGGTGATGGTCCACACCTAACGATCTCTTTGCAGAGAATTAACTGAGATTAGTGTCCGTGACTAAACCCCTGAGAACATCACCCTGAGGAGGTATTTACCGTTTGCGGTGATTTTCAAACGAACAGAATCACAATCCATGTGGTCACCGTAAGACAAATCGATAAGAAAACCGCGGCAGAACCAAAATCCTTTGCCCTTTTTGCGAGTGGATGTACTTCGGATGTTTGAAGGTCGATAGATGCTTCGATTGCAGAGTTAATCAGTTCAACAATGAGAACCAGGACGAGCACAGCAATCAGAAATACACGTTCTATGCTTGTCAGATCCAACAGTACGGCGGTTACTACTCCAATAACGGCAATTATTAGCTCTTGAGTGAATGCTCGTTCCGTGGAGACGGCGCTTCGTAATCCTGCCCATGAGTACCGCAGGGCGTTCAAAAGATGTATTGGATTGAGAATTTGTTTCATATTTTCTGTAGAACGGGATTAAGGTACCGTCACGGGATTATTTTGACTGTCGGATAGTAAGCTATTGATTCGCTTGCGGCTGTTCGAGAGCACTCTCATCGCGACGGACACATTGATGCAAAAATCTTTTGTTCTACAAATTATTGTCGGTCTGACTGTTTTGATCGTGGCTTGTGGGGGAGGCGATTCCGATGACTCGTCTGGAACTTAAGCGGCGAATACCTCCGTCGACGGAACACAGGCTACGACCACTTCACCAACTTCAACGCCTCGTCCAGCTCCAACTCCGACGCCTGTAGAACCCACGACGGTTCCTACGTCTGCGCCAGCTCCGATAACAACATCGACTCCCGTACCTCCGACCGCAACAGCCACTCCGTTGCCAGCACCGCCGAGTACGCCAGCACCGACATCTACCCCGACGCCGACCCCAAGTCCGACGCCGGTACCAACGGCAACTCCGATCGGATTTTCAATGTTTACAGGAAGCGGAACTGTTGACACCGGAACATTCGTTTCGCCGCCAAACCTGCCATGGGTAATTGAATGGGACGCTAAAGGTTCAGGTGCCAACTCGATTGTCGAAACTCTTTATGATCCGGAAACCGGGGAAGCACTGAACGAAATCATCAATGATTCCGGAAACGGTGATATCGGTGGTGTGAACCTTGTGCCTGGCAACACAGGAACTTTCTATTTGCACGTAGAAGGTCCTGAGACCGGCTGGACGATCTGGATCAGGCAGTTCTAACCGAGATTAGTCGAGAGGTCCGATCCACGCGGTAGTTCCACCGTCGGCAAGTAACTCAGAACCATTCACTTACTTCGATTCGTCGGAAGCGAGGAAAAGTATCGGGCTGGCAATGTCACTTGCATCCGCGACCCGTCGTAACGGGACTCGGGAAGCGAGCCGATCCTTCCATTCTTAACCGAATGCGGGAGCCGTGAACGGCGTATATGTCCATCCCGGAAGTACCGAATTAACCCGAATGTTGTCCGGTCCGTATTGAACTCCCACGGATCGGGCGAAGTGGGTCATCCCGGCTCGCGAAGCTGCATAAGCATTAGCCTGGTCACGAGCGACTTTAGCCATCATCGACGAGATCAGAACGATCGATCCACCACTGGCTTCTTTCATTGGTCCGACAACCGTCCTGGTTCCGAGGAACATCCCGAGGTTCGTTACATCCATCACCCGTCGCCATTTATCGATAGGTGTTGAGTCAACCGTTTCTCCCCGATCAGGAATTCCCGCGGCCATGATCAGGATGTCGAGCTTTCCGAATTCTGAGATCGTGGTTTTAACGGCCGCATTCCAGTCGGGTTCGGAGGTCACGTCCAGATGAACATATCTCTCGTTCAGGCCATCTTTCTGCATCAAGTCGACAGATCGTTGACCTGCTTAGTCATCAATGTCACCGATCACGACACTACCGCCTTGGCGAGCGATCTCTAACGCAGACAATCACGCGAAACCCAATAGCTTTTCAGGATTAGCGTTGGCTCCACCGGCTATCAGTGCAACTTTGCCTGAGAACCTCATCGTCTATCATTTCGTGTTCGATCACACAGGAGGGTGAAGATTGTGGTGAGGAGTCGCATGTTCAAATGCTGCGCCGACCTTCACCAGTGTTCTTTCAGACAAATGATGACCTGCAAATTGGACCGAAACCGGCAGCTCATCCGAATTCAATCCAGCTGGCAGTGCAATTGTTGGCAATCCAGAGAAATCGAATGGAACAGTGAAACGAGCTGCCCAGGGATCTCGATCCGCCGGGATAGGACCATACATGGCCTCAGGTGTAACAGGGTATGCGGCTTGAGAAGTTGAAGGACACGCAAGAACGTCAACACTTGAAAGAGTTGCCCGCAACTCTCCGTTCAGAGCGAGCCTTAGTTCATTAGCTTGCGCGTACTCTACTGCCGTGTGGTTCGAGCCATTTTCTAACCACTGTCTGAAAAACGGTCCGTATTCACCCGACCGATCCGGGTAGGTGTCGGTGTGGGCTTTTGCAGCTTCTGAAGAACAAATTACAGGCCACGCAGCCATCGCCTCTCGCAATATTTCAGGCATCTTAACGGCAATGATTTTGGCACCGAGTATTTCCATCACTCGGACAGCATCGGCGACCGCGGAAGAAAAATCAGGGTGCATGTCCTCCGAGGCATAGTTTTCGTCGAATCCGAGACGGAGACCCTCAACAGATTGGCCAACATCGGCAGTCATGTAATCGACTGGCTGCATTAACGATGTGGGATCGAGTGGGTCGTGTCCGGAAATTGCTTGCATGACGTAGCCTGCGTCCACAGCTGACCTGGTGAGGGGGCCTACGTGATCGAGCGATGCCGCGAGGTCCATGACTCCATGTCTGCTGACTCGTCCCCAAGTTGGCTTTAGTCCGACGGTTCCACACACCGCTGCTGGATGCCGGATCGAACCACCGGTATCGCTCCCAAGTGTTGCGAATGCCAAACCGGCTGCGGTTGCCGCACCTGATCCAGAGGATGAAGCTCCAGGCCAATGGGATTCTTTCCAGGGATTCTCAGGGAACTGTAGCTTCGGGTTATATCCACCCATTGCACCCTCGGTCATGTTCAACTTGCCCAGAAGAACCGAGCCGGCTTCACGCAGTTTGGTAACCACAGTTGCATCGTTGTCCGGAACGTTATCCTGGAAAACTGCCGAACCACCCATCGTCGTGATTCCGGTGGTGTTGCACAGATCCTTGACAGCGATTGGTATTCCATGAAGCGGTCCCCGATACACTCCGTCAGCAATTTCAGCATCAGCTCGTTCCGCCTGCTCGAGTGCCAACTCAGGTGTGACCGTGGCGTAAGACCTAATTTTGCTGTCCAGGTTTTCGATTCGGTCGAGCATTAATTTTGTTAGCTCTACCGAACTAATCTCTCGCGATTTGATTCGAGCGGAAACTGTTTCGATTGTCTCGTAGTGGAGTGGTTCGAATGGGTTGGACATGTGCGGAATAAACTCGAAGATGGATTTATGGAGTTGGCAATTCACGGTAGGGACCAAGCCGAGCCGCGATCACAGGTCCCCCGTGGTTGTGCCTACTGAAAGTTCGCAGTGATGGTCGAAGCGTGAAACCGGGATTCTCCCAGTCCTCTACCTCGCATCTCTCTGCCCACTCGTTGTAGAACCTAATCATGGAGTCTGCACGTTCCTTTTCGTTGTTGATCAGATCGTTCAACTCTGTCCTGTCGTCTCGAATGTTGTACAACTCCCAGACCGCCCTCGAATCTGGATCAGAGGGATCACCGATTTCGCTGACTAATTTCCAGTCACCCATTCGCACCGCACGATTTCCCTCGTGTTCCCAGGCAATTGGTTTGTCACGTTCCCAGCCGTTGCCTGACAGTGCACCAGAAAACGATTCACCTTCATGCGGCTTAATATCTTTTCCTTTGAAGGTCGAAGGGTAAGATGCACCTGCAATATCGATGATGGTGGCGTTGATATCGATGATGTGCGCAGGGTTGTTAAACACTGTTCCCGCGTTTTTTACGCCTTCCGGCCAACTCACGATGAATGGCGTAGAAATGCCGCCTTCATGCGTGTAGTGCTTGAACAGCCTGAATGGAGTGTTGTTGACGTTCGCCCATGCGATATCAACGCTTGCGAACGTGTCCGGTGGTCCAGGTTCAATGTCAGGGCTATTACCAGTCCTGACCACCCGACCATCAACGGTAGGGTAGTTGTATCGAGATGGGTCTGGGGTCGGGCCATCTTCTGCCAGCAATTCGGCGCACCCGCCGTTATCTGCAAGGAACATTATTACGGTGTTGTCGAATTCACCTGACTCCCGAAGCTTGTCGACAAGCTGGCCGATACCGCGGTCCACCTGTTCTACCTGGGCTGCATAAACAGCCATTTGGACGTCACGCCATTCCTTGTGTGCTTCTTCGTCCCAGGGCGCGACGTCGGATTCACGGGGAGAAATGTCCCACCTCGGATCGACCATCCCCATCCCTCGCTGGGACTCATGTCGATTCAGACGAGTTTCGTCCCACCCCTTCATGTATTTGCCACGATATTTTTCTATGTCCTCTTCCCAGGCATGCAATGGCCAGTGAGGAGCAGTGAACGCCATGTACAGGAAGAATGGTTCGGATCGGTGAACTGCGTCATCGACAAACTGGGTAGCTTTTGCGGCGATAGCGTCGGTGAAGTGGTAGTCAGTGGTTTCAACGCTGATTCTGGTTAGATCATCCATCAGCATATTCGGGTTGTAATAACTTCCACCGCCCGAGAGAATTCCGTAAAACCTGTCGAATCCTCGTCCACGAGGGGATGGGTATCCGGGCATGTCCGGGTACCACCCGTCTGGCAATCCTGATTGTTCGCCACCTACATGCCACTTACCAGTCATTAGAGTTCGATAGCCGGCAGTTTTCAGCACCTCGGCAATCGTCACACAGTTTTCGTTCAGGTAACCCTGGTAAGCGGGAACACCTAGGTCGTTGATCATGTGACCAATGCCAGCCTGCTGAGGATTTAGTCCGGTTAGTAGGGCAGCGCGTGAGGGACAGCAGCGGGCAGAGTTGTACATCTGCGTGAACTTCATTCCACTTGCCGCGAGTGAATCGAGGTTCGGAGTTCGAATTTCCGATCCGAAACACCCGAGGTCAGACCACCCAAGGTCATCAGCCATAATCAAAACGATGTTTGGCTTCTTGGTAGTCGATCGATCGTGATTTGTTGTCATGTGACCTGCCTGCTGCTTTGCTTACGAATAGGCGGCACTTTACCCGAATCCCTTTGTCATCGAACCCGATTCGGTGGTGCGATGTGCTAACTTCCGCCAGGATCAGTTTTGAGTTTCGGAGACCAGATTGAGTAACAAGTTCGACACGATAGTTGTTGGCGTTGGTGGCATGGGAAGCGCGACGGTCTATCACCTGGCATCGCGCGGGCAACGCGTTCTGGGGCTAGAAAAATTTGATATTCCGCATGCTGAGGGTTCCTCGCATGGAGTGAACAGAATTATTCGCTTGGCTTACTACGAGCATCCTTCGTACGTACCGCTGTTGCGTCGCGCGTACGAACTTTGGGAGGAAATCCAGCAAAGCGCAGGGGAACAACTCTTGTTCAAAATCGGATCTATTGACACAGCCCCTTCTGGTCATGAAGTGTTTGAAAGGTCACTGCAGTCGTGCTTGATCCACGATATTCCACACGAAGTTTTGGATCACAACGAAATCAACACCCGATTCCCCGGATACAACATGCCATCAGGGCACATGGGTTTGTATCAGCGCGACGGAGGATTTGTACTCTCCGAACGGTCGATCGTCGCCTACGTCAATGCAGCGCTTGGCGAAGGCGCCGAGGTTCACGCTCGTGAGTCGGTAATTGAATGGGAAACGGAGGGCGATGGAGTGACGGTAAAAACTGATCGAGGTAGTTACAAGGCTGATCGATTAGTGTTCACCTCTGGAGCATGGACTTCGGGCCTGCTTCCTGAGCTTTCTCATCTGGCGGTTCCAGAGCGACAAGTGCTCGCCTGGCTGCAAGTCGATAAACCATCATACTTTCACCCCAAGAACTTCCCTGTGTTCAACGCCTACTTCGATGAAGGGCGTTACTACGGCTTCCCGGAGTATAGTATTCCCGGCTTCAAAATCGGTCGATATCACCATCTTGAACAGGACGTCGATCCAGACGAGATGCTCAACAACGTCACTGTTGAGGACGAGGATATCCTGCGTATTGCCGCAGCTAAATACTTCCCGGGTGGGAACGGTAATTTGATGTCGCTCAAGACGTGCATGTTCACGAACACACCCGATGAACACTTTATACTCGACATATTGCCAGATAAGCCTCAGGTAAGTGTTGCGGCAGGGTTTAGTGGACATGGCTTCAAATTCGCCAGCGTTGTTGGAGAAATAATGGCTGATCTGGCGATGTACAAGAGGACCGAGCATGAAATCAACCTGCTCAGGCTGACACGTTTTTAATTACAGCCATCCCTATTGCACTTCTAGGAGTTTCTCAATCCCTCTAACCGTAGTAGCTAAACACTAATGATTTCATGATGTGCTTGTGATCGCTGTACAGACACTTTCAATTTTGCATGCTGATGCACTGGAGCCCGGTGCTTTATTTCTGCGTCTATTCCGGTGAACTAAGAACCAGATCTACCTGAGGACTCTGGCTGCGAGGATTAGGCGCTGAAAACATGAAAGCATTCGATCCTTCAGTATGAATCACTTCGATGCCGAAAGTGTCCAGCACTTCGATCCATTGACAATGGATAGCTTCAGAGCCGGCCACATTCAGAATTTTGATCAGATCGCAGTACCTGTTGTGATGGCATTCCGGAGGTTTTGAGTCAGATGACTAAATGTCCTAAGTCGGTTTACACTCACCGAAATTTGTTGAAAAAATCGGCGTTACGTGATATACGATCAGCTTCATTAAGACCAAGGCTAAGTAAAGTTCAGAGGTAAACTCACTTGATAGCTGGAATAAGGGATAAACGCTTGAATTACCGAGCAATGTTGGTAACGGCTTCGGCGTTTCTAGCACTGGTCTTTTTCGGTTGTTCTTCAGGGAGCGAAAAGGTCGAAGAGTCACAAGCAATCGCTCCCAGCGCGACTGCTTCGGCACCCAGTCCGACTGCTACGTCTGTTTCTTCTCCCACAGATGAAAACCCAATCTCTAAAAATATAGAAGCGTCTGCAACCCCTCAGCCGACTGCAACCGCTCAACCCACCGCTACATCCAGTCTGACTGCAACTCCAACACCGACTGCAACTCCCACGCCCGAGCCGCTCACCAACGTTTACAGCAAATATGGTTTCACGGTTCAGCTCGATCAGGACTCCTCATTCGCAAATTCGAATCTAGTTATCGATGGATGGACGGAGCCAGATGCTGATACTTCTCAAGGTTTGATGAAATTCAACTATAACGGAGCTGATGTGGTCATTTTCTGGCAACCAGATCAGGGTGATGATGATGAACTTATCAACTTCACCTACCAACTTCAGCTTTTGGGGAATCCGGGCTCGCTCACACCTCTAAACAGAGGGGATCTCACTGTGGACGGAAATGAGGGAGAATATTCTGGATTCTTGCGCACGGACAACTCAGGTGGAGACGCCACCGGTGGCATTATTGGAGCATGGACGTGTAGAGATTCAGGCTCTCAATTTTCAATGACTGCCACGGGCAATGACTCTACTGCCCTACAAATTAGATTCGACAGGATTGTTTTAGGTTTTATCTGTTCGACGGGGTCATAAAACGATGTTGTATCAGTCGGTTTCAAACGCTATTTCTAGTCGTATTTTGGCTGCTATCGCAGTTGGAATTCTGATTTTTGCTCCGGCATCTCCGGTACTCGCTGACGGACATGATCAGCCACCTCCTCCAGGTGACTTCAACAATGAGCCACCTCCTCCAGGTGACTTCAACAATGAGCCACCTCCTCCAGGTGACTTCAACAATGAGCCACCTCTTCCAGGTGACTTCAACAATGAGCCACCTCTTCCAGGTGACTTCAACAATGAGCCACCTCCTTTAGTTGACCCTGGAGCTGACCAATTCCAGAACTTCGATCCATCGGCAATGGGTGGTTTCGGAGCTGACCAATTCCAGAACTTCGATCCATCGGCAATGGGTGGTTTCGGAGCAGAGCACATCCAGAACTTCGATCCATCGGCAATGGGTGGTTTCGGAGCTGACCAATTCCAGAACTTCGATCCATCGGCAATGGGTGGTTTTGGAGCAGAGCACATCCAGAACTTCGATCCATCGGCAAT
>Ga0255770_10003798_pt1 | contig 12876 bp, 6 predicted proteins | sample 071ome_22_FD_179968 | JGI IMG/M metagenome (GOLD analysis project Ga0255770, IMG submission 179968) | Coastal salt marsh microbial communities from the Groves Creek Marsh, Skidaway Island, Georgia - 071404AT metaG (version 2) | ecosystem: Environmental > Aquatic > Marine > Intertidal zone > Salt... | reverse complement strand
TCACCACCATAGGCTTCCGCGCAAACCTTGGTCAGCGCTGCTGTCAACGTCGTCTTGCCATGGTCTACGTGACCAATCGTGCCTACGTTGACGTGTACCTTATTTCTTTCGAATTTTTCCTTCGCCACAATATTTCTCCTCTTACCTTAATCTTAAAAAATTCCAGAATTATCAAGCATTGCTGTTGATGATGCCCTCGGCGATATTCGCAGGCACTTCAGCATACTTCTTGAATTCCATTGTATAAGTTGCACGGCCCTGGGTTGCTGAACGCAAATCAGTGGCGTAACCAAACATTTCGGACAGAGGCACTTCAGCGGTAATAACCTTGCCACTGGAAGTGTCTTCCATACCGCCAACCATACCGCGACGACGGTTAAGATCTCCCATCACGTCACCCATGTAGTCTTCCGGAGTAACGACCTCAACGGCCATCACAGGCTCAAGCAGAGCAGGATCCGCCAACAGTGCGCCCTTCTTGAGCGCCAGAGATCCAGCGATCTTGAACGCCATTTCACTGGAGTCCACATCGTGGAAAGATCCATCGTACAGAGTGACCTTCATGGCCAAAAGCGGGTAGCCCGCCAAACAGCCATTCTGCATCTGCTCTTGCACGCCCTTGTCTACCGCAGGGATGTATTCCTTGGGAACCACACCACCTACGATTGCATTTTCGAACTGGTACTCTTCATCTGGATCAACCGGTTCCAGACGCAGCCACACGTGACCATGCTGACCACGACCACCGGACTGTTTAACATGCTTGCCTTCGACCTCAACGGCCTTGCGAATAGTTTCGCGGTAGGCTACCTGTGGCTTACCGATGTTTGCCTCGACCGAGAACTCACGGCGCATACGATCGACTAGTACATCCAGGTGAAGCTCACCCATACCAGAGATAATGGTCTGGCCTGACTCTTCGTCGGTAGCAACACGGAAAGAAGGGTCTTCCTGGGCCAGTTTGCCCAATGCAATACCCATTTTTTCCTGATCAGCTTTGGATTTAGGCTCAACAGCAACCGAGATTACCGGATCCGGGAAGTCCATCTTCTCCAGAGTAACAATATGGTCGGGACTACACAGGGTCTCTCCTGTGGTTACGTCCTTCAGACCGATCGCAGCAGCGATATCGCCAGCCAACACTTCCTTGATCTCTTCGCGGGAGTTGGCGTGCATCTGCACCATACGACCTACACGTTCTTTCTTATGCTTCAACGGGTTGTAGACCGAATCGCCCGAATTCAAGGTACCGGAATAGACGCGGAAGAAAGTCAGCGTTCCCACATAGGGATCGGTAGCGATCTTGAAAGCCAGGGATGCAAAGGGCGCATCGTCTTTCACTTCGCAGGTAATCGGCTCGCCTGCTTCGTTAACACCTTCGATCGCCTTCACCTCAGTTGGAGATGGCATGTAGTCAACTACCGCATCCAGCACAGCTTGCACACCTTTGTTCTTGAATGCAGAGCCACACAGGACCGGAACAATCTCATTGGCCAGAGTACGGATTCGAATGCCTTTCATGATGTCCTTTTCCGAGAGCTCGCCCTCTTCGAGGTATTTTTCCATCAACTCTTCGTTGGCCTCGGCAGCACTTTCCACCATCTCTTCGTGCCACTTTTCACACTCTGCCTGCAGGTCAGCAGGAATGTCCTGATACTCAAAAGTCGTACCCTGGTCTTCTTCGTTCCAGATGATTGACTTCATCTTCACCAGGTCGATTACGCCTTTGAATTCATCCTCTGCACCGATAGCCAGCTGCAGGGGAACAGCCTTTGCACCCAGACGATCTTTCATCTGTTGCACAACTTTCAGGAAGTCTGCTCCGGCCCGGTCCATCTTGTTCACAAATACCATGCGAGGCACTTCGTAACGATTGGCCTGACGCCATACAGTTTCAGTCTGTGGCTGCACACCGGACGAAGCACAAAGAACTACCACGGCACCATCGAGTACACGCAGCGAACGCTCCACCTCAATAGTGAAGTCAACGTGTCCCGGAGTATCGATGATGTTGATGCGGTGCTCATCGTACTGGTTATCCATTCCATTCCAGAAACAGGTAGTCGCCGCAGAAGTAATGGTGATTCCGCGCTCCTGCTCCTGCTCCATCCAGTCCATAACAGCCGCACCGTCATGTACCTCACCGATCTTGTGAGAAATACCGGTATAGAACAGTACACGCTCTGTAGTGGTGGTCTTGCCCGCATCCACGTGCGCGGCAATACCGATATTGCGATAACGGCTCAGGGGGTGTTTTCTAGCCACAGCTTTACCCTCAATAATTAAATTCAGTTAGATTCGATTTAGAAACGATAGTGTGAGAAGGCGCGGTTGGCTTCAGCCATACGGTGCACATCTTCACGTTTTCTTACGGCGCTACCACGACCTTCTGCAGCATCTACGATTTCGCCTGCGAGACGCAGAACCATGGATTTCTCACCACGGGCGCGGGAATGCTCTACCAGCCAGCGCATAGCCAGGGCATTGCGACGCTCGGCGCGCACTTCCACGGGAACCTGGTAAGTAGCACCACCTACACGGCGAGATTTAACCTCGACCATGGGCGCGATGGCATCCAGGGCTTTCTCAAAAGTTTCGAGGGGATCGGAACTACTCTTCTCGGCTACGATGTCCAGGGCACCGTACACGATCTTTTCGGCAACAGACTTCTTGCCGTCGACCATGACGTGGTTCATGAACTTCGCGAGGATTTTTGATCCGAATTTTGGATCAGGCAAAACTTCACGCTTTGCCACAACTCTTCTTCTAGGCATAGGAGACCTCTATGTTTATTCAGGTTTTTCCGGGATCCGCAGCGAGTCTGCGTTGAGACTGTGTACCCGGCCTTACTCAAATCCCAACACATTGTTTTAAGAGCCGTGTCGAGTCGCGCAATCCTTACGCTTGTAGTTGGCTCTTGTAGATGGGTGTGTGAAATAGGGACAGATTTATTTTTGGGAAAATAAATCTGTCCCTATTTCACACACCCATTTTAAATTCTTACTTAGGACGCTTGGCGCCGTATTTGGAACGACGCTGCTTACGATCGGCAACGCCTGAGGTATCGAGGCTGCCGCGAACGGTGTGATAGCGCACACCCGGCAAATCCTTCACACGACCACCGCGGATCAGGACCACGGAGTGCTCCTGCAGGTTGTGGCCTTCACCACCAATGTAGGAGGTTACTTCGTAGCCATTAACCAGGCGCACACGACATACCTTGCGCAGAGCAGAGTTCGGCTTCTTTGGTGTGGTGGTATACACACGAGTACAAACGCCGCGCTTCTGGGGCGAGCGCTGCAGGGCAGGCACGTCGCTCTTGACGACCTTGCTCTTGCGGGGCTTGCGGACTAGCTGGTTGATTGTTGCCATTTTGGTAAAAGTACCCTTCTATTTTTGTCTTTAATCGAATGCCACATCGGGCAGGTCGATCAAGGAGGCGAGAGTTTAATGATCTCGACCTCCGGAGTCAACCTTCTCAAATCTCAATTTTGGGCCTGAAATGCCCGAAATCCGGGCATTTCAGGCGTTTTCAGCCTTACTCTTCGGCCTGTTCAGCCGAATTTTCGCTGGCTTCCACCGTCTCGGCCAGGGCTTCACTCAGCGCCGCTTCCACGTCGCTGGCGCTGATTCCCTCACCGTCGGATTCCTCGGCAGCCATTTTCTTGCGATTTTCGTGGTAGGCCAGGCCTGTTCCGGCCGGAATCAAGCGTCCCACAACCACGTTTTCCTTCAGCCCGCGCAGGAAGTCACGCTTGCCGGTAACCGCCGCTTCCGTGAGAACACGAGTGGTCTCCTGGAACGACGCCGCCGAAATGAAGGACTCGGTCGCTAGGGAAGCCTTGGTGATACCCAGCAGCATGCGGTCGAAACGTGCGAGCTGTTTGTCTTCCTTCTCCAACTCGTCGTTGATTTCCAGAATCTGGGTATAAGTCAGCTGTTCGCCCTTGATCAGGTTGGAATCACCCGGATCGGTGATCTCAACCTTGCGCAGCATCTGGCGAACGATCACTTCGATGTGCTTGTCGTTGATACGCACACCCTGTAATCGGTATACATCCTGAACCTCGTTCACGATGTACTGGGCCAGCGCCTCCACACCCTTCAGGCGCAGGATATCGTGAGGTGCGGGCGGTCCTTCAGAAACCACCTCTCCCTTTTCGATATGCTCACCCTCGAATACGGTCATGGTACGCCACTTCGGAATCAGGGTTTCGTAATGGTCTGAGCCATCGATCGGGTTCACACCATCTTTCGGTGTAATAACCAGACGTCGCTTGCCTTTTGTTTCCTTACCGAAGCTGACGGTACCGGAGATTTCAGCCAGAATCGCAGGCTCTTTCGGCTTACGGGCTTCGAACAGGTCGGCAACACGCGGCAGACCACCGGTGATGTCACGAGTCTTCGAACCTTCCTGCGGAATACGCGCGATTACGTCACCGATGTTAAGATTGGCTCCGTCCTTCAAGCTGATGATCGCGTTCGCTGGCAGGAAGTAGTGAGCAGGTACGGTAGTACCCGGCAGACATACATCCTTGCCCTTACCATCCAGTACCCGGATAGCGGGACGCAATTCTTTCGCTGCAGAGGAACGTTCAGCAGGATCGATAACAGACCAGGTGGTGAGACCAGTGATCTCGTCAGTCTGCTCACGTACGGTAATGCCCTCTTCCATCGCCTCGAAGGCAACCTTACCAGCCACTTCAGATACGATCGGGTGAGTGTGTGGATCCCAGGTAGCAACCAGCTGACCGGCCTCAACTTCCTTCTTGGATCCAACAACAATCGTCGCACCGTAGGGCAGCTTGTACAGCTCCTTCTCACGGCCATTGGTGTCGTTCACGATCAGTTCGCCGGAACGGGACACTACAACCAGCTCGCCCTTCACGTTCTCAACAGTCTTCATGTTGTTCAGGTGAATGGTACCGGTGTTCTTGACCTGTACACTGTCAGAGGCTGTCGCTCGGGATGCCGCACCACCGATGTGGAAGGTACGCATGGTCAGCTGTGTACCCGGCTCACCGATTGACTGCGCTGCGATAACGCCCACAGCCTCACCGACATTGGCCAGATGGCCCCGGGCGAGGTCACGGCCGTAGCACTGGCTGCAGATACCGAAACGGGTTTCACAGGTGATTGGAGAGCGCACATAAACCTGGTCGACACCCTGGGTTTCCAGCTTCTCAACCATACGCTCGTTAATCAGCGTGCCGGCTTCGGCAATCAATTCGCCGGTTTCATCGTGCAGCACATCCGCTGCCAGTACACGACCCAGTACGCGATCACCCAGTGGTGCAATGATGTCACCACCCTCGATGATCGGAGACATGTGCAGGCCTTCCTTCGTGCCGCAGTCGTCTTCAGTGATTACCAGGTCCTGGGAAATATCGACCAGTCGACGGGTCAGGTAACCGGAGTTAGCGGTCTTCAGGGCGGTATCGGCAAGACCCTTCCGCGCACCGTGCGTGGAAGTGAAGTATTGGGATACGTTCAGACCCTCACGGAAGTTCGCAGTGATCGGCGTCTCGATGATAGAGCCATCAGGACGCGCCATCAGACCACGCATACCGGCAAGCTGACGAATCTGCGCGGGGGAGCCTCGGGCACCGGAGTCGGCGTACACGTACACCGAGTTGAATGATTCCTGCAGCTCTTCCTCTCCGTCCTTGTTGATAACAGGTTCTGTAGAGAGCCCTTCCATCATGGACTTGGCCACGATGTCGTTGGCACGGGACCAGATATCGATCACCTTGTTGTACTTCTCGCCCTGGGTTACCAGGCCGGAAGCAAACTGGGATTCGATCTCTGCCACTTCGGAATTAGCCTGATCGATGATCTTGGCCTTCTCTTCCGGAATTGCGAAGTCGTTTACGCCGATGGAGGAACCGGAACGCGTGGAATACTTGTAACCGGTGTACATCAGCTGGTCGGCGAAGATTACCGTCTCTTTCAGGCCCACGTTGCGATAACAGGCATTGAGAATGGCGGAGATTGGCTTCTTCGACATCTTCTGGTTGACCATGGAGAATGGCAGACCTTCCGGAACGATATCGAACAGCAGTACTCGACCCACCGTGGTATCCACGATGCCCGTGCTGTATTCCTTCTCGCCCGCTTCGTTGAGCGCGCAATCGGTAATACGAACCTTGATGCGTGCCTGCAGGTGGGCATTGCCGGACTCATAGGCGCGCAGCACTTCCTTCGCATTGGCGAATATCATGCCCTCGCCCTTGGCGTTAACGCGCTCGCGAGTCATGTAGTACAGGCCCAGTACCACGTCCTGGGAAGGTACGATGATGGGTTCACCGTTGGCCGGTGCCAGGATGTTGTTGGTGGACATCATCAGGGTACGGGCTTCCAGCTGGGCTTCCAGGGTCAGGGGTACGTGTACCGCCATCTGGTCACCGTCGAAGTCAGCGTTGTAGGCCGCACACACCAGTGGATGCAGCTGGATCGCCTTACCTTCAATCAGCACTGGCTCGAATGCCTGGATGCCGAGACGGTGCAGCGTTGGTGCACGGTTCAGCAGTACCGGGTGCTCACGGATCACCTCGGCCAGGATATCCCAGACTTCGGCGGTTTCCCGCTCCACCATCTTCTTGGCAGCCTTGATGGTAGTAGCCAGGCCACGACGCTCAAGCTTGCCGAAGATGAATGGCTTGAACAATTCCAGGGCCATCTTCTTGGGCAATCCACACTGGTGCAGTTTCAGGGTAGGACCTACCACGATCACGGAACGACCGGAGTAGTCCACACGCTTACCCAGCAGGTTCTGACGGAAACGACCCTGCTTACCCTTGATCATGTCAGCCAGGGACTTCAGGGGACGCTTGTTGGAGCCAGTGATGGCACGGCCGCGACGGCCGTTGTCCAGCAGTGCATCGACCGCTTCCTGCAGCATGCGCTTTTCGTTGCGCACGATGATGTCGGGTGCGTTCAGGTCCAGCAATCGCTTCAGACGGTTGTTACGGTTGATAACCCGGCGATACAGATCGTTCAGGTCAGAAGTCGCGAAACGGCCGCCGTCGAGAGGCACCAGCGGACGCAGATCCGGTGGCAGGACTGGCAACACATTCATCACCATCCACTCGGGCTTATTGCCGGATTCGACGAAAGCCTCCAGCAGCTTCAGGCGCTTGGAAAGCTTCTTCAGCTTGGTCTCGGAATTGGTCTGGGGAATCTCTTCACGCAGGCGTGAGGCTTCCGCCTCCACATCCATGTCGTTCATAAGTTCCTGAACGGCTTCCGCGCCCATCTTGGCTTCGAATTCATCGCTGAACTCTTCCATGGCTTCGTAGTACTGCTCATCTGTGAGAAGTTGACCGCGCTCCAGGGTAGTCATACCCGGATCGGTTACCACGAAAGACTCGAAATACAGGATGCGCTCGATATCACGCAGGGTCATATCCAGCAGCAGGCCGATTCGGGAAGGCAGTGACTTCAGGAACCAGATGTGGGCAACCGGGCTGGCCAGTTCGATATGGCCCATGCGCTCACGTCGAACCTTGGACAGAGCCACTTCCACGCCACACTTCTCGCAGATCACACCGCGATGCTTGAGGCGCTTGTACTTGCCACACAGACACTCGTAGTCTTTTACCGGACCAAAGATCTTGGCACAGAACAACCCGTCTCTCTCGGGCTTGAACGTTCTGTAGTTAATGGTTTCAGGCTTCTTCACCTCACCAAAAGACCACGCCCTGATCATCTCGGGCGATGCCAGACCGATACGAATAGAATCGAACTCGTCTGACTGTGACTGAGATTTCAATAAACCTAGTAGGTCTTTCATTCTATTTCCTCCGCTGATCGCCCCAGGGCAATCAGGCTTCGATAATCAAATTTCGTTTTAAACTGGTGTTCTTGTACTGATGACTGGATTGCCAGCTTATTCGCTGACATCCAGTTCCATATCAATCCCGAGAGATCGGATTTCCTTAACCAGTACATTGAATGATTCCGGCATGGCCGGCTCCATTCGGTGATCACCATCAACGATGTTCTTGTACATCTTGGTGCGTCCAGCCACGTCATCGGACTTCACAGTGAGCATTTCCTGCAGAGTGTAAGCCGCGCCATAAGCTTCCAGCGCCCACACTTCCATCTCACCGAATCGTTGACCACCAAATTGCGCCTTACCACCGAGCGGCTGCTGGGTAACAAGGCTGTAAGAACCTGTTGAACGAGCGTGCATCTTGTCATCAACCAGGTGGTTCAGCTTGAGCATATACATGATGCCCACTGTGACCTTCTGGTCGAACGCGTCACCGGTACGTCCATCAAACAGGGTGACCTGGCCGCTTTCGTCCATGTCAGCCAGTTCCAGCATCTGCTTGATTTCAGTTTCTGCGGCACCGTCGAACACCGGCGTTGCCATCGGCACGCCGCCGCGCAGGTTGCCTGCCAGCTCGTACAACTCTTCTTCCGAGAAGGACTTGATGTCTTCCGTGCGCTCACCGATTGAGTTGTAGACATCGGTGATCAGCTTACGCATCTCGGTGACTTTGACCTGGGCATCAATCGCCCTGCCGATCTTTTCACCGAGCCCCTTCGCTGCCGCACCCAGGTGCGTTTCCAGAATCTGACCCACGTTCATTCGCGAAGGCACACCCAGCGGATTCAATACGATATCAACCGGTACACCCTGCTCGTCGTAAGGCATATCTTCTTCTGGCATTACTACAGAGATAACACCCTTGTTTCCATGGCGTCCCGCCATCTTGTCGCCAGGCTGGATGGTGCGCTTGATCGCCAGGTAAACCTTGACGATTTTCAGCACCCCAGGAGCCAGGTCATCGCCCTGGGTAAGCTTCTTCTTCTTGTCTTCGAAGCGCTCATCCAGCTCAACACGGCGTTCCTTGAGTTGTTCCTCGGCACGCTCGAGCTGGTTGTTCATGGCTTCGTTAGACATACGCAGCTTGAACCAGTCTTCGCGTGGCAGTGCACTCAGGTAGTCCTTGGTTACCTTCTGGCCTTTCTTCAGCTTCGGCCCACCGGCTACAACCTTGCCCACCAGTGCCTTTTCCAGACGCTCGTAGGTGGCATCCTCAACGATTCGGTATTCATCGTTGATGTCCTTGCGAACCTGCGCCAGTTGCATCTCTTCGATTTCAATGGCGCGCTGGTCTTTCTCCAGACCATCGCGGGTGAAGACCTGCACGTCGATGACGGTGCCTTTCACACTGGTCGGTACGCGCAAGGAAGTATCCTTCACGTCGGACGCCTTCTCGCCAAAGATCGCTCGCAGCAGTTTCTCTTCCGGAGTCAGCTGGGTCTCACCCTTCGGTGTCACCTTGCCAACCAGGATATCGCCGGCACCGACCTCAGCACCGATATACACGATGCCGGACTCGTCCAGCTTGCTCAGCGCGCCTTCACCCACATTGGGGATGTCGGCGGTGATCTCTTCAGAACCCAGCTTGGTGTCACGAGCGACACAGGTCAGCTCCTGGATGTGGATACTGGTGAATCGGTCTTCCTTCACCACACGCTCGGAGATGAGGATGGAGTCCTCGAAGTTGTAACCATTCCAGGGCATGAACGCGATGCGCATATTCTGGCCCAGTGCCAACTCGCCCATATCGATGGACGGACCGTCGGCCAGGATGTCACCACGCTGAACCACGTCACCGTCCTTGACCAGAGGCTTCTGGCTGATACAGGTGTTCTGGTTGGAACGGGTGTACTTGGTGAGGTTGTAGATATCCACACCTGCTTCACCGGCATCTGTCTCTTCATCGTTAACCTTGACGATGATTCGACCCGCATCCACGCTCTCGATCACACCACCCCGGAACGCGACAACACACACGCCAGAATCGCGCGCCACGTTACGCTCCATACCGGTACCGACCAGGGGCTTCTCAGTCTTGAGGGTAGGCACAGCCTGGCGTTGCATGTTGGAACCCATCAATGCGCGGTTAGCATCGTCGTGCTCCAGGAATGGAATCAGGGCCGCTGCAACAGACACCATCTGTTGAGGAGCCACGTCCATGTAGTCGATCTCATCTTTGGGCTTGAGAGTTGTCTCACCCTTGTAGCGAACCGTGACCAGGTCATCCACGAAAGCGCCCTTCTTGTCGAGCGGCGCAGAAGCCTGGGCGATCACGAAATCGCTCTCGTCGATCGCCGACAGGAAATCGATCTCGTCAGTTACCTTGTTGTTCACGACCTTGCGATAGGGACTTTCCAGGAAGCCGTAATCGTTAGTGCGTGCATAGGTTGCCAGGGAGTTGATCAAACCAATGTTTGGCCCTTCCGGCGTTTCAATCGGACATACCCGGCCGTAGTGAGTCGGGTGTACGTCACGTACCTCGAAGCCCGCGCGCTCGCGGGTCAGACCACCTGGTCCAAGAGCAGAAACACGACGCTTGTGAGTCACCTCGGACAGCGGGTTATTCTGGTCCATGAACTGGGACAGCTGGCTGGAACCAAAGAATTCCTTGATGGCAGCGGCGACCGGCTTGGCATTGATCATGTCCTGAGGCATCAGGCCTTCGGAATCGGCCATGCTCAGGCGTTCCTTGACCGCGCGCTCTACACGCACCAGGCCGACACGGAACTGGTTCTCCGCCATTTCACCCACGGAACGGATGCGACGGTTACCCAGGTGATCGATGTCATCCACGGAACCGAAACCGTTACGAATACCGACCAGAGTCTTGAGCACATCGACGATGTCGGAAGTATCCAGTACAGGATTACCCTCGGACTCGGGACGACCCAGGCGACGGTTGAACTTCATGCGACCAACCGCAGACAGGTCATAACGCTCTGGGGAGAAGAACAGGTTGGAGAACAGATTCTCTGCAGACTCCTTCGTTGGCGGCTCGCCCGGACGCATCATGCGATAGATCTCAACCATGGCTTCCAGTTGGGAAGTGGTGTTGTCGATGCGCAGAGTGTCGGAAACGAAAGGACCACAATCCAGATCGTTCGTGTAAATAGTCTGGAAGCTCTCGATTCCCTTCTCGTAGAAACCGCCCAGCATATCCTCGGTGATTTCTGCGTTACAGGGGTAGAGCACTTCACCGGTTTCTTTATCGATCACATCGGCAGCCAGCGAGTTACCGACCAGGAAGTCATGGCTTACTTCCAGGGTGCTCAGCTTGGCTTGCTCCATCTGACGGATATGGCGAGAAGTAATACGACGACCTTCTTCGACGATTACCTTGCCCTTCTTGTCATTGACGGGGAATGTGAGTACATCACCGCGCAGACGCGCAGGAACCAGTTCCAGTTCCACAACTGGCTCTTTGCCATGCTTGATATTGAAGGTATTGTTCTCGTAGAACATCTCGAGAATTTCCTGGGAATTAAAGCCCAGGGCGCGCAGCAGTACTGTGGCAGGCAGCTTCCTGCGACGGTCGATACGCACGTACACCAGATCCTTGGGATCAAATTCGAAATCCAGCCAGGAACCACGGTAAGGAATCACCCGGGCTGAATACAACAACTTACCGGAGCTGTGAGTCTTGCCACGATCGTGATCGAAGAACACACCAGGCGAACGGTGAAGCTGGGAAACAACGACGCGCTCTGTGCCGTTGATCACGAAGGTGCCGGAATCGGTCATCAATGGGATTTCACCCATGTAGACTTCCTGCTCCTTGATGTCCTTGATAGTCTGCGTGGTGGATTCCTTATCATAAAGAATCAGGCGAACCTTCACCCGCAGTGAAACAGAATAGGTTGAACCTCGTAACTGACATTCCTTAACATCGAATGCAGGCTTGCCCAACTCGTAGCTTACATACTCGAGTACCGCTTTACCCGAATAGCTGACGATGGGAAATACAGATTTGAATGCGGCGTGCAGGCCCTGATCCACAAGCTCCTCGGCAGGAGTGCCCTGCTGAGTGAATTGTCGATAGGAATCGATCTGAATGGACAACAGGTAAGGGATGTCCATAGCGCTTGGCAGTTTGCCAAAATTCTTGCGAATGCGCTTTTTCTCTGTATAGGAATAGGCCATGAGTTTGTTCCTAGCAATAAATACTGTCTTCTGGTTTCTTGCGGCGTCTTTGCCCTGTTTTCAGGACGGTGACGACGTCTTGCCTGCTTCTTGCTGCTAATCAGCGCCTGCGTGCTCTGGCGCCAAAGCAATAAATCTTAAACACAGCAACACATCGAACCCGGGATCACCGGATTCGATGCGTCTGTGAGTTCCTGCGTTCGCTTATTACTTAAGCTCAACAGTCGCGCCAGCTTCTTCCAGAGCCTTCTTGGCTTCTTCGGCTTCAGCTTTGGGAGCAGCTTCCTTAACAGTGGAAGGTGCGCCGTCAACCAGCTCCTTGGCTTCTTTCAGGCCCAGGCCTGTGATAGAGCGAACCGCTTTAATGACGTTTACTTTCTTATCGCCAGCAGAGGCCAGAACGATGTCGAACTCGTCCTTCTCTTCGGCGGCGGCAGCATCACCACCGGCAGCGGCTACAGGAGCAGCGGCAACGGCAGCAGCGGCAGAAACGCCAAACTTTTCTTCCATTGCTTCAACCAGCTGGACTACGTCCATTACTGACATTTCAGCAATTGCATTCAAAACTTCTTCTGTTGATAGAGACATGAGTCTTATCTCCTACTTGGTAAAGTAAATATTTAATCGAAAAATCAAAGGAATTAGGCTGCTTCCTGCTTCTGGTCGCGAACCGCCGCAACCGCTCGAGTAACTTTCGAGGGCACTTCGTTCATCGTACGAGCAAGTTTGGTGACTGGTGCCAACATGACACTCATCAGTATGGAACGAGCCTGATCCAGTGTTGGCAGTTTCGCCAGCACGTCGATTTGGCTCGCATCCATTAGCTTGCCACCAATGGAAAGCGCTTTGATTTCAAAATCGTCATTCTCTTTGGCGAAATCCTTCAGCACGCGCGCGGCGGC
>Ga0255770_10003790_pt1 | contig 12891 bp, 13 predicted proteins | sample 071ome_22_FD_179968 | JGI IMG/M metagenome (GOLD analysis project Ga0255770, IMG submission 179968) | Coastal salt marsh microbial communities from the Groves Creek Marsh, Skidaway Island, Georgia - 071404AT metaG (version 2) | ecosystem: Environmental > Aquatic > Marine > Intertidal zone >... | reverse complement strand
ACCGAAATAGTTAACAGCACAGAAGATAAAGAAACTTACCTAATTTCAGATGAATTATTAAGTAAATTAAATAAATTTGATGAAATTAAAAGTTCAAAAAATATTTTTGAAATTTTTTAATTCTATTGATTCTTCAAAAAGGTCAAAAAAGAATATTTTTTAATACTTTAAATAATAAAATAAAAGAGTGAAAATAAATCTTTATGGTACATCGTTTATACACAATATTGTAGATGGAAAAATTTCATCAACTGCAAATAAAAAACCTAATTTTATTGAATTTGTAACTGACGACACCGGAGAAATTAATTTATTTGTTGATTTAGGAATTTTGAATGTCAATTCTGTAAATTCAAATAAAAAAAATTATGCTTGGATATTGGAATCAAAATGCATACATCCTGAATTAATAAATATTTTTAAAGAAAATCAAAACTTTAAAAATAATTTTGTACAAATATTCACTCACAACAAAGAACTAATAGATCTCGATTCAAAATTTATGTTTCTTCACCCTACCGGTTTTTGGGTAAATGAAAATTTGAAAATTAAAAAAACTAAATTAATTTCTATGATTGCGTCTTCAAAAAAAAATACAAAAGGACAAAAGAAAAGAAATAAAATTGCAAATAAATTTAGTAACAAAATTGATCTCTTTGGTGAAGGGAGAAAATATATTAAAAATAAAGAAGAAGGATTAACAGATTATTGTTTTTCAATTGTTGTTGAAAACGATTTTACAAATGATTATTTCTCAGAAAAAATTCTTGACTGCTTTGCAACCAAAACAATTCCAATATATTTAGGTAGTAATAATATAACTAATTATTTTGATGAAACAGGAATAATTTTTTATAAAGATTTTAATCTTAAGAAAACTAGTTTTGATTTATATTCAAAAATGATAGAAGGTGTTAACAATAATTATGAAATTGTTAAAAAATATAAATGTCCTGAAGACAACATGTATGAAGATTATTTAAGATTTCTTACAAATTAAGTTCAGACTTAAATGAATACCATTTAAAAAATCCATATGAGGATAGTAAGCTCTTGAATGATCATCATAATTTTTATCTATTTCAAGTAGATCTTCGAAGTTCCACCTTGAAATGTCTTTAAAACCACAAGAGGTTAAGATTGAGCTTAATTTTTTTTCGTCAAATATTTGTTTATGATAAATAACTCTATCTTGAGAAATAGGCCATCTACCGACTATAGGCCCAATCACTTTATCTATATCACCAGTTTCCAAGTAAATTTTAGTAAGATTTTGAAAGTCTGGTACTGCAATTCTTAAAGTACCCCCTTGTTTTAAAACCCTATACCATTCTTTTAAAACATCTATAACTTCATAAACGTCAAAGTACTCCAAGGCATGTGAAGAATATATCTCATCAACACTACTCGATTCAAACATGCTTAAATTATCAATTGATGTGTTTACATCAATATGATCGTACTCATCTAAGTCAACATGGGTGTATCCAGTAAGATATCTTTTGCCACAACCTAAATGTAATTTCATATTTATTCCTTAAAGTCATTGATTATTTTTATAACTTTTTTTTGTTCGGCCTCTGTTATTGATGTTGACGAAGGAATCCAAAGAATCTTATCAAATATATTTTCTGAATATGTTACGTCTGTTTTTTGGATGTTTTTTAAATAACCTTGTTTGCTTATCGCTGGATATAAAAACCTTGACTCTATGTGATTATTTTTTAAATTATTATGCAAATCTATTATATTTTTTTTTGATTTTGATAAAACTTCAAAAAACCACGGAACTTCACCATTGTCAAAATTTCCAAGTTTAAAAAAATCAGATTTAATATTGTCTTTATAAGTATTATAAATTTCTAGCTTTTTTTCTATTATTTGTTGAATCCTTTTAAACTGTGAGATTCCTAGTGAAGCCTGTAAATCAGTAAATTTAAAATTTAACCCAAAGTCTTTGTGCCAATCAAGTTTGTCTTTTCTTCTATTGAAAGACTTTATCTGTTGCAAGTATTCATAATATTTCTTTTTATTTGTTAAAACCATTCCGCCTTGTCCAGTAGTAATAATTTTATGTGGAGTGAATGAAAAAATACTAATGTCACCTAATCCACCACAATTAATTTTATTATTATATTTAGAACCTAGCGCATGAGCTGAATCTTCAATTAAAACTATATTATTTTTTTTACACCACTGCATTATCTGTAGCCCATTTTTTGTTCTTCCATTAAGAGGTACATAAATAACTCCTTTTAAATTTTTTACTTTTATTAAATGACTGAGTGACATACAAAGTGATTCATCTACATCAATAATTACAGGAGTGGCTTTGGCCCATAAAATTGCATTGATTGTTGCAATCATAGTTATGTTTGGAACAGCAACTCTATCACCTTTTCCAATTCCCGAAGAAAGTAAACCTAAATAGATAGCGATAGTTCCATTTGGTACTGCGGTTGCTTGTTTTCTACCCACAAATTTAGCTATCATGTCTTCAAAGTCTTTTGTAACCTTATGCTCTGTCAACCACCCACCAGATTGCATGTAATCAGTTACTGATTTAATGTCAACACTTGATACATCGGGTGCAACTTGAGGAATAAATTTATTTTTTTTCAAAAACTACCTGCTTATCCATTTCTACCCCAAAATAAGGTCCATTTTTTGATTCAATAATTATTGAATTTTTTAAAATTGTATATTTATGAGATAGATTGTGTTGTAAAACACCCTCTCCCTTTTTTATTGTAAGAGATGTGATAAAACTACCTTCTTCTGTATATAAATCACATTTAATTTTTCCCTTTAATACAAAAACAAATTCATTAGTTCTGAAACTTTTTCTTTCAAACCATTTATGGAAATGATTATCAAGTACTTTATTCTTTTTATAATTCCAAAGTCCTAATTGCAGAAAGTGGGAATCTTCTGTGATAAATGACAATCCTTTTGGTGCTTTTTTAGGTTTTACATGAGTTGCAACGTGTGTCTCACCAAAATAAATTTCTTTATAATAGTTATTTTCTTTTTTCTCTAACATACCAATCCACTGTTTCTTCTATTCCCTTTTCAAGATTAGTTTCAGGCATCCAATTCAACAAATTATTAGAATATTTACCATCAACTCTCTTTTCCATAGCGCCATCTTGTTTGGAAGTATCAAAAATAAATTCTCCATTCCATTCAATCTTTTGTGAAATTAGTTTCGCCAAATCACTTATAGATATTCCCTTATTTACACCTACATTCATGAAGTGATGTCCGTTTGGAAGCAAAATACTCCTAGCAATTGCCTCACAAGCATCTTTTACAAATAACCATTCTCTTATTGGCTTTCCGGTACCCCAAATTGTTATGTTTTTTTCATTCAAACTTTTTGCGTTATAAATTTTATTTATTAATGCTCCTAAAGCATGAGATCTTTCTTCATCAAAGTGATCATGAGGCCCATACATATTAGACATTACAATATTTACTGAGTTTAAATTATATTCAGAAAAATAAGCATCGCCATGCGCCACTATTAACCGTCTAGTGAATCCATAATTAAAAACAGAATCGTGTGGTTTTCCATCCCAAAAAGCTTCTTCTTTGTAAAGTGATGCATCTCCAGGGTATGCACAATTAGAAATTGGATTTATAACCTTTTCTATATTATTTAATCTTGCAGACTCATAGATATTTAATACTATTTGAGAATTATCATGTAATATCTTTGCTGGAAATTTTGATCCATAAGCAATACCTCCAACAAAAGCTGCAGCATTAATTATTATTTCCGGTTTATTTTTTTCGATAAAACCATTAAATAGATCAAAGTTTTTAATATCTAGTTGACTCTTGCCTTCAATATTTATTAATTTATATTCAGATGAATAATTAACTTCAAAATAATCTCTAAGATTTGTGCCAAGAAAACCGCTCGAGCCTAAAAGTAAAATTTTTTTCAAATTTAAACTACCGGATATTCCCAAGTCGGAGAAATTAAACCTATTTTTAAAAGTTCCATTTCTTTTTCAGCTTCCTTAATATCATTTTCAACCATCATCTTTACTAGTTGAGAAAAATCATGTTTAGGTTCCCATCCTAGTTGCTCTCTAATTTTCGATGAGTCTCCAAGTAAGTGATTGACCTCGTTAGGTCTGTAGTATTTTTCGGAAATCTGTACATAGTCTTCATAATTTAAGCCTACGATATCAAAAGCCTCTTTTGCATAATCTCTGACGGTAAATGTTTTTCCTGTAGACACTACCCAATCATCAGGTTTGTCATGTTGCAACATCATCCACATCGCTTCTACATAGTCACCTGCAAATCCCCAATCTCTATATGCTTCTAAGTTTCCTAAAGAAATTTTACTTTGGATACCATGGTGAATCCTTCCAACTGCTTTTGAAATTTTTCTTGTTACAAAAGTTTCACCTCTTCTCGGTGATTCATGATTAAACAATATTCCATTAACGGCAAATATTCCGTAAGAATCTCTATAAATCTTGGTAATTTCATGAGCAAACAATTTAGATGCAGCATATGGACTCTTAGGATCAAATTTTGTCTCCTCAGATAAAGACATTTCAGTTCCACCACCATACATTTCAGAAGATGATGCTTGATAAAACTTAATTGTAGGAGAAACGCTTCTAATAGCTTCTAAAATTGCTATTGACCCAAGTGTTCCTATCTGAGTTGTTAATATCGGATTATCAAATGATACAGCAACATGAGATTGAGCTGCTAGATTGTAAATTTCATCTGGTTTAATCTTTTTCACAAGATTAGAAATCGAGGAAGGATCAAGCAAGTCTGCATAATACAAATTTAATTTTCCTGAATCGGTATGTTGTGAAATTAAATCATTAATTCTATCTGTATTTATTGATGAAGAACGTCTAAGAGTTCCATGAACTTCATAACCCTTTGAAAGCAATAGCTCTGCAAGGTATGAACCATCTTGACCTGTAATCCCTGTAATTAAAGCTTTCATTTAATTTATAATAATGTCATTAGTGTTTTTATTTTTAAAAATACTGTAATTATATTTTGAACCTTACCAATTTAAATTTTTCAATTTTATTAGTTAATTTGTTTTTTAAATATTTATAAAACTTGCTAGGCAAAGCAAATTTTAAAATAGTTCTAAATAATAAGTAAATTTTCCAACCAAATTGATTTATATAAAACAATTTACAAAGTTCAAAAACAAAACTTTTTAATTTATTCAAAATTTTTAAATTTTTCTTATCACAAAATAGTTTATGAAGATGTTTTAAAACATAAATTTCTAAAAATCTTGGATAGCCAAAATGATTATCAATTCTGCATCTATAGTGGTAATTAGAGAGATCAATATCTTGTTTATATGGGTTGCCTGTGATATCGAATCTTTTTGCTTCAGTAGGTTCAATATTTAAACTCTTGAGTAGCAGGGCTAAAGAAACATCATCCCAATACTGGTGGTCCCATAAGTTGCTATTTTCAAGTATTAACTCCACAACATTTTTATTTATAATATAACCTGACCCACTTGCAAATTCTATATTTTTTCCATATATGTCTTTAGTTGTGTGAACTAAGCCAGAGTAAACAAATTTTTTATCTGATAAGTTTTCATTTATGAAATTATTTAAATTTTCTAATGAGAAATAGGAGCTTGTATTTGTTCTAAAAATATATTCAAATTCAATATTTTCATAAGCCCATTTAAATGCTTCTATAGTCTTATAACCCATAGACATTGAATCATCTTTAGAAGTAAGAAATAAATCGTTATTAATTAAATTTGGCTTTCCATTAACTAACTGTTGTTGGTTACCTTGCTTATACCAAAAAATACTTTCTTTAAAATCTTTAAGTAAAAGTTTTTTTTGAACATTTGAATTTCTTACAGAAGGATATGTGTTTGAAGATAAAATCAAAACAGCAATTTTGTTCATAGAAATATTTTATATTAGAACTTATTTATAAGATAAATTCTTAAAATTTTGTAGAATTTTTATATGAAAAAAACAGCAATCTGTGTTGTAGGTGATTTTAGATTTTTAAACAGTTATTTAAAAAATTTTTTATTCGAATTAAGAAATAAAGGTAAATTTAATGGCGATGTAATCATTATTACATCTATTTTTACTCCAAAGTTTTACTTCAAATGGAAAACAAAAGATAAAAAACTTACATTCATTAAAAGAAAAAAAATAAAATTTACAAAAAATTCAGATATTACTTTAAAAAATTTAAATACGAATAACCAACCAAACAGACATATAAATAAACCATTTCAATGGCAAAAATTATATGTTTTTGATTATGAGCTAAAAAAATGGGATTTTATTTTTTACATTGATATAAATATGCATATTCATTATCCAATTAATAAAGTTTTATCAATATATCCTGAAGGAAAGTTTACAGCTAGAACTGATGGATACCCTGAATATAAACACAAATTACAATCTCAATTTGATGAAAAACACCCAAAAATTTTTGATTTATCAAAAAAATATGACTTAGAAACAAAGTTTTATTTTCAAACTGGTGTGATGTACTTTGATACAAATTTAATTTCTAAAAATACAGTCAATGAAATCATAGGCCTTGTCGAAGAGTACCCAATAACAAAAACAAATGAGCAAGGAATCTTAAATTTATACTTTATGTATGAAAAAGGTATTTTTGAAGAACTCTTATTGGAGATTGATGATTTTTTAGTTTACTATTATTGGATCGTTAAGAATAAAAAAATTATTATCACAAAACAACTAAGAGAGAAATACAAATAACTACTAAACTATAAATTTTTCTATTTCCTTGTTCAATCTTTCAATTGATAAATTTTTTTTAACGGTCTCCTTTCCTCTTAAAGCAACTGCTTCAAGTAATTCCTTATCTGAAATTAATTCAATAATTTTTTTTGTAAATTCCTCATTTGAGTTTTTGTTTGCAAAAAATATATTTTTATTATCTTTGAAATTATTTGGATCCCAAAATCCTTTTGTTTCCGTGATCAAAACAGGTATACCCATTGACATTGCCTGCAAAGCAACACTTTGACCAGATGGCTGGTAGCTTTCTTTTAATGGAATTACTACTAGTTTTGAATCAGAATAAATTTTTTTCAGTTCTGTGTCAGTAAGTTTGCGACCAGAGGTTTCATTGGAGTATAAAGTAAAGTTATCTACATTAATATTTTTAAAATTATCAAGATTTGAAACTGCAACAAATTTTTCATTTTTTAAATCTTTTACAGCAGAAATAAATTTTTCAGGATCTCTATTCCCATCATTACCTACAAATAAAATGTTATTGGCTTGAACTTGGCTATTATTACTCCAAAATGCAGTATCAATATGAAACGGAAATGAAATGAGTTTTGTGAGATTATTATTATGAATTTTTTTTGCATTATTTAACTCACCTAAACCTAAAAAATAAATCTTATCAATAAATAGACATAAAAATTTTATTATCAAATTATGAAAAAATCTTAATAATGGATATTTCAACTTTTTACTATACAAACCCATAACAAACATGTGAGTTTCAACTTTTTTAAATACTAATTTACTAATAAGCAACAAGAAAATTGATGAACAAGCAGTGCTTTCATTAACAAAAATAATTTTATCTGAATTTAAAAAAATTTTTAAATTTTTATATGAATTGATTTTATTTGTATAAAAAGGCAAACTTAAAAATTTTTGAAAAAACCTATCAAAATAATAAAAAAAATACTTTCTGGACTTGTTGTCATCAAACTCGACAATGTTTAAGTTATAGCCCCTTTTATTTATGAAATATTGACTGCCATAAAAAAAATCTAAAGATTCAAATTTATTCTCTAATAATTTCTTGCTTCTATCTCTTGTAAAGACATATGTTATTTCAATCATTTTTTTAATAATTATTCTTAATAGTTTGATTATATTAACTAAATTTTATTTGTTTAATTACAATTATATTATGCGGGTTGCTGTGTTTTTATCATTTAAAAATTCTCTAAAAACATGGGTAAATTCGGGAACTATTGAACGAGAGTTGAAATTGTTTGAAGAGCTTGCAATTAAATACAATTACCAATTCACTTTTTTCACATATGGAAAAAATGAAAAGGATACTTTAAAAAATTATTCAAATAATTTTGAGTTATTTGAAATGGGAAATTTGATTAAATTGGGTCCAAATAATTTTATAAATTTTTTAAGATCTTTAATTTTACCTCTTAAATTATATAAAGAATTAAATGACATTGATGTTTTATATCAAAATCAGCTGAGAGGGTCGTGGATAGTTTTAATTTTAAAAATATTTTCGAAAAAACCATTATTTATTAGAACTGGTTATGATTTATACAAGTTTTCTATTCATGAAAATAAAAAGAAGTACAAAGTCATATTTTTCAAGATATTGACCAAATACAGTTTGAAATTGTCTTCAATATATACAGTTACAAGTGAAACTGAAAAAAATTTTTTAATTTCTAACTTTAACTTTGATGAAAATAAAATTTATAAAATTCCAAATTGGACATACAAAAATACTTTAAACAACAGTAGAAGAGATTTATTTAAACTTTTATCCGTTGGGAGACTTGTTGATCAAAAAAATTATAAGGAACTATTTAAAAAGCTAAAAAACTTACCTGAAAAATTTGAACTAGATATTGTTGGAATTGGTGATGAAAAAGAAGAACTAGAGAAATTATCAAAAGAGTATAAATTAAAAGTAAATTTTTTAGGAAAATTAGATAATAACTCATTACAAAATATTTTTGAAGAATATCAATTTTACTTAACTGCAGCAAAATTTGAAGGAAATCCAAAGACTGTACTTGAGGCAATGTCCAAAGGCTGCGTTGTGATAGCAAGCGATATAACAAATCACAGTGAGATAATAAGAAATAAATTTAATGGTTATCTTTTTTCTTTAAATGAAGAGACTTTGGTAGATAAGATAGAAGAGCTAATTAAAAATGAAAACGAAATTTACTTTATTCAAAAAAATGCAATTGATTCAGTAAATGAAAATAATGAACTTTACATAATACTTGAAAAATATCATAAACTTTTTGCCAAATTAGAAAATATATGAAGTTAAAAATTGAATTTCTATACTGTTTTGATATAAATTATATAAACCAAGGGTATTCTTCAATCCTTTCTTTACTTTCAAATATTGATGAAAAAGTAGTAATTCATGTAATACACAATAATTCAAAAATCCAAAAAAATTTACCAACAATTATTTCACAACATAAACAACTAGACAAAATTTATTTTTATAAAGTAGATAATAATTATAATTTTTATCCAAATATAGAAAACTCTCATGTATCAGAAGCAACTTACTTTAGACTATTTATGTCTGAATTATTACCAGCAAAAATTAAAAATTTAGTATATTTAGATGCAGATACAATTTGTATCTCAAACCCGATGAACAACCTAAGAATGCACTTTAAAGAACTTGAAAATAGTAATTACATTGTTGCAGCAAAAACTGAAGAAGAAAAAAGCAAAATTAAAGACTTTGATACAATTCATAAAAATTCATATGAAATACCTTTTGTAAGACTCCCAATAGATGAGAAATATTTTAATGCTGGAGTGCTCTGTATTAGCTATCAAAAATGGATTAAAAACAATACTACTAAACTATTATTTGAAAATCTTGAAGCTTTTTCAGTAGATTTAATTAATTGGGATCAAGATGTTTTAAATATCGTATTTAATGGAGAATATATTGAGTTGAGTGAATCTTTAAATCAATATGATACAGAGGTTGATAAAAATAATATCTTAAAAAGAACTGAGTTCTTGCATTATGTGGGTAGTAAAAAACCTTGGAATCCAAACGGAATCATCAGAAAAAATTTCAATTATTATCATTTTTATTTTAGAAAATTTAATAGCCAAAATTTTCATATTGACCATGTATGGAGAAAACAATCTGTATTAAACTTGATAAAATCAATTAGTAACTTGAGCATATTAAACATTGATAAGCCAATAAAATATATAATTGAATTTTTAAGAAGTTTAAAAAATGAAAATTAACTTAACTACCTACATTTTAGAATTAATATAATTATTAAATTGAAAAATAATTTAAAAATTTTAGTAACTGGTAGTAATGGTTTAGTTGGTTCTTCAATGGTTCGTGTATTGACAAGTTTAAACCCAAATTTTAATGTAATAGGAGCTACAAGACAAGATGCTAATTTATTCTCTCTTAGTGAAACAAAAAATTTATTAAACTTGCACAATCCAGATGTAGTTATTAACGCTGCAGCAAAAGTAGGTGGGATATTAGCTAATAACACAAACAGAACTGCTTTTATTTTAGAAAATTTAAAAATCAACATTAACTTACTTGAATCACTCATTGATAATCCGGAAATTAGAATTATCAACCTAGGTAGTAGTTGCATATACCCACTTAATGCAGAAAATCCAATATCTGAGAGAACATTAATGACTGGAAAACTAGAGCCTACAAACTCTCCTTATGCAATGGCGAAATTAACAGCTATTGAAATAGGTGACGCTCTTAAAAAAGAATATGGCCATAAAATTACTAATGTTATGCCAACAAATCTTTACGGACCTGGAGATAATTTTTCAGAAGATAGCAGTCATGTAATCCCCGGTCTTATTAACAGAATGCATAAAGCTAAAGTTAAAAAAAGTGGTGAATTCAAAGTGTGGGGCACGGGAAAGCCACTTAGAGAATTTTTGTACGTAGATGACCTATCAAAAGCAATTAATACATTGATTAAAAATGACTTTCCTTCAGAAGTAATAAATGTAGGAAGTGGTTTTGAAATTAGTATAAAAAAATTGGTAAATCTCATTTCAGAAATTATAGATTATGATGGAGACATAACTTTTGATACGTCTAAACCTGATGGCAACCCAAGGAAGTTGTTAGATTCTACAATAATAAACGACACGGGATGGAAGCCTGAAATGGGTTTGGAAGACGGGTTAAAGAACACTTACGATTGGTATTTAAAAAATTATAAATAAGTCTTAATTTTTAAATAGACTCTTAAAATTTTTGATTTAAATTTAAAAATAATAAATTTTGAAATTTTAAATTTTGTTAAAAAAATAATCTGAAAAAACTTATTATTTTTATTCATATTTTTTGTCAGTTCATTTAAAGTATTTTCAAATAAATCTAAAAATTCAGAATTAGTTTTATCAGCATTTCTCGGATAATATTTCAATTTTCTTTGAAATTCATCATAGTGTTCTGATATTTCCAACAATTTATCTTCAAAATTGTTTTCAAAACCAAGCCCAAAACCATCACAATATTCAGGTATACCCCCGCTAATATAATACAAAATTGGTAATCCGCATTGTGCAGCTTCAATATGATGATTTCCTGATGGTTCATTAATTGAAGCTGTTAAATATATATCGTTTTTCTTAATTTCAGTGGCCAAGCTATTTCCACTTAATGGTTTCAATATTTTTGTGTTTTCAAAATTGTATTCATCTGAAATATTTCCTATAAAAGTAAATTCAAACCTATCATTCCAAAATTTTTTGTTTAATAATTTATCTAAATGGCTGTAAATTTTAAATCCTTTGAAGATATTGCTACTCCAATGGTGTGTAACGATTTTAAACTTTTCGTCAATTTTTCTTAAATTTTTATTTGATGGATTAAAAATCTTTGAGTCTGAACCAGACAAAATTACTGAGCTTTTTTCTTCAGGTAATCCAAGTTTTAAATACAATTCTTTTAACCAAGTGCTCACAAATACTACTTTGTCAGCAATATCAGAAGATTTTAAATATAACGAATTTATACCAATTGTTCCTTTTCTTTCATCACATTCATTTATTCTTTGAACTATTACAACATTTTTATTGACATATTTTTTATATTTCTGAATGTCTTTATAGCTTATTGTTGAGGAAGAGTAGATCTTAGGTCTAGGATCAGTAAATAAAATAATATCAATATCGCTATGACATAAGTCAAACACAACCTCATGACCTTTATTTTCTAAATAGTTTTTTAAGTTAATAAGAAAAAAATTTCCACCTCCCCATGGACCATCGACTATTTTTGAACCTAAACTAATTTTCATAAATCATTTCAAACATTTTGAAGAAGTTTTTAATATTATTTTCTTTTGTTAGATTAATACTATTTTTATATGCATGTTCAATATTAGGTTTTGCACTTAAATAATCTACACCAGAATATAAAGAGCTTTCCGATAAGATTTCTCCAGCTACACCTACATCAGTGGAAATTATAGGAGTCTTAGACAGTCCACATTCTACAATTGCTTGTGGACCACCTTCAATTCTTGAAGAAACAACATATAGATTTAACAGATTGTATAATTCATTCAAAACTGTAAAGTCAACCATTTCATAGTGCTTATAGGGTATATTGTATTTTTTAAAGTTGTTTATTAAATATTGCCTTCTCCTGCCAGACAAAATTATTTTTACATTTTTATCTTTTTTGTACATGTCTTGGACTATTTCTAAAAATCTATCTGGACCTTTTACAAGTTTTGGAGACAATAGATCTTTTCCCTCTGTGTCTCTTTGGAAGCTTCCTACTAAAAAATCAGAATTAGAAAATCCATACTTTGTTCTTAAAGTGATTTTATCTTTAATTTCAAAAAATATTTCATGATCAACCCAAAAAGGAATATTAGTTATTCTTTTATTTGTTAATTTTTCTAAATCTTGCTTGGTTTTTTTTGAAATTACATGATATTCATCCACATATTGGTCTAGTAAGTTAAATTCATCTTCATTAAAATTACTAAAATCAAAATGATAATAAGAACATACAACCTTTTTACTTTTCAAATACTTAATTGGAATCTTTTTCCAAGTCCAAGGGGCAATAATCCAA
>Ga0255770_10003749_pt1 | contig 12967 bp, 9 predicted proteins | sample 071ome_22_FD_179968 | JGI IMG/M metagenome (GOLD analysis project Ga0255770, IMG submission 179968) | Coastal salt marsh microbial communities from the Groves Creek Marsh, Skidaway Island, Georgia - 071404AT metaG (version 2) | ecosystem: Environmental > Aquatic > Marine > Intertidal zone > Salt... | reverse complement strand
GTTCGACTGATATTGCAGCAGCTCTATTTGCAAAGTCAATAGACTCCTGCATTTTTAATGTCATGAGGTAATGGAACACTAACGCTGCAAGAAAAGTATCTCCTGCTCCACAAACATCAAAGACTTTAACTTCTTTTGGTTGAAAAATAATGCCTCTCCATCTAACACCTTTAGAACCAAGAGTAACAATTAGATTTTCATCATTAGGTAAACTACTCTTATCTAATAAATTATACTCCTTCTCATTGATTTTGAAGAATACGTTTTTCTTATCGAACAATACTCGTTTTTTGGTATCCACAAAAATAGGACCATTGAAGTTATCGGCAATAACTCTGAGTCTCTGATCATCTATAAACCCTTTATCATAGTCAGAGATTACAATGGCATCATAAGATCCATGCATAAATGCCATCTTGACCTGTGGTGCGGCAAGAGGAGTAACTTCTGGAGTAGTATCAACTCTCAGTAACTGATAGTTACTCTTCTTGTCTATGAATCTGGTTTTTATGATCTTTTCTTTTTGGGTAATTAGATTCGTTCTAATGCCAAAAGCTCTCAGATTAGCATTGACATTTGCTGCCATACCAGGTTTTACCTCACCATCTGTTCTATCAAGAACTGGAATAGGTCCTTCTGGATTCAATCTTGAGCAATCACCATAGATGTATTCATCATCACAGGAATCGCCAATGACTAATACCGAAAACTGTTTCATTGATTTCTAATTTTTTCAACAACATTACTACTGGCATATCCTCCGACTCTAGGTAAGAACCTAACTTCTTTGGCATGTTCATATCCAATAACAGGTCCATCTTTCCAATCATCACCCAAGAGTAGGATATCTGGACTATAAAGCTTTATTAGACTTGCCAGTTGATCTTTAGATGAAAAATATACCACAGTATCTATGTACTTTATTGCCTCTAACATTGCAACTCTATAACATAGATCATTTACTGGTTTATTGTCTCCCTTATCCGCCCTAATCTTTTCATCGGTGTCTGTTGCTACAATGACACGATCACCAAGAGATCTTGCTACCTTGAATAGTTCAATATGTCCTGGATGGAGAATATCAAAGGTTCCATTAACAAATACGGTCTTCATAGTATATTAGTACAATTTTGGTTTCTTGGTCCGACGCTATCTATATGATTGAGTATAGTCTCATGTGGGCATGATTCTAACATAGATTGGTGTAGCATATCAAGATACACTTTAAATCTGTCATCTACTGTATTTTTCATATATGAATACCATGTCTTTGGTGGAATATTAGGAACAATCTGGGATAACCAAGCAGCCCAATTGTCTCCACCAAAGAATCCTAATTTTTGTAATCTAGAAGTTGAGTTTTTGGGGTTAGTAAGTAATTCTTCCTGATATAGTTGCATCTTAGATTTCTTATGATTCTTTCTAACATACTGCCAGAAAGGTTCTTCCCTCTCACAATATGAATAGTGCATATTCACATAATCAACGGCAGTTTCAAAACATGCTTTCATATTAGCATTGAACATATCCCTATCGTGGTCATAATAAAATCTTCCCGATAGTGCTGTCATTAATTGTTCACCACACCTAATCATCAGTGCTAGACCTGTGCTTTCTAGAGGTTCAATAAATCCAGCACTCAGTCCACAAAAAACTACATTTCCAATCCAATGACTTTCGCTATGATATGGATCCCAATTGATAACTTTTAGATCATTCCTATCAATTCTATTGTCCCAATACTTAACAAAGGCACTCTTTGCATCCTCGGGATCTGTGATATTTCTATTGAATACTAAACCCGTTCCCATTCTGGATCTAGTTGGGATTGTCCAAATCCATCCGTCTTCTACAGCTTCACACTTAGTAAATGGAAGCATCTCTTTATCTTTATCTTTATATTTTACTCTTCCAGCAACTGCGGTATTGACAAACAATCTATCATCTAGATCTATTCTTTTATGGTGTTTGCCAAGTACTCTATTAAAACCAGAACAATCAATGAAGATGTCCGAAGTAATTACTCTTCCGCTTTCGGTGATAATGGAATGTACATTTTCTCCATCCCATATTACGTCGTCGATATTTTCTTTAATATAATCGAGTTGATCTTTGGTCTCTTCTATAAGATACTTAACCAATAATCCACAATCAATGTGATTTGCATAAGTATCATGGAGATATTCCAATTCAATTTTATTTTGAATGGCAGTTTTATAAAGTGGTTGGATTTCTAAAATACTATGTTCTCGGTGATTTGTCCAAACATCGTAGAGGGGAACCCTACTAGCACAATCGGTAAATCCAAATGGATGCCAAACAGTCTTGTCTTTTTTACCCCAACCAGGAAAAAGAATACCGCCCTTCAAAGTAGCATCTACTCTATGCATCCATTGATGTTCTTGAAATCCCATGGATCTCATATAATTTGGAAAAGATAATAGAGTTGCTTCTCCAACACCAATTCGTTCTGGTTCTTTCTTGTCAATGATAGTTACATTGAAAGCACCAGGATGTTTTCTTGCGAAATAAGTGGCGGTAAGCCATCCAGCTGTGCCGCCACCTACAACAGTAATATTTTTTACCTCATACATATCAGTTCTTGATCTCGATCATTAATCCATATTCGGGTAGATAGACATACTCAATTAGACTGTTCGCAAGAGTTCTGCAAGCATCATCAAGATCTTCTACCAGAGGTTCTCCACCTAAATTGAAGGAAGTATTAAAGATGATTGGACAACCAGTCTTCTCATGGAAGTTACTGATCAGTCTGTGATAATACTTATTCTGTTCCTCCGTAACAGTTTGAATTCTACAAGTTCCATCAACGTGAATGATTGCTGGAATCTTTTCTTCAATACCTTCCTGACATCTTACTGCATACATCATGAATGGAGTTTCATCCATACCACGGAGATCAAACCATTCGTGGACATGTTCTTTTAGGATAGAACCAGCAAAAGGTCTGAAGTATTCACGTCTCTTAATCGTATTTACATGATCTTTTCCGTCTGGATCGCGGGGATCATACAGGATCGAACGATTACCTAATGCACGAGGACCAGCCTCAGATCTGCCTTGGAACATTGCAACAATGTTTTTGTTGGTAATCAACTCAACTACATCATCATCGGTTGCCTCAAATACTCTATCTGCTCCGTACTTATCTGCAATTTCTACTATTTCATCAACAGTATAATTGTGAACTGGTCCAGTGTAGAGGTTTTTGATTACAGGTTTTACTATATCATCATTAGTAACCCTATGATATTGAAGAAGAGCTGCACCAATTGCAGTTCCAGCGTCATTACTAACTGGTTCTACAAATAGGTTAATACCTTCATCCTTAAGTTGTTCGAGATACCAATAGTTAGCAACACAATTCAAAGCGTATCCACCAGAGAGAACAACATTCTTTTGTCCACTCATCTTAACCGCTTTTCGAATTAGATCCAATACCATCTGCTGAGACTCTGTTTGGATAGCGTATGCCATGTCTCTGCGGTTCTCTAAGGTGGTTAAGTCACCATCATACTCTTCTGGTGTCTGCAACTCCGTAAACCTGTTCTGGTTGACCAGGGCACCGTTAGGATACGTTGGAATGATCACATCTCTATTGGATGTTTTCCATTCACTTCTACCATCCCCATCTCCATAGATTTTTGGGATATTATCGTTTGGTTTTCCATATGGGAATAGTCCCATTGTCTTGCCTGCTTCAATAGGTGCCCATCCACAATATTGTGTTACGGCTTCATACGCTTTTGTGATACCAGCACTATCATCGAGAATTAGTTCATGAGTACCCTCTTCTCCTTCTCTTTCACTGGAAAATCTTTCAATTTTAGCAGAAGGCCAGGGTCCTCTTCCACCTTGATGTTTATATAGAGTTTTGATATCTGCTGGATATTTACAATTAAAGATAGTTTCTAGTTCCCAGCACATTTCCTCCTGACCATTAATTACCATTGGAATAAACGTTCCAGCACCATCAACAATCAATGCAACTGCTTCTTCAAAACCAGATCTATAAAAAGCACAAGATGCATGTAATTTATGATGAGTTGAACTTAGGTCAATTACTTGTGGATGATCATGGGGATTTGCTTTCCTATCAATCAGTCCCAGTTTTCTTGCTAATGCCGTATATATTGGATCTCCAGTGAAATCACAATGACCAGCCTCACGTAGAGGTTGGGTGTGGGCAATGACAAGATAATCCAATCTATCAGTATACTCTAGAATTTTAATCATGGTGGCATATGGACCACCATCATATTTGTTTCTGGAGAGTCTCTCTTCTTCTAATGCAAATACAAGTTCACCGTCTTTAAGTAAACATACACCTGCGTTATGCCCTCTGGCAATCGCTGCAATCCACTGTGTCATTTCTCAAACCTCACTTAGCTTCTTTCAAAAGATTCTTTACTTCTTGCTTAAATCCAACTTTAGGTTTCTTTGCCTTTTCGATCATAAATGGAGCACTACCCTCGGGAATCATTGGTTGCGATACTTGGGGTTGTCCACTCGGAGCACAACATGCATTTTCTGGTTGTTGCACAGGAGTGAATGTTCCAGTGAATGATTTTGGTTTACCTAGATGTTTTCTTACATTATTAATTACAGACTTAACTTGATCATTGCTCATTTCCATTGCTTGATCATTATATCTGTCTCTATATTCATCCATAGAAATTCTGATGGGAGAGTAAATTCTCTTGTCTACCCCAATATCAATAATATCAAAATTGGGGTCATCAGGATAACTAATGTTGACTGGATATGTGGATCCAATAACAACCGTTGCTTTCTTATCCAACGCCTTACAGATATGTTGACCAATACTGTCAACTCCTAGGAAATGATCAGCAACATCAATCACAGATGCCCAAATACGAATATCATCAATTTGTGGTCTACCAACTTTATACTTAGACTTCTCTTCATTCTCTTCTAGTGGGAAATGAATCTCGCTCATAATAATAACACCATAATCTTTTTTAAGATCATTGATGATATCAACAGCATTTACTAAGGACAAACTTCTAGAACTTGGATCTGCAATGAAATCTCCCATCTGAGTTACACCGCGACCAAAAGGTTGAATAACTACTACCTTATCTTTACCAGTTACTGCTTTTACTTCTTGTACTAGATTGTATCCTTGAATAACCTCCATTTTAGAGAGGTTAAGAGTCGGTTTGGGCAATTCTCTTGGTTCATCTAACCCATTGATTTCCATATCAAATGCTTGGGTTAGACTGCACTTTTGATTGTAATAGTGCCACATCCTATATGGTTCTGGGGTAACACAATCTCGATGTTTAATATGTTCCTCAAATAAATTTTTATGCCAAGTATCATAAACCTTCCCATCTAGGGTAGGATGACCCTTGAAAAAATCTGTACCTCCCTCAGCGACGATAACAAAATCATCGTGAGTTTCTGCGTATTTTTCAAATGCAGGGATGGAACAAATAACTCTGCCAGCTCCACCATTGATGAAGAATGCCTTAGATCTCATTTTTCAACCTCAAGAAGTAATTAAGCAAAATGCCATATCTGTGACTATTTATCACATAAAAAATACCTGTGTTAACCTAGGTTTTGAAGTAAACATACCTCTTTTTAGTAACGCTCCATGCATCTGATTAGCCTCATATAAAACCATTCTATTGTATTTCATTTCACAAAAAAATTCTTCTCTTGGATATGAATGTGGGTGATCTTCCCAAGAATAAAAAGTTGTTCCTCCCTCATACTCATCTTCTTTATTCAAATACACTAATGCAGCCCATTTAGAATCTACACCATCTTTATGGAATGTATATGTGTGTTTCTTTTCATCAAATCTTTTTTCTATCTCTTCCCCACTTGTAACATTAACCATGAATTTCATATCATTCCATTTTCTGTCAAATTCATCTTGGGAATATTCTAGGTTATACCATTGTTCATGTTGGCATAAATTTTGAAAGACGGGTTTCAATGAATCAATCATATCTGGGTATGTCTCTACAACTCTTCCACCTATCAAATTTCCACAATACTCTTTTTCGTATTTGGGAACATGTGCTTGTGCAGTTGCCCTAACTGCATCAGGATTTTGATAAAAGTCGTCAATTATAAAAATTTTTCTCCAAATGTAACCATAGTCATTTCCTTTGAAATGATCATAACACTTTTTAATTTCTATAGAGATGTTTTCGTTTGTTTCAAACATAATATTTTCGCCATAAAAAATAGGAGGGATTTTTGTCCCTCCTATTAAATTTATATGATTATTTTATCAAACCCATTTTGTAGGTGGTTCCCAAGAAGCAGCAGCATCTGCTGGGGGTTCTGGGTCCGCAGGTGGCATGGTGAAGTATGGTTCTTCTGGGAACATCATGTCAGCAATATTTGGATGAACTCCAGCAGCTTCCATGGTTGCAGGGAAGTCTCTCAACTTCTGACGATATGCTTTCCACTCAAGTTTCATGGCTTCGGGCATATCTTCAGCAATAGCTCCATCACTATTCTTGAGAACTCTATCTCTATGTGTTCTAACTACATCCCAAGTCTTATTTTCATCTCTACCATTCAGTTTTTCTAGAATGGTATATGCTTTGATTGTTGGAACTCCATCAACAACTCTAACAGATCCCTGATCGTATACATCTTCTGGGAAAAGAGGATAACTATAAGTCATCTGTGGATATCCATCAATAACTGGAGACCCTGGTACAGGGCGCTCGTCGTCTCCTCTCTCTTCTTCCAATTCATTAACGACTGGACCTCTTAGTTGACAAATTAGAGGATACTGAGTGCAGTCTACTTCAAAAAGTTCAACAACATCGATGGGTGTTGGGCGTCCATCTGCTAAATCTTCTGCAGTTAGTGGACCATATAGTTCCGTTCCATCTGCACCAATTTGAAGATAAATTCTATCTGGTCCATCATAAGTAACAGTTCTAGTGAGACCATTAGAGAAACTATGATCTGCCAGAAATTCGTTGGGTAGTGGTAACTCCCACTGGTGAGAAATAATTGCCATTGTTTGTTCAGGTTAACTCCTTCGTTTAGTATTTATAAAAAGACACAAAAAAAGGGAGTTTTGAACTCCCTTAAATCAAATAGTGATTTCCGTATATCAAACGTAAGTGATTTTGACGATTCCACCACCGCCTACGCCACCTTGTCCACAACAGGAACTACCACACTGGTTAGTGATAGCACCCTGACCACCGTGTCCATATGGAACAGTCCAGCAACCGCAACGAACCCAACACTCTCTAATTGTATAGGAAACGCCCAAGGTTCCAATGAAAGGAGCACCAGTTGGAATACCTTGGTTGTAGTAACAGTGACAATCCCAACCATCCATTTTTGGAGAGTGGATAACGTGATTACCCATTGCAAAGTCTCCACCCCATGCACCTGGTTGAACACAACATCTCTCGAATGTTGAGTGGCAAGGTTCAGACCAGTTGTTTGTTGCACAACCTCTTGCACCGCCAAGGGCACAGAAGTTGGACAAGTTATATCCGTTGACGTAAGAAGTACATCCGTTGCATCCTGTACATTCTCTAGAACAGCAACGATAAACGCCACCAGCACAAACAGTATATTGACAACCAGAAGCGGTGTCGATAGTCTTAGTATTGTAAAATCCACCACCAGCACCGTGCCAGTTATGGCATCTACTGCAGTTACACATTCCGTGACCATTGCCACCTGCACCCCAGGCTTCAAAAGTAATTCTACTTACACCAGTAGGTACAGTCCATAAACAACAGCAACCACTTGATCCCCAGCCTGGATCTCCATAAATCCATTTAACACCCCAGTTCGAAAAAGCACCAGAAGCTAACTGATCATTAGTGATAGTTCCATCAGTAATTTGATCGTTAGTAATTCTTTTGTAAGATGAATAATTTGCCATTTTCGTAGATGCTCCTTAGAAGTATGTAATTTTGACGAGTCCACCGCCGCCAGTACCACCCTGACCGCAGCAACGACCACATTCTGTAGTCTGAGCGCCTAGTCCACCATGACCATATGGTACTTGCCAGCATCCGCAACGAACCCAGCAACTTCTCAGTCCCTGCCACGCAGAGGTTCCAATTAAAGGAGCTGAAGTTGGAGCAGTACCCTGGTTATAACAGTGACACCAACCTCTATACGTGTCGTGTCTTGCGTTGGACCAAATAGCACCGTGATTATTAATTGCAAACTGTCCACCATTAGAACCAGGACCTATGCAACATTGGTTTACACCAGAACAAGCAGTTGACCAAGAGTCGTTTGCCATTGATCGGCAACCACCAACTGCACAGAAGTTACTTAGGTTGAAACCATTAACATATGAAGAACATCCAATACAACCACAACATTCTCTAGAATAACATCTGTAAACACCAGCAGCACATACTGTGTACTGGCAACCAGCAGAAGTATCGATAGTTACACTATTATATGACCCACCTGCTGCTCCCATATAGTGTTGGCATCTGTTGCAAGAACAAGACCCAGAACCATTACCACCAGCACCCCAGGCCTGAATCCAGAGTTTCTTTACTCCAGTTGGAACTGTCCATAGACAGCAACATCCTGGTGTACACTGTTGAGGAGATCCATAGAACCACTTTACTCCATAGGTTCCAGTTGGAGACTGAGAAAATTTCTCTGCAGTAAGAATACCCTCTGCAATTTGGTCTCCAGCAACTTTCTTATAAGATGAATAATTTGCCATTTTTTTGTTGCTCTCCTGCTTAGATAAAGGTTAATCTGACAACTCCACCGCCGCCAGTTCCACCCTGACCACAGTGACCACTACCACAATAAGTGTTAATTGCTCCCATACCACCAGAAGCGTAAGGAACTGACCAACAACCACAACGAATCCAACATTGGTCCATATTATGTTCAGAACCTACACCCATGAATGGTGCTCCAGACTGACAAGTATGAGCAACAGCACCTGTACAGTGACAGTTCCAGTGACCAGACCAGTTAGATTGGTGAGGAGACATCGCAAAGTCTCCGCCCCATGAACCAGGACTTACGCAACATGCATACGTTGATGTACATCTTCTAGACCAGTCACCATTTGCACAACCTCTACCACCACCTAAGGCACAGAAGTTGGAAAGGTTATATCCGTTGACGTAGGAAGTACATCCCTGACATCCGTTACACTCTCTGGAACGACATCTATAAACACCAGCAGCACAGACAGTATAAGAACAACCCCCATTTGTGGAGATCGTCTTAGTATTGTATGAACCCCCCGAAGCACCGCGAAAGTGTTGACATCTGTTGCAAGCGCATGATCCATGTCCGTTTCCGCCCGCACCCCAGGCCTCCCAGGTTGCTCTAGAAGTTCCTGCTGGCATTTGGAAATTACAGCAACAACCAGGAGTACATTGACCAGGAGATCCTTGGAAATACTTTACACAAAAAGTAGGACCAACACCAGAAGCTAACTTCTCCAGTGAAATAGTCCCCGCAGGAATTTGATCGGCGGTAATTGTTTTATATGATTTATAGTTGGCCATTTACAACCCTTTTTCGTAATGGTATTTTGAGATCACATGACAAAAACAATAACTGTATGACAAAAGGGGGACTTATGTCCCCCGAAATCAAGAATCAGACGGAGAACAGTCTCCAACCGTATGAGTCACCTGAGAAAGTCAATTCAAAGGCGGCACCTTCAACATTGACAACCAAGTCAGAAGAATCACCTTGAATCGTCTTACCATTTCTACCAATGGTTAGTGCATTGGTGTCGAATGTCTTAGCGATATCATAGAATCTTACGGTATCACCAAGGTCAGGCGAAGCAGGTAGTGTGAGTGTGATAGCGCCACCTGTCGTTGTTACGAAGTAGACGTTATCCTTTGCACTAACTGCCTGAGTCGTGTTGACTGTAGTGTAGGTCTTCTTACCAGGAGCGATCCAGGAAGTACCATCGTAGTACTCAAGAGCACCGATATCGGTGTTGAATCTCAGAGCACCAGTGTTGAACTCTTGATCAACACCACCAGGTCTTTGTGCAGTTGTACCAACTGGAGGGGTCATTGCGGCGACACCCATTGCACCGTGGCGGAGGAATCCGACGACTGCAGCCTCAGTAGGACATGCACTGTTGGATACACCAGACATGAATGGGTCAGAGGAGAATTCGTTAATCGCCTCACCGACCTGACCACCGATTGCACCCAGTCTCAGTTCTGTCAGACCAGACAGGTTGAACGCGGAAGCGTCCAGGGTTGCACGACCAGTCAACTGGTCAACGGAGAAGAATTGACCAACTCTGAAGTTACCACCTTGGTCAGTGGAGACGAAGAACACCTTACCAGGACCGAAGACGTTAGTCTCGTTACCTTGGATGATCTGAGTCTGATCAACATCAGGATAGTTGGTTTCTGCCTTGTTACCAGTACCGATAGAGAGGAAGTCGTGACCAGTTAGTCTTGCCTGCGAGAACAGGGTTCTAACGTTGATTGTGGAACCACGTCCAACGTGACCTGCGAGTTCTCTAGTATCCCATGTACCAACTGTCTTCTCTGGAGAGATTGTGAGGGTAGCACGGTTACTGTAGATAACTGTGGATAATCCAGCAGAAGCATCATAGTAGTTGTAAGTTACCGCAGCCGCGACGTTAGTAACAGTGTTGATGATGTAGAATCTCTCATCTGGTCCATAGAGACCAGTTGTGGTGAATCCAATTGCGTCACCGACGAGTAGAGTTCCAGAGAAATCATCAATCTCAAGGATAGTACCCTTCTGACCACTGATGGAAGAAGTAGCGGAGGAAACGGTAATAGAACCGATACCAGCACCAGAATCGCCACCAGAACCGAACCAAACAATCTCACCATCTACGAATCCAGTGGTTCCGAGACCAACCGAACCATAACCAGGTTGGTACTTCATGTAGATCTTATCTGCAGCAATCTGGTCATTCAAGTACCATGCACGAGCGCCAGAGGTCTGACCGAACATCGTAGCACCGATGGAGAGTGTTCCAGACTTATTAGCACCCAGAACGGTCATCAGTTCACCGAAGACTCTTGCGTGTCTTGGAGTCTCATCGGTAGAGAAACCAGATGCAATAACACCATAGTCACCGTAGGAGTTGTTACCACCAACGGAACGGATTCTAGATCCACCACCAGAGTAGTAACCCCACTGACAATAGTAGGTGAAGCAGGAAACAATCTCAGCGATTGCACTTCTATCGAGGATGAATCCAGCACCATCGGAAGATACCTGGGTGAAGGAGTCGAAGACCATCGATTTTGCACCTTCGTCATGGATGCCACCGTCACAGAAGACACCAACTGCACCACCACCGAAGCGGCCGTAGTCAGATGCGTTGTCGGAGAATACGGTACAATCCTTAACGTAAGGAGACTTGTTATTGATTGGGGAATCTGGGTTCAGGGAGCAAACGATACCAGCAGCGGTAGTACCAAGACCAGTTCTGATGTTGGAATTATCCAACTCGAATGGTGCGAGTTCGTCATAATAGAATCCTTCCATTCCCTTCATGGACATTGCCTGAAGCGTAGTCGCGTCAGACATCATGAACATGGTAGATCTGTTGTTTGGTGTTGTTCCGTCATCAGAAACACCTTCCGCAGGAAGAACCTGAGTACCTCTCAGAGAGTTACCGATAATCGAGGTAAAAGGAGGAACCTTGATTGGTAGCTGCTCATAGAACTGAGAAGCAGACAGTTTCAGGATAGCAGGAGTCAGGTCAGTTAGGTGACCACCAGAGATGTAAGTGTGGTTAATGGAGGAGATACCAACGTTAACTCTAATTGTGTCAACGTCTTGAATTTCAAGAACCTCAAAGTAAGACTTAGAAACCTTATCAGGATAGATGGTTGTGGTAACACCGACGAAGGAAACACCCTGCTGAATGTAGAGGTAATCAACTGTAGAAACACCGACGTTTAGAACAACCGAGTTTGCATCAGGAACTGCCTGAACGTTATAGTTAAAGATACCAGGCTTATGGACTTGTGGGAACAATCCTGTTGTTGCACCAGCACCTACGTCATATTGAACCTGAAGGTCTCTAATTCTGACAGTTGCGCCGATTCCAACTTCTGGTGCATTACCAATACCAATAGCGGTGATGGTTGCGAGACCAACAGTTGGATCATATTGCATACCCAGAACACTGAAGACATTACCTCCAGATAGACATTCAAATTCAATTTCTGCCAATTGAATAAACGTACCAGTGTTTCTCAGGTTGTGACCAGGAGAAGTAATGGTTGCAACACCAGTCGATGCAGTATAATCAAAATTAGTAATACCATTATCAGGACGTGCAGATACGCAAGCCTGTTTGATAGTCTTAAATGCCAGGTTAGGTGCAAGACCGTTGTTTGTGTCTAGACCGTCCTCGGAGTCAACATAGTAGATTCTGGTCTGGTTACCAACGATCTCATATCCAGGTAGACCATCGCCTTGAACAGCAAGAGCGTAACCAGTAGAACCAATACCAATTCTGAATGGACCAGAGTTATAGGTAAGAATATCACCTTTATTGGTAAGAGCAGCAGCAGAGTCACCAGCAGCTAGAGTTTCCCAATAAGTAGATAGACCGACAACTGGGTCAATATTGGAGAAGGAGTTACCAATGGCGAGATAGGAGTTAGAACCATATCTAACAATGTGTCCAGGGTGATACTCGAAGGTTGTGGAGAAGTTGCCAACAAACTTAAATCCTTCGACAAGAAGGTCCCAGGTCTCGACCCCTTGACGAGCTTCATCGCCTTCAGATCCAATACCAACTTGGAAAGGAGAAACGTTAGTTGTAACACCAACCTTATGGCGGTAAGTATTACCACCATACTGAGTTAGGTCACCTCTATAGTAAGTACCTTCACTATAAGTATTTGCAGCACCAGCAAGACCATCAGCAAGGATAGACCACTTTGCGTCTGTTCCTGTACCTACG
>Ga0255770_10003744_pt1 | contig 12986 bp, 5 predicted proteins | sample 071ome_22_FD_179968 | JGI IMG/M metagenome (GOLD analysis project Ga0255770, IMG submission 179968) | Coastal salt marsh microbial communities from the Groves Creek Marsh, Skidaway Island, Georgia - 071404AT metaG (version 2) | ecosystem: Environmental > Aquatic > Marine > Intertidal zone > Salt... | reverse complement strand
TCGCCGCGGGCGTGACTTTAGGATGCACGATGTTTGCCTTGTACGGGGACGTGTCCTCGAGCGCGGCGAAACATCACGGGAAAGGTGGGAAAGATACGAGCATGTACGGAGTTGGATTAATGTTGGGCTACCTCGGCTTCGACGGGTTCACGAGCACGTTTCAAGATAAGTTGTTCAAAGGATACCAGATGGAGACGTATAATCAAATGTTATGGGTGAACTTATGTTCGGCATCTATTAGCGCTTTGTGGTTGTTTTCGGATTCGGCGTTTTTCGAAGCCGTGGCGTTTGTCGGCAGACACCCGGCGGTGTTGCAAGATATTTGCACGCTGAGCGTCGCCGCGATGTTAGGGCAGTTGTGCATCTTGTACACGATTCGTGAATTCGGAGCGTTGTTGTTCGCGACAATCATGACGACAAGACAGTTCTTGTCTATTTTGTTGTCGTGCTTGATTTTCATGCACCCGTTGACGTTCATGCAATGGCTCGGCACCGCGATGGTTTTTGGCTCCTTGTATTACCAGGCATATTTGAAAAATCAACGAGCGACGAGCGCGGCGGCGGCGAGCGAGATGCGCGAGCCGTCCGCATCTGGCGCAGAGAATGGAGAAAAGAACGTCACCGTGTGAAGAATGAAAAAGCCTCCGTGCACGTATATTCATTATTACACTACGAATTCACCAAAACATTTATTTTTTTAGTTTACGTACCAGTCAGTACCTTATTCAATTTAAATCACAAAAATTTGCTACTCATCATCATCATCATTCATTCATTACAGACGCGTCGGTAAACCCGATTTCGCCATATCTTCCTTGCATTCCTTCACGGTTACTTCGTCTCTGTGGAAGATACCAGCCGCGAGTGCCGCTGAACACGCCGGGACGGCTCCGAAAACTTCTGAGAAGTGTCTCGGGTGTCCAGCGCCGGAAGAGGCGATGACCGGGATCTTCACCGCGTCCGCAACCATTTTCACGAGCTCGTGGTCGAAACCGTTGCCTTGTCCATCTTCGTCTATACAGTTCAAAAGAATTTCACCCGCGCCTAACTTCTCCATAGCGATGGCTAACTCGTACGCACCAATATCGCGTCCTTCTCTCCCGCCTTTGATGGTGCACTGAAACCAGCAATATTTCTCACCGTTTGGTCCTAATTTTCGTTTGGTTTCTATGCACTTGTTCTTCGTGTTTTTGGGATCGGTTTCGTATTTACGTCTCGGATCGATGGAAATCACGACGGCTTGAGACCCGTATCGATTGGAAATAGTTTCAATGGAACTCGTTCCGTCGCCCTGTTCGTTGTTGGCGTAAAATTTTTCCGCAACTTCCACGGCGTCGCTTCCGATGGACACTTTATCAGCGCCCGAGGCAAAATACGCCGACGCGACTTCTAAAGAAGAGTAATGTTTACCGTTCGAGTCGGTAAAATCACGAATACCACCACCAACGGTCAAAGGCACGAATACAGTTTCGCTGGAGAGCTTCAAAACCTCAATCATCGGCGCGTCTTTCAACGGTGTGTCTCGGTACCCGGTGATGTTCAGGAAACTCACCTCATCGGCGCCCATATCGAAGTACTTCTTCGCCAATTCGACGGGTTTACCCAAATTACGAACGTCGCCGCTTTCTCCTTCGCTTTTTTCTCTCACGTCATACGAATCACCTTTGGTGACGACTAAATCGCCGGCGTCGTTGCTGCGCACGTCCAAGCAAGCGATGACGCGTTTCGCCAACCCTTTTCGCACGGCATCCGAGCTCGCCGAGGACGGCAACGCCGAGGACGTCTCCATTTCGCTCTTGCCGCCAGAAAGAAACTGATCGAAAATCTTTAAACCGGTAAATCCAGACTTTTCCGGGTGAAATTGCGTCGCCATGACGTTTCCTTTCTGCACGGCTGAAATGAACGGTTCGCTGCCGTAATCGCACGTCGATAAAACCCAATCATTGTTTTGGTCGTTCGGCAACGCTCGGTACGAGTGCACGAAGTATACTCTCTCCGAAACCGAAGCAGATGGATCGCCTTTTTGTAAATCTAACAAGTACGATTCTCTTTTGACTTCGTTGACGTTCCAACCGATGTGCGGCACGATCAAATCTTCTCCCGTGAACTTGGTCACCGTACCGGGAATCAAACCCAAACCTTCTACGCCTCCGGACTCTTCACTGCCATCGAACAATAACTGTAAACCCAAACACACGCCCATAAACGGCCTCGTTCCATCTAACACGTACTCTCGTAATGGCTCAATTAACTTTCTCTCGCGCAAAATGTCCATGGCTGAACCGTAGGCGCCGACGCCCGGGAAGACCAGTTTCTTCGCCGCGAGGATATCTTCCGGAGATTTGATATCTTTCACCGTGTACCCGAGCTTTTGCATCGCGTTTCGAACGGAGCGAACGTTCCCAGCACCGTAATCTAAAAGCGAAACTTCGCCTTTACTTCCCGCCGCCGTCGCCGAAGCGGCTCGAAGAGTCAGAGTCTTTCTCTTGTGCTGCTGACTTGTGCTATTGTGAAGTAAAGCGCGTCTACTGTTGTTGATGGCGCTGAAGTCACCACCACTCGTCATCATTCCTCGTCTTCCTATTAAAACTCTCGACGTAGTCGTAGCCGTGCTATTGCTACTACTTCTAGCGCTGTGCATTGTTGCTAAAGTCGGTTGTGCTGTGTTCAACATCATTTTGTCGCGTTTTTTCTATCCACTTTTTCGATGATTTGACGATGATGATGCTCTCTCTTTGTCTGTCTGTCTGTATGAGAGTAATATCGTGTCGGAATAACTAGTTTCGAGACTCTTATGTATATGTGTGTGTCTTCGTTTCCTTTTCTCGCGAGATGTATATGTGTATATATGTGTGTGCGCACACAAACACAACAACAACAACAACAACAACAACACGCTCAAGAGTGAGGGATTTTGAGAAAGGCAGAGAGCCCTTCTTCTTCTTCTTCTTTTTTTTTTCTTCTTCTTCTTCTTCTTCTTCTTCTTCTTCGCGTAAATTTTTTTGAAGTCACTCGCCCCACCCACCTTCAAAAACGAAAGAGAGTTCACACAACGTCGTCAGTTAAGACACAACACGTAGACATCTTGCGCGCATAAAAAAGTTAACTCGATCGAAAACGCATTAAGGGCACTCTGCGCTTCGTTCTATTAATCCGACGTAACGATCGATACAGAAAAACGAGACCAGAGCAGATGCCTCGCGCGACAAAATCAGCCGGCTTGAACGCCAAAGCGAAGAGGAAAGCGCGACGAGAGGAGAAGTACAATCCGGAGAAAGCAGCAAAATCCTCAGCGGCGGCAGCCGCCACGGGAGGAAAAACAACGACCGAAAAGAACGACGAAGGAGGGAACAAGAAGAAGCGAGGCCATCGCGACGACGCGGAGAATAACGACTCGAAAAAGTCTAAGAAGCATGCGTCCTCTTTAAAGCGTTCGGACGGTGGGGATAAGAAAGCGTGGAAGAGTAGCGCAGGCGGCGGCGGCGGTGGTGGAGGCGGATTTAGCGGTAAAAAGACAAACACCAAATCAGCCTCCTCCTCTCAACAGCAACAACAACAAACGCAAAAGCAAGGCTTCGAGAAACCAAACTTTCAGCTGATTGAGGAGTTGGTGTTGATATTTGAAAAGCTCAGACAAACGAAAGGTTCCTCCAATTCCAAAAGCAACGGTAAAGGTAAAAACGACGACGGCGACGACGACGACGACGACGACGACGACAACAACGGTCGCGACTCGGGTAAAAAGAAGGAATATGCGGCATTGATTTACTCAAAAACTAAAGGCAAGATTCCTGAAATCGCAAACAATCACAAAGGATCGAGAATAGTTCAAAGTCTGTTGAAATACGGCACGGAAGAGCAAATAAATTCAGTATTTGCCGAATGCGCGCCGAAACTAGCCATTTTAGCCAAATCTTTGTACGGGAACTTCCTCATTCGGAAGCTCATCGAGAAGACAAAGAAAGAGGATTATCCGCAACTGTTGCAGAACATCAAAGGTCAAGTGACTTCGTTAGCGCGGCATCCAGTTGGGAGTCAAATACTAGAGCATCTGTATCATTCCGCGAAGGGCGAACAACGCTCGCAAATGCAAGCTGAATTCTATGGTGGCGAGTTTGTACACTTCTTAAACGCATCTTCGAGGACGAAACAAGAAGGCAAAAATAGCAACAAAGAACCGACGACTTTGAAAGACATTTTGTTGCAAAAGCCAGCCATGCAGAGACAAAATACGTTGAAAAACATATCGAGAGCAATCCTTCCGATTCTCGAGAAGGGTTTAGTATCGCCACTTATAGTCCATAAAGTCTTGAAAGAATATCTCATGGTCGGTGGTGCAAGTTTGCGCGCCGAAGCAGCCAACTCTATCGCTGCACCGGCGTTTCTTAGATTGTTCCACACCAGGGAAGGTGCCACGGCAACGAACATCATGCTTTCGTACGCGGGCGCAAAACAGCGAAAGCAAGTTTTGAAAGCTTTGAAAGCACAAGTGTGGAGAGTGTCGCAAGATGAGTGCGCGCACTCGACTATCATGACTTTAATCGACTGCGTTGACGATACGAACATGCTCAATAAGATCATCTTACAGGAGCTTAAAAGCGAAGACATCGCGGGATCTGTCTGCGAACACAAATTCGGAAAACGCGTGATTTTGCATTTACTCCGTCCGCGTTTGAATAAGTACTCGCCACCAAACTTACAGATGATGATGCTCAGTCCGGAGGAGATCAGACAGTCTGTTGAAGCGGCGAAAGCGTTGGTAAAAACGCTTCAAAAGCAGCAGAAAAAAATTAACCGCCACGACAACGACGGCGACGATGACGAGGAAGAAAACGAGGACGGAGACATCTTGAAAGATAGCAGTAACAAAAAATCGAAAGGAAACAAAACAAAACTGAGCTCTGATGGTGGCAGCGATTCCGAAGATGACGAGGAGGAAGCTGAAGGAGCGGATGTGAACTTTGGCGTCGCCAAGAAGGACGAGCAACAACGACGAATGGAAATTTTCAAACAATATGGGTTCGCCGAGGCTTTGATGAAATCGTGTCAAGACAATATCGAACGAATGCTCAGGTCGAAAGAATCGGGAGATGTTCTTTATGAAGTCATCGTTGGGGGATTAGACGATGTGGTGTATGAGTCGTGCGGCGAAGAAAAGATGAACTCGTTCTACGAGCGCATCGCAGAGGTGGTCACGGAGTCCATAAAAAGCGGAAAAGGTGGCGAAGAGGATAACTTACTAGAAAACTTCTTTTCGACGAGACTCCTGCGCCGCGCGGCGCAAGATTGCCCCCGATTCGCCAAAGTATTGTTTAATTCATCCATCTGTGCTTCTTCGTCTTCAAAAAAGAAGTGGCTTTCCATGCCACACGCGGAGAAAATTATTGCCGGTGTACTATCATGTCCGGACGACAAGTTCGTCAAGGAGGCCAAATCAAAGATGGGGTCGGATGCCGATGCGATACTCGCTAAAGTACTCGCTCAAAAAGAGAAGCATCGCGATGCTTCCGCGAAGGGTAAAGCGTAGGAGGTTAACATTCTTTTCGATGGAGAGTTAGTACGTTTGTAGGCGTAAAAAAATAGATTTGTATGCATATCCGGTACTTCCACCGCTACGGCTGTTTGGGTTACACACTACCTATATATATATATATACTTATTCATCTACAAATGCAATTATTTTTTTCACTCGTACCCAGCCAACATTGGGGTGATTTTTGCGTACAGCCACGCGTGAGATTCAGCGAGCTGATTTCGCAACCCTTCTCGAATTTCGTCACGCGTATACCTCGCTGAAAAGTGAATCAGTAAAATGCTTTTGCATTCGCGAAAGTGCTCGGCGTTTTCGGCTATGTCTCGGACGTGCGTGTGACCGAATCGTTTCGCGTCCGCAGGTGAGACGTCGTCGTTCACAAAAGTGCATTCGAGACAAATCAGATTTGACCTCAAACCTTCCCGAATAATTTCCTGAGGGGTGGAGTGTAAAAAATCTATCGTGGTGTCTCCCGTAAATAAGATTTCTGGCACGTCCACGGTGTCTGTTATTTCTACCCCGTCCATTTTTAGAGCTTTGATTTCGCTTCCTTTAAGCGTTAAATACTTGTCTTTCAACTTTTGCTTCGTCGAGAGAATGAGATACCCTTGACTCGCAATGGGATGGACAGTTTTAAATGCTTTAATCTTATAGTTTTTATTTTTCATCGGGTAACACGTTTCCGCGGTGGGCGCGAACGGTATCATTTCGTGAGGCAAATCGCTGTGGTCCAATACTTTCAGCGCATCGATGAACTTCGAAATCGCTTCAATCTTTGATTCTGGCACCAATATCGTAGGTGGTGGTAACGAAAGCAAATTTCGCGAGGCTATGTACATGCCTAAACCGCCGACATGGTCCATGTGCGTGTGTGTGAGGCACATCGTGTCGGCGTACACGCATCTTTGGTAACATCTGCCACTGTCAAAACACAGTTTGAGTTGAGGAAAGATGATGCTCGTTTCTTGACCACCTATGGATAACCCTTCGATGTTGAATCCCGAAAGCGTCTCGACGACGAACCGGTTTCCTTTTTGCTCGCCGCTCATTTCTCCGTCGTTTTTATATGTTTTTGTGCGTTTCGTGTTCAACTAACTTTTTTTCCTCGCGCATTGTTTCTTTGCGACAAAACACTTTGATTCATCTCGCGAAACGCGAAAGAGGGATTGCGACGACTTTGACGACGACTTTGACGACGACTAGGTGTTGCGAATCAATCGACCGTCTTTTGTTGATTTTCTTCCAAAAGAAGGTTATTCAGTGAGGGAGAATTCAATAACCACCAACTTGTTGCTTAGTAATAGCACAACTTTTTTTTTGCAGGAGAAAAGAGGGGTCGTGACCCCACAAAAAAAACACAAAGTCGCCCTCGTTCAAGGAGGGAGGTGGCAAACACACGACGGCACGCGCGCGCGTAGCAAACAGCAGCAAAGACATCGCGCGCTGTTGGTGACATCTATCACTATCACGCGTGATTGTCGTCGTCGTCGTCGTCGTCGTCGTCTTCCTTGAATAAACATCATGGCGGACGACTTTGAGCGCGCGGTTTTGTTCTCGTTTCAACAGAACACCTCGTCTTCTAACTATAATAATAATGAGGAAAGAACGAGCGCTTTGCAACAGCTGGAACAATTCGTGCTCTCGCCAGACGCGTGGAAAGTGTGCGCGGAACGGTTTGAAACGTCGTCTTCGTCCGAGGTGAAGTTTTGGTGCTTGCAAACGCTCGCGAAGAAGCTCAGCGAAGAGTTTTTCAACGAAGAGGAACATTTCGGCGGCAGCGCTGTTCCCTCGCCTGCTTCTGCCTCTTCTTCTTCACAATTTTCCCAAGAAGACAGACAACTGCTTCGAAACACGATTGAAAAATACGTGTCTATATTTCAATGCCAGAGGGTAGACGACGTGTTTCCGATGTACATTCAGAATAAACTCGCCGAGTGTGTCGCACACGCCATCACATCGGAAGGGCCGGCAAAACGATGGCCAAACTTTTTCGAGAACTTTGCGAGCGTCCTCGTGAATGCAAACGCAGGAGGTGGTGATACCAATACGAGTGATGCGGATGATAAGAAATCTCGCGCCGCATTCTTCTTAAGAATATTGGATTGCTTGGACGCGGACGTGATAAACTCCACCGACGCTTTGAGAAAAGGGGCTTTGTACGTGCGCAAATCTGGTCGAGTTAAAGATTACATGCGAGAAAACAATATCGTATCATTTTTGTTCGATACTTTTTTGAATATGGCGAATAGCTTCTCTAGCGACGCGAAGATTTTGGCGCATATTTTAATCGTCGCGAGTAAGTACGTCGACTGGGTAGACGTGAACATAATCGCCTCCGATGGATTCATGTCCTTCGTATCGGCGTGCTCTGGACATACGAATGAAGACTTGCGAGCGGCGTCTTGCTTGTATCTGACCGCGCTCATCGATAAAGGAATGGATGCCGAGAAGAAATTCGTGTTAATCACCCGATTTAATTTGGTCGAGGCGTGTTCCTCACTCGTCGCTGCATCGTTTCGCGACGACGACGAGCAATTCGCGATGAAATCTTTACAACTCTTGCAAACGCTCGGGAACGAGCTGTTAAACATGCTCAACGCCATTTCGCCAATCGCAGTCAACTCAAAAGGTGGTAAAAGCTCGGTCAAAGAGCGATCGATGGATTGTTTGAGAACACCTGAATCTGAACAGCTGTGTAATTTGCTCTTGGTCTTAGCCACGCAGGCGGCAATGTACGGAATCCCATCCAAACACGAATCTGCTGTTTCAGCCTCGAGTCAGTTTCTCATACAGTACTCAAACAGAATGAAGAACGACAATTACACTTTGGCGCTGTCAATTCCAATGGTTCAGGAGACTTTATTAAAAAACATCATCGATCGCTCGTCTTTCGAGTTTGTAAATGAGTTTGGCGCAGACTTTGCAAATGGCTCAGATCCGTACGTCGTGGAGTTGGAGTGCGACGTCTTTGCCTTGAGGCACGAGTTGATGGTATTGTTTAGAAATATCTCGCGAGCCGCACCGGAAATAGTGTTGAGAGCGACGCAAGCTGCAATAGAGAGCGCGTTCAACACCAGTAGTAGCAATAATAATAACAATAATAGTAGTAGTAGTGGGGGAAGTGGTGAAGTATCTTGGTATCGCGTCGATGCGGCGCTTTCGGCGCTGTATAATCTGGGCGAGAGCTCTGGATTCACAGACGCGGTTGTGAATTTTGCCATGAAGACAAATCCGAACAACGCCAAGGACAAAAGTAATAGTATCCAACCTCTGCAAAGTAGCGCCGCGCCACAAGAACACATCGAGCTCACGTCTTTGGTTTTATCCGTGGTGTTGAAATGGGACGAGTGTTCTAAGAGCGCCGCGTATCACCGCATCGTTTCGATGTCGTACATGGAGTTATGCGTGAGATATCACAACATGATTGAACAAAATGCAGAGGCTTTGCATCTCGCTCTGCGAGCCTTTCTGGATGAGCGAGGAATGCGACACCCCGATTCAAACGTGTCTTCCCGAGCGTGTTACTTGTTCATGCGAATGGTGAAGCCGGTGCGTTCACATTTGGCGGACAAGTTGGACGATATTTTCACCGCGTTAGAGAAGCCCCTGTCGGACGCGGCTGCCCCGTTATCGTCGCAAATGCTAGAAGCTATTCAAGCGAAGGTTGCACAACTCGCTTCTAATTTGAGCATCGGAACTCGCGCGCAAGCCGAAGAAGGTAACGATGATCGCTTGTACGTGTTCGAAGCCGCCGGCTCCATATTAGGCGCAGAAGAAGTACCGGAGGATAAGCAGTGCGAACGTTTAATGCAAGTTTGCCAGGTTTTGTGCGGAAGAATCGTTGAGTTTGTGAATGTCACCGATGCAGAGAACGGCGCGTTGGCGTCGCAAAATGCCATGCGATGTGTTGTAGCTTTGAGCAACTTGTCGAAAGGTTTCAGCGCGCGAATTTGCGTGCAGTTGCGTCCAAAAGTTGGTGAAATTTTTCGATCAGCGATGGAAGTAACCATATCGTGTTTGAAGAGATGGCCGAGAGAAAAAGGCGTTCGCCATCGCGTCGTAGGTTACTTGCACCAAATGGTGCAAATATTGAACGAAACTATAGTTCCTTATTTACCAGATGCCGTCGATTCGCTACGAAGTAACGGGACGAATTCCAAGGAGCTGGGGGAGACGTTAGTTCTCATCAATCAACTCTCAAATACGTTCAAAGAAGCACTTTTACCGATGCTCGTGCCGTTGTTCTTACCGTTGCGATTGCAAGTTCACGAGAGTATTCGCGCGGGTCTTTCTCAATCCGCAAGTTCCGATGAGTTCACGAGAGAATCGCACGAACTAGAGCGCAACTGGGTTCAAACTGTGAATACTTTTGCGCTGACGTCGCTTCTTTCGCCCATGCTTGCAGCGAACGTCGAAGCTCGGGATTTATGCCTAACAGAGCTGGTTGAAAATGCAAGAACCCATAACTCCATTTCAATACGTAAGTTGTGTTTGCAATCGTTGAAGCGCATCACGACGGATTGGTTGGTAGGCAGCGATAACACCGGTGGAAATCCTCAAATTGGAGGTGAATTCTCGAATTTTGCTGCGCAAAAAATTGGTATTGAATGTTGCTTAATCGCGCCTTTGTTCGATTATAACTTTGCCGACGCCGGAGCGGTTGCAGCGGTAAACGAGTGTTTCGCGATCCAACGCGTGTTGTTCCAGAAAATGGGCGAACCGTTCGCTGAATTGCTCGCCAAAAGTGTTTTGCCGAGTTTGTTGAGCGCGAAAGTTGATCAGGCAGGCATAGAAAACTGCGCGCAAGCCTATATAAATTTATTGGCGGCGGAGTCCGTAAAACCGAAGGACATTCGCCTTTTATTAGGCGAAATCGCGCAACAAGCGACGTTACCAGACGGTGTCGTTCGCTCGCCGTGTACGAAATCGTGATGCCATGTTAGCGCGTGTGTATTGTAATAATATGATAATAATAATACGGCGTAATATTTGTAGAGCGTAACAAAAACAACGGACGACACGGCTTTCTTTTTTGCTTTTAGCAGTTTTGAAGATCGCGAGAGAGACGCGAGAAAAAAAAATTTTGTATCTCTTCACCACAAAAATACACGCCGACAGGGGAAAAACATCATCGACGACGACGAACATCAACAATAATAATAACAATAATGACGGACGTTGGGCACATCCGATCGGTTCTCGCGTCGACGACGTTGCGATCGATGCTGTCGCAACTCGATCGCGCGAGGCACGGAAGTTTGTCTTTCGTCGTGTCTCTTGGACACGACGATAGCGCAGAGACGGCGTTGAACACGTTGAAGGGATACAACGTGTTGAGCGCGCCGGTTCTGGTGCAAAACGTTGGATTGAATCGCGATGACGAAAAAGCGACGTGCTTGGGCTTTTTCAGCGTCTCGGATATGATCGTTCCTCTCGTGGAAGCTTTCGAAGACGAGAAAAAGTTGGAAAGGATGGAAGATCCAATCAACATGCTCCAAGCGATGACGTTGCTAGGAAAAGTGGCGCCCAGAGTCTTCTCGAAGAAGATCATTCAAATCGGTAATCTCAGCGACGCCGATTTAGTCTTTGAACCATACGCGAAAGAACTCTCGATTTTGGAAGCGATGGAGAATTTTTTAGCGAATCAGCACCACCTCGTCCACAGATTGGGCGTCTTCGACCCGCACGGAGAGATTAGTGGAATCATCTCGCAGTCCGACATCATCAAGTTTTTGCAGATGAAGAACGAACAAGGTGTTTTTAAAGAACTATCGGGAATGTCTCTCGAAGATTGCGGTTTCTGCTCGTCTGAAAGAGCGCTCGGTCTTTGTTGCGTCGAGCCACACGAGCTTACAATCAACGTTCTTAAAAAAATGCGAGATCGAAATATCTCGTGCGTCGGCGTCGTGTACGAAGACGTATTAATTGCAAACTTTTCAGCATCCGATCTGAGACGCGTTACGAAAGATCACGTTTCAATTCTAGGCTTACCGGTTGGGGAGTTTTTGGCATTGTCTCACCGCACGAGTTACGGCGGATACGCGCACATTGAGAGTCAGCACGTCAGTCACGCGTTCTTTCAAAAGATAAACGAAGATAGTCCAACCGCGGTCGATCGGCTGAATAAAGCAATCGAGAAAGACGAAATCTTTTTACAGACTGTCGGGGTCACAGCGACGATATCTGACGTGTTGAACGCATTAACGTACGTTCACCGCGTTTGGGTTGTCGTTGAAAAACCAAAGTTGAATTCTGGGAAGCCTCTCGACGTTATTACTTTGACGGATGTTCTTCGTCTGTTCATCTCCGAAGAAAACGACGCCTTCGGAGAAGAGAAGCAAAGCGAAGAACAAGTATAAAATAACAAGAAATATTCAAGCTCACGTGACGTGTGGGTATTACCTTCACAAGAACTAAACTACAATGTAAACTAAACAGAATAAACTAGAATTATATCACTAACGCTGGTACTTTCGTCCTTGTTTTCTCGCAAACGCGTTCCCTCCTGCCGTTCTCGACGGCGCTGGTCTCGCCGGCATTTTTTGTTCTCGCCTTCGGAGATGTTTCGCAATTTTCCCTCTGTCGTACTCTTCGTCGAGTTCGTCGTACTCGCGAGACTTTTTAGCGTTCTTTTTCTGAGGTTTACTGCTTTGCTGACGCATTCGCAACGCTTGACTTTTATCATTATCGTCGTCGTCATCGCCGTCGTTCCAACGTTGAGTGCTCTTATCTCTTTGCGCTCGTGATTTCATGAACGTCTTGACTATCATGTTTCCTTTCTCCCTCTTGTTTTCCTTATCTTCTTCCTCGTCGTACGCAACATTGTCATCTTCGCTATACGACGCTCTTTTACTGCGCTTCTTTTGCTTAACAATGCCGAAATCAGGTGACTTTGATCCGCTTCTGTTTTGCTTAAAAAGTTTCGATTTTACCACGTCGCGAGAGTTCTTCCCAACCGACCGCCCAGCGCCTCGCTTCCCGTTTTTCCTCGCCGATATCACCGTAACTACTTCTTCTTCTTCTTCTTTTTCTTCTTCATCTCCTTCACTGCTGCTACTACTACCATTACTACTACCACTCTTGTTGATATTACTATCTCTTTTCTGCTTCATCGTCATCATCTTCTTCTCCTTTTCTCTTTCTTCGTCGACCTTTCTTTTCTTCGCTTGGAAATCTCTCGTGAGTTCTTCCATTCGATTTTTGTCCACGTTTCCTGTATTTGTTTTCTTCGTCGTCATCGTTCCCGGCGCGTTGCGCAAAGAATAAAAGAGTAAGTACGCTTTCTGTCTCAATACCGTCTTTTCGGATACGCTCGTGACGGATTCATCGTCCATCTCAAACCAGAATCCGTTTTGCGCTTTGACGTACGAATAATAATGACCCGAGTTCATGGAACTTCCCGCGTGAACTAAAACACCTATCAAGTCGTACACCGAAGACGATGAAGAAGAAG
>Ga0255770_10003719_pt1 | contig 13046 bp, 10 predicted proteins | sample 071ome_22_FD_179968 | JGI IMG/M metagenome (GOLD analysis project Ga0255770, IMG submission 179968) | Coastal salt marsh microbial communities from the Groves Creek Marsh, Skidaway Island, Georgia - 071404AT metaG (version 2) | ecosystem: Environmental > Aquatic > Marine > Intertidal zone >... | reverse complement strand
TTGGTGAAGCCGTCGCCGCGCGCGTTCGAGAAGCTCTGCACGCAACTGCTTTGGCGGTTGAATGAAGGCGGGGGAGAGTGTTTGTATGAAATCGGCGTCGACGACGATGGGACCGTCAGAGGGATCAGCGAGGAGGAGATGAAGCTGTCGATTGAGACTTTAGAAAACATGGCGAGACAGTTATCCGCGAAAGTTTCCGAAGCTTTCGAGAGGAAGACAACGAATAAAAAAGAGAGTTTTGCAAAGTGCATGCTGGTTAGGAAAGTTTTCGCGAAAGAGGCGAACCATTTAGAGCTGCGGATAACGACGGTCGGTAACGTCGATTCGGGGAAATCGACTCTTTTAGGCGTGTTGACAAAGGGCGTGTTGGATAATGGGAGAGGCAGCGCGAGAGCTAACGTGTTTCGACACAAACACGAGATGGAAACGGGACGAACTAGTTCAATTTCAACGCAAATAATGGGATTTACTCCAGACGGTAAAGTTGCAAACTATCAGGACGAGAAGACTAGGGAAACCCATAGTTTACGCTGGAATGAGATTGTCGAAAAGTCGAGTAAAGTCATCAGCTTCTCAGATTTATGTGGACATGAAAAATACTTAAAAACGACGTTGTGCGGCTTAACCGCGGTGTGTCCCGATTACGCCATGTTAGTCGTCGACTCGAACAGAGGCGGCGTTGTGGGCATGTTGAAAGAACATTTAGGTATCGTTCTTGGTTTAAAGATTCCGTTCGTCGTGTGTGTAACGAAAATCGACATGTGCGCCGACCACTTGCTTCAGTCTACCATGGAGAGTCTTTTGAGACTGTTGAAACGACCCGGGGTACACAAGAAACCGATTGTAGTCAGAGAGAGCAACGACGTTTCAACTTGCATAAAAACGATGGCCGGTGATTCAGACGTCACGCCAATCTTTCAAATATCTTGCGTAGAAAACACAAATCTGGATTTATTAAGACTGCTATTGAACCACCTGCCGTCGCGGCGACAGTTCGACGAGCATAAGAAAAAGACACAAAACGGAGAAGAAAAAGAAGAAGAAGAAGAATCAACGAATAAACACGGAAAGGATGAGTGTGGTGCATTAGTTCACCTCGACGACGCGTTCACGGTAAACGGTGTCGGTACCGTTGTCTCTGGAGTCGTTACCAAAGGGTCGATTACGACGAACCAACAACTTCTTCTGGGTCCGGATTCTTTAGGCCACTTCAAAGAGGTTGTCGTCAAATCGACGATGACCCATCGAACGTCCATCCTTAAAGCCGTCGCCGGTCAATCCGCAAGTTTTGCCATAAAATCGAAAAACAGCAAAGAACCTGTGCACAAAGCTGACGTCAGAAAAGGTATGGCGATGATTTGTAAATCCTTACATCCTCGCTCGACGTGGAGTTTCGAAGCCGAGATTTTAATCTTCGTCTCTCCGACGACGTTGACCGTCGGTTACGCGCCAGTTTTACACTGCATGTCCGTCCGTCAGTGCGCCCGAATATGCAAAATTGAAGGCAAGGACGTTTTGCGCGCCGGAGACCGCGCTAAAGTCGTCTTTCAATGGCTATACCGTCCAGAGTTTGTCGAGGAAGGCTTCCGGGTCATATTTCGCGAAGGACGAACGAGAGGGTTAGGTAGCATCACGAAGATCTCCTTCGACGGCGATAAACAAAAGTCGTGGCCTGATAGCCGGAAACAACAATTCGGAACGAACATGGAAGCGATGATGAATGCAAGCGCGGAATAATAATATTGTGTACGCTTTATCAGTAGTAGCTTTTTAATATTATTTAACATCATCGATCGAGCACCAATTTTTCATTCTCCAGTTTTCGCGTGCCCGTGTGGTTTTTGTCTTTTCATCGCGACACAATTCATTCTCCACTTCAAAAAAAAAAGCTTCAAACGCGAAAAGTATGGACGACTTTTTCAAAGCAGACGCGACTCCGGCGTCCACGCCGCCACCGCAACAACCCGATCAAAACCAGACGAACGATTTCTTCGCCGCGGGTACGTTTGTTTGCGCCTTTAAACACGCACTGCACCAGTTTTCTTTTTTCCAATTCTCTTCCGTCTTAAAACTCTTCCATTTTTGTTTTCAATCACTTACGCACGTGTCCTCTTTCGATTGCGCAGGCGAAACGGACGGATTTGTTTCCGCGCCACCACCCGCTACCGCGAATGCCGAAGTGCAATCGGTACCGAGCAACGAAGATTTTACTCGAGAAAACGTGACTGGCACGCCTCCTCCACAACCACCGATGATGACAACGAACGATTCGAGCGAAAGTTTCCACCAGCAGCAACAACAACAACAACAAAATCAAGAGCAAATGGAACGAGAGATGTCGCACGCGAGCCTTCATTCGGCGCATTCCGTTCATTCTATCGGCCAAGGCTCGGATTTTAACGACGCCGGTAATAATTCCAACATGGGTGATTTCGTTTCCGCGGCTCCTCCGCCCTTGGATGAGGGCGACTTTGGTTCGATGCAACAAGGTCCGAGTAGCGATAGCGTGGACGCCATGGGTATGAGTGCCAATAGTCTCGAGAATTCCTCCATGCAACAACAACAACAACCTATGGAAAACGTAGCCGAACTCGGGGAACCGTCTTCCGCGATTCCAACGCCGGTCCCAACGCCACCGCCTCCGGTGAGAGACCTCAGAAAAGAATACTTAGCAAAAATGCGCGAAGAGCTCGAACAAAAAAGCAAACTCGAACGCGAAGAGATAGACACGATCAAGGAAGAAGCGGTAGCCGAACTCGAGTTGATGCGCAATCAGAGAAAGAAAATGATCGACGCGAACGTGGCGAAAAATAGAGCGGAACAAGACTCCATGACGGAAGTCATGGCCACAGAAACCGGATGGGAAGCGGTGGCGAGTTTGATTTCCGAGGAGAACTTTTGCCCCGTCGAGGACGGCCATCCTCCGCCGACGGATTTAGGAAAGATGAGAGGATTAATTAAAACGTTGAAGTATAAGAAGCCTCAAACGGCGTAAACAATCGATTTGTTGTTGCCGTCGCACGAGAAAGTGTACATAATCAAAAATGTCGTGTAATAATCGCTTCGTGTTGTTGTTCTCTTTTTTCTCCTTTCTTCTCTTCGTCGCGCGAGAAATTCTTCATTTCACAAGTGCATCTGAAAAGGCGCGCGCAAACACAAACCCGTTGAAAACAAAAAACATGCGGCGACGCGCGCGAGGAGTCGTCGTCGTCTCCCTCCTCCTCCTCCTCCTCCTCCTCATCGCGTTGCTTTCACTCTCGCTCGCGTCCGCGAGCGACGACGGCGGCGAGAAACGAAAAGAAGACGCGACTTCCCGAGAACAACAACGAGACCAACTGGAAAAGAAGAACACCGCACAACTGAACGGCTTTCTGAACAAGATGAAACCGTCCTTCACGCACACCGGGGACGGTTTACCGTCGCTGTATTTGACGCACAAAGACGCGGCGAGTGGAGAGCGGGCGATTTTACTTCACCCGGCGACGATTTTGAACGGCAAACACGTCGGTTTTAGCAAGAAACGAATTTTGGAAGAGATTGGAAGGAAAGAGATGGAAAAGGACCAGTTTTTCGGAAGGGAGTTGGCGAGGGAAGGATTCGACTCCTTGAGCGTGTTCGGAGCGGAAAACGTTATGAAGCGCATTGAGAGCGACGAATACGACGGAGAAAAAGAAGGAAGAGGGAAGAGGGCAAAGAAACGGTTCACGATGCTCGAGTTTGTGGACGTGGGGAAGAAGAGGGCGACGAGAAAAGGAGACGCCGCGGAGGAAGAAGTATCTTTGATCGACGAGGAAGATGAGGATGATATTTTAGGTGGCGCGAGAGTAGCTGTGTTCAACGTGGATATGAGCTCAGACGCCGGGAAGTACTTCGAGAACACCGGGATGTTTTCCAAAATTAAAGATCTCGTCGACTCCCAGAAGAAGAACAGGGAAAAACAGGAAGCACTTCACATGTCTGTGAATGAAATGTTAGAACTTATGAGGAACCAGTTGAAAGAAAAATTGGAGGATAAAATCTCGTTCTTGACATCTAATTCCGGAGGAGAGAGCGATAAACAGTTTCGAGTCGAAGACGCGAGAAAGTATCGAAGGAATCGAGGGAGAAAAGTAGCGTCTATCGAGGAGATCAGAAAGTCGAATAGGGACAGAAACATGAAGTTCAAGTCGGGTCAAGGAAAGGAAAGCGTCCACGCAAAGTTTTATAACGCGTTAGAATCACACGTCGAATTAGCTTGGTTGGATTTTGATGGCAAGGAAGTCAAATATGCGGATTTGGCACCCGGAGCGAGCACGACGTTGAGCACGTTTACGAAACACAAATGGTTGGCAAAGAACCACATCGGCGATCCGATTCGTTTTTTTGTCGTGGACGACCGATCTCCGACGATGAAGAACCAGTATTTCGAGATTAGCGAAGAAGAGGACGAGGAGGTACCGTTAGTGATGGAAGAAGAGGCATACATTAGGAGAGAAGAGCATAATCGAAAGTTTTTGTTGGCAAACGCGCCTCAAACGCCAGGCAACGAGTTAACTCAGGAAGAGAGAGAGGAATTGTTAAGAGTCGCGCGAGAGCAAATCCAACAGTTTCTCGCTAACGAAAAGAACGAAGATGTAAACATAGAAGTGGAATCCGTGCACGTCTTTGAATCGCCGCAAGATATCGTCGACTTTTTCGAGAAGCGGGCGGCGGATACATCAACGTCATCGACAGAAGAAGGAGAAAGTGAGGAGCCAAACGTCGTGTGGCTTTCCGAGGACCAATTTCACGCGCTCGGAAAGCCGGAGAACGCGGAAATTAAACCGCCGCTCGACGTCGTCGACGCGCTCGTCGAAAAAGAGCTTTTAGAGGAAGAAGCGGTGCGAGACGTTTTGAGAGCAAAGACCGAGGAAATGCGAGGAGGAGAAGAAAAAGGAGATGAAACAGAAAACGGACGAGAAGAACGCGTTCGCGAAGAATTGTAGACTTTTAGTAAAGGAATAGAATTGTAAATGAAAAAGAATAGAGGAATTTGCACAAAATGCGAGAGAAAGAACCGCCGCGCGCGCGAGTAAAAACCGCCGCGATGCGACGGATGAAAAACCAACAACACCAACGACGATGACGACGTCTTCTCTTCCTTTTACTTGCGACGAGTCGAGTTTGTGCGGTTCCGACATCGAACACATCGTCGCGTCGAAGAAAAGAAGTGAGAGTCCAAACGCGCTTCTAACTGTCACCGAAGTCCATTACTTTCGCAACAAAACGAGCGATGACGACGACGACGAATCTTCGGTCGCGTTAGTTTCAATCGTAGCGAGCGAGCCGTTGAGAGCGCGAGGAGATGGAGATATGATTGGAACGACGAGGTTTACCGTATCGAAGGTACTCTCGTCAGCGCTGGATGGAGATGGAGAAGGTCGAATCGCGTGTACGTTCACACCGGAAGGAGAGAACGCTTCGTCTTGTTCGCTGTCGGAGAACGCGAAGAAGTACATCGCGGAATGCATTTTCAAGCCATTCAGCGAAGATAACGAAAAGTTATTCAGAATTGATGGCACGTGCGAGATTTTCTGCCCGATGAATGGCACGAACACGGGATGGCATCGAGACGGGTTCCAGAGCGGATGCTACATCGGGCACGCGCTGTTCGAAGAGGAGCGAGAACCAGACGATACCAAAGCGGCTCCGGCTGATGCCGCGTGGTTTGAATTCGCGGTCATTAAGCAAAACGTGAAAGACACCAGCGAGGACGATGTGCAGCTCGATTTTTGCGACTCGGACCATCTTCTGGTCCAACCGTCCAACTTTGTCGCGTTTACTTCTCGCAACGCCGTGTCCATCTTTGAAGACTCCAAGATTTATCACCGCTCGCCTCGCGTCAAGTCATGTTGGGACTCCATGGAACGCGGCGCGCGGAAAATCGCGCGATTTGATTTCGTCGGCCGAGACGCGGAGAATAACGTGTTACTCTGGAAGATGAAGAAGAACGAAACTTCGAGGAGAGAAACCGCCGCCGCGGTCGCCCAAAACGCTTCCCGCCTCTGCGAGTTGAGACGACATCTTCTTTGCGAACAAAGAGAAGAACGAGGAGAAGAAAAAGATAAAGATGCAATCGACGTGCGTTTCGCTCGGTACGTGAACGAGTCCTCTAGACCTAGATAAAAGAGCAGCGCGCCGGAGTAATCCGCTAGCGCTAGCTCGCGCGCGCGCGTAATACTAAAAAATTGCTCTAAATTGTGCTGAGTTGGATAACGACCCCAGAGCGGGGAAAAAAAGAATTATATTCTTCACACATTCGCACATCACACACCCACATCAACCAACGATATATTCTGAACTAAGAAACGATTATTCGGACGCGATATCAAAGAGTCTAGTAGTTTGCGCATCGAACGACGACTGAAGCGGCCCGTGCACGCATCGTTTTTAAAAGTAGTGGCACGATAAACGTAAAAAAGAAGAGTTGCGGTTTTACACGTCAGCAGCCTCCTTTTTTTTCTTCTTTTCTTAACCGTATCTTTATCTTTTCCCGGGAAACAAAACGATGTCGGAAGCGCTCAACGTCATGAAACGCGCTCGCGAGAACGAGTACTTCATCAAAGAGCAGGAGCGAGAGATCGCGGAGTACATCGCCAAGCTGAAAAGCGAGGGCAGGTACGAGGAAGCGATGCGACGCGCGAGCAATTCTTCTTCCTCTTCGAGCAGTAGTGGTGCCTTGCCGCAAGTGTTGGCGCATTCGGTGCGTCTGTTTGACAAAAAATTTACGATGAAGGACGAGGTAAACTCCAGGAAGCTGGATCGAGATTTTATCAAGAAGCATTCGATTTCGGGAGCGTGCACGGGGAATCCGGTGTTTATTGGACACGCGACGCTCGGGTCGAGGGTGTCTTTGGGAAAGTCCAAATGGAGCGGGTCGACGGCTGCGGTGGAAGGGGCTTCGATTTTCTCGGTGCATAAGGCGATGGAGTTGATGGAGTCGGCGCCGGAGAGATTTAACGGCGTCGAGAGTCGAGCGGCGAAGCACATGCGGGACGAAACGTTCGTGATGATTGGGAAGAAGAAGGTGAAATTATTACCGGATCCGACGCCAGGGAGAGCGTTGGCGTGGGGCGGAACTTTAGCCATTTGGGGCACGGGCGCCATTGTGATGACCTCGTGCAAGTACCTCGGGATTAAAAGTTTAAAAGATGTCAACGAGGTCATGAAGTGCACTTTAGAACCGTTGGCAAGACGGGTTAAAGAGACGTTCATGCCGTTGCGAACAAACTTTGAAAATACCGAATGGTTCGAACAATCGCAAAAATCGGAACGGTTCGGCGATTCTGACTTTGCGATGGAAATGAAGAGAAAGTTTGCCATTTAAACCCAAAGTCGAGAGGTTTGTTCACGTGAATACGAAGAGAAGAAAGTGAGAAAGAGAGGGACAGAAATGTGGCGTTGTTGAAATACTAAGCTCACATATGATTACGTACTACTATTACACAAATATTCTACCAAATTTTCTCATCGTTTTATTCGTCGATACCTTCGACATCTAAGACGCGAAGACCCGTCATCGTCTGCCTCGCTCCATTCCATCGTCTCGAATACTTCCTCCTTCTCTTTTTAAAGATAATCGTCTTCTCGTCTCTCACCACCTCCTCCACTAAGCACGTCACTCGCGCGTTCTCCACCACCGGTCTCCCAATAATCGTCTTCGTCTTGCTCCCGAGCATCAACACTCGCGGCAGTTGAACGACGTCGTTCACGTTCGCGCCGTGGAGCTTTTCCACGAAGAACAAATCATCCGGCGACACTTTGTGCTGGTGCGACCCGACCGAAACGACCGCGAAGACGTTCTTCTCGCTAATTTTCACTTTCTCATCTCCTTCGCCGTGTTTCACCGAAAACTTGGACGGGTCGAGCACGACGTAGCTCTCCGGCACTAAAACTTGGTCCGGTTTCAAGCCGCCGTCGGTGCCGAGAGATTTCGAGTACGGTCTCACTGATAATACGTTCATCATCATCGCCGTCGTTCTTCTCGACGCGCGCGAAAAATCTCCTCCTCCTCTTTTACTCCGCGTCGCCGCGAAAGTCTGCCGCCCATCGTCGCCCGTTCTCATCGTCGCAAAAGAAGATGAAGATGAAGATGAACCCGCCGTCGCGACGACGCCCGACCGATCGAAGATGGATTTCCCCGCAAAGCTACTGTTACTGTTATTACTGCGGTTCGTGATGTCGATGCGCTCGCTCGTCGAGCGAGCGTTGATGCGAGAACGCAGCGCGCGGCGACACGCGTTTCGCATCAACCCGTTCATGTGTGGTGCGTGTCTGTGTGCGGTTCTGTGCGTTATGTGTGTAGTGAGTGTGTGGTGTGACGCATTTTTCACTCGTAAAACACGTGTAGGGGTTTCGAGAAGAAGAAGAAGAAAATACAAAAAAATGTCAACGCGACGTCGTCGTCGTCGTCGTCTCACTATTTATGTTACACTTTATAACTTACACAACTCTACGAGCGCACGCGCTATATGTGATTAACGTTGTTCTCGCTCGAATGCGCTGGCTAATTTTTTCAATTCAGAATCTAAGGCGTCTATGTCGCGCGCGAGCGCGTCCGCGCCGGGAAGCGCAAAGGCGAGGTCCTCGCTTGACTCCTCGGCATCGGTGGCGCTTCGCTCTTTTCGGAAGAAGTTTCTCGCGTTCGCGTTCGCGCTTCTCGACGCGTCTTGGTCGAAAAGATACTCGTCGCGCGCGGTTGGTTTCGAGGAGAAAAAAGAGTCTCGCTCTTCTTCTTCTTCTTCTTCTTCATTCGTGATGTACTCTTTGCGCGGGTTCGTCGCATCTTCCAACGTTTGCAACAGGCGTTTTCGTTCGTCTTCGAGTTGCGTGATTTTCGTCTTGGCTTTGCGCATGGCGTCTGCTTGTCGTTCCAAAAAAGCAGCCTCGTCGTCGTCTTCTCCTTCGGTTCTTCTTTTAACGCCGCCGCTTCCTTCCACGTATGCTCTGAACCCAACGTCTCCAGCGCTCGTCGCAATTTCCGTCAGTCTCGCCAACTCCGCCACGACGCTTCCGAGCACCGAACCGCCTTCGTTCCTCTCGTCCTCGGCTAACGGCGCGTGCGCTCTCAAACAATCCATCGCGTACCGCAACGCTCTCCCACACCTCGCTCTCTCCCCTCTCGAAATCCTCTCCCTTTCCTCCAGCGTCTTCCTCAAACTATTCAGCGCGTCCCGATCTCTCCTCCGCTGCTCTTTACTCTCGCTTTGCAACGCGCGGTGCGATATTCGAGCGTCTTTCAAAGCGCCTTCGCTCGAAGCGAGCGATTTGGTCGTCTCTTCCAACTCTGTCTCTAACCTGTTCGCGCGAGATAAAGATTTGCGCAACGCTTCGCGCAACTGCGCGTTTTCGGACGCGTACGCGCGTAACGTTCTAGACGTCTTCGTCTCGTTTTCTTTCTCTTCCTCTTTCGCCTTTTCGTCGTCGAAATCGTCGTCGAACGCATTTCCGAATCTCGATGATAAAAGCATCATCGAGCGCTGCTGCTCCGCCGCGCGTCTCGCCAACGAACGCTGCTGCTGCTGCTGCTGCTGACGTTTTTGAGGAGGACGTTTCTTTCGCTCTTCGATGTCCTCTTCTCTCTTCTTCGTCTGTTTCTTCTTCTTCTTCTCGGGAATCGATTCGTATCCGACGACCGTTGCCGTCGTCGTCGTCGTCGTTCCACGACCGCGAGGAAGAAACCACGCTTTATTACGAGCATCATCATCATCAGTCGTCGTCGACATGACGCGAGAAGAAGAAGAGAGCACGTGCGTTCGTATTAGTAGTGCGCGCACAGAAGAAGAGTCTCCTTCTCTTTATGCGATCAACAACCGAAGTCGCGGTGCGCTCTCGAGAGTTTGTTTTTGGGGAAAAATGGAGATGCAAACTAGGGAAAAACGCGCGATAAATACGTCGCGTATTTTGAGAGAGAAGAAGAAGAAGAAGAAGAAGAAGAAGAACAGCGAGACCGTAATAGTAATCATCATCAATCATGGGCCGTCACCCTTTAAACAAAGACGCGATCGCGACGGCGCAACGACAGGGAAAGAAAATAGACCGGAGAAGGAAAGAATTCAGAAACCTTCCGAAACCGAAGAAGCGAAGACCGAATTACGGCCCGCCGTCGCACATACTGAAAGCGAGAATAGACCCGAAGTTTGAGGAGATGCGGAGAAGGAGAGAGGAGGAAGGAGGAGGAGCGTCGTCGTCGCTGGGTGGTGGTGGTGGTGGGTTAACGTTAACGACGACGACGACGACGACGAGCGGAGGTGGAGGAGGAGAAGAGGAGAAGAGAGAAGAGGAGGAAGAGGAAGAGGCGTGGAGAGAGGCGGACGTGGTGGCGAAGAAGAAGCAACAACAACAACAACAGTTCGCGACGACGACGACGATTGCTACGACGATTGCTACGACGATTGCTACGACGACGACTTTAGAAAAGAACGCGACGAGGAACGAGGAAGAAGTAAAAAACGAAGAGAAGAAAGCAGCGATGACTGTGGTGGGGACAGCGTCGAACAACGCGAGAAGCAATAATAACGACAACAAAAGCAACGAAGACGCGACGGCGCTGTCGCTCTCGCGAGAGCGGAAGCGAGAGGCGCTGAGGAAAGAGGAGGAGGAAATCGAGAGGCAGAAGAAGGACGACGCGAAGTGGAGGCCGGTGTGTTTGTCGAGACCGACGATGGCGAAAGGGATCGAGCTGATGGACGACGGGAGGATGGTTGCGAGCTCGCAGAAAGGGTACAGGTGCGTGCAAGGGACGAGAGGCGTGGAGCCGGCGGTGCGCGAGGAGGAGGAAGACGAAGACGAAGGCGCGATGGAGGAAAAGGCGACGACGACGACGACGATGGCGAGATATTTTGAGGTGAAAATAGAACATTTAGGAGAGAGTGGGTGCGTTAGAGTTGGGTGGATGACTAAACGCGGCGAAATGAACGCGCCGGTTGGGTTCGATAATAAAGGATACGGGTACCACGCGGAGACTGGCTCGAAATACCACGAGGCGAGGTTGAAGACGTACGGCGACCCGTACGGCGAAGGCGACGTAGTCGGTTGCTATTTGTATTTAGACGAGAAAATAGTTAAAAAGAAGGAACAAGTAGAAGCAAAAGAAACTAGCGGTGGAGAGGGTGCTCGTGGCGACGAAGCGAAGAAGAAACAAACGCCCTCGACGCCGGAACGCAACAAGAAAAATAGAAAAGAAGAAGAACGGTTGAAAGCGAAAGCGTTGGAGGAGAGTCAAAACCCGCCGAACGAAGGGAAAATAGCATTTTATAAAAACGGGAAGTTTCAAGGCATCGCGTTCGAGTCGTTGCGGTCGTGCGCGCATCCAAAGAAACCAGAACTTTCCGGATACTTTCCAACTGCGGCGTTATACACGACGCCTTTGCAAGATCAGTCTCAACGGGCGAGAGTATCGTTTAACTTTGGCCCAGATTTTGCGTTTCCTATTGACGCGGAGAAGGACGGTTTGCCCAAGTGCAGCGGATTTTCTCCCGATTTGGATCCTCCGAAACCACCACCACCATCACCACCACCACCTGCGCTGGAAAAAGCGGAACTCGGCGAAAGGGCGCTGGCGTTGGAAAGTAGCGAAGGGGTGGTGAAAACAGAAGAAGGAAAAGAAGAAAAACAGTCAACGTCGAGAAGCGACGGAGAGAGAGGATCGCCTCGAGCGCGCTCGAAGGACGAAGCGTGTGGAGTTCCCGAAAAGCAACCTCCTGAGAGCAAGGAGAAGAAAGAGGAGAAGGAGGAGAAGGAAGAAGAAGTGAAGAAAGAAAAAGATGCGGACGTAGTCATGAAGGAAGAAGAAGAAGAAGAAAACGACTATGAAAAAGTCAACGCAACGTCAGAAGAAGCGAAAGAAAAAGAAGAGCAGACGGAAGTCAAACAAGAAGCGAAAGAAGAAGAAGAAGAAGAAAAAGTTCAAGAGTTTGGAAAGCTCTCTAACGCGGTCGAGCCGGCATCGTTCTCTCGAGGTGGAGAAGACGGCCCCGAACCTGCGCGCGGTTTGGATGCCTTCGTAGTCGAAGCGAACGCGTCTCCGGTCACAAAAGAGGAGGAGGAGGAGGAAGACTCGGGCGAAGCGCACGAACAGGAGCAGCCCGAAGCTGCCGAAACGGCAACGACGACGAGAGACGACGATAATCAGCTCTTTTCCGAAAACATGGACGTGGGAACAAACGACGACAACGCCAACGAAGAAGACGATGGAAACATCGGCTACAACTGGCTCTCCGGTTAAACGCGCGCAATAAATAGCATCCATTCGCGCGGCGGAGAGCGCAAAACTACATATACGCAACAAAAAAATTCTATACATAAATTACAACGTTTTACCTCTCTACGCATCTCTCTCTACTCTCTCATTCGACTCACCCGGACGCCTCTCTCCACGTTCTTCATCGCTCTCTTCTGTTTCTTCTTCAGTTTCGGATCGGCGAAAAACTGCGCGTACGCCATCTGTTTCGCCGAAATCACTCCTTTCTGTTTCCCCACGCCTCCACCTTTCACTTTGAGCACTTTTTTATTAATCCCGAGCGATACGCCCCACGCGTTCGCCTCGTCGTACATTTTCTCGTGCAATTTCATCTTATCGTACGTCTCTTCGTCGAACTCTTGCAGTTTTTTTCCCGTGGTATCGTCCATCATGTCCCGTTCGAGTTGTTTTCGTCTCGAATCGATTATCGGCGCTTTCCCGGCGTTGAGCGCTTTTTCCAAAGCTTTTTGTTTCGCGTCGAACGCTTTGATTTCCTTCTCGGAGTTGAAGACGATTTCGCGGCGCTCGGAGCGGACGGAGCGGCGACAGTTCGCGCGCGCGGATTTGCCCATTTTTTAGTACACTTTGTTGGGTCCTCTTCTCGTGTCGTTACGGCGGCGCGCGTTCGCTAAAAGTGAAGATGTGTGCGTGAATGCGGCGGCGGATTTGAGAGAGCGTTCAACTGTGCGCGCGCGCGAAGAAGAAGAGTACATAACATTACACCATTTTTTATCAATCACGAGTCTAACTCGGCCCAACGCGGGATTTTCATCGCGGGTTTCAAGCC
>Ga0255770_10003715_pt1 | contig 13051 bp, 14 predicted proteins | sample 071ome_22_FD_179968 | JGI IMG/M metagenome (GOLD analysis project Ga0255770, IMG submission 179968) | Coastal salt marsh microbial communities from the Groves Creek Marsh, Skidaway Island, Georgia - 071404AT metaG (version 2) | ecosystem: Environmental > Aquatic > Marine > Intertidal zone >... | reverse complement strand
CAAAGGAGGCGACCCCTTTATATTTGGTAGAGGAGGTGAGGAGATTGAGACCTTGATGAGGCAAAAAATAAATTTTCAGGTAGTCCCAGGGATTACTGCAGCAAATGGTGTTTCCTCGTATGCAGGCATACCTTTAACTCATCGTGATTATGCTCAAAGTTGCCTTTTTTTGACAGGGCATTTAAAAGAAGGTGAGCTTGATTATGATTGGTCTAAACTCATAGTTGATCAACAAACTTTGGTTGTTTATATGGGCTTACTGAGCTTACCTAATTTAATTAGAAATTTAGTTGCTCAAAAAACATCGCAATTTTTGCCTGTGGCCGTTATTGAGAGCGGAACCTTGTCAAGTCAGAAAGTAGTAACTGGTAATTTGAAAAATATAGAGACCAAAGTTAAAAAAGCAAAAATAAAATCACCCGCACTTATAATTATTGGACAGGTTGTAAAACTAAGAGAAAAATTAAATTGGTTTAATTAACCTAGGTTGAGAGGGATCGTAATTTTTGCCTCTAAGCCACCCTTTTTTAAATTGTTAAGTTCTAATTTTCCAGAGTGAGCTAGGATGATTCGATTAGCAATGGCGAGACCTAAACCACTACCTCCACTATTACCTCGAGCCTCGTCAACACGTTCAAAAGGTCTTAATAAACGCTCTTTATGGTCATTCGGAATTCCCGGCCCATCATCAATGACGCTCACAGTAAAGCTTTCTTCTAAAAGTGTTGCATGTACCTCAACTTTTCCTTTTGAGTAGAAAAAAGCATTATTGATTAAGTTATCTAAGCATCTTTGAAAGGCTAAAATTTTAAGATCAATAAACAATTTTTTAGGAATATCTGTGCGGATATTTTTTTTCTTGAGCTTAAAACTCTGGTTCATCCTCATATGTTTTTTTTGAAGGTCCCTTAAAAAAATTCCCAAATTGACTGGTGCAAATGGCTCATCGTCAAAACCTCGCGCAAAATCTAAAAATTGATTAATAATTTCATTTATCTCTTCAATGTCTTGCTCCATACTATCTTGTATTTCTTGAGATTGACCTGGCAGCATCTCTGCTGCAAGCCTTAACCTTGTTAAAGGAGTTCGAATATCATGGGACACACTTGCAAGTAAAAAGCGTCTCTCTTCTGATATTTTTGAAAGATTTTCTGACATTTCATTAAACGCCTCATTGACCTCTTTGAATTCAGCAATATTATCTGAAGGGATTGGGGAGGGATAACCACCTTTTTTGATTTGACCGGCCGCCTCACTTAACATGTTAAGTTTTTTGCTAATCCTTGAGGTGAAAATATAGGCAATAGAAATACCTAAAGCAAAAATAATGGCGCCCCATCCAAACCAATGCCAAGGGAAAGGTCGGTCAATAATGGTATTTGGCATCACAAGCCAAAATAGGTCAGAATCAATCTCAAAACTGACCCATATGCCAGGAATGTCATAGTGATTTATTGTGATTAAGGTACCTACAGGTAATTTTTTTTCAAGATTTTGAACTACCAGCCTTAAGTAGGGATCATTAGGTATGGGTTCAAGTGGCTCAAAGTAATAGGCTGGATAAATACTTATGTTACTTATACCAGAAAGATCACTTAAGAGCTTTATTCTTTTATTATTTGCAGCGGATGCGATTGAAGCCCTGGTTAAATTTACAACGCTGGTTATTTCATCAGCAGTAATTTTAGCCCTTGACTCTCTTTCAAAATAATCAAAAATTTTAATGGATGATATTTGCGCGATTAATAAAAGCACAGATATCAACAAAATCAGTCTTGAGAGAAGGCTGTTAGGCAGAAATCTCAAAATTATGATCCGCCGTCAGGGTTGAAGATATAACCAAACCCCCACTTTGTCTGGAGGTACATAGGTTTATTAGGATCAATTTCAATGATTTTTCTGAGCCTCGAGATCTGGACATCAATACTTCTGTCAAACACGTCAAGCTCTTTTCCCTTGGATAATTGCATGAGCTGATCGCGTGACAAGGGCTGGTTTGGCCTATCTGTAAAAACCTTGAGCAGGTCATACTCGCCCGTAGTTATTGGAATATCTTTCCCATTATTTTTTAAACTACGGGCTGTTGAATCAAATTCAAATTCACCAAACTTAATCACATTATTAGTTTTAGCAACAGATTTATCTTGCCGCCTTAAAATAGCATTTATTCTTGCTAGCAATTCCCTTGGATTGAAAGGTTTTGGAAGATAATCATCTGCACCCATTTCAAGACCAACAATACGGTCTACCTCATCCCCCTTTGCGGTTAACATAATAATTGGGATATTGACATTATTAACCCTTAATCTTTGACAGATATTGAGTCCTGATTCACCTGGCATCATTAAATCTAAAACGATTAGGCTAATTTTTTTAGTATCTAAAATTTTATCAAGTTCAGCACCATTGCCAACTGTTTCAACAAATAAACCTTGATCTTTTAAGTACCTAGCAGTGAGATCTCTTAACTTTTGATCATCATCAACTAGCACGACTAATTGTTTTATTTCTTCAACCATTTATTAGGAACTTTTAACTTAAAATTAAACTCATATTATTACTATCATTATGTAACAATTATGTTACAAATTTATCTTTTATTGTAATATTACGTTAACAATTTATTTGCATACTAACTATCCCTTACTAAAAATAATAAATATGAATAAAAGCTCTATTGTTGTTCTAAGTTTGTCTTTAATGGCGTATCCAACATTCGTTTTATCTGAAGTTAAAAGTAACGACTACTTAAATGTTAACCAAAATCCTGAAGTTTCTGAAGATATCATTGACCTTCATCAGGCCCTTTCAGATTATTCAAAGCTTGATCAAAAAAACAATGCGATTTATGAGCAAAAAAGACGAGAGATGCTCGATAGTGTAGAGCAAAGATTCTATGCTTGTGATACAGATAGTGATGATACTTTGGATGTTTTTGAAACGACTCAGTGTTTACCTCAAGTAGCAAGGCAATTTAGAAGGGTTGATGTTGATAATGATAATGTTATTACTTTAGATGAGATATCAATGCTTGCAAAAGAATATGAACGTAAACATTACGGTAATAATAAGAGTATTGCAAAATCTGACAAAGAAGAATCATCTGCCGCACTAGAAAATAAATCTAAAATTAAATCCACGAAAACTCAACAAGCCCTTTAAACTTTCCCTACTATAATCTAGACTCTTTATCATGATTGAGATTAAGAGTTTAAATTCAATAGAGCCAATGTTAGATCATATGGCTTTTTTTTCGCATGACTACCCTTTTATATCACCTTTATTTTTTTATGGGCTTGAAGTATCTGGTTCCGTTGGTGAAAAAACTGGTTGGATCCCATTTTACCTTGCCGCCTTTGAAAATAATGAGCTCAAAGGATTCATCCCTTTATTTATCAAGAGCCACTCTTATGGTGAGTACGTTTTTGATTGGGCTTGGGCTGATGCTTTTGAAAGGCATGGTTTAAGGTATTACCCCAAACTCTTAAGCGCAATTCCGTTTACTCCAATTTCTGGCCCTAGAATTCTTGCTAGCGATGAAGAGGTAAAAAAAATATTACTAAAGTCATTAGAAAAAATTCTGATTGATAATAATCTCTCATCCGGTCATTTTTTATTTTTGAATGATGAGGATAAAAGCATTTTTGAGGATTCTAGTTGGATGGTAAGACAGGGCGTACAGTTTCGTTGGGAAAATAGGGGGTATGAAAATTTTAACCATTTTTTATCGCACTTGTCTTACTCTAAGAGAAAAAAGATAAGGCAGGATAGAAAAAAAATTAATGAATTTAATATTAAAATTGAAAAAAAATATTTTGAATCGATAAATAAATCTGACATTAATTTCTTTTATCAATGTTATTGCCAAACTTATCGTGAACACAATTCAAGACCTTATTTAACTAGACAATTTTTTGATTTTCTCTTTGAACACTTTAATGAAAAATTATTTATGGCCATAGCAAAACTTAATGGGGAAAATATTGCAGCTTCTCTCTCTATAATTGGTTTAGACAGACTTTACGGGAGGTATTGGGGTGCATTAAAACACATACCTAGCCTTCACTTTGAGCTATGTTATTATCAAGGCCAAGAATTTTGCATTGAAAAGAAATTAAAATATTTTGAAGGTGGCGCACAAGGAGAGCATAAACTTTCAAGAGGATTTGAGCCAATAAATACTTATTCTTCTCATTTTATAACGCAAAATAAATTTAAAGAGGCAATCATGCAATTTCTTAATGAGGAAAGAAATTATATGGATATTTATTCAGAGAATTTACATCTCCGAAGTCCCTTTAAGAAATCTATTTAAGGATCATCTCAACAATAAACAACAAGCCTGATAAAAAAATTATTACCAGAAAAATACCAACAATTAAAAAAGGTGTGAATCCATTTTTTTCAAGATAGTCATTATCCTCATCATATTTTTTATTTCCTTGCACTCCAAAAAAAGATGCGAGGACACTATTAATAATTTTAAATAAGTTTTTAAGACTATTCATTTATTTATTTTAGAATTTTTATTGGCGGAGATGGAAAGAGTTGAACTCTTGACCTCAGGATTATGAGTCCTGAAGTATAATCAGTTCCCATTTTGCTTTGGTTTTACAACCAACCAAAAACCATTACCCATCATTTGATGTTCCATTAATCTAATTACATCAAAATATTTGACAAATTTTTCTAACCACCATGATGTTGGTTTTTGAATGAGATGCGCATTTCGTCCATCTGAAAGGACTTTTCCCGCGGGACCCATGTGAACAGTATAAAAACCAATATTTTTTGTAATCAATGATAACTCCTTGATTACATTATCGATAAGTTTGGGTTCAATATGCTCTAATACATCAATGCAACAAACAAGATCTGCTTGTTTGGGTTCTCCATATTCAGGAAATGCCGGGTCGTATGGAAAATATTCTTTTGGAATATTATTCAGTTTTTTAAGTGACTCAAATAATCTTTTTTTGCCTGCACCATAGTCTGCCAGACTATTAATTTTGAAAATATTTATTATTTCGGAGACTATTGGAGCAAAATAAGTAGATGCAACTCCATAGTTAGGATTTTCATGTAACTCTTGTTGTAACTTTCTATATTCTTCTGTGATTGTTTTCATAAAGTTTATTATACTTAATTATACTTTCTCAAAATATGTGAATTAGAATTATTCTTTTATAGGTAATTGATTTTAAATGAATTAGTGGTGGTGATGGAGAGACTTGAACTCTCGACCTCAGGATTATGAATCCTGCGCTCTAACCAGCTGAGCTACATCACCATTTTTTAACAAGCGTGAAATTATATTTTTTAAAGCGTTAGAAGTCAAAAAAATTAGACATTAAATCTAAAATGAATGACATCACCATTTTTCACAATATATTCTTTCCCTTCTAATCTCATTTTGCCTGCTTCTTTAGCTTTTTGTTCGCCTTTAAGAGAAATAAAATGGTCATAACTAATGACTTCAGCTCTTATAAATCCTTTTTGGAAGTCTGTGTGAATCACCCCAGCGGCTTCTGGTGCAGTCGCGCCTTTTTTTGTAGTCCAAGCCCTGACCTCTTTTACGCCCGCAGTAAAAAAGGTTTGTAGCCCGAGCAGCTCATAAGCTCCGCGGATAACTCTATTTAACCCAGGCTCTGTAAGATTAAAGTCACTTAAGAAGATTAGCTTTTCTTCGTCATCTAGGTCCGAAATTTCAGATTCAATTTTTGCACAAACAGGTATAACAGGACACCCTAAACTGCTTGCGAAGTTTTCTAATTTTTTCAGTAGGGGATTGCTCTCAAAGCCTTGCTCATTTACATTAGCTGCAAACATGACCGGCTTAATGGTAATCAGACATAATGGTCTAACAAGCTTGAAGTCGTCCTTATCAAAATGAACAGAGGATGCTGGCTTTCCATCATTCAGAGCTGTTGATATTTTGGAAAAAATCTCAAGTGACTGTTTAGCTTCTTTATCTCCGGATTTAGCTTTTTTTTCTTCTCTTTGGATGGCTTTTTCAAGCGTTTCCATGTCGGCTAAAATTAATTCGGTATTAATTGTTTCAACATCACTTAAAGGATCAATTTTTCCATCAACATGAATAATATTTTCATCTTCAAAGCAGCGAACCACATGCATAATGGCATCTGTTTCACGAATATTGGCTAAGAATTTATTTCCCAAGCCTTCACCTTTTGAAGCACCCGCTACAAGCCCTGCAATATCAACAAACTCAACAATAGCAGGCTGAATTTTTTCTGGATTTACGATGGATGATATTTCCTGTAATCGATTATCTGGCACCTCAACGATACCAACATTTGGCTCAATGGTGCAAAAGGGATAATTTTCAGCATCAATTCCAGATTTTGTAATTGCATTAAATAATGTTGATTTACCAACATTAGGAAGACCGACGATGCCACATTTCATTTTGTATACCTATTTTAATGTTGAGTGAAGATTTAGCATCGCTTTTTCAAATTCTCCTAAGAGTAGATTTGAGAAAACACGATAACTATCTAGAATGGATGCGTTGATAAGATCAAAATCTTTTTTTAGTGGTTTTTTTAAAACATATCCTGCAACTTCGTCTTTATTACCTGGATGTCCAATGCCAATTCTGAGGCGCCAAAAATTATTTGACCCTATTGCCGACTCTATACTTTTAAGTCCATTATGACCTCCATGACCGCCTCCAAATTTTAATTTAATGGTACCAGGTTGCAGGTCAAGCTCATCATGAATTACTAACATCTCTTCAGGTTTAATTTTATAAAATTTAACGATTGATTGAACAGATCGGCCACTTTCATTCATGAAGGTAGTTGGCTTTAAAAAAAAGCAGTCTGTCTCATCAGAATACTTCCCTACAATTCCATTAAATTTAGAAAAAGGCTTCATGCCAAGCCTATGATTCTTTTCTATAAAATCAATCCACCTGTACCCAGCATTGTGACGAGTTGTCTCATACTTCTCACCAGGATTTCCAAGGCCTACAAAGAGTTTTATATTACTCATAAGAAAAAAAGCCCTCATAGAGAGGGCTTTTAGAGAAAAAAGTACAAATTTTAAGATTCATTGTCAGATGAATCATCTGATTTATCTGCTTCTGGTGCATCAGTAGATTCAGCTGAATCATCTGTTGCTTCTGCTTCATCACCCTCAGCAGCCGCCGCTACCTCTTCAGTTTCTACAACAACACGTGGTTTCGTAATAGACGTTACTGCAGCATCATTACCATGTGTTAGAGGGGTCAATTCTATACCTTCGGCAATTTTAATTTGAGATAAGTGAATTGATTCGCCAAGGCCTAACTCAGCTAAATCGACCTCTATAAATTGTGGAAGATCTTTTGGTAAGCACGCAATATCAACTTCGGTCATAATATGAGAAATAATGCCACCTTCAAGTTTAACGCCAGGCGCTGTTTCTTCATTAACAAAATGGAAAGGAACCTTAACGTGTAGTTTTTGATTTTCATTGATGCGCTGAAGGTCTATATGCAACAAATTACTACTTACAGGGTCGAGTTGATAATCCCTTAAAATAACAGCCTCTTTTTGTCCGTTAAGATCAAGTGTCAGAATAGATGAGTGAAAAACCTCTTTTCTAAATTGGAGACTTAAGTCTTTAGCATTGATTTCAATACTTTTAGCATCCTTATTATTTCCATAAAGAATACCTGGGGTAATGCCAGAATGACGAAGACGGCGGCTCGCACCCGTTCCTTTTACCATTCTCTCATTGGCTTTAATTTCTATTTTCATTTTTAGCTCCTAAATATGTATCCGCGACCAGATACATAAGATTTATTTAATCCATGAAAAGTGAACTAACAGAGTCTTCATGACTAATTCGCTTTATCGTTTCAGCCAAAATCTTAGCTACAGACAATTGTCTGATTTTTTTAGATTTTTCAGCATTTTGGCGAAGCGTAATTGTATCAGTAATTACGATTTCATCAAGCTCTGAATTATCGATTGTTTGAATTGCCTCTCCAGAGAAAATAGCATGTGTAGCATAAGCTAAAACATTGTTTGCACCTTGTTTTTTTAAGGCCTCTGCAGCAAGGCAAAGAGTATTAGCTGTATCAACAATATCATCAACAATGACACATGTTCTGCCAGAGACATCACCGATAATATTCATTACCTCAGAAACGTTCGGTTTTGGACGTCTTTTATCAATAATAGCAAGATCAGCCCCTAAGATTTTAGCGGCTGCACGAGCCCTAACCACACCACCTACATCTGGTGAGACAATGACAAGGTCTTTGTATTTTTTTTGTGTAAGATCTTCGAGTAAAACAGGTGTTGCATATATATTGTCAACCGGAATATCAAAGAAACCTTGGATTTGGTCAGAGTGTAAATCCATAGTCAGAACTCTATTAACACCTACGCTTGTTAGCATATTAGCAACAACTTTCGCAGTGATTGCGACCCTAGCTGACCTGGGTCTTCGGTCTTGTCTTGAATATCCAAGGTAAGGAATAGCTGCGGTAATTCTTCCAGCAGATGAACGTCTCAGTGCATCTACAATAACAAGAATTTCCATTAAATGATCATTGGTTGGGTGGCTAATTGATTGGAGTACGAAGACATCCTTGCCGCGAACATTTTCAAGCAGTTCAACCATGATTTCTCCATCACTGAACCGCCCAACGGTAGCTTTACCCAATTGGATATTGAGGTTTTTAGCTACTTTTTCAGCAAGTGCCTGGTTCGCACTGCCAGTAAATATCATTAAATCTTTATTATCCAAGCAAGCCTCCCAAAATTGGCTGGGGAGGAAGGATTCGAACCTTCGCATGCAGGGATCAAAACCCTGTGCCTTAACCAGCTTGGCGACTCCCCAAATGTATAAATCAAGCCATAAAAGGATGAACTTTTAAACTCTTGATTTTGAAAACCGTAATTTTAGCAGGTTTATCATAAAATTTTAGATCTTGTTCTAATGATTTTTTGATTCTACAAAAAAACGAGGATCCAGTTCCAGTCATCTTGGCATGACCATACTGCATAAGCCAATTTTTCGCATCTTTGAGCCCTGGAAATAATCTTAAAGATACCTCCTCTAGATCATTTGGAACTGTATCAATTTCATCATCAGAAATTAAGGCCGATATTTTCAATGGAATCGCATTTTTTGTCAATTTCAAAGATGAAAAAACTTGTTTTGTAGAAATTTGAACATCAGGAACCGCCAGGAGAAACATTTGTTCTTCTAACTTGATGGGGGTAATTTTTTCACCAACCCCTTCAACCCAAGCATTTTGACCCCTAATAAAAAAAGGCACATCTGCACCAAGATTTAATCCCATTTCTTCGAGCTGTTCTAATTTAAATCCTAAATTAAAAATTTTATTCAGCGCAAGAATTGTGGTTGCGGCGTCGGAACTCCCTCCGCCTAAACCAGCGCCTATCGGTATTTTTTTGTTGAGAGCTATATCAATACCAAGATCAGTCTTATTAAGTATTTTGTTTGCTGCTTTTAAGATTAAGTCATTATCAAAAGACTTAGAAATGTATTGGAGATTAATTTGGTTATCATCTCTGACCTTAAAATAAATTTCATCGCATAAATCTATTATCTGAAAACAGCTTTGAAGATCATGGTAACCATCATCTCTTTTTGAAATAATCTTTAAAAAACGGTTGATTTTCGCTGGCGCCAAGAATTTAACATAACCTTTATCTTCAAAATTTTTGTTTATTTCCATGAGACGAATTCTAAAACAAGCTCGATTTTTTTTTGCTTAAATTTAATGGTTTTAACCGTTTGATCCGGATTAATTTCTTCAAAAATAATATTCCAGTTTTCATATTTGATGACCGTTTTTGTTTCATTTGAAAACCTTAGAGGTGGATTTGCTATGAACTTTCTCATTAAAAAAAGATTTTGATTTTTTTCAAGAAAACTATTTAATTTTTTATTTTTTGTTTGATCAGTGGCTAATCTAATATTCTGATTTTTAGAGATTAAATCTAATTCAATCTTAGCTTCAATCCCATTAAAAGGATTAAATATTAATATAATGTCCTTATTATTTTTTGAGGACCAATTTATCTTTCCTGAAATAACTTTATCCTCTTCATAGAAATTAAATTTAGCTGTTGCCTTAAAATCCTCTAATGCATTTTTTGGTAAGTTATTAAGGTATTCGTTGTAGGTTAATTCGTTTGTATCTTTGTGGATAAAAATATTAGCGCAGCCAGCTAAGACTAGAAGGGTTAAAGCAAAAAGAGCAAACCTCATTTACTGTAATTTTCTTGCTGTCTCGACAAGTATGTTGTTAGATGGATGTACTTTAAGCGAATCATTCCAAATTTTTTTAGCTTCACTTTTTTTACCTTGCCTCCAAAGAATTTCACCAAGATGGGCAGCAATTTCCGGATCTTCTTGAATATCAAAAGCCTTTTTAACGAATTGATAAGCGATATCAAGATTACCTAATCGATAGTGTACCCAACCCATACTGTCAAGAATATAGTGATTATTGGGCAGGATTGATAATGCAATTTCAATATTTTTCTTCGCCTCTTGGAGTTTGATATTTCGATCAGCGTATGAATAACCAAGAGCATTATAAGCAAGGGCATAGTCAGGCTTTAATTTGATTGCTTCTTTAAGAAGCTGTTCCATTAGAAGGGTATTACCCATTTTTTCAGCAAGTAGAGCATAATCAAATTTAAATTCAGGTGATTTTTTAAAATTCTCTTCTTGTTTTGACATCAATGTCCAAGCATCTTGTTGACGATTATTATTAAAGTACAAAGATGTCTTGGCTTGTAAAAATTTTAATTTTTCTTGCTCGTTTAAATTTTTATACTGATCTAAATAAATGACAGCCTCATCGATTGATTTATGTCTAGCGATAATATCGGCAGCATAGAGCTTAGCCTCTAAAAATAAATTTCCAGTGTCAATCTTATCCAAATATTTGATTGCTACATTTGGCTCATTTTTTTCTTCATAGATTCTGGCTAGGTACATGTAAATTTTATCTGGATAGTTATAACCTCTCTCTAAGCTTTGGTTAAGATACTTTTCTGCTAGATCTCGATCTTCAAGTTCTAATGCTAATAATGCAACTGTCAGGCTAATCTCAGGTGAGGCTAGTGAGCCATTAACTAGTTTGAGGAATTCTTTTTTAGCAAGATCATATTTTCTAAGCTGCGTTAATGTCTTAGCATATTCTAGCCTTACTTCGTTAGAGCTCGGGTATTTTCTTAAGAAACTTTTATAATGTTCTAAAGCTTTCTCAGGCCACTCTTGAGCGATCATATAACCTTTAAAAAGCGCTGCTGTTTCCCATTTAGGGTCTAATTTTTCTACGATTTCTAATTCTTTTTCTGCTAATTTTTTATCGCCTGCAAAGTATGCAGCGTGAGCAATACTAAAATGCGCTTCAGGCATTTTTTCATAGGGCTTCGCTACACTTACAATAAAACGCAAAGCATTTTTTTTGTTTTCAACTTTAGCAAGTAAGCTATTTAGATAAAGAAAACCATCTGCACGCGTTTTTTCTTGCTTTAATAACTCTTCGATTAATGGACGTGCTTTTCCTAAATTACCGCTTGCGATAAGTAATTCAGCTAAAATTTGTTGCGCTTCGATAGATTCCTTATCAAGTTGGCGCCATATCTCTGCTGAATCCATAGCAAGTCGTCCATTACGGGAAGCTGTTGCAATTTCAGTGGCTCTTTGTGCAAGAGGAACGCTCTTCGTAAGCTTAGCCAAATCTAAATAAAGGTGGCCAGCTGAATTAAGATCACCACGCTGAGCAGCAATTTCTGCAAGGAGAAATTTGTAAACAAATTCCGGAGAGGCCTCTTGAATTTGTGCAGGACTATTAATATTAAAGTTATCTTCATTAGCAGCAAAAGACACTGGTAAGAAGGAAACGAAAATAGTGAAAGATACTATTAGATTTTTAAACATACTTAATTTTACTCACAACTTTGAAAGTTTAAACTAAAACTCATGAATTTAATTTCAAAAGACCGTGTTTTTTGAATATAATTCAGTCTTCTTTAATTTTTTAAAAACTTTTTCATTATTTTTAAATCCATTAATTGGTTTAAATATTTTAGTTAATTATGGCATCTACACTTGAAGCAAAAAATCTCTCTAGACTCTTCGGCGCAAATTATGCAGTCAAAGATGTTTCTTTTAATTTAGAGAGGGGAGAAGTGTTAGGTTTTTTAGGGCCTAATGGTGCAGGTAAATCAACAACCATGCGAATGCTAACTGGTAATTTAGCCCCAACAGAGGGCGCAGTCGATATTTGTGGTTTTGACATGCTGGAAGATCCAAAAAAAGCTAAGTCAATGATTGGTTATCTACCAGAAATGAGACCGCTTTATAAAGAGTTGACCGTAGATGAATATCTAACCATTGCTGCACGATTTCATAATGTGCCTGCAAAAAAAATTAATGAATCATTGAATAGAGCCAAAAATCGTTGTGGTTTAATGCATATGAGTAAGAGGCTTATAGAAAATTTATCTAACGGCTATCAACAAAGAGTAGGTATTGCTCAAGCCATAATCCATGAGCCTGAGATTGTTATATTGGATGAACCTACCGTTGGTCTTGATCCCATACAAATTCGTGAAATACGAAAATTAATAAAAGAAATCGGTAAAAATCACAGCGTTATACTTTCAACCCATATATTGCCTGAGGTTGAAATGGTTTGTGATCGTGTGCAGATTATCAATCAAGGAAGTCTTGTTTTCCATGGCTCGATCGAGGAGCTTAAGCAACAAAGAATTGGCAATAAACTCCAGGTCGGTTTAAAAAAAGCCCCTGCCTTGAAGGAACTTAAATCCATTAATTTTATTTCCGATGTCGAGAAAATAGAGGGCGATTTATTTAGGTTTCATTTCAAAGCCAATGTGGATTCGGAAAAACTAGCAAGCCTTTGCGTAGAAAAAAAATGGGGTTTATATCATATTGCTCCCGATGTCACCAGCTTGGAAGATATTTTCGCCCAACTGACTATGCTTGGAGATAAATCATGATTTTAAATATTGCGAGGAAAGAG
>Ga0255770_10003712_pt1 | contig 13058 bp, 13 predicted proteins | sample 071ome_22_FD_179968 | JGI IMG/M metagenome (GOLD analysis project Ga0255770, IMG submission 179968) | Coastal salt marsh microbial communities from the Groves Creek Marsh, Skidaway Island, Georgia - 071404AT metaG (version 2) | ecosystem: Environmental > Aquatic > Marine > Intertidal zone >... | reverse complement strand
CGAGACTTCAGTGCCTATCCATACCCAAAGGCACCACATGAAACTGGTGCCGCAGTGCGGTAAAAGGTGTCTCGCAGGAAAACGGCAAGGCAACAGCTATACGACTTTTGGGCTCAAGTAATGCGGTCTGTCGAGCACCTTCTATAGAATCACCGTCCTCATCTTCGAGCCAAAACACGTATTCGATTCGTGTTTCGGAAATCGTATTGTTCACTAAATCAAACTGCCAATTACCTTCGGTACCGCAGGCAACATTTTTAAATTTAAGCTGCTGTATGCCTGTATTCGTTGGCACTTCAAGCATGGTCGAGGCAAAGGACGGACTCTGGCCCAGCGCACCGATTGCCCAAAAGGCCACCGCCAAACCCCCTATCCAACGCATCACATCCTCCCTAAAAGCGTGAGCGTCAACCCATCCAAGCAGCGATTCAAGAGCACAAATAACATGTCAATCAGTCAATCGTGCCCCTCATAGCTAAAAATGGAGCGTTGAAGCCAGCAATGGCGCCCCTCAGCGCAAAAATTAATGCCTCAAGGCGCTAAAGATCCAATTTTCCTAGCCGATATTTTCTTTGCAAGCACAGTGAAAGGGGCATCACATGACTCGAAATCGCGCAGCTGCGGCTTATCGCAGTATTGACTTGGAATCGGCGGTCGCGTCCGCCAACGCACACGAACTCATCAGCCTTTTATTCAAAGAGCTCAACAAGAGTCTCTTGGCGGCGGAATACCAGTTTGAGCAAGGTAATGTTCAGGAGATGCGCAACCACGTCACTAAAGCCAGCAGAGTGCTCGCAGGACTTCAGGGAAGCCTTGACTTCGAAAAAGGTGGTGAGATCGCCAATAATTTGGCGTCTCTTTATGGCTTCGCTATCAGACAGTTATTCAGATCAACCGCTGCTGGCGAAGTCGATAATGTGACGTCGGTCAAAGGGCTGATTGCACCGATCGCAGAGGCCTGGGAAAGCATCTCTCCAAATAACTTGCAGACGGGCGCGATGAATAGCAACACAGCTGCCGTAGGATTGAAGCAAGCCTACGCAATTGCCTGAGGAAACTAGGGCAAGGTCTCTATTGCCGGGAGGCAGCTTCTAAGGCCTCTCGCGGCACACTGAGAAAGTACAAACTGAGCGTCGTCAATGTCACGTTCGTCCAGTCGCATTAGTGCTGCATCACGAATTTCTTCTCCCTGAATCTGCCCCTGAGACAATGCCAAGGAAGCCCAGACCAGCGCTTGTGCTGGCTTGGCTTTCGTGTCGTTACCATCCAATAAAATAAAAGACAGCATGTACTGGCTGTCGGGATACCCCTCGGCGGCAGTTTCTCTAAAACCTTCAAGCGCAAGGCGGCGATTCTGTATCTGACCCTCGCCTTGAAAATAACTGAGCGCGATCATGTAGCGGCTTTCCACCAACCCTTGCGCAGCCGCTTTGCGAAAGTGCATTAAACCCTGAGACCAGCTTTTTGCAACGCCCTTTCCGCCCACGTACATCATGCCCAGATTATGTTCCGCTTCGATAGAGCCACTCTCTGCTGCACGGCGGTACCACTCCATCGCGACGTCATACTGCTGTGCAACGCCCAGGCCCTCCTCGTAGAGATAACCGATATTATTCTGGGCTTCCGCATCTCCGGCTTCGGCCAGGTCATACCAGGCGCGCATCGCAGTTGCGTAGTGCTGACGCCCCATTGCCGCGATTCCCGCACGAAGTTGGTCCTCACGCTCATCCGCGGCCGCAAAGCCCGGGTGAGCCAGCGCCAGTATGAAGAGAAGGTAATACCTAATTGCGCTCACGACCCTTCACTTGCTCTTGTCGATCCAGCGTACCGCCCAAAATTGCTCCCTCGCTGATGCATCCCGCATATACGCCTGATGCATCGACCACGGGTATCGCTTCTCCCACAAAGTTGCGTGCCACACCCAGCGCTTGCTGCAGGTCGTCCTCGAGATGAAGTCGGTGTTGATCACTGGCAATCAATGATTGAGCGGAGGCGCTCGGCTGCGCCAGTGCAGCGAGTATGTTCACTGTTCCCAGCAACTGGCCGGCCGGGTCTATTACATAAGCCTCGGTGCGATTCGCTTGCCTGAGCATGGAAACAATTTCTTCGCCCGTTACCACGCTCTCCACCGGCGAACCCGGCTCCAGTTCCAACTCAGTCACTTTAATATCCCGGAGCGAGAGAAATTCGCGTCCCTGTCGCAGATCAAATCCCCTGAGGATTAATTGTCGGTCAAAGAACGAATAGCAGAACAGACGCGTGGAAATAAAGGAGGACATTGAAACCGCGAGAATGGCGGCAACCGCAAATTCATAACTGCGGGTAAACTCAAACACAATCAGCACGACACCAATGGGCGCACCAATAACGGACCCCGCCACCGCGGCCATCCCTACCACCGTGAGCATGGCGATAACCCCAGGGTCGTAACCTAATCCTACCGCTATAAAACCCGCGAGGTAGCCCAAGGATGCCCCCAGGAAGAGCGCCGGCGAAAAAACGCCACCGACGAGGCCCAGTCCGATGCAGACCACGGTAGCAGCCAGCTTCGCCACCAGCATGAGGGCAGCCTCGCCCACCTGTTTATCGCCTGCCAGCAGATCGTTAACCGATTGAGTGCCTAATCCGACTGCCTCCGGCACCAGCATGCCTATCAACGCCATGAGAGTTGCGGCGAGTAGCACCATGGCGAGGTCGTTGTTGCGGGATTTAGCCCAAGCGGCGGTGCGGAGCAGGGAGCGCATGAAGACAATGGCCAAAATAGCTGCCGCAGCACCCAAGCCGAGAATCACCGGCAAAAGGCCCCAATCTGTCGGCGTCGCCGTCACGGAATAGGGCGATACCCGGTCGAAAAAGAGAGGGGTTACTGCCGCAGCGACAATCGCCGAGACAGTAATAGGTGCGACTGCTCTTACGGCGAAATGTCGTAACACCGCCTCAGACACCAGCACGACTGCGGCAATCGGTGCACCGAATCCGGCGGAGATCGCAGCGGCAACACCGCAGGCAACATACACGTCCGGCGTCAGACGCGTCGGAAAGAGTGCTCTCACCTGAGCGCCCACCGAGGCACCGAAGTGCAGTACGGGACCGTATTGCCCCACAGAGGCGCCGGCGCTTGCAGAGATAAAGGCAGCCGTGGTTGAAATAAAGCCTTCTCGGGCTGGGAATGCCGCGTCAGGCCGATGCGCCGCCAAAATCGCATCGGCGGGACCATGCCAACGATCCATGGTAAACGCCTGTTTGAGCCCATAAATGCCGCATGCACCGACAATCAGGGCCGCCCAGCGAATCAGGCCTGAACTAAGTGCGCTTTGACCCGCCATTTGGTCTCTAATCAGCGAATCGACCGCACCAACGCCCAACACGAAAAGGTTGGCCGCCAAACCGCCGAGCACGCCGATCACCACACCAACGAAAAGTACCCTCAGTAGCTCCAAGCCCAGTTCTTTGGGGGATGTATTCAGGAGTAACATTTGAGAGCCGCCGTCTTCTTGAGTGTCTCGACCGGGTATTCCGCGCTGTGCTCCCGGATATATTGATCAAAACATCGCTTCCGCTCAGCATCCGAGGGACCGCTCTCTGCGCACCCTAAAAGCGCCATTGGCAATCCTCCGCTCAACATTAGACAGAGTCTCAGCGTGCTAGCTAGCCACATTTTGTGCAAGGTTAACCCTCTTGATCAGACGTGCTGGCCGCAGAACTGAGATTGGCTTCATCCAGCACTCGCCCCAATCGAATCATCATGCTGCCCATAGTCTCTTCTACTGCAGAGGCATAGGCGCGCCGCTGCGCCACAGCCTTGTCGACGTCACTGAGCAAAGTCTCTGCATCCTGGCGCAGCGCGTTGAGACGAGTTTCGGTCTCATCGGCGTCTTTACCAGCGCTGAGTAATGCGTCTTCAAGATTACGTCTTAATTCGCTCTTTCTCTTTTGTAATGGCTCCAAGCGACCGGCGTACTGACGATCCGCAGACCGCTCAGCATCCGCCATCCTTTGGTCAAGCTCTTCTATTCTGGCGCGCTGTTTACGAATCTCCTCCCGTTGGGATTTCATCCATTCGATGTACTGATCGATAGATTCCTCGTAATCTAGCTCTTCGTCCGACTCTTCTTCAGAAAAGTCGGCTCCCGTCAGACTCCGTAGCACTGTAGCAGGCGGTTCTAGCGTCTGGGCACCCAGTTGTTTAATCAGTTCACTCGCCTGATCGGCCTCGAGTTGGATCTCGTCAATCTGACTGCGAATCTGTTCGCCTTTCTCCACTGCGATCGCGCTTTGCTCCTTCGAGATGTTGCGCAATTGCGTGGCAAGCGAGACAAGCCACTGGTTCTCCGTCCCCGAGAGATCGTCGTCGGAGCCGTCCCCATTTAAATTGGCATCAATGAAACGCATGCACCGGCGGGACTCGGATAACCGTTTGTCACCCAATTCCAACTCCTGGCAAATGTCTTTGTAATAGGCGAGCGTTTCCAATTCATTATTAAAGGAGTTATCGAGTGTATCGAGACAGCTGGTGGTCACACCTTTTAGCGCCTCTATCAGCGAAGTGAGATTCTCTGGCGCGCCTGCATAATGCTCCGTGAAATTATCCAGTTGCTCTCCCTGAACCCCTTGACGTGCTTGATTCACCACGGCGATCAACTGATCTGCATGTTCAACCGAACCAATCAGTTGGGCGGGTATATCAATCTGCACTGAGGCAGGAGCCTCGTCGGGCACAAAACCTCGATCTTCAGGTTCAGCGATATCCTGCGATACGCCGCCGGCATCAGGTACCACGCTAAGTTCGACTTCCGGCAACCTCTCAGCGGCTTGCTCGCTCTCGTTTTTAGGCGCGTCTTCAGTCTCCGAGAGAGGATTATCTGATATCGAGCCTGACTGGCGAGCAACTTCATTCGCAGGTTCGTGGTCCACTTCGGGCGCTTCAGCACTCGCATCGGAGGGCGCTGGCGGCACCTCCAAAACCTCTGACTGTAGCCCTGCTTGCGGCTGAGCTTCGGGAGTTTCGGGAGAGATCAAATCGGCAAACAACTCTGCTGCGATAAACTGTAGCGCCCGGCTATGCTGGGAGAAGCCGGCATCAAGCTGAACCGCAGAAAGACATCTTTCGAGCACACCGTACCGCTCCGAGATCGTATCGGCATCTCCCGCCAACAATATCGCGTGCAGGACTTCGTGTCTGAAAGAGGTAAACCCCGGGGAGAGAGACGCCATCTCTTCCGGTATTTGGCACAGCGCGGCACCTACTGCGCGGAGATCCGCGGTGTTCTCCGCGTTGATCAATGCGAACTGATCTGTGACCGCCTTGATCACATCGGTCATGGTTGCCCCCCTTACGGCCTCCGCCTCTGATACTGTCCGATCAGCACTGTCGTCCTTCACCTCGGGCGGTGCCTGATCCAGTTTCTCTTCTTTGCGCTTGTCGTCAGATTTACCAAACAGACCGAAGAGTTTCATGTTGAATGTCGTCCCCTAGACAGATCATCAAAAGTCTGCCTCTGTGACATCATAGATCCGAGCCTGCGGCCGAGGCAAACCCCTTTAGAGTTCTAAAAAGTACCGCTCTATCAAAGTGGAACCGCCCACATATTAGGGGGCATATGACTCGCATTCTTCAGCGGTAACGCCGTAAATCTCGGCCTGCGAAGTTGGCAAACCCTCGTAACAGACGCGCACATACCGCAACTTGCTGAGCGGATCGGGAAGATCGGCCGCTCGCCGGGTATACAGATCGAACCGGATTACCGAGTCACTAATGCCGCCCTGAAGGATTAAGAGTAGCCCCGACTGACCGCCGCCCTCCGCATTCCCCACCGACACGGCGTAGCCGTCTTGATCGGATAGATCACAATTGTCGATGGTGATCTCTTCGGCCGGGATAATAGAACCATCACCCTCGGTGGCCGTGATCAACTCGGTATCATACGGAGTGAGCGTTGCCGTAATGCCGCATCGCCGAACACTCGAGCCGCTTGATTCCGCCGACAGCGCATCATCCACAACGATAAGATAATCAAGATCAGCCAGTAAACTCGACTGATAAACACCTGAGAGATCGAGATCGGGCGATACATACGCTTCGCCGGCAACGGCGAAATCCACGTCGAAGCCCGCCCCTGTCTCCTCGTAGGAATAAGCCAGCGAGAGCTCCCCGGTTTCTTTATAGGTAACCACCAGGTCGGGCACGGTATACACCTGAAGCTCATCATCAACCAACGTTTTACACTGCCCGGTGCCAGAAGCCTCATCTCCACTCACCACCACGTCGGCCACACACAGCAAATTGACAAAGGCGGTCGCATCGGTTTCCTGTGAGTGCCAAAAAAGCGTGCCCGTGCGCGAGAGCACAAAGCCGGTAGCGTCATCAATTTCGGGAATACTCCGGCCCATTGTCAGGGCAAATTCGCTCTCCCCACCGCCCGCATAGCGCCCACCAAAGTTGGCGTCGATGTACAGTTGGACCTGATCTTCCGCGACAACATTACCCGAGGTCGCGGTCAACTTCACATCATAAATACCGGGTAGCAGGGCATCTCCCGTTACCGTTGCTGCGGTGGTGTCTAAAGTGAGCTCTACTGGCCCTTCATAAGTAATTGTGGCGCTGGCGGCAGCGCTTCCGCCAACCGAGTAGCTCAGGGAAACCCCTTCATCTGCGCGGTATTTTGTTTGCCCTGACAGCGTAAGCGTCAACTGCTCCGCATCGGTGATAGGGTCCGAGCCCACCCCCCCATCACCCGCATCGGCGGAAGCGCCCTCCCCAGAGGAACCCACCCCGCATCCACTCATTAAGCAGAGGGTGACAATTAGGCACACGGCCCACTGTGGCCGGAGGAATGTTGGAATCCTCAACATTACCGAAGAATTTATCATTCGGTTAGCTCAAGGCAGTTGGCACTCTGGAGCATCTCCATCTCCTTATCCTGCCGATATCTAGAGGAGTCCATGTACCAGATAACCAAGTACCCATAGGTCTTGTACTCCGTGCAAAGCATGTCGCTCATGGGTGCATATTCGAGCGTTGACTGCACGTCGGGTGAGGGCCATATCACCAGCGCTTGCTGCGAAAAATAGGCGTCATCGATTGTCGAAATCGACTTGATACGCTCCAAAAATTCTTTTTGGGACTTGGTGATTGCCTGAGACTGCATAGCGGGCAGCAACAGAGCAACGAAAACCCACGCCCGCCAGTGGCTACGCATACATCTCCTCATGAGGCACTCCCTTTTACTGTGATCTCTATCCGACGATTTTGCGACCGGCCTGCGGCAGTATCGTTCGAAGCGATAGGCACGGTATCGGCAAACCCGGTGACGGTCACGCTACCCGGATCAATAAACCCTTGGCCCACGAGATAATCGGCAACCGACGCGGACCGCGCTGCAGACAGATCCCAGTTGGATTGAAATCGCTCACTGAAGGCCACGGGAACGTTATCTGTATGACCGGCCACCGTTACCTTGCCCGGGCTTGAAGAGATAGCGTCCCCTACGCTGGTCAATACCGAATAAAAACTCTGACGCAAATCAGCGCTGCCACTGACAAACGCGCCCTGATCAGCCAGGGAAATTTTTACTTCGTCGTCTATTCGCTCAACATTCACCAAACCGTTGGCAATCTCGGTATTGAGGCGAGCCTTGATCTGCTCGAATTCACTTTGCGCGGCCTGATCGCGCTCTGCGGCCTCTGCCGCCGCTCCGCTATCGTAGGACTGGTCCTGATCGGTTGGCGACTTAAGCACCTGAACTTCGGATACCACCTGCGCCTGCGCTGCAGCAACCTTGGCATAAATAGCCACAGTGTCGTCGTTAAGCCGACGGCCCTGATCTGTGCCTGTCTTGCCCTGCTTTTCGCCTTGGCGTCGATCTGAGGTCATGGCAACACTGATCTTGCCATTGGCTTCCGACACCTCGACTTTGCCCATGGCAATCTCATCCTTTAATGCGCTTCGCACTTTCTGCAGATCATCAGAGGGCGGTGTGTTGGAGGGCTTGTTGGTTACTTTTAACTCCGGGTCTGGCGGCTGCTCTTCGTCGGTCGTCTGCTCGCTAATGGTGCTCAGAGCTGTGGGCTCGACCTTGGCCTGACTAAACTGGTTTGCGACGATATTGTCGGAAGTAGGCGGTTCCACCACGGGCACAACGCGCTGAACGCCCATCCTGTCGTTCATTGAACCACTCACCTCTTTAAATTTGGGGACGTTCATCGCCGCGAAAGAGAGGAGCAATACGAAGAAGGCCATGAGCAACGTGGCCATATCGGCAAACGTCGCCATCCACGCCGGCGCACCCCCACCGCCACATTTTGGGCATTCGACGGGCGGCAATTCTTCTGGTGGCTCTGGCGGAGGACCCAGATCCACCTCTTCAGGCACTGCCGGGGCTGGGGCCTCCTGTTCAGGGGCCTCCGACGCCTCGGCTACGTCACCCTCAACGCGCTCGTCATCTTTGTTGTCGTCTTCAGCCACGACTTACGCTCTCCATGGGCTCAATTGTCGTCCACGATAACTTCTATACGGCGATTTTTCGCACGCCCCGCCGCCGTATCGTTGCTATCGAGCGGACGCGTATCGGCAAAGCCGGCGATCTGCACGTTACCCCCTTCAAGGCTCGTTGAGTTGAGGAGGAAATCTGCGATAGATGCCGCGCGCGCGGCGGATAAATCCCAGTTGGATTTAAATCGCTCACTGAAGGCCACTGGCACATTGTCGGTGTGGCCCTCCACCATCACGCTACCGGGGTACTTAGCCAAACTATTACCCAATCGCGCCAAAGTCGGCGTAAACGTTTGCCGAAGCTCCGCAGAACCCGAGGTAAAACTACCCTGGCTGGCCAGACGAACGATAATCTTGTCACCGTCTTTCTCTACCTCTGCCAAACCCGCCGCAATTTCCTCAGAGAGATCCGCGCGTAACTGCTCGTACTTGGAGTTACCAGATCCGGCACCCCCCGCCCCTCGGCGTTGCGATGAATTGGCACCCTGCCGGGAACCCCGTGCCTTGTCGGCCATCTCGATACCGACTTGAGAGCTAAAATTGGCGGAAACGTCGGCCACTTTGGCAACGGCGTCCAGCACCTCTTGAGGTACGGCTCCGCCGTTACCCTCTCCCTCGGACCCTTCCTTGCCGCCACCTGCGTTGGGCTCAACCAGAGTGACTTTGATCTCGCCGTCCACAATTTGGACGTCGGCCATGCCACTGTTCATTTCGGCTTCGAGCGCCTCCTGAACCTGTAAAAACTCGGTTTCAAGGCTTTGGTCGTACTCGCCTTCCTCGGTTTTCTTCTCGATAAAATCGCCGCGGACGAAATCCGACTGCTGCTCTTTGACATCCATGACTGAGCGCTCGGCAACAGCGGGCGTGAAATTCTCGACCATGATGCTGCGAGCCATGGGAATCGTGACCTTGGGCACAATTTTTTCGATACCAAATGCCTGCTTTAGCGAACCAGCCACCTGCTTGAATTTAGGCACCTCGGTCTCGGCAAAGCTCAACAGCAAAACAAAGAACGCCATGAGCAGGGTTGCCATATCAGCAAACGTCGCCATCCACGCCGGCGCGCCACCGCCCGCGCATTTTGGGCAATCGTCCTTGGGCTCTTCGGGCTTTGGCGGGCCGGGTGGCGGCAGGTTCGCCTCAACCGGCGCTTCTTCCTCCGATTCGGCACTGCCCTCTTCGGCTTCCGCGGCGCCCTCCTCGGTTGGCGACGTATCGCCCCCCTCACTCGCAGCGGATGGCTCGGTTGGCTCTGGCTCTGGCTCTGGCTCTACAGCATCTACTTCGGCTGCGGGGGGATCGTCTGACTCCGGATTGGCTGAGGCCTCGGGTGCAGACACGTCTTCCTCTGCGCCGGCGATATCCTCTGCACTCTCAGCGACCTGACCTTCCTCAGGCTCCCGTGGCGTGGGAACATCGCCCGCGCCTTCTGGGACATCACCAGGCGCTCCTGCTGCATCTGACTTGATATCGTCTTCGTCGGCCATGACACGCTATCTCAACAAAGAGAGTGAACCGGCATCACGCGGCGGCGATCTTTTCGCGACTTTTGGGAGAGACAAAAGAGGCAAGCATGTCGCCCAACACTCTGGGGTTGCCACCCTCTTGCATAAACAGCACGCCCTCGATGATGAGCTCATTGTTGTTGGCCTCGAGGACCGACGCGTTTTCGAGCTTCTGGGCAATGGGCAGACAAATAACGTTGGCCAGGATCGCACCATACATGGTGGTCAGCAGTGCCACCGCCATGGCAGGTCCAATCGCTTTGGGGTCCGACATGTTCCCCAGCATGATCACCAGACCCGCCAGCGTGCCGACCATCCCCATGGCGGGGGCAATCTCCCCCCAAGCCCTGAAGATGTTAGCGCCCATCTCATGGCGCACCTTCATCATATCGTTGTCGCGGTTGAGGGAACTCTTGATAATGTCGCCATCAGTCCCGTCTACCAACATCGACACCGCCTTGGCCATAAAAGGGTTACCAATGTCTTGTCCCTCGAGGGCGATCATGCCGTCTTTTCGCGCGATGTTTGCCAGCTCAACAATCTGGGTAATCAGCTCCACAGGGTCGTCGATCTTGCGGGAAAAGGCCTTGCCCATCACGCCCACGGCACCCAGAAACTCGCCTAAGGAGGACCTCGCCATGACGACCGCGATAGAACCCGCGACCACAATGAGTAGCGAGGCTGTATCGACAAAGGCCGCGGCATTCTCGGAAATGGCCATGAAAATGAGGCCGAAGGCCCCCACCAAGCCGACAATTGTTGCAATATCCATGAACCGCTCCTCGAGTAATGGCCTAGATGAAGTGTGTCTTCGCCTAATATAGCAACTCCATTTGTGCCCTTCCTAGGGCACAAATGGCGAAATTGGCATTGTTTGCTCCACCCGAACCTTCTGGTGTGCCCGACAACACTTTTACACAGGAAAATATCGGCTTTTTGCCTTAAAGCTTGACCCTTGCGCCAGTTGGGTTCCGGGTAGCCAGCACGCAGTCAAACGTGGCCCGATGTGGTAGCGTGTGGACCAATAAAGCGCCGACGCTACCAGCCGATAATGGTGGTAGGTGCTCATAAAAGGTAGCAAACCCGATAAGACGCGCAACGAGACGCGCGGACTTGCCCTGACTGATCCCAAAGTGGCAAATCAGGGCGGGCCGCTCTCAACAGGAGAGCCGCGGGCGCTGACTGACAACAAGGTTGGGGATACGCGTGATAGCAAAGCCGAACAAACCTCTCACTCTCGTCTGCTGGGCAAGCGCAGCGTTGCTGCTGCTGGCCGGCTGCAGCGATCAGCGTAATCAACCCGAGTGTGGCGATGTGATCAAGAGCCGCCTCGACAAGCATGATTTTGAAATCTTTGATGGCGGCATGGCGCTCCACAAACCGACGGGACTGACGGTGACCCAGTGCGCGGTAGGCCAGAGAATGAGCAACTATCGGTGCCGCGGCGAATCATTAAAGATGACCTGGGATGAAGCCATGGCCTACGCCGAAGAGGTCCGCGAAAAAACCGGTGAGCCCTGGCGGCTGCCAGAAAAAGGCGAAATCCCCGAATTTCTGGAGGGTGAGTGCATCAACCCCGCGGTGAACCCTTACGTGTTTCCTGATCTGGAGGTCGCGAACTTCTGGACCGCCTCAAAAGGGCTGCACCAAGATAAATTCCGCTGCTCCATTTACACCTATCAGGGCCGGGTTTTTTGCCGACAGGCGCGGGATATTCCTCAGCCGTTTTTGCTGGTGAAAGGCGACTGAGCTCACTCAGGCCGCCAACGTAGAAAGAAACCTGACTGTATCCCGGAGATTTGCGGCAGCGGGGCCTTGATTCAATCAATCCGTCTCTGCATGCAAAAAGCATGAGCGCATTGCTTACTACCCGGTTGATCCGCGATCAGCCGATGCCAGGGCGTCGGCACCTAGCCGTCATTTTGAAGGGAGATGCGTTTTAGGCTCAAACCTGCGGCACGCTTTGCCGTCGGCGCGAAGCACATCAATGCAGGGCAGTTGCTTGGACTTGAACCCCATCACCTCACACGCGTAGGGAAAGGCCTTGCGATGGGTGATTTTAAAGTAGCGACACCGCCAACAGTTGGGCTCACTCGCCACCGGCCGGCTCTCTGTCTTTTTGGCGAGCGCTCTCCTCTTCGGCCAATGCCTGCTCTGCGAGCTCATCAAATCGGGCTTTAGCCTCTATCAAAGCCTGCTCCCGCTTTTTAGGAAGGTAGTACTCCTGATACGCCCTATAACCCACAATCGCAATCAATGCGGCCAGACACCCCCAAGACAACAAGTCAATGAGCTCTACCCGGGCGAACCACGGAACCGCGCTTTCGCCCTCTTTCATGGTGCTGGCGGCCACCAATGCGAGCAGGGGCACCGCGAACAGCAAATAGGTGCGGATGATTTTACAAATCGTGCAGTCTGTGCCCATCATTGCCTACTGCTCATCCAATCTGCTCCTTCAAAGCACCCTGTGCACTGGCACAAAGCTGAACGAGTTTATTCGCCGCTTTGTTTATCGATTCATAATAGTCAGCAGATAAGCGAAGATTTTCTTCTAGGCTCTGCACAGAGGCGATGGCTGCTGTCAGTGCCAGAGACTGCCTTGATGTGTAGTATCTCAGCACCGGACATTCCTCGTCGAATATCAGCTTCAAGCGTTGCTCCAATAGGTCGATGGCAGAGACATCGGTGCTGCCCGATGCAATAGTCGAAAGACAATTTTTATGAATTTCAGTGCTGATTTTAGCGGCATGATCGAGCTTCGCCTCGGTCTCAACTAACGCACTCAACACTGCTTCGACACGCCCCTCAGGCAATATTGCTGCACTTGCGACATCCAGTTTGTACCTATTGCCGGAGTCATCAATGACCAGCGGGTGTTCGGCTAACGGCATGTGGTCCCAGCCCTCAAGATAGGCGCCTTTAGAAGTAGAGTTAATCAGCCTGGCCATGTCCTTAAAAGACTGCGCGACATTTTGAAATTCTCCGATGAACGAGAAGTAATTGGGCAAGGTAGGCAGCATTTCACCGCCAATACCTTTGCACGTTAGGTGCGCCTCTTGATC
>Ga0255770_10003704_pt1 | contig 13071 bp, 12 predicted proteins | sample 071ome_22_FD_179968 | JGI IMG/M metagenome (GOLD analysis project Ga0255770, IMG submission 179968) | Coastal salt marsh microbial communities from the Groves Creek Marsh, Skidaway Island, Georgia - 071404AT metaG (version 2) | ecosystem: Environmental > Aquatic > Marine > Intertidal zone >... | reverse complement strand
CACCGTTGCGTGCATCGCTTTTTTCCTCATTGCCTTCCCAACATATTTCTCCATAGCAGCCGGCAACGCTGACGGAAGCCTGGGTGGTGGTGTGGGCGATTACCAGGTGAACGGGGAAATCACCTATGTGGAGTTGGCCAGCGGTTCAGAGTACATCAACAACGGCGATTCGTGGAGCGAAATTTTCAACACAGACGCCGTGAACAACGCCGACGACCTCAATATCGTGGGTGTGCGGGTCAGCATGTCCTACGATGAAGATGAAACAGACGACGAAAGTCTTGGATGCCCAGGTGGCTCTGATGCCGCTGATACCATCTCAGGCTCGATTTCCCATGCTGAATTTTCTGGCTCAGGCGACGGCCAAAATCAAGGTGGAAGCGGTAGTCATGAAGTCATGGCGATTTGGTATAATGAATCCATGGTAGGACAGGTTGTATCGGGTTTGAGCATGAGCGAAATCAAAGCCCAACTCGATTCAATGGGGGCTGGGTTAGGTGACTATGCCGCCAGTATCTCGGTTGATGCCCAAGCTGGTAACGAACCTAACGGATTTACTTGTTCTCGTACTGATAACGGAGAACAGGTGGATTATGTGGTGGAATTGATCGTGCTCGACTACACCATTGCACCATACATCGACACCAGCGATGTCTAATCAAATGATACTGATGATAGCTTGTACCTTGGGTTGCCCATAGGTGGACTTGCCCGATGCAACTTTTCGTCGAACTTCTTGAAGTGACTCCGCCATCCGTTGATTTTCTTTGTACGGATTCGTGATGAATTTGAATTCGGAACGCAGAATCTTCAAGATTTCATGGAAGCACAACCACTCGTTGATTACGGAGATGTTGTATTCTGATGGTTGTTGTTCCAATCGCTCGATAAACATGGTATAACAATCCATAATAAACGGACCGTTTTCTTGATTGAAGGCATATTTGTACTTTTCGTCAAACCATTGAGTGATATTGATCGGAGCATTCTCCTGCAAATCGGCGAGAAGCATCTCAGGAGTCAAATCATCTTTTTTGTCCTCAGAAATTGTTTCTATCTCGTCAATTTCAGAGGGTTGAATCTCAGGAATGGTTTCCTCAGGAGGCGTTTGTGCCTCTTCTTCGTTTTGATAAACTCCATCCTCGGATGGGATTGTGTGAGGGTTCTTTTCGACTTCTTGAGATGGCTCATGAACATCTTCATGATCAATTTCTAGAATAACTTCTTGAATATCCCTTTCGTGATATTCATCCTCATTTTCCGTAGTGGACTGAGACCTCAGGTATTCATCAATAATATCAAAGAAATTCTTTGATTCAATATCAGCATTTGATTCATTTTCCAGAATCATTTGATTGATGTATATTGTCATGACTTCTTCGTTGCCGTCTTTTACATCATCTATAATTCGATTCACAGTGTTCCTTTGACCTCGTGTGTATTCATCTAGTTGTAGGATGGCCAAACCGTCTTTTGAGAATGTAACGGTTGTATTGTCAAGATCGTACCTGCGGGTTAAGGAATTATCTGGATACAAACCAACGTCAGGCAAACCGTCGTTGTATCCACTCACTCTACCCTTAAACAGTGGAAAAATCGATTGAATGTCCCGCTTTAGTTGGCCTTGTGCCTTGAGCAAGACTTTGTCTGGATGCATGTCCAATAAAAAATCAAACCAAGCATCTACGAAATCTACGACCCCGTTATCCTTCATCGCACCAATGAGTGCTTTACGAATGCGTGTATAATTTCTTATTTTGTACCTTCGCGGGTTCATCAGTATTTTCATGAAAAGTTCAGTGATGATAAGCGCTTCTCGAATGAGAGATTTTGTTGCAAGTTTGCGCTGCGAATTTTTTTCAAAGGATGCATATGATGCCTCTAGCCCGCAAAACAAAGCACAACGGATAGAATGGAGAAGCAAGGGGTTTTGCATTGTTTCATCCTCAATATACCATCGAACGAGGACCGATAAGTTGGCTTTGCCACTTCCTGTGTTTCCATCTTGTGGCTTGTTGACACAGTAAAGAGCATGATGCCATTTTTGCAGGCTTGTTCGAGCACCCATGTTGTGTTGTTTCGCCTCATTGAGTTCAAGATCGAGTAAGAACGTCTTAACTTTGGCAATAGGTATCTCATTTGAAAAATTCCGTGAAAAGAGGTACTCAAAGAACGCCAATCTCCTTTGTGGTGTTGAACCTGGTTTGCCTTTGTCCAACACTCCCTTATACCAATCAAGGAGGTCGATTTGGGATACATTGCTGCATAAATCCAGAACGTCCCTCAGGTCGAGAAGTCCATCCTCGATGGAGAGGTTCAATCCCAATTGCCATTCGCCTTGTTTTAGGTATATGTTGACCCGCTCCTCGACTGATAGGGCGGCATTCGCCAACGCAGCAACCCGTTTTTTGCTTTCTTGGAATGAAAACTCACGGTCATCGAGTTGGAGATTTAATTTTTTAAGCACATCAAACGCTTTTTTCGTTGGGACAAAACCAAATACATCCTTGAACTTTGCAACCTCGCTCTTTTCCAAGTTGTACTTACTCAGTAATTCTATCAGAAGAAGTTCGTGTTCAAGGGATTGACTCGGTGCTAGGAAATTGACAATCGCCTTCCATGATTTATTGTATGCTTTTCCCTTCCACCATTCTCTGATTGAATTCATTTTATTGTTTGCTTTTGCAAAGTAATCTCCCGCTTCTTCGTGTTGGCCGAGCTCGGCGTACTCTGTGGCAAGGCTTCCAAAAGTCTTAGGATTTGGGAACAATGATGCCAACCGTTCTTTTCGTTTTAACTCAGCTAGTTTTGCTATTTCTTCGAGCCCTAACATGTTAGCGAGTTCAATGATGTAACCCAATTCTGTATCTTCGCCATTTTCGTTTAGCAAACCAAGAACGTGCCTTTTTTCCGCCTCGCCAAGTGTTGCCTGGCTCCAATTCTGTTCGTAGGAGATGAGGTGTTGTGCCATAAGGGTTGGGTCCTGCTTCTTTTTTGCCTCAAGGTACTCCATTTCTTTCGCTTTTTGAGAATTCGAAAGATTGTTTTTGTAAATAAGGGCTGCAGCACCGAACAATTCTTTGTTTTCGTAAGTCTCAGCCATCTCTTCGTATTCTTCCAATGTAAGTTCGGCTATCGCAAGGCGAGATAAGTCGACTGGCTTTTCCTCATTTACTGCCAGACCTCTTGTGAGAAGTTCATCATAGAATGGGTTTTGTTCATTTTCTGGTCGAGATGTTGTGAGATGGAGGAGGAGAAGACGAGCCCGTGTGGTGGCCACAAAAGCATGCCTTAATTCAAGTTGATAATTCCAATCCTCTTCATCGATATAATTGCCGCGTTGTTCGTGCAATTTCCTCTCGAGGAGGCGGTCTGAGCCGGAAGAAATTTCCCATAACACAATGTTGTTCCATTCCAGCCCTTTCGCTTCAGCAATCGTAAAAATATAACTTTCAATCCGGCTTTCTTCGTCCGAGATTTTGTCTTGAAACTCATCATTTTGCACTTCTTTAGAATCCGGGTAGTTTGATTCCAACTTTTGGCTTAGGCCTATTTGAGCATGTTCCTTGAGGTGTTTTTTCAACAATCGCTTTGAATTTTCTTGGCGGACAATGATTGGACAGTGTGCTGCGGGCAACCCAGCATCGTGCAGGATTTGATAGAGATCGTTTTCGTGCGACTCCAAGATTGTCGGCGTTTCAGCTTTTTGCTCTGATTGTGCTTGGTTTATGTCTCCGCCTTGCCTGTATCCAGAAACCATTTTTTCAAGGTAGTATGACGATAAGTCGACAATGCTTCTCACTGAACGATAGGATGTTGACATTGGCTTACGTTCGTGACATTTTTTCCCTTGACTTTCAAAAATTGCTCGCTTTGTATCTTCCCAGCGAAAGCGAGTTGGGTAAACTTGTTGGGAAAGGTCACCCGTAACGTCAAAGATAAGGCATTGACAATTGACACAGCTTGGAGGGCAATTGCATTCGTTTTTACTTGAGCATACGCACTGATCAGTGGATATCAGCATGTCCATGATAACCATGAGCTGCAGTTCTGTCAAATCTTGAACTTCATCAATGAAGATGTGCTTGTAAAGTGGCGGCATCTTGAGTTGGTTGACCTTGCGAATCAAATCTTGGTCGTCATAAATTACGTCATCGCTATGTCTCCGCCAATCTTGAAAATCCTCAACAATATCTGTATAAAATTCTGCGCGTTCATGTTCTGAGTACGCACATCTGTCGTGAGGGAGAGAGAGGTATGCCTCTTTCGTGAGGGCTCCATCTCTATATTTGATGGACTCCGAGGTACCTTTGATGACGCCACGGTACTCTTCCCATGCTTGAGCTGGGTCATATTTTTGTAAATGCCTTCGCTTTGAACACCAATCTCGGAATTTATCGAATGTCAAGTTTGGGGTAGATATTGCAGTCTCTTCTGAAAGAATTGCACTTACCCACGAATTGATGTCTTGAATTCCATTATCAATTTGGCTTGCAAGATCTGGCGATAGAATCTTTTTGACTTCCCTTCTAGTTGATTTTGCAAGGGGTTTATTGAGGGTAAGGTAAAGACCCACTTTGAAGAATTCATCCACATTGTCTCCGTAGGACTGGACTGAGTTTCTGTATCTGTAATGAAGTACTGTTGATTTTCCAGTACCTGCTACGCCGGGAAGCAGCATTGGTGATGGTGAGTTGATATGGTCTTCTTGTTCAGGAGATGGATCTAATTCAATGCCGTATCTCCCTAGCCGGTAAATACTGCATGTGCGTGATACTTCCAAAAATTCCTGCTCATTTTTCTGTATTTCGTCTTCACCGATAATGTCCTCCAACTCTTGTTGGATTTTGAGGATAATGGCTTCTGCATTTTCTTTGCTCATATCAACAGAATACCCGTCATCCTCTTCATGCAGGTCAATAGAGAAATTATCCATAGCAGCATTGTGCACCCGAGCATGAGCGTCTCGCAGGAATTCATCAACACCGCTATGGGTTTTAATGGCGTAGAAAGTCAGTTCATTCTCTTCTGGTTTGGTGGGCAAGAAAAGAATTCTGTAATCGCCTGTCAATCTTTCTTCTTGAATTTTGACGCCCTTTTTGGCACTAAGCCATTTCATATTTCCTAATTTGGGGTACGTCGATGACTTGGGATTAGCCGAGTTGCAAATGGCCGATATCTTCGCGTCGATAATCTGTTTTGCCTTTTCTGAACCCCCGACATTCAACCGCTGAAGGTATCTACTTGAGGTGTAGAACTTGACAAAATCAGGCTGGTACTTCACAGACCAGCCGTTGATACGTCTTTCACTTCTGCCAAGCACGAAAGTTCTTATCACCGTTAGTATATAAAAATCTTCAATCTGTTTTCAAGCGCTGAGTAGCCTATCGATGTTGATCAGCGGTGAAACCCGCTCTTTTGCAATCGCTTTCATTTGCTCGAGTTGTTCCTGTGATTGTGCTTCCATTCGCATAATGAGTACTGGTTCTGTGTTGGATTGGCGGGCGAGATACCAACCGTATTGATGACCTGATGCGTCGGTAAATCGAACTCGAACACCATCGACGATGATGGATTCAAAGTCTGAAAAGGCCTCAGTAATTGATGAGACCACGCTCACTTTATCGCCTTCATCGCACGGAATTTTGACTTCGCCAGTCGTTGGTAGTGGTGGAGCGAGTCGGTCGAGCACCGAAGCAAACGACACCGTTCGTTCTTGTCTTGACCATACTTCGATGAGTCGAGCAGTGTTGTAGAGGGAGCAATCAAAGCCGTACCAACCGCGGTCGGCAGGAAAAATATGCCCGCTCATCTCCGCAGCGAGTTTGCATTTAGGCCGTTCTGCAAGTGCCCGTTTCATGAACGAATGACCAGTTCTTGCCATGAGAGGATGCCCTCCAGCATTTGAGATGGCATTCTCGACGTTCATCGAGCATTTGACATCGTAAATCACAGTCATTTCCTCTTGACTTTCCGATGGTGCATTACGGAGAATATCATCGGCCATGAGTGCAACAAGACGGTCGGGATACACAAATTCGCCATGGTCATCAACCGCTCCAATTCGGTCACCGTCACCGTCACAACCAATACCAAATTCACAACCTTCTGAAACCACCAGATTCGCAAGGTCGACCATGTTTTTTGGTCGGGTCGGGTCTGCACCATGATTCGGCTCGCTGGGGTCCCAATCACAATACAAATCATGCACCTCGCAACCCATCAAATGAAGCAACTTGAGCATGGAAGGACCTGGTACTGCATTGCCACAGTCGATAGCGATTTTAACAGGTCTTGTCATTGGGCCAACCGATTCGAGAATCGCTTGAAGATACGTATCGATGTGCGGGCTATCGCTCGATGTGCCATCACCATCAACAAATTCTCCACCCAAAAAGACCTCTTTGAGTTCTTGAATTTCCTCACCTGCGAGCGGAAGTGTTCCTTTGCACATCTTGAAGCCGTTGTGTGTGGGCATGGGCAAGTGACTTGCCGTGACCATAATACCACCATCAACAGGAAGTGTCCAGCAGGCATGGTACACCACGCCTGTTGATACGATGCCGAGGTTGAGCACATCGACGCCAGATTCGGTTAAGCCTCGAATTAATTCATGTGCGAGGGCCGGTGAGGATTCTCTTATGTCTCGGCCAACGGCCAAGGTTTTGCAGGAAAGATATGTTGCAATCGAGCGACCCAAGCGGTAAGCGAATTCAGGCGTGAGATCGCCCGAGCCATCGCCATACGCATGACCACGAATATCGTAGGCCTTGAAACAGTGTTCTGGCCAATTCCTTGTCATGTTGCCCCCTCGCACGTCAGCATAATGAGTATGTCGGATAGAAAGACGTTCACGTTCTTGGAATCAGTGCTGTTATCGTTCCAACAATGAGAAGACCGATACCTGCTTCAACGAGGATATCGAAATACCAAGCAGTCAGAAGAATGATGCTTGCAATTGGGATGAACTTTGACAAGAGCCGTGGCCATGTGAGCAAACCTTTGGGAGTTTCTTCCATGTATGGTGAGCCTGGCATAATGTTCACTCTGGTCTCACTGCTTGAACAACGATTTCGACCAAAGCATTGGCAGGTAGTGCACCAGCCTCAAATGCTGCACGTGCAGGAGGGATGGCTACGCCATCGAGCCATTTTGAATAGACCTCATTGAGAGCTGCAAAATCATTGATGTCATCGAGAAGAACTTGAACAAACGTTGCATGGTGCTTACTCGTTCCTGCTGCTGCAAGAAGTGCATCGATTTTATCCAACGAGGCTTGCACTTGGGCTTTGAAATCGCCAGCATCAGGTGCAATTTGGCCACTGAGCCACACCATCGACCCCGATAACACGCCAGGGGAATATGGTCCATACGTCACTGCTTCATCAAGTTCGATACGTGTTTTCTTCATGGTCCACCATCGCCCTTTACATCTTCAATTCACCGATGAACTGTTTTGGAACCACAAGCATTGAGAAGTGAATTGAATATGATGAACTATGGAGAAGGATGAATCTCGATATTCAAAAGCAGCAAGAAGGCCGGTCCGCAACTTCTTCAAATTGGTTCCATTTATCGAATGGCTCTATCCTGTCGACCATCGGCGAATGTGGAAAGACGCATACAACGAAGCATACCCCACTGGAAAAGCACTCAAAGAGAGTTACAAGGCTGTGTGGGAAGTGCATACAATTGCTGCAGCATTGGTCTTAGCCATGAATGCATCTTTATTCTTCGGGTTACTTACAGGAGAATCAAAAGACACCTACTGGGAGGCCACCCCATATTCAAGCATCGAATGGTGGGCCATGATTTTTGGAGGGGTCATCGTGATTGTGAACTTTGTCCATCTCAATGTCTTGTTGGTGGTTCACGGGATATATTCCGCAGTTGATGATGATAATTTCAGGGCGATTGTCAGTGCTCGAGGACCGACAGGTCGCTTTGTGATGCTCCCAGAGTACCTCATCGTTTGTTCGATGTATGGTATGGCGGGTTGGTGGTCACTGCTGCTTTGGGTTCATATTCAAGATGAAATAGGTGTCATCACCATCATTGGAGTACTGCTCATCATCGTGTGTATGCTCGTCTCCTATGGTGCTTATGCAGCCCGAATTATCTATCATAGCGGTGCGCATAAACCTGAGAGTATTTTCAAAGATATCCCATATGAAGAATTACCCAAAAGCCAAGAAGAATTGGGATATTTATTGATGGAACGTGCTCTTGTTGACGCAAGAGCGACCATGGAGCCTTTAACAATCAATGCTCAAATTCAGAAGGACGTCGAAATTTCAGACAAGTGGAATATTGGTTCAGAAGATTAAGGTGGTTTCTACCGCTTTGGACTTCCAATCCAACCTTTTCGCCAAAAGTACACGAGCATTAGAATGGCAAAGATTGCCATGAAGATCATGACGCCCCAAAAACCACCAATTGTGTCTGTTGGTAAATCATCATTGTTCATCCCAAAAATTCCTGCAATGAGTGTGAGCGGCAACATGATGGCACCAATAATCGTGAGCGTCGTCATAACTTCAGTGAGTTGAGCATTGGACTCTGAAAGTTGCATACTGATGTTCGAAAGATATGTATCTCGGGATGAAGTTGCTCCCGCAGAATAATTATTGCATCGCTTCAACAGTGAAATGGAAAGTTGATGCAAGTCACTAAAATACTGTTGAACATTGTATGCCACAAATCGTTCTCCTGGCTTCATCATTCGCATAGTGACAGAGTGAAGGGATTCAATTGACCGATTTGCCTGACGAAGCTTTCTCTTGAGGTCATGGAGTCCTTCGAGTAAATCATCATATTTTTTGCTCGGGTCAAACACCTGAAACTCGAGTTCATCAAGGTCTCTTGAGTAACGCCCGAGAATAGGGGTCCAATCATCGGCCACCGCATCAAGGAGCTCATAGAGCAAAAAATCTACACCGAGTTGTCTGTCATCGTCATGTATTTCTTCAACTCGTTTTCGAAACACGTTGATGGCAGGAATGGCTGAATGTCGTAGTGTCACGAGCAGATTGTTGAGCAACACAATAGCGAGGGGTTCAGTATCAAGTCGATTATCAGCATCCCTTGCATTGATGACGATATATCGATGATTTGTGAATTTGAGTGCCGTGGTATCTGCGTGACCAAAAATATCCTCAATAATCAACTCATCAATCTCAAGACTGAGGAGGAATTCTCGAATCGACTCATCCGGTTGCATGATGTCTAACCATGCCACGTGGTCACCCTCGGTTGCTTCGCCCACACGAGCGAGAGATTCGATTCCTGCTTCTTTCGAATCACCGGAAATATCGTGATACCGAACCTCGACCATGAAACCCGCTCAAACCTCGCCTTTGTAATTGTTTCAGTTTGGCGGCTGATTGCTTTTTTCAAGGTTTTTTTCGTCAAGGCGGCGTTGCGTCACGAATTGATGACGAGTTTCAACCTCATTGAGTTTTGAGCGTATTTTCCAAACCAAAAACCATAGAATAATGCCAATGGCGAACAGTTCAAGAACGAGTAAAACCCATTCTTGTACACCCCACTCCTCAAACATATCAATCATCAAAGTGGAGGACGAATGTCGATATCAACAGCGGTGGTAGGTTTACCAATACAAGCAAGACGCCCCCCATCTGCGACATAGTCTTCATCCAAACCAGGCGGTAAGTCATTATCAAGAGGGATATCACCTGCAAGGAGCGTAACCATACAAGTTCCACACGTACCTGATGTACAATTTGTCGGTATGCTCATCCCCATGCGAATGGCATGTTCGACGATGGTCTCCTCAGGGTCCATAGTACACTGACCGAGCAATTCAGCTCCACGTAGAATCCTCACCATCTTTGGCATGGTCATGGCCTTGCATCACCGAGCCTTTTCGCGTGTCCAACGGCCTGTTTGCTTGTTAAAGAACAAGCCAGCCTTCTTCATCCACTTGTTGAACTTCGTAGCACCAGCACCGGTTCGGAGAATGAAATCTTCTCTGTCTTCTTGAGCTTGGATGTAATTTTTGGCAGCAAGGGTTTGGTCAATCCAATCGTTAATGTCCATGAGACCACCAGCAACAACAGTTTCTTCAATCGCCTTGGTCATTTCATCTGCAGAAGCACCAGTCTGTTGGAGGTCTTGCAAAATGAGATTGTTCACGCTTGAGAAATCAAGGCTTGCTGGCTTAGGTGGAACTGGAGAACGTGGTGCTTTGTTTGGGTCAATCGAAATTCGAGGTTCTGAAAGAATACCTTCGACCATTTGAGTTAAATCAGGCATGAAACTTGTTTCGCACTCCCAGCAAATAAACGCCCAATCGTCGGGGCGGTCCGTATCTCTGCTCTGTCTCGGATCGAGTTCATCACCGCACTCTGGACATGCGTGGAACACCAAATTTGGTACATGTTTTCTTCTAAAGTCAACAATATCTTGTGGTGTTCCTTCCAATTCGAGCATTTCATGGTCTCGTGCTGCTTCAAGGCCACGTGTTTCAAGTTGATCTCGAAGTTTCACTTTTTGGTCGTCTTTACCTTCATCGTGAAGGTTATTCTCGAGTTTTACGATGAGTTCAACCGTTTTTCCAAGACGGTTCATGATGAGTTTTTGATTCCGAAACGTTTCGATTTTTGCTTGTTTTAGTCGTTCTTTTTGCTCAGCGAGTTCTGTGAGTACATCTTTCTGCTGTCGGCGGAATTTCATCTCTTCGATTTTGGATTCTTTCTTGCGTTCAGGAGCGAGAACCTTAGCCAAAAATCGTTCTTTTCCGTGGGCTTGAGGGCCGGCTTTGATGATTTCAATAACACCTTGAGCAATATCGGGCTTTAGTCCATAATTATCGACAAGAATTGATTTGTCAATTTTTTTGAGGTCCCCAATCTTCAATCCAGCATCAGCCAGTTGATTGGCGGTAGTATCATCGATTCCACGACGTAATAGTGCAAGATATGTGTCCTTCTTTGCCAAATGGCATCCCCCCGCGCTTCTGCGAGAAGGCACTCATTAGAAAACCCTCCCTAACAGCAATGCCTGCAAATCACTGCATTCAACCCGTTATGAATCATGTTGCTCAAATAATGAAACAAGTTGAAACCACTGCTCAATATCGAGTTCATCTGGCCGTTTTTCCATTACTGGCGTATCCTTCATTGATTGATAAGCATCTTTCCAACGACCTGCGTACCATCCTCGAACACGACTTATCCGCTTTGGTGGATTCTTGAGAAGTGTGCGTAACTTCTTTCTCCGTTGGTCAAAGCAATGATGAATGGTCATAATCAGAAGTTTTCTGGAGCAAGGGATATCCAATTGCCTGGGCAAAAATTTGACCACTCTTGAATGCACCTTAGGGTGAGGAATAAATGCATCAGGTGAGACTTTTTCCATCATTTCAACATCGAAATCAAGTGAGACAACAAGGCCTAAAGAGCCAACTGTATCTGTGTACTTCATCTCCAATCGTTCAGCAAATTCTTCTTGAACCATCAACACCATGGTCATCAAGGGTTGATTTCGTTCATGCTGAAATCGAGTGATCACTTCGATGAGCGGGGAGGAAATTTGATAGGGAATATTTGCAATAATTTTGGTGATATCAGGTGGGAATTTTGTTTGCAATGCATCACCTTCAATGACCTCAAGTTGCCCGGTTGTAAGTTCATCCTCGAAGACAACGTGCAAATGCTGACACGCCCCCTGATCAATTTCAACTGATGTAACACGACAACCAGTTCGAAGTAGGTGTGCAGTGAGTGTACCTGGTCCCGGTCCAATCTCAAGAACATGGTCGTTTTCTTGAACAGCACCGGCTTCAACAATATGTTGGAGAAGAACATCATTCACCAAAAAGTGTTGACCCAAGCCTTTGTTTGTAGATTGACGCATCAACAATTGGTCGATATACCAGCGTGCGTCGCTCATGATTTCACCGGCAAGAGAAGTGAGATCAAACGCGGTTGTGCATCTTGGTCCTTTAACTCCTCAAGGAAACGTTGAGACAACAGTTCGATGGCATTGATATTGCATACTTCGTTGAGAGCTTCAATTGACTCAAATCCTTGGCCTCGAGCATCAACTATCTGCATTGCTTTCTTGTTGCCAATCTTTGGCAGGAGTTCAAACGCATGCATTTTGAGTGAGATATTTGATGCAATATTGAAGAATGATTCGAGGAAATATGCCTCATGTTGAGATAACACATCGAGGAGAACGTGAGGGAGTTGCATGGATGCAAAACTCGACATTCGTTCTAAACTTGCCAGCCCAACGATGTGTTGAACTTCTTCTCGGTCTTCAGCACGCTTGCCAATGTTGATTCGTTTTGAAGGTGGGCATGGCTCACAACCTTCGACAACACGAAGACGACAGGGTGTGAGCATTTTTTCTGAAAGTGCCGTAATGATGCCACTATCCAAATCATGCTCAACGACATACGCCCATGTTTCAGATTCCAATTGTTTCGGTCGTTTCGGTTCTTGAGGTTTGACCGGTTTATTCCGGTTTTCTCTAAATGGACGATTTGATGATTGAGGTCGACGGTCTTGCCTTGGACGACGAGACTGCTGAGGCTTTGCTTGCCGATGAGGTATTCTACCTTCAGCAGGCCGACTTGGCATAAATCTCGATGTGTCTTCTTGCTTTTTCGGCTGCTTCTTCGGTACGAAGGGGCGCTTGTCATCACTGGACATCGGGGGCCCTCGAGTAGAATTTATTCAAATCCGACATGCTGACGAACCAACTCAAGGATGGTGTTAATGTCATCGTCGTTGATTTGAATTCTCTTCGAAGCAAGAATGGTTCGAACATCATCAGGATAGATAGGAACGATTTCGGAGATTTTTGCAGCAAGGTCTGGATATTTGGTGAGGACCTCAATTTCAAGAAGGGCCGCGGTGAGTGATTCAAACACCTCAGGGTTGGAGGTGAAGCCATTTCTGTGCTCACTTGCCGCCCACTCTGCGTGTTGTAGGGCTGCCTTTTGTTCGTAGGTGAGTTGCCCACGTCGTTCTTGTGCAGCAAGCAATTCATCTCGTACGGTTGAAAAATCTAGAAACTTTTGTTCATCACTCATTCACATCA